>Ga0164241_10000148_pt1 | contig 168781 bp, 161 predicted proteins | sample OricomyardsoilBY_FD_108780 | JGI IMG/M metagenome (GOLD analysis project Ga0164241, IMG submission 108780) | Backyard soil microbial communities from Emeryville, California, USA - Original compost - Back yard soil (BY) | ecosystem: Environmental > Terrestrial > Soil > Unclassified | place... | reverse complement strand
TAGATTATTATAATACGAAACGGATTAAGGCAAAATTAAAAATGAGTCCGGTACAATACCGAACTCACTTTTATCAAGCTGCCTAATGAAATAACCGTGTCTAACTTTTAGGGGTCACTTCAATCACGTTCTTTTTTCATTATACGTTCATCTTTTCCTTTAGTTGTAATCCTGTAACAGATTCTAATACATCCATCGATTCTCCAAATGTCATATCAAAAATTGTCTTGTCCTCTATGTATGGAAACTGTCTGAAACGCTTTTCTAACACCTTCACAGCATCTGATGTAAAGTTTGCACTATCAATGCCAAATTCTGTTTCAAGAAGAACGATCCAATCTAGCACATGAAAACCTAATCCATTGACGAATGAAATAAGTTTTTCTTCTGGATTTGAAGATAAGAATACTTGGCGTTCCATCTCACTAAAAAGTTCTTCTCCTAAGATTTCAGCTAACTCATCATCATGTTCACGTTCAACAAGTTCTTCGTAGCCGTAATCATCCACAAGCTCTTCTACTTCTTCACTATCCTGACAAAGCAATTGACTAAGAAGTGCCTCTTTCTTAAATTCACTATTTTGTACGACTTCTAAAAAGCTCGTTTCCCATCCATTTTCTAATTTCATATTATGTACTCCTTTATATACGTTTCTTATCATCACTGTACCCAAAAGATCACTTTTATAACCTTTTAGGTAGTTACTATTATTTCACATGATTCATAACATAAGATGCAAACTCAGCTACATCTCCTTCAAAAATATTTATTTCTGGCAAGTGATAGAACGTTGTTTGGAGCGGGTTTCCTGCATGATATACATATATCGTTTTCTCTAGTGCAATCGCCATTCCAAACTCTGTATGGCTCCCGTTTCCACCATCTAATATAAGTAAAAATACATCCGCTTCTTTTACAGCATTTCGTTCTGCCTGACCAATTTCTCTTAATCGTTCTTCATTCGCTGCTCTTTCGTTTTTGGTCCAATCATATGTATGGTGCCATCCTGCATGTTTCAGTTCATTTGCTACGGAATGTACAAGATGTTTATTTTGGAAACCTGAGGCGATATAAAAATTCATTTATATACACTCCTTCATTATGTATGGGGAAACTCCTTTTTAGCGTTATTTGTTATAGCTATAATAAAGAACAACTTCAAAAAAAATCCCCATCTTTAAAACTTATTTGCGTTTAAATGATGGGATGCTTCATGGTCTTCTTTTATTTTTTGTTTTTTATAACTTTCATCAGCTAACATTTCTAGTTCAGCTGTTATCTCTGACTTTTCAAGCTCTCTTTCTTGCGAAAATTTCCTTGAAATATAAACAATAACACTACCAACGTACAACACAAAGCATATAATAAGTGCAGTATTTTCATAGAGACTTAGCTCCAACACAGTCACTCCTAATCCATTCGTATTTTCACGCCTCATTAATTGGAATTTCCCTATTAACCCATTTGTTATCCCGCTATTTGAGGGCAGTAAGACTCCCTCCTCAAAATTCAGTAACAGTAAAAAAGTTAGATGTGGGATGAACCCAACTGATTAAAGTTTCACTTTATTGTAACATAAAAATATCAATTCTTGGAATCTTTCACCCTACTAAAAGAGGCATGATTGTTTCATCATGCCTCTGAAATATTTTGAATGATTGTTTTAATTGCTTCTTTTCCATTATATTTTTTTAGTGCTGTTTTATACTTTTCATTATTTTGATTCAATTCTTCGACATACTTTATAAGAGATTTTACAGTTACATCTTCTTCATATAATACGGAGGCATACCCTTGCCTTTCAAAGGACTCTGCATTTAATATTTGATCTCCACGGCTTGCAAATTTCGATAATGGAATTAAAACCATCGGCTTTTGTAATGTTAAAAATTCAAAAATTGCGTTGGAGCCCGCGCGTGAAATAACAAAATCTGTTACCGCTAATATGTCTGGCAGTTCTCCATGTACATATTCAAATTGTCTATATCCTTCTTTATTTTGTAAACTTTCGTCAAGGTTACCTTTTCCGCAAAGGTGAACAATTTGATATTTTTTAAGAAGTTCTGGTAATGCTTCTCGAGCCGTATCGTTAATTTTTTTCGCGCCCAAGCTGCCTCCCATAATCGTAATAACTGGCTTTTTACGTGAAAAACCTAAAAACGCTAAACCTTTTTCACGATTTCCCTTCAGCACTTCTTCACGTACAGGAGATCCCGTATATATTACTTTTTCTTTCGGTAAATGTTTCGCTGCTTCTTCAAACGTAACAAATATTTTCGAAGCAAAACGAAGCGCAATTTTATTTGCTAGTCCTGGTGTCATATCAGATTCATGTAATAAAACTGGTACTCTATTTAGCCATCCTCCAATTACGACTGGTACAGATACGAAACCGCCTTTTGAAAAAATCACATCTGGTTTTAGTTTTCGAATCCTTACATACGCATCCATAACACCCTTCATTACAAGAAAAGGATCTTTTATATTTTTCAAATCAAAATAACGACGTAGCTTTCCACTCGAAATACTATAGTAGGGAATGCCTTCCTTTTCTATAATCGTTTTCTCAATACCTTGATGAGAACCAATATAAGAGATATCCCAGTTGTCTTCCTGTAAATATGGGATAATGGCTAAATTAGGTGTTACATGTCCTGCCGAACCGCCACCTGTAAAGACTATTTTCTTCATACGTCTCCCCCTTCTAGACTATAATACACTAAAATATCTTGCCTCAGGGTGAGAAAATACCATAGCCGTTACGGACGCTTCTGGCTCCATCATGAATCCTTCTGTTAATGAAATACCTATTTCCTCTGGATGAATTAAGCGAAATAGCTTTTCTTGATCTGCAAGTTCTGGACACGCCGGATAACCAAATGACACTCTTATTCCTCTATATTTCGTACGGAAACGTTCTTCCATCGTCAGTTCCGGTGAGTCCGGAATGCCCCAGCGGTCACGAATGAGCATATGTGTTTTTTCAGCAAGTCCTTCCGCTAATTCAAGCGCTAACGATTGAATGGCATGACTACGTAGGTAATCACCTTTCGCCTTCCACTCTTCTGCAATGTCCCGAACTCCTTCCCCAACCGTAACAGATAAGAAAGCAACATAGTCCATCTCATCTCCTATTGGGCGCAAATAATCACCTAAAGTACGATAGGGAGCCTTTCCTTGTCTAGGGAATGTGAAACGCTCTATAACACGCGTATGATCTTCTGGATCATATATTACAATGTTTTGTCCGTCGCTTTGCGCTGGGAAAAATTGATACACTGCTTTCGGCTTTAACCAAGATTGTCCTTCCTGCAATAATTCATCTATTAAATCATTTAATTCATGTGCTCTCTTATCTCCCTCTTTCAAAAGCTTCTTCACATTTCCTTTTAATCCAAGGTGATGCCCAAGTAGCATTTGTCTATTTAAAAATGGAGCGAGATGAAGGGCCGGAATATCGCGTAATACAATTCGTTTTGTTGAATCAGGCACGATAACTTCAGCCTTCGGTAATGGCTCAATTACTGCTGGAATTTCTACTTTCTTCTCCTCTTTTTTTACGATATGAAGATGACGTTCTTTTTTATCCTGTTTCATCTTCTCACGCTCTTCTTCTTTTTGAAGCTTATTAATAATATCGAGCCCCGTCATCGCATCACTCGCATAACAAACGAGCCCTTTATATGATGGTGAAATCCGATTATCTGTAAACTTTCTCGTTAACGCTGCACCACCTACAACAATGGGAACATCAATATTTGCTGCTTTTAAATCTTCAGCAGTCGTTACCATTTGTTGCGCTGATTTTACTAATAAACCTGAAAGGCCTATAATATCCGGCTTCTTTTCTTGTACTTCTTGAACAATTCGATCCGAACGTACATTAATTCCTAAATTAATAATCTCATATCCGTTATTTGCTAAAATAATTTCAACGAGATTTTTCCCAATATCATGCACGTCACCTTTTACAGTTGCTAATAATACTTTCCCTTTTTTCGCACTATCACTAGATTCCATATGTGGCTCTAAATAGCTTACAGCAGCTTTCATACTTTCAGCACTTTGCAATACTTCAGCAACAATAAGTTCATTATTATTAAATAGTCGTCCTACCTCATCCATCCCTGTCATAAGCGGACCGTTAATAATATCAAGAGGTTTTCTTCCTTCTTCAAGTGCAAGACTTAAATCCTCGTGTAATCCTTGTTTCGTACCTTCTACAATATAATTTGCTAGTCTTTCATCAAGCGTTAACGTTTCTTGCACAACGATATCTTTCTTTTTAGCAACTCGGTAAAAGTTTGTAAATTCTTCTAACGTCTCTTTCGTCGTTTCAAACAGTAATGCATCTGCAAGGCGTTTTTCTTCCTCTGGAATCGACGCATAGCGTTCTAATTTTTCCGTATTCACAATCGCGTAATCTAACCCTGCTTTCGTAGCATGATATAAAAAGACTGAATTTAATACCTCACGTCCAGCCGGTGGTAAACCAAATGATATGTTACTTACCCCTAAAATCGTTAAACACTCTGGTAACGCTTCTTTAATAAGGCGAATTCCTTCTATAGTCGCTGCTGCTGAACCAATATATTCTTCATCACCTGTCCCTACCGGAAACACAAGTGCATCAAAAATAATATCTGACGGGCGTATCCCATACTTCTTTGTAAGTAATTCATAGCTTCTTTTCGCAATTTCTATCTTTCGCTCCGCACTAACCGCCATACCGTCTTCATCAATTGTTCCTACAACTATAGCAGCACCATACTTCTGAAGAAGCGGTGTCACTTTTTTAAATCGTTCTTCTCCATCTTCTAAATTAATTGAATTAATAACAGCTTTTCCTTGAATATAAGTAAGAGCTCGCTCCATCACATTTTCATCTGTTGAATCAATCATAATCGGTACTTTTAAAACTTTCGTAACTTCTGCTAAGAAGTTTTCCATATCTTCTATTTCATCGCGATCAGGATCTGCCATACAAATATCAATAATATGAGCATTTTTCTTCACTTGCGCTCTTGCCACTTCAGCAGCCTCTTCAAATTTCCCTTCTGCTACTAATCGTTTAAATTTACGTGACCCAATAACATTCGTTCTTTCACCTACAAATAACGGTCTCATAGACTCATCATATTGCAGTGCTTCTAATCCACTAATTCCATGTCCTTCTCTCTCATGATGGTCACGAGGCTTAAGAGATGCTAGCGCGGATTTCATTGCTTTTATATGTTCTGGTGTCGTGCCACAACAACCACCAATAATATTAACCCATCCTTCTTCAGCAAATCGCTTCACCTTTTCAGCAAGAGAAGATGGAGATTCATGGTAATGTCCATCTTCATCAGGAAGACCTGCATTTGGATAACAAGAAATGTAACACTCCGATAAATCAGATAGTGAACGAATATGGTCCCTCATAAACTCCGGACCAGTCGCACAGTTTAACCCAACAGATAATGGTTTCATATGTTCTACTGATAAATAAAAAGCTTCAATTGTTTGCCCAGCCAGAGTCGTTCCCATTGGCTCAATCGTACCTGAAATCATAATAGGAACCGTTTTTTTTAGTTCTTCAAAAGCGGCTTGAATTCCAATATAAGCTGCTTTCACGTTACGCATATCTTGACTCGTCTCAACGAGTAATACATCAACTTCTCCTTTTAATAATCCTCGTGCCTGCCTTGTATAAGCCTCAATCAATTCTTCAAAAGTCACACCACCAGTAACACTAATTGCTTTCGTTGTTGGTCCCATCGCTCCCGCAACATATACTTCCTTCCCGCTTTCTTTAACAGCTTGCTTCGCCAAAAGTGCTGCCTTTTCATTTAGTTCTTCATCTAAATGAGACAGCTCATAATCACTTAGTACAATATTCGTTGCCCCAAATGTATTTGTTTCAATAATATCCGCTCCAGCTTCAATATAAGCTTTATGAATCTTTAAAATAACGTCTGGTCTTGTTTCCACTAAATATTCATTACAGCCCTCGTACTCCTCTCCTCCGAAATCTTCAGCAGTTAAATCCTCTTGCTGAATCATTGTCCCCATTGCACCATCTAATATTAAAATGCTATTTTTCAATTTTTCTTCTATACACTTCATCAATTAATACCTTCTTTCACTTCTTGCTTTTCTCTTACATATTTAACAAGATGTTCTGTAATTTCATACTTTAAAAATGGTGTAATAAGATAAATACCATTAAAATATTTCATCGCCGCATCGATCAATTCTTGTGAAATGCGAATCCCTTCCTCAATTGCTGCCTCTTTCGTTTCATGTCCATCCATTCTCTCTCTTATTTCTTCAGGAAGAGTAATACCCGGCACCTCAAAATGAAGAAAATCTGCATTCCGCTTACTTACTAACGGCATAATTCCAATAAAAATAGGTTGTTCCAAATGCTTTGTCGCTTCATACACTTCTTCAATTAACTTGATATCGTAAATTGGCTGAGTTAAAAAATACTCCGCTCCAGCATCTATTTTTCGTTCCATTCGCTTAACCGCTGCTTTTAAGTGCCTCACGTGAGGATTAAATGCGCCGCCTACAGAAAACCTTGTCGCCGGTCCAATTGATTTCCCTAAAATTGAACGTCCATCGTTCATTTCTTTAATCATTTTAATAAGCTCAATAGAGGATAAATCATATACAGAAGTGGCACCGGGAAAATCACCAACGCGCGCTGGATCACCAGTTAAAGCTAACACTTCTTCCATCCCTAACGCCGATAAACCTAACAAATGAGATTGTAGTCCAATGACGTTATGATCTCTACACGTTAAATGCGTCAATACTGGGATATCATGCTTCGTTAATAACGCACCCATCGCCATATTAGAGACACGAGGCGATGCTAATGAATTATCTGCTAGAGTAATAGCATCTGCTCCCGCTCTTTTTAACGCTCTTGCTCCTTCAAAAAAACGCTGTGTATCTAACGTTTTCGGTGGATCTAATTCCACTACAACTGTCGTTTGTTTTTTTGCTTTCTCTGCTAGAGTGACGTGAGCCTTCGAACGTTTCTCATGCGTATGAACGACTTTTGGCCTTTGAATCGTTTCTTTTTCTATTACAGGGGTAATATTCGCAACAGCGCGCTTCATACTTTGAATATGTTCTGGAGTCGTACCACAACAGCCACCCAATAACCGAATACCTTGCTCAATAAATTTCGGTGTCATCGCTTCAAAATAAGCTGGGCTTCCCTCATATACGTAACGTCCCTCTACATAATTCGGGAGACCTGCATTTGGGTATGCTGATAAATAGCCATTTTGCGGAATCGATATCATTTTGAAAGCTTCCGTCATATGAAGCGGCCCCAGTTGACAATTCAATCCAACAACATTTGCACCGTAATCTATAAACTGCTTTAATATTTCATTGACATCATTTCCATTTTGAGTCGTACCTGCTTCATGTAACGCTAATTGCGCAACAATCGGAATATTCGTTTGCTTACGCAACACTTTAACAGCATGAAGCAATTCAAATTCATCATAAAAAGTTTCTAATAGTAATCCATCAACCTGTTCTTCTAGTAAAGCCCCCGCCTGTTCAAGTAACATAAACTCCCTTTCCATATCAGTCGTTGTAACAGCTCCGATATGTTTCATACCACCAATTGTTCCTAAAATTGCATTTTTATCTGTCACAGATGCTTTCGCCAATTTCACTGCCGCTCTATTAATTTTTGTAACTTGATTTTCTAAACCATACATACGTAATTTCGCCTCATTTGCTCCATACGTATTCGTTTGAATTACATCTGCTCCAGCAGCTACATATTGTTTATGAATGGATATAATTAGATCTGGATCAGATACGTTCAATTCTTCAAAGCTACTTTGCAAACCATGTGAATGCAATAACGTTCCAACTGCACCATCACCTATTACAATTCCTTTTGATAATAAATCTAGTAATTTCACGAATCTCCCTCATTTCTATCAATATAAAAACCCCCTCTTCACTTTGAAGAGGGGGACATAATTGTTCCTCCTCTTATTATGCAAAACATTCGTTTTGCAGGTATTAGCACCGTTTCAAACATTTCGTTTGAAGGTTGCCGGGTTTCACAGGGCCTTTCCCTCCACCGCTCTCAATAAGAGTTGTCTTTATTATTTTATTTATGTAGCTAAAAGGAAATGCGTTCCCCTTTTAACAATGTTTGTTAATTTTTTAATAAATTTAGCATGCACAAAAGTAAAAGTCAATGACACTTGCGGAAAAATAAAAATTATTTAAAATAAAGTTGCAATTCAATTATCTTTTATTGTAAAGTTAAAAACATAATAAAAATTTCATACGAACATTCTTATCTAGAGAGGTAGAGGGACTGGCCCTGTGACGCCTCAGCAACCATTAACATTTTGTTAATAAGGTGCTAATTCCAGCAAATTGTGAAAGATTTGACAGATGAGAAGAAGACTCTATTCAAACCGAAAGCCTTCTTCTTAGAAGGCTTTTTTTATTTTATATTCACTTAATGTTTCAATTTAAAAAGGAGGAATTTTCACATGTCAACAATCGAAACCAAACTAGCACAAATCGGAAATCGTAGTGAAACTACAACTGGAACGGTTAATCCACCAGTTTATTTCTCAACCGCTTATCGTCACGAAGGAATTGGTAAATCTACTGGCTTTGACTATTCACGAACTGGCAATCCAACTCGCGGTCTTTTAGAACAGGCGATTGCAGACTTAGAATATGGCGAACAAGGTTATGCCTGTAGTTCAGGGATGGCGGCTGTTCTCCTCGTCCTTTCTCTATTCCGCTCTGGAGACGAACTTATTGTATCTGAAGATTTATACGGGGGAACGTATCGATTATTTTCTGAGCATGAAAAAAAGTGGAATGTTCGATGTAGATACGTAAATACACAGTCTATTAAACAAATTGAGCAAGCTATCACAACTGAAACGAAGGCTATTTTCATAGAAACTCCAACTAATCCATTAATGCAAGTTACTGATATTGCTGCTGTCGCAACTGTAGCGAAAAGGCACGGACTACTTCTTATTGTAGACAACACATTCTACACACCTTATATACAGCAACCATTAACAGAAGGTGCTGACATTGTACTTCATAGCGCAACGAAATATTTAGGGGGACATAACGATGTACTAAGCGGGCTTGTCGTTGCAAAAGGAAAGGAACTTTGCGAGGAAATCGCTCATTATCATAATGCATCAGGTGCAGTTTTAAGCCCATTTGACTCATGGTTATTAATTCGCGGTATGAAAACGTTAGCGCTTCGCATGAGACAACATGAAGAAAATGCGAAAGCAGTTGTTGCGTATTTAAGCGATGAAGACGGGGTAACAGATGTATTTTATCCAGGAAGAGGCGGCATGATTTCATTCCGCCTTAAAGATGAAGCTTGGATTAATCCATTCTTACAATCTTTATCCTTAATTACATTTGCCGAAAGTCTTGGTGGTGTAGAAAGTTTAATGACTTATCCAGCAACGCAAACACATGCTGATATTCCTGAAGAAATTAGAACAGCAAACGGCGTATGCAATCGTCTTCTTCGATTCTCAGTTGGCATTGAAAATAGTAACGATTTAATTCAAGACTTAAAGCAAGCCATTAAACTCGTAAAAGAAGGTGTAAGAATATGAGCTATTCTATAGATACACTCTTACTACACAACCAATATAAACATGACTCGCAAACAGGCGCTGTGAACGTTCCTATTTATAACACATCAACTTTTCACCAGTTTGATGTAGATACGTTCGGAAAATATGACTATAGCAGGTCAGGAAATCCAACTCGTGAAGCTCTTGAAGATATCATTGCTTTATTAGAAGGCGGAACAAAAGGATTCGCCTTTGCATCAGGCATTGCAGCGATTTCCACTGCATTCCTCCTTCTTTCACAAGGTGATCACGTACTCATTTCAGAAGATGTGTACGGAGGCACTTACCGAGTGATAACTGAGGTACTCTCCCGTTACGGTGTTTCACATACATTTGTTGATATGACCAATTTAGAAGAAATAAAACAAAACATGAAACCAAATACAAAGCTCTTTTATGTAGAAACACCTTCTAATCCACTTTTAAAAGTGACAGATATTCGCGAGGTTTCTAAACTCGCAAAATCTATTGGCGCTCTTACTTTTGTTGATAATACATTTTTGACACCACTATTCCAAAAACCACTTGAACTTGGAGCTGATGTCGTTCTTCATAGTGCTACAAAATTTATTGCTGGTCATAGTGATGTTACTGCCGGATTAGCAGTAGTAAAGGATGCAGAACTCGCTCAAAAGCTTGGATTTTTACAAAATGCATTCGGTGCTATTTTAGGACCTCAAGATTGTTCTCTCGTACTTCGCGGTCTAAAAACATTGCATGTACGCCTCGAGCATTCAGCTAAAAATGCGAATAAAATTGCACATTATTTACAAGAGCATGCTAAAGTACAAAATGTCTATTATCCGGGATTACAAACACATCTCGGATTTGATATTCAACAATCTCAAGCAACATCAGCTGGAGCGGTCTTATCGTTTACTTTGCAGTCAGAAGATGCACTCCGCCAATTTTTATCAAAAGTAAGATTACCAGTTTTTGCAGTTAGTTTAGGAGCTGTAGAGTCAATTCTTTCTTATCCAGCAAAAATGTCACATGCAGCACTGTCGCAAGAAGCTCGTGATGAAAGAGGAATCTCTAATTCATTACTTCGGTTATCAGTCGGTCTTGAAAATGTTAACGATTTAATATCCGATTTTGAAAATGCCCTTTCTTATGTAGAAGAACCTGTAAATGCATAGAGAAAAAGAAGATATGAGATTAGGTTTTCATATCTTCTTTTTCTGCGTTTTAGTTATATTCATTTGAATTTCTTCTTTTCTTATAGTCCATAAAAAAATAAAAGTATATCATCTATTTCTAAATAATGGATTAATTGATATATTAAGAAATAAAAAGGGGTGAAAATAATGGATACTTGTTCAGATATTTTAATCGTTATCGATTTACAAAATGGCGTATGTTATAGCGAGGAGCATTTATTTGATTTACAGAACTTACTAACAAAAGTAAATAAAAGAATTTATTCATACAGAAAATTAAATAAACCAATCCTTTTTGTTCAACATTGTGATGATGATTTAGTACCCGAGAAAGAACTTTGGGCTATTCATACCGATCTAGATGTTCAAGAACAAGATTTTTTTGTAAGAAAAACACATGCAAATTCATTTTATAAAACAAACTTAAAAGAAATTTTAGATCGATTATCTGTAAATTGCATTGAATTTTGTGGCGCCCAAACAGAGTACTGTATGGATGCTACGATTAAGTTTGCCCACGGACTAGGATACGAAAACTTTATGGTACAGAAAACAACCTCTACGTTGAATAATCCTTTTATGTCCGCAAAAGAGACAATTGATTTTTATGAGAACATATGGAATCACAGATTTTTAACGTTGCTAAAAGATGAATTTTAGAATAAATGACTAATGAATTGATCATCCTAAGATTTATCAGCCGTAATCAAATATTTCATTATCACCATAAAGAAGCGAATTACATTCAGCTTCTTTTCTTTTAACCTGTTTTATATTCTATATATATCATTATAATTCCTTTGTCATATTATTTTAAAAATTTCGTATATTCATTTGAAAGAATAAGAAAATCATGATAAAATTGTGTTACAAATATATCTATATCTTTCAATTTTTAAAACGCATCGAAATTTTCACCCAAAAATGTCATTTTACAAAAACATGCTAATTTACCTATTTTATTTACATCAGGGTCTCTTTTCTTACAATTTCTTTACTTTAGGACTTTTTTTCTGCAACAACTATTTTCTTTTCTTTAAATTTTTGGTATGTATAGTATGGTATAATAGCTCACACGGAGGTGGAAAAGAACATGTTAGAAACCTTTCAAAAAGAATTAGAACTATATGAAAGTAATGCAGAATTATTAAAAGTGCTAGCTCATCCTGTTCGTTTATGTATCGTAAAAGGATTAATCGAGCGCGGTCCAAGCAACGTTTCTACAATGTATACTGGCTTAAACATGCCACAATCTACAATTTCACAGCATTTAGCAAAATTAAAAAGCGCTAAAATCGTTTCTAGTGAAAGAAAAGGATTAGAAATTTATTACAAAGTAGAGAATGAAACAATCATTCAACTCGTTCGCGTATTATTAGGTTAGGGACTAATAATCGAAGAAAAAGAACGTATTCTATATTTTTCATCTCATATCTTTAATATAAATATATATCATGAGAGGAAATATATAATACTACATAAGTCGTATTAAAAAACAAGACACAGTATATACTGTGTCTTGTTTTTTATATTGTTACATACCGATCCAAATGTAAATGTTGCATATCTTTTGTATGTATAACAACATCAAATGCACTCCCTACTCCTCCATTCAAAATCATAGAACGAACAGCTCGATTTTGTTTTTGCGTTTCAGAAAAAGGATTCGTATCTTGATGGCTCGTAAGCTGTTCTAATATCCCTGCAGCTAACAAGAACTCAGATTGTTTCTTATGCCATACTGCATTCATTCCTTGCATACTAAACATCTCCTTTAGCTCGTCCCAATGAATATGAGTAGTAAGATCCATTTCACCTGGATGCGCTAGTGGGTTACGTATTAGCTTATGCTGATAATACCCTCGCAAACTTCCTTCACGGTGTGCTGGATGCATCCATTCTTCTTTTGTGTATCCGTAATCAACTGTAATACATATACCTTTTTGAAACCATTTCGCAATTTCTTTTATATACTCCTCCATCACAATTGGTACTTCAAAACGTTGCCCTTCAGCAATATGAATATTATATTTCAATAAATAGCGACCAATTCTTTTATCTAACGGCCTACATACTTCTGAAAGGCTTCCTTCCTCTGTATATGTAATACGTACTTCATACAACATACCATTTCTTTTCTCAATTATTTCAACAGGAAATGCATCAAACAACTCATTCGAAAAAAGAATTCCCTCGAAAGAATCTCCCATTTCACTATAGGAGGTATAGTACGATACATTAGAAAATGAGCCAAGGTGCTCCTGCTGTAATTTTCTATGAAAGGGGCTCACTTCAATCATTGAATAGTTTAAATCAATAAAGGTTTTTGGAGATAATTGCTTCCATTCTTGTAAAACATCATAGGCAAACTTCCCTGTTCCTCCGCCAATTTCACAAATATTCGGAGCAACTTCACCATTTTCAACAAGACGAATAAAAAGTTTAGCAAAAGTTTTTGCAAACACAGAGGATACGTTGCTACTTGTAAAAAAATCCCCTTGTCTTCCAATCTTTTCACGTTCTTTCATATAATATCCATGACCTTCTGTATACAATACAAGGTTCATATACGTACTATATGAAATTGAATAATCCTTTTCTTTCCCCATCCATTCTCTTAAAATGAGCTCCATTCCCATAATGACTCCTTATTGTAAAAACGGATTATTTTCTTTTTCAAAGCCAATGCTTGTTTCTGGACCATGTCCACATAAAACCGCTGTTTCATCTGGTAATACAAATAATTTCTCTTCAATACTTCCAATTAATTCAGCGAAACTTCCACCAGGTAAATCTGTTCTTCCAATGCTCATTTGGAACAATACATCTCCTGAGAATACAGCATTCGCCTCTTTACTATAATAAGAAATACTTCCTGGAGAATGTCCTGGTGTCTCAAAAATTTCAAAATTAAATGATCCAATTGTTAATGTACCTTCTGCATCAATAATATGATCCGCTGGTTTTGCTGTAATACTGCGGTTCATCATAAAAATTTGAGAGCCGTTTACAGTTGCATCTCCTAACCAATCTGCTTCTTCTTTATGTACGTACACAGGAATATGAAAAGTGTCTCTTACCGCATCAACAGCACCGATATGATCAAAGTGAGCATGTGTTAATAAAACAGCTAATGGTTTTAATTGTTCTTCTTGTACATATGTAACGAGCTTTTCACCTTCATGACCAGGGTCAAAGATAATGCACTCTTTTTGATCGTTCATTAAAATATAAGCATTTGTTTGTAATGGGCCTAACGGCATTTGTATCCATTTCATATGAAAATCTCCTCCAGTTATTAAACTTACTTTTAATGATACAACATTTCTTTCTCTGAGGAAAAGAAAGGATGCTATCTCGACAATCATTTTTAAAACATGTACAATATAAAAGAGTAAATATTCCAAAAACTCATAATAAGAAATGGGTAGACAGAGGAGGATATTGTATGGGCCTTGTTATTATTTTTACACTTGTCACTCTGTTAGCTGTATTTGCTACGCTTAGAACACTTCGTGAAAAAAACTTTTTCGCGAGCGGCTTTGCAATTGCAACTGTACTCGTTTTCGGATGGTTTACGATCATGACTGTTCTATATAACGGGTATCCACCAGCAGCTTAATTCGTTTACACTTTATTCTTCATCGAGATTTCACACAAAAAAGAGGAAGGGTTCCCCCTTCCTCTTTTCATATTTCACAACTTATATCATCTTCGCTTCGTATTTGTGCTTTTTTACAAGCCAAGCTCCTCCGATAACACCTGCATCATTACCAAGTGTTGCAATAGCTAACTTCGTGCTCTTTACAGCACGTGAGAAAGCATATTGCTCGAAATAGCGTTGAATTGGTTCTAATAGCGCATCTCCAGCTTTAGACACGCCTCCACCAATAACAATTTTCTCTGGGTTCAATGTACTAGAAAGGTTCGCTACAGCTAATCCTAAATAAGAAGCTACTTTTTCTACTACTTCACCTGCTAATTCATCACCTTGTCCAAGTGCTTCAAAGACATCTTTTGATGTAATACGTCCTTCTTCAGCTAACATAGAACGCAACATGCTCTCTTTATTAGTCTCTTGTATTTTTTGCATAGCAACACGTACAATACCTGTCGCAGATGCTACTGTTTCTAAGCAACCAGACTTTCCGCAATTACATGGGAAAGCATTTTCTGTAACGACTGTAATATGTCCAATCTCACCAGCAGCACCACTCACGCCGTGTACAATCTCACCATTGGCGATTACACCACCACCAACGCCCGTACCAAGTGTCATACAGATTAAATCTTTTGCACCTTCACCAGCACCTTTCCACATTTCACCAAGCGCTGCTAAGTTTGCATCATTATCAATAACAACAGGTAATCCTGTTTCTACTTCTAATAAATCTTTTAGCGGATAGTTTTTCCACCCTAAATTAACCGCTTCATAAATCATTCCAGACGCCACATGTACAGGACCAGGAGCTCCCATACCAATACCAATTAACTTGCTCTTCAATTCGCCTAATTCTTCTAGCTTTTTATCAATTGCTTTCGCAACATCAAGTGTAATATGTTTTCCTTGCTCACCTGTATTCGTAGGGATTTCCCACTTATGTAAAATTTCACCGTATACATTAATAAATGCTAATTTAATCGTTGTACCACCAAGGTCAACACCAACTAACCATTTCTCTTCCATGTTGCTTACCTACCTTTATCTAATTCTTATTTAGCTCTTTTTGAATTTCTTGCTTCAATAAAAATAAAGCTGTTTGATAGTCTTGTGGATCGATTAGCTGTGATTGATTTAATTCACGCAATTCATCTTGCATTAATTGTAAATCTGCAATTCGATCTCCCGTATAAATAATCGTACCAAATTTCTTTAGCAATTGCTGAATATCATAAATGGATACCATTTCATCACCCTCTATGCTCACTTACTATAAAAAATTATAATAAGAAAACGTTCACATATTTTATTATAATCAAGAAGAAAAAGTCTCGTCAATTTTTATTTGTCTATACAAGCTTATTTGTAAGCATTGTTCCTTTTTCTGTAATAATTTTTTCTATGTTTTTATCAAATGGCTCTACCGGAATGTGTTTTACCATTTGAAAATCATACGCTAATGATAGCGTTTTCCCTTTATAATGCACGAGATAACGATCATAATAGCCACCGCCGTACCCAATTCGCTCTCCTCGTTCTGTATAAGCTACGCCTGGGACAATTTGAAGATCAATTTCATCCATATTCACTTCTTCCGTAAGCCCGGGAATCGGTTCACGTAAATTCATATACACCGTTTCTAATTGATCAAAATTATTAATTTGCCGGAAAGACATCGTTCTTGTTCCTTTATTACACTTAGGAACTACAACTTTCTTTCCTTCTTCCCAAGCTTTTTCGATAATAGGATATGTATTCACTTCATTTTCCATTGAAAGAGTAATTCCAATTGTTTTAGCTTCAACCCACTCTTTTTGCGCATACAACGAAAATGCAATCTGTTCTGATAAAGTTGTATACTGTTCTTCTGATAAAGAATTCATGTGTTCTATTATTTGTTTACGCAAACGTACTTTCTCTGCTTTCACACACTCTCCCCCTTACAGTGACACTTTACTCTATACTGATAGTGTATCACTTTTAACATAGGAATCGAATAAAAAAAGAAACAGTAGGAAAATATTCCTACTGCTTACTTTGTTTCACGGTGTAACGTAGACTTCTTGTCACGCTTGCAATACTTTTTAAGCTCGATACGCTCAGCGTTGTTACGTTTATTTTTCTTTGAGATATAGTTACGATCTCCGCATTCTGTACATGCTAGAGTAATATTCACACGCATTCTTATTTCCCTCCAGTACTAATAACTTAAATCAGACTATACTATAATACCACTTTTAAAATAAAAATTCTACACCTTTTGATATTGTCTAATTTTTTCTATAAGATTTTTCATGTTTTCCCTTGCTATTACTGGGTTTCTAGCATGTGAATACACCAAAAATTTTGGTTGTTTTGTGTCAGAAACGATATAAGACCACTCTTTTTCAGTATATTTGAACTGTACTCCTTCAAATATACCTTCTCCCTTCCTTTCTATATCATCCAATAATTTCCTCATAATTTCCCCTTTTTCATTCCATGAACATACCACTTCATCATAAAGTAAATAGAGCGGAGGTGATTGCTCCACTATGCTGAGAAACGTTTTTCCTTGCAATGCTATTAGCTCAAATAATTTTCCAATCCGATATAAAATATCTCGCTTCCACCTTACTTGAAACGACTTTCTTTCATCCTGCGTATAAAATAGAAGATAACATTCCCCTAACTTCAAAGACATTGGGTAAATATTTCCTGTCGATTCGAGTAAGAAATCTGGAATATCTACCTCTTCCAAATCTGTACCTTGGTAAATATTACTATGTTTATCGTATAACTCGAAATGATTTCCTTGCTCAGAAAACATAAGAGCCATATTCGCTTTACTTGATTTCATCAAAGCTTTCACATGATCTTTTTGTTCGCTTGCATAAATCCATGTAACTGTACAACCAAGTCTTTGCAGAAAGAGCATGAGTAAATGTTGCAACGTATCATTTCTCTTATTAATAAGAAGATGAAACTTCTGCATCTGTATTTTCTCGATATCAATATGCTCCAATATAACTTCTATATACTCATTCATAGAAACATGAGCGAGCTTATTACGCCCCATTTCTTTCTCATGCACGTAATAAAACAATTCGGACATATATACTTGTTCTATCTCTTTTTGCTGCTTATACGTTAACGGCATGCCAGCTTGACCGTATAACTTTATAACAATCTCATTCTCATTCTCCACTTGAATGAAAACACCACCTGCACATTGCAAATGATGAACACTATATTGAAAAAGTGACTCGTTCATTTCTTTACATTCCATCGTATGAATCCCTATACCATGAATAGCATGTAAAAATAAATTTTTATAAGAGGTTGTTTCTATATTTTCTTGACTTCCAATTAATATACTTTCTCCTTTTGTAAAAAGAGAACCATACGCCATCGCAATCTTTACGATAAACTGGGGAGTAATTTCAACATTCCCTCTTCCTACAATGCGGCTTTTTTGTAACCACCCTGCACTCATTTCACTCTCTTGAATACCAGCCGCTCCTACTATCGAATGACTATCAATCGCCTTATAAGGCCATACTTTTCCTTTTTGCTTAATTACCGTACTTCTCCCGATATGACAGTGATCCGCTACAACGCTTTTTTGAAACAGTGTAACATCATCTTCAACTATTGTACGCTCTCCTATTGTCGTTTCTAATAGTTCACAATACTTCCCAATGTGGGCATTCGCAAAAACAATACTTTTTTGAAGATGAGAATAACTTGAAACGATACTATTTTTCCCAATAATAGAATATGGCTCAATTACAGCTCCTGTACCAATCTTTACTCCTTCTCCAATAAAAGAGGGGCCATGAATTTTCGTCCCTTTACCAATCGTCACCCCTTCTCCCATCCATACCATCGGTAATACTTCCGTATAAGGAATAGGTACTTGTAACTTTTTCGTTAACAAATCAAATTGTGCTTGTCGATATTGATTAAATGTGCCGATATCTAACCAATAACCTTCTGACAAATATGCGAATAATACATTTTTGTTTGCCAATAACGGAAACACATCATGACTGAAATCAAAAAATTGTCTAGGCGGTATGTAAGAAAAGATTTCTGGCTCCATAATATATATGCCTGTATTCACAACATTAGATACTACCTCATTCCAGCCCGGCTTTTCTATATATCGTGTAACCTCCTGGTCTTTATTCATTACAACCAATCCAAATGAGAGTGGATTTTCTACTTCTTTCACAAACATTGTTACCATTCTTTTCTTTTGTTCATGAAACCTAATTCCTTCTGATAATTGAAAGTCAGTTAATGCATCCCCGCTTATCACAACAAATGTTTCATCTAAAAATTGTTCTGCTTGTTTAATACTCCCTGCTGTGCCAAGCGGAGGAGAGTCTTCAAAATAATACAAGTTAACTCCCCATTTACTACCGTCACCAAAATATTGCTTAATGGTCGTACTCATATATTGAACAGTAATTGCAATTTCACGAATACCATGCTGACGTAATAACTCAATATTATATTCTAAAACTGGTTTTTCTAATAATGGTAACATCGGCTTTGGAGTATTACATGTTAATGGTCTAAGGCGTCTTCCTTTTCCTCCAGCTAAAATAACCCCCTTCATATACTTCAGCCTCCACTTATATAATGTTCAGTAACTCCATATACCATATGTATATTCCCTATCCCACATGAACTAGCAACATAAACTTGATTAGTTAAACAAATCCTCATTTAGAAGACCATATAATTAAATTTCTCACCTATAAAAACGTACATTTCAAACAACAGGAAAGCGCTTACTATTAATTGTTAAATAATACTTATTAACGACCAACATATATACTAATTTTTCCATTACATTATGATACATCTTATCATCATAAACTAAAGGAAACAACGAGCTTTTTTTGTCATGTTTTGACTAAAAAAAGCAGGTGATTTCCCATCACCTACTTTAATTCCTACTCATTCAATAAATAATGCTTTCCTTTTACTAAATAAAAGACATTTTCAGCAATATTTGTAATATGATCTGCTACACGCTCAATATATCTCGCGACAAATGATAATTGTGTAATTTGCGTAATTGCTTCTGGTTGTTCCGGAACCGAAGATATAAACTCACGAATTGCTTTTCCATATATTTCATCAACGGAATCATCCATTTCAGCAATTTGTTTCGCAAAAGTTAAATTTTCTTGTTCATATGCTTCTAACGCTAAATGCAACATCTCATTTGCAACCGCAAACATTTCATCCAGGTTGTGCAAACTAACAGCCACTTCTTTTTCCCCAAGACGAATTGTAGCCTTTGCAATATTAACAGCATGATCTGCAATACGCTCTAAATCTGTCGCTGTTTTAATTGAAATAAAAATCCTTCTTAAGTCACTTGCTACAGGTTGCTGCTTCGTAATGAGCATAAGCGCAAGATCGTTTATTTCCTCTTCTAAATTATCCATGCGGTAATCACCATCAATGACCTCTAACGCTTTCTCTACATCCCTTGTATGCAGACCTTCCATAGCAATCAATAAAGCCGCATTTGCTAATTCTCCAAGCTCGATCACCTTTTGCTGTAACGCTTTTAAATCACCTTGAAACTGTTCTCTTACCATTTTTCTTCCCCCTCAATATTATGTGCCATTATATAAAAGTGAAACTTTAATCAACCCTCATCAATCGGGCTTTTATGCTTGTAATAAACCTTAAGATAAGGAGAAGTATTACTTCTCTATTAACAGTAAGATAAAATAAGAAATGCCCTCTGTTAAGAGGGCATTTGCTCTTAGCTTTGAAACGATATCAACCAAATCGACCTGTAATATAATCTTCTGTACGCTTATCTGAAGGAGTCGTAAATAATTTGTTTGTATCTGTATACTCCACAACTTCCCCGCTTAAGAAGAAAGCTGTTTTGTCTGAAATACGCGCTGCTTGTTGCATATTATGCGTTACGATAACAATACTAAAATCTTTCTTTAGCTCTTGAATTAATTCTTCTACTTTTAATGTTGAAATTGGATCTAATGCCGATGTTGGCTCATCCATTAAAATAACGTCTGGCTCAATAGCTAAGCAGCGCGCGATGCATAGACGCTGTTGCTGTCCACCAGATAAACCGTATGCATTATCGTGCAAACGATCTTTTAACTCATCCCAAATCGCTGCTCCACGTAAACTTTTTTCAACAATTTCATCTAATGTCTTTTTGTCACGAATACCATGGATTTTTGGACCGTATGCTACATTCTCATAAATAGATTTTGGAAATGGATTTGGCTTTTGGAACACCATTCCTACATGTGTTCTTAATTCTTCAACTGGATATGATTTATCAAATATATTGCGTTCTCTATACTCAATTACACCTGTAGTTCGAACGATCGGTACTAACTCTACCATGCGATTTAATGTTTTTAAATAAGTTGATTTACCACAGCCACTTGGACCGATAATGGCTGTAACTTCATTCTCATGAATACTTAAATTAATATCTTTTAAAGCATGGTCTTCCCCATACCATAAATTTAAGTTTTTCGTATCAAATACTACCTTCTTTGGCGCAGTCTCGATTTTCTCTTCGTTTTTCACCTGTACATTTACTACTGTTGCTACCATTTGAATTCCCCTTTCATCCACTTCCAACTTATTTTCGATTTCGTAACCATAAAACAAATATATTAATAAATAGCAACAAACCTAACAAAACAATCATCCCAGCTGCTGCTACATACTGAAATTCTTCTTGTGGCCTACTCATCCAATTAAAAATTTGAATTGGTAGAACTGTAAATCTATCAAACATACTAAATGGAACATAATTTGCAAACGCAAGTGCCCCAATAACTAATAGTGGTGCAGCTTCTCCAATTGCTCTTGATATCGCTAACGTACAGCCCGTTATAATCCCTGGGAAAGCATATGGCAATACAATTTGATACATCGTTTGCCACTTCGTAGCACCTAATCCGTAAGAACCCTCTAATAATACACTTGGTACTGATCGAATTGCTTCTTGACTCGCCACAACAACTGTTGGTAAAACGAGTAAACTCATCGTCAGTGCTGCTGCAACTATACTCTCTCCTAAATGAAGAGCATATACAAAAATAGTTAAACCAAGCAATCCAAATACAACGGATGGTACTCCTGCTAACGTTTGATTATTAATCTCTATTATTTTTTTAAATAGAGATTCCTTCGCATATTGCTCTAAATAAAGCGCTGTTCCAACTCCAAATATAAAAGAAACAGGTATAATAATACTCATAAATAATATTGTCCCTGACAAAGCTGCAGCAATACCAGCTTCTTTCGGATTACGTGAAGCGAAATTTGTAAAGAAATTTATTGAAAGATAACTTATACCTTTTTCAACAATTTGAAAAAGTAACAAAAACAAAATTACCATTGAAAATAAAATTGCTATATAAAATAACAATTTGTAAATTCGATCTTTTAAAAAGCGTGATGCCATGTTTTTTTGTATTTTTTTATGATTCAACATTCGCATATTATGTCATCCTCCTAAAACGGCGCATAATAGACTGCGAAATGATGTTCATAATAAAAGTAAACAAAAATAACGTTGCACCTACAGCATACATGCTGTAATACGTAATCGTTCCATGCGGAGCATCACCTAAACTTACTTGCACAATATAGGCTGTTAACGTTTGAATAGAATGTGTTGGATCAAGCGATACATTCGGTGTGGATCCTGCTGCAATTACAACAATCATCGTTTCACCAATTGCACGAGAAGCCGCTAATATAATCGCTGCCATAATCCCTGTAAAAGCGGACGGAAACACCACTTGTTTTACCATTTCAAACCGCGTCGCTCCGAGTGCTAATGAAGCTTCTTTCGTCCCTTTCGCCACAGCTCTCATCGCGTCTTCAGATAGAGATGCAACTGTAGGCATCATCATAAATCCGATAACGATTCCTGGACTAATCGCATTAAAAAACTGTAAATCTGGTATAAGCCTTTGTAAAAGCGGCGTAACAATTGTTAATGCAAAAAAACCATATACAATTGTCGGGATACCTGCTAATAGCTCTAACATCGGCTTTAATATTTTCCGTGCACCATTTGAAGCATATTCGCTTAAAAATACGGCACACGCTAAACCGATAGGAATTGCTACAAACATAGCAATTGCTGTTACAAGGAACGTTCCACATATAAGTGGTAATATACCGAATTTAGGATCTTCAAAAAATGGTAACCATTCTTTCTCCGTCAAAAAGGAGTATAATGATATTTTTTGAAAAAACATGATTGTTTCATTAGAGAGCGTAAAAACAATTCCAAGTGTCGTCACAATAGAAACGCTAGCAATTATTTTTAGTAATAAAGGCACTATTCGATTGATTCGCTGCGTTTTTTTTCTTTGCTTTATATTTCTTTCAATCAAATGTTGTACAGAAAATGTAATTTGACTTTTGTCATTATGAGCCAAAGATGAAAACCCCTTTCCACCCCGACATTACCTTTTTATTTCTGTTAACATACGCAGCTGTTCATTGTATTTTTCTTTTCGTAATTTTACATACCCGACCTCTTCAGCGAGGTTACCGACATGCTGAATCATAAACTCAACATAGTTTGCTACATTCATTTTATTTCGGATAGATGCATTATTCACATAAGCAAGTAGCGGCCTAGACAACGGCTTATACTTACCTGATTGAATGGTCTCTTTCGTCGGAAATACACCATTTACTTTTATTGCTTTCACCTTATCTCGATTAGCCATATAATAAGCATATCCTACAAAAGCAATGGCATGTTTATCATTCATTACCCCTTGCATAATAACTTGATCATCTTCAGACAAAGAGACTTTTTTTACAATGCGATGATTTTGTAAGATGACATTTTGAAAATAATCATACGTACCAGAGTCTACGCCTGGTGCATAAAACTTCACTTGTTCACGTGGCCATGTTGAATGAATTTGTGACCATCGCTTCTCTCTTCCATCTTCACTCCAAAGTAGTCGTAACTCGTCTACTGACATATCGTCTACCCATGTATTATGGCGATTCACAACAATCGTAAGACCGTCGTTAGCAACCTCAAATGGTGTGAACTGAATAGAGTTTTTCTTCATTTCATTTTTCTCGACTTGTTTCATTACTCTCGAAGCATTATTTATATCTACTTCTCCTTTACTGAAACGATTAAATCCTCCCCCAGTTCCAGAAATACTGATGGAAATTTTCACGTCTGGATGCACCTTTGTATATTCCTCCGCTACTGCTTCTATAATAGGAAAAACCGTTGAGGATCCATCAACTCTCACTTCTCCCGTATCATTTAAAGCAAATGCAGTAGACATTTCAAAACAGAGGAACCATATTGATAATACGAAAATCTTAATCGGTGTACGCATCCATTTCACGTGTTCTTCCTCCTAGAAGTAACCGGAAATAACAGGATTACAGATATAAGAATACTGCTAAACTATTAATTCGGTTTTAATTGTTTGTAAAAGTTTTGTAAAGTTCCACAAAAATCAACATACGATACAATTTTAATTCAGTAGTAGCTATTCATTTCCTCTGATAATTTCCCTATAAAACAGTTATCCCCTATCCCATCATATACAAGTATCATTTATACGGCCGCGTTTTTTTTAATGTTGTATACTTGTCCACATTTATTACACGATATGCATAAACCATAAAAAAAAGCACACTATCTTTTCATATAGTGTGCTTTTTTACAACTTTTTTATTCATCATCTTGATCTTTATTTTTATTGTCTTTATCATCTTTTGGAGCTTCACCATTTACTTCTTTGTTTTTCAAATCAAAGTAAGCATCCATAATTTCACGACCAATATATCCATTAATACCAGTCTTATCATCATGTACCCACGGAACGACAACAGAGAATGCTACTTCTGGATCTTCAAGTGGCGCATAACCTACTAATGTTAAGTTATATGTTTCCACACGTTCACCTTTTGCATTTCTACCAATCTCTTTATCTCCGCCATACACAGTTTGCGCAGTACCCGTCTTCCCTGCCGCTTTATATTTTGCACCTGTAAAGTACTTTGTAGCTGTACCACCTGAATCATTATACACTTGTCTAAATCCTTCTTGAACGCGTTTAATTTGCGATTCCGGCATATCAATACGATTTAATACTTTCGGTTCCATAGATTGAACAACTTTCCCAACTTCATCTGGTTTCACTGCCGGTTGACGAATTTCTTTTACAACTTGTGGTTGCATACGATATCCACCATTGGCAATCGTCGAAATATATTGCGCTAATTGAAGCGGTGTATACGTATCATACTGTCCAATTGATAAATCTAGTAAGAAACCTGGTTGACTACTTCTACCCATTTGACCAGCAGATTCATTCGGTAAATCAATTCCTGTTTTTACACCAAGTCCAAACTGTCCGAAATAATAACGCATCGTATCAAATGCTTTTTGAGGTATATCTAACGTACCACCTCTCACATATGGAACACCGGCGATATTCATCGCTGTTTTAAACATATAAACGTTAGAAGACATTTTTAAAGCTGTAAGGTCATTAATGTATCCCATCGTTTTCCAAGACGACTTCGTAGGTGTACCTTTTAATTTAATTGGTTCATCCAATTGTACTGCCCCTGGTTGAATCGCACCAGTTTGATATCCAGTAAGTACTGTTGCACCTTTTACAGTTGATCCCATCGGATAAGAACTTGTCATGGTACCTAATGCAAAGTCATTTACTTTCGTTTGGCCATCTTCGTTAACTAATTGTTTCCCCGCCATAGATAAAACTTCACCATTTTTTGGGTTCATCATTACAACAAATGCGCGATCTAAAAGAGGTTCGCTTCCTTTAAACCTCATTAAATTCTTCGCAAGAATATCTTCCACGCGCTTTTGTAATTCCATATCAATTGTTAAGTTCAGGTCATTACCACTTTGTCCTTTTGATACATTAATCGTTTCTAAAATATTACCGTTTTTATCTGTAACATTTCTAACTTCTGCTTTCGTACCGTGCAGGCTATCTTCATACTGTTGTTCAAGATAACTTTTTCCTACTCGGTCATTTCGATTATAATCACGAACAAGATAGTAATCTAGTCTTTCTCTCGGTAAGCCTTCATCAGATGTCGACACCCCACCAAGTACACTTCGGAATAAATCATCGTACGTATATTTTCGCTCCCAATCAACATTCGTATCTACACCTGGTAATGCTGCTAGGTTTTCACTAATAATCGAATATTCCTTTTCTGTAGCATCCTTTTTAATAACTTGAGGTGTCATTGCATATCCGCCGTCCATCTTACTCTTAATCGCGAGTATTTCTAGATCTTTTGCGGATAATTGATTAATCTCTTCTTCTGTTACACGACTTCGCTGACGCTCGTCTAATTCTTTATCATCAATTTTTTTATCTTTAAACTCTTGACGATCTTTATTCGTAATTTTTTCTTTAGCTTCCTCTTTATGCATAGCAAGCCAATAATCTTTTTTATCACGATCTGTTAATTTATCTGTCGGTACTTCAATCAAATCTGCTAGCTTTTTCGCTGTTTCTAAGCGATCTTCTGCAGTTGATCCTTTCATTTTTGTAAATGTAATAGTACGAACGGCTGCATTATCTACTACAGGTCGCCCATAACGGTCAAATATTTTCCCACGCGGTACAGGATTACTTATCGTTGAGTTTTCTTTCTTCTCCACTTCATTCTTATATTCTTCACCGCGAACAATTTGTACATATCCGAGCCTTACAATAACCGCGGAGAACATTAAAAACACGCAGAAAAACAACACGTTTAATCGAAAAGGAACGTGGGTCTTTTTCTTATTTTGCTTCTGCTTCTTGCTCATACAAACCCCCTCTACCAACAGCTATGTAATGTGAAAGGGACACCTTCATACAGGTGTCCTCACTGCTGTCTTACATCTTTTTCTATTCTAGCATAAAACAAACGAGAAGTTAACCTTCTGGTTCAGTTTGGTTTTGCGCGTTCCCTTGCGTTACAACACTTGTTTTACTCGCATTTCCCTCATCATATTTGACATTTTTAACTGCAAAATAAATAAGAAAATGTCCAGCACCTAAAATACATAATAAGTAAGGTAAACTTTTTTCAGGTGGAAAGAATAGTACAGCACATAAAAAACTTAAAATGGAACAGATTCTTCCGGCGTTTAACCACAGCTCCCGAACAACGACATATTCCACACGCCATTCTCTCGCATTTTTTGCTCTACCAATTACGTCATATGTCATTGATCCGTACGGAACAAGTAAAATAGGATATGCAATTGCAATACATGCCGCATAAATAAGTAATTTCGTGTATGTAACATTGAAAATAACTAAAAAGACGACAGCATATAAAATAATGCCTCCAAGTAAAATTGCTTTTTTTCGCCACTCCTTCTTTAACATACGAGCAACTAAGTAATAACATACAAAGGATACAGCAGAGTTCACTAAACTGTATTTCCCTAATGCGAACTCACTATTAGTTGCTAAATAAACATATACTGAAATGACAAAAATAAACGTTCCTTCTCTCAATCCTTGGAAAAAATGAGCTCGTGTAATCTTTCCCCAATTTTTATCAATCCGTCGTTCTTTCAATACTTGCACGATTTCATAACGCCCTTCACATTCTCTTTTAGATAAAAAGAAGCTTAAGACGACAGCAATTGCAAATAGAACTAATGAAAGAAAGAATATAACAGTATAACCACTCCATTTCTCCATACGTGAAATTGTGTATCCTGCTGCTATTGGTCCGATCATTCCAGAGAAGGATGTAAGAAGTCCAAGAAACCCATTAAAGAAATCTCTTGTTTCTGGTTCCGTAATTTCAAATGTCAATAAGTTAAAAGCCAACCAGTAAAAACCGTATCCTACTCCTAAAAGAGCCCCCATTAATAAAATATACTGAGAAGCACTTTTTCCTGCTACTAAGACAACGATAAAAAAAATTGCGAGCGTTCCTACCCCTATTCGTAATAAAATCGAGCGATCGATACGTTTCGCTAATTTCCCCCCTACAAGAAATGTGAGAGGCTGTAATACCACGCTGGCTAAATTATACAAGCCAAGATTCACATAATTTTGTGTTTGTTTCCATAAATAAATATTTACAAACGTATTCGATAAAGAAATTGCGAGCGTGTATAAACCTCCTATAAGGAGCAATAACACTAAATCCCGATTCACTTCAACGTCACCAATTATATGTTTCCATTTCATACACAACTCTCCTTTACTTCATGTTCTAGTCTTCCAAAGACAAGCCCAATTATGTAAAAGGAAAGCATAGAAAAAAGCTAGGGGCTCTCCCCTAGCTTTTTCTATATTTATTACGATTATTTTGCTTCTTGGTAACGTTTTTCAGCAGCGTTCCAATCTACAACGTTCCAGAATGCACCGATGTAGTCTGGACGACGGTTTTGGTAGTTTAAGTAGTAAGCATGCTCCCAAACATCTAAACCGATAACTGGCGTTTTACCTTCAGTTAAAGGAGAATCTTGGTTTGGAGTGCTTGTTACTTCTAACTCACCATTGTTTACTACTAACCAAGCCCAACCAGAACCGAAGCGAGTTGCGCCAGCTTTTGCGAATTCTTCTTTGAATGCATCGAAGCTACCGAATTTTGCTTCAATTGCAGTTGCAAGTTCACCTACAGGTTGTCCTCCGCCGTTTGGAGATAGGATTGTCCAGAAGAATGTATGGTTAGCATGTCCGCCACCATTGTTACGTACTGCTGTACGGATTGCTTCTGGTACTTCGTTTAAGTTTGCAACTAATTCTTCTACGCTTTTGTCAGCTAATTCTGCATGACCTTCTAAAGCAGCGTTTAAGTTTGTAATGTACGTGTTGTGATGTTTTGTATGATGGATGTTCATTGTTTCTTTGTCAAAGTGAGGCTCTAAAGCATCATACGCATAAGGTAAATTTGGTAATTCGTGTTTTGCCATTGTTATATTCCTCCCAGTTTATGTATTGCCACTTAAGTGACATACAACTTCATTCTACCCTAATTGCCATAGGGTGCAAACAAATAAATCACATTGTCTTGCTATCATTAAAGTAGCAAAATTCCCACTTCTTTTCAATTAAAATGCTCATATATTCCGTAAAAAAAGCTTCCTTCTACAAGGAAGCTTCCTGCTAACATAATAAACATGCGAAATGGATATGGACCCTGTAGGACTCGAACCTACGACCGGACGGTTATGAGCCGTCTGCTCTAACCAGCTGAGCTAAGGGTCCACAATTATGTATGTAACAACATATCAAATAAAGGAATTCCTATCGGATATGCCCTTTAAGAAAGGTAAGATAAATTTACCATATAGAAAAGAAAAGTGTCAATTGTATTTTTCTTATTTAAAAGAAGAAAGTTAATAAAAAGAAATTTAGTTATCTCCACTATATGTAAATATAATATATCTTGAGATTCTCTAGATTACTACGTTACAATGATTTTATACATACATAAAGGAAGTGAATCTATGTCCATATTTACCCAATTCGTAAAAAGCATATACTCGCCTAAAGATATGGCGCTATTCCGTTTTCAAAAAATCGGTAAAACCATTTTGTATATTATGCTACTTTGCTTAATTACTACTATTCCAAGAACTTTTTTGTACGGTAGTTTTATCCAAGATGGTGTAAGCATGGTAAATCAAGTCATCGATAAAGATTTACCTGATTTTAAAATTGAAAATGGCGAACTAAAAGCCGATATTGATCAACCTATTGAAAAAGAAGAAGGAAATGCACTTTTCGTATTTGATCCAAATTCAACAGACCTAGAAAAATATCAAAATAAAACAGGTTTATTTGTTTTAAAAGATAAAGTAGTCTCTATGGGAAATGGTCAAACACAAACGTATTCTTATAACGATTTGTTAGGTGCATCTCTTGAGAAAAAAGATCTACAAGAATTTATTTCTTTATTCGATAATATTTATCCGATTTTATTATTTGTTATTGGATTCTTAGTGTACCTATTCCAATTATTCATCACTTTTGTAGGCGTGACTTTACTTGCGTTCATCGGTTCTGCTATGAGCGGTCAACGTAAACTATCCTATAAACAAGTTTGGACACTAACTGCATACAGCTACACAATCCCAACAATCTTCTTTATGATTATGGATGCATGTAAGATTGTCGTACCTGGATCAACATTCATCTATATCGCAGTTGTTTTAATTGTTCTGTACTTAACGATTAAAGAAGTTCCAAAACCGAAAGAAAAATAAGAACGAAAAAAATGCCTAAATAGGCATTTTTTTTTTTGGACAAGCATATATTCCTAGCAAAGGAGTGAAGAATATGAAGAGATTAGGTATATTCCTATTCGTGCTTGTTCTCGGTTATATATTTTATTACGATATAAAAATCGGTACTTTACCGATGTTAAGTTCATATAAAAAAACAACTGCTGCTCAAACGATTAAAAAAGAAAACACAGACAGTCAACAAAATAAAGAGAACAAAACAGAAAAAGAAACGGATGTATCTTATAAAACAATTGAAGTAAAAACTGGTGAGACAGTTCTTTCTATTACAGAACAAATTAACAAGAAAAAAATTCCTTCCATAGAAAAAGTCATTGACGACTTTAAACAATTAAACAAAAGTACATCTGCTACAAAAATACAAATTGGAAAGTCTTATAAATTCCCCTTATATCAATAAGCTATCACTTAATCCTTGTCAATTACATAAAGGCGCTGATACAATAGTAAAAGTGAAACCGAGTACTTCGGTTTCTATAGCCCTATATCACGTATACTATCATTGATATGAGGGACTAAATAAGAAACTTCTTTTATAAGGAGAGCGATCTATTCGTGAATGAAATGACTCATCGTACAAAAACACGTCCAGTTAAAGTCGGTAATTTAACAATCGGCGGTAATAATGAATTAATTATACAAAGTATGACAACAACAAAAACACATGATGTTGAAGCAACAGTTGCTGAAATTAAGCGTTTAGAAGAAGCCGGCTGTCAAGTCGTCCGCGTTGCCGTTCCAGATGAACGCGCAGCAGATGCTATTGCTGATATAAAAAAACAAATCAACATTCCACTTGTTGCTGATATTCATTTTGATTATCGCCTTGCTTTAAAAGCAATTGAAGGTGGCATTGATAAAGTACGTATCAATCCAGGTAACATTGGTCGTCGCCATAAAGTAGAAGCTGTTGTAAATGCAGCAAAAGAGCGCGGTATTCCAATCCGTATTGGTGTAAACGCTGGTTCATTAGAGCGCCACATTTTAGAAAAGTACGGGTACCCAACTGCAGATGGTATGGTTGAGAGTGCGCTACATCATATTAAAATTTTAGAGGACTTAGATTTCCACGATATTATCGTATCTATGAAAGCCTCTGATGTTAACTTAGCAATTGAAGCATACGAGAAAGCTGCTCGTGCTTTTGATTATCCATTACATTTAGGTATTACAGAGTCCGGAACATTGTTTGCCGGAACTGTAAAAAGTGCTGCTGGTCTTGGAGCAATCTTAAATAAAGGTATCGGAAATACACTACGTATTTCATTAAGTGCTGATCCAGTTGAAGAAGTAAAAGTTGCTCGTGAACTATTAAAATCATTCGGTCTTGCGTCTAACGCAGCAACACTTATCTCTTGTCCAACTTGTGGTCGTATTGAAATCGATTTAATTAGCATCGCTAACGAAGTGGAAGAATACATCTCTACACTTCAAGTACCAATTAAAGTTGCAGTACTTGGTTGCGCTGTAAATGGCCCTGGTGAAGCTCGTGAAGCTGATATCGGTATTGCCGGTGCACGTGGAGAGGGATTATTATTCCGTAAAGGGCAAGTCGTTCGTAAAGTACCAGAAGAAACAATGGTAGAAGAACTGAAAAAAGAGATCGACGTAATTGCTGCTGAAATGGCTGCTGAGCGAGAAAAAGAAAAAGAGACACAAGAACAATAAAAAGAAGGTTGCCACAATATTTGTGAGCAACCTTCTTTTCTACGTAAAAAAGCTCGTCAGTTATATAACCGACGAGCTTTTACTTTGCACATTTTGGACAACGACCATATATTTCAAACTTATGACCCGTTACTTCATAACCGGTAAAATCTTTATTCATAAAATCCATTGGGCAGGAAGTAATCTCTTTCGTTCCCCCACAATCCAAACAAATAAAATGATGATGATGTTCCATAATAGAACAAGTAAAACGAAAATGTTTTTCACCATTTAATTCCGTTTGTTCTAAAACACCAATCTCAGCAAAAACTGTTAAGTTACGATAAATCGTATCAAAACTAAGTCCTGGATAATCGTCCTTCATATGCTCTAAAACGTCTTTCGCAGTTAAATAACGATTATGCGCTGCAAATAATCTGAGCATCTCTTCTCTTTTTCCAGTATGTTTGTATCCTTTTTCTTTCATTAGGCGTAAAGCTTCTGTTAGATTCATACCTATCCCTACTTTATGCAGTTTTTTTCTTCTTCCATAAAATCGCACCGATTAAAATAAGAACTGCTATCATAACAATTGTACCACCTGGCGCTAGATCAAGTTGATACGAAGCAAACATTCCACCAATTACTGCAATTTCACCGAATAAAATGGAAAAGAAAATTGTTTGTTTAAATCCTTTAGCAATACGAATACCTGCTGCAACTGGTAACGTCATTAATGATGATACAAGAAGAACCCCCACTACACGCATTGATACTGCAATGACAAGAGCAACTAATATAATGAAAATAAAGTGAATCCATTTCGCTCTTAAACCAGTTGATACTGCGTATTCCTCATCGAATGATAATAGAAACAGCTCTTTATATAATAAAATAATTGTCGCAACAACAACAATTGCTACAATCCCAATAATAATTAAATCTGTACTTGTTACAGCACTGACACTACCAAATAAATAACTAAATAAGTCTGTGTTAAATCCATTTGCAAGTGAAATGAAAATAACTCCAACCCCCATCCCTGCCGAAAGGATAATTGGAATTGCTAATTCTTGATAGTGCTTATATACAGTTCGTAACTTTTCGATTAGTAGCGCTCCACCAATCGAGAAAATCATCCCCATATATAAGGGGTTTAAAAACCCACCTGTAAAAATGGTTTTTTCAAGTAATAAACTTGCTGCAATACCCGATAACGTCACGTGACTTAATGCATCCGCAATAAGAGATAAACGACGAATAACAACAAACACACCAATTAGCGGTGCAACAAGTCCAATTAAAATACCTGCGTATAAAGAATTACGTAAAAAGTCATATTGTAAAAAATCTTGTATCATTATATCCTCCCGTGATGCTCATGTTCGTGTTCTAAACGATGAACATGATGTCCATATAAGACGGACATTTCTGCATCTTCTAACTCTCGGAACTTCTCTACATTTCCATGGAAATGTAGATGTTGGTTTAGGCATGCAACATGTGTTACTTTTTCAGTAACAGCTCCCATATCATGAGTAACAAGAATTAATGTGATCCCGAGCCTTTTGTTTAAATCCTCTAATATTTCGTAAAAACTTTCCACATTTTTTACATCGATTCCAACAGTAGGCTCGTCCAAAATAAGCAATTCAGGATCACTAACGAGCGCACGAGCAATAAATACACGCTGTTGCTGTCCACCAGAAAGCTCTCCAATGTTACGACCTTGAAACTCACTCATCCCTACATCAGCAATTGCTTTTTCTACCTTTTTCTTATCCTCTTTTGTGAAAAAGCGAAAAAGCCCTTTTTTCGAAACAAGTCCCATTGACACAACTTCAGAAACAGTTGCTGGAAAACCAGAATTGAAACTATTTGCCTTTTGGGATACATAACCAACTTTGTTCCATTCCTTAAACTTCTTACTATCAACGCCAAACACGCGAATGCTTCCTTCTTTTGGCTTTAAAACACCTAATAAACACTTAAGTAGAGTTGATTTACCTGAACCATTCGGTCCCACTAAACCTAAAAAAGCTCCCTTCGGAACTTGCAAATTAATATTTTCTAACACATTCCGATCTTCGTATCGGAATGTTAAACCTTCAATTTCTAATATATTATTCATAGCATCTCACCTATTTTAATTCAGAATGATTCCGATTTATATCTATTTGAATTATAGTACAGCTTATTATAGTTGTAAACCAATCTGCCTAAAATATATCTATTTTTTCAAGAAACCTTACTATTATAACAAAAAGCAGAGAAAAATTCTCTGCTTTCGAAAAATATTCCTATAAACTTTTTAGTGAATAGCCGATTTAAACTTACCACCATTTGTCTCTTGCGTGCTCATAATCGTAACAAACGCATTTTCATCAATTTCATGCACAATTGATTTTAACTTCGTCACTTCTAGACGCGTTACAACTGCATAAATAACTTCTTTTTCTTTATCCGTGTAACCACCTTTCGCTACAAGCTTTGTAGTTCCACGGCCAAGACGATGCAAAATCGCGTTTGATACTTCCTCATATTGATCAGATACAATTAAAACCGCCTTCGTTTCATCTAGCCCTTGAATTACTGTATCGATCGTTTTAAATGCGATATAGTACGTCATAACAGAATACATCGCTTGTTCCACACCAAACACAAATGCTGCCCATGCAAAAATAAATAAGTTCACAAACATTACGAATTCACCAACAGAGAATGGTAATTTCTTCGTTAATAAAATCCCCATAATTTCAGTTCCATCTAGCGATCCACCATGACGAATTACAAGTCCTACACCAAGACCTAAAATAAGACCACCAAACACTGTCGCTAAAATAGGTTCTGTTGTAAATGGTGGTACCGCATGTAACGTTGACTCAATGAAAGCTAACGCTACAATACCAAATGTCGAAGATAACATAAATGTTTTTCCAATTTGCTTATAACCGGAATACATAAATGGGATATTGAGAACAACGACTAAAGTAGAAAAACTTAACCACCAAATGTTAGGAGTAAGATAATCTAATATAAGAGAAATACCAATAATTCCACCATCAATAATTTTATTTGGCATTAAAAATAGTTCAATTGCTACCGCCGCGCATGCTGCTCCAAAAATAATCATAACTAAACGATAAATGAGATGAATAACACTTTCTTTTCGATGTTGCTTTTGCTCCATAAGTCCTCCCTTTACTCTTTTTCTGTAGTTTTGTCCTTATATTATAACATACGCTTCTTTTCCTCATGAAAAAAGAAACTCCATACGAATATGTACAAGCTATATGCTCATATATTTCGATAGAAGAACGCGTGAAGGAGGATAATAAGATGAACCTCATTAAACAAATTGTTAATAAAAAATTAAATCATATTTCTACAAAAGAGTTATTAAAATATAGCAAAGAATATGAAGTTCCCATTACAGCCGCACAAGCTGATCAAATCGTTTTACTTATGAAGGGTAAAAATATTAATATTTACGATAACAACGAGCGACTAGAGCTCTTAAAACAAATCGCAAAAGTAACTTCCCCTGCCACTGCCCAACAAGTAAATACATTATTTCAGCAACTACTAAAATAAGGAGGGGATTTCCCCCTCCTTATTGCGCTTTAATTTTTTCAAGAAGCCCTTCATCAAAAGTGCCGTTTTTCAGCATTTCAATTTCCAATTTGTATGGTGGCTTCTTATCTTTTTTATCTTCCCCTACATACGGTGTTTCAAGAATTTTTGGTACATGCATTAACTGTGGATGATGTACAATGTGATGCAATGCTTTATACCCAATGTGACCAAATCCAATGTTTTCATGACGGTCTTTTCCTGCTCCGCGTACATTTTTACTATCATTAATATGAAGTACTTGTAAACGATCTATACCAACGATCTTATCAAATTCGTTTAATACGCCGTCAAAGTCATTTACAATATCATATCCTGCATCATGCGTATGGCATGTATCGAAGCATACAGATAGCTTTTCATTATATTTTACACCATCCATAATTTTTGCAATTTCTTCAAAGCTACGACCGCATTCTGTTCCTTTTCCTGCCATCGTCTCTAACGCAATGTTAACCGTCTGTTCTGGCGTTAATACTTCATTAAGCCCTTTAATAATTTGTTGAATACCAGCATCTGCTCCAGCACCAACGTGCGCTCCTGGGTGAAGAACAATTTGTTTCGCTACACCTAATGCCGATGTTCTTTCAATTTCCATGCGAAGAAAGTCTACTCCTAATTGGAATGTTTCTGGCTTCGTCGTATTCCCAACATTAATAATATACGGCGCATGGACGATAATTTCCTCAATTCCGTTCAGCTCCATATGTTTTCTTCCTGCTTCTATGTTCAATTCTTCAATTGGTTTTCTTCGTGTATTTTGCGGTGCACCTGTATAAATCATAAACGTTGTTGCACCGTATGAAACAGCCTCTTCACTTGCTGCTAATAACATTTTCTTACCACTCATGGAAACATGAGATCCAATCTTTAACATACAATCACCTCTTCAATATACAATAGATATAATGATAGCATAATTTGTAGAAATATGTAGTGAATTGTTTGTTCACAAAAGATGCACTACACAAATTTATATGACTATTTATACAGACTATACTTTTCATTTAAATTAGCTGGATTAAGTGAAACTTTAATCAATACTTTTCTATCCATATTGATTACACCTCCCACAAATAGCGGGATAAAAAAAAGATAAGGGAAACCCCTTATCTTTTTTTATTACCATATTTTTTCTTCACTTTGTCACGTTCTGTTGCAAGTTTACGTTTATAGTTTGGTTTTACTTTTTTCGGTTTTTTAATAACTTTCGTTGCCATAACATCAAGTTCGTCATTTGGTTTTTTACGGCTCTTACGACGACGACGCTCACCTAAATCGGCCCACTCATCTCCGCGTAAATCTACATGCTTGAACTCAATATGACGTTGTTTTTCTAAACTATCTAACGCTTCTTCGTTTGCTGGATCATATATCGTCACTGCAATACCAGAATGCCCCGCACGTGCTGTTCTTCCAACGCGGTGAACGAAGAAATCTAAATCTGATGGTAGCTCATAGTTAATAACATGGCTAATCCCTTCAATATCAATACCACGTGCTGCTAAATCAGTCGCAACAATATATTGGAATTCAAGGTCACGAATTTGTTTCATCATTTTTTTACGATCACGTGGTGATAAATCCCCGTGAATTCGTCCAACTTTCAAGCCACGTTCCATTAATCCATCAGCAACTTGGTCTGCCATCTTTTTCGTATTCGTGAAAACAACTGCTAAATACGGTTTAAATTGAAGTAGCATTTTATGCACTAAATCAATTTTATTACGATGTTTAGAAGGCACTAAATAGTGTTCAATGTTTCCAGCTGCAACTTGTTTTGGATTGATATGAATATGCTCTGGATTCTCCATATACTTCTTCAGAAACGGTTTTAGTTTTTGAGGAATTGTTGCAGAGAAAACTAACATTTGCAAGTTTTTAGGCATGCGTGCTGCAATTTTATCTACATCATGAATGAATCCCATATCAAGCATTAAGTCTGCTTCATCGACAATAATCGTATTTGCTTTATGAACAAATAATGCTTGCTCTTCTACTAAATCTTTAATACGTCCTGGTGTTCCAACTACGATATGAGGTTGTTTTTTCAACTTTTCAATTGAGCGTTGTTTATCAGTTCCACCAATTAAACAACGTGCTGTAATCATTTGGTCTTCCGCACAAAACTTTGTTAATTTCACGATTTCTTCGTAAATTTGTTGTGCTAACTCACGAGTAGGCGCTGTAATAACAAGTTGTACTTCTTCACGACTTGCATTAATTCTGTTTAATGTAGGAAGTAAGTATGCATGTGTTTTCCCAGAACCTGTTTGGGATTGTCCAATTACACTTACACCTTTTTTCACGATCGGGAAAATTTTCTGCTGAATTCCTGTCGGCTCTGTAAAGCGTAGTTCACGAACTGCATCTATTAAAAATGGTTTAAAATCATACTGTGTAAAAGTTTGTTGTGTCATAAGTTACACCTTCTTTCTAAAATTTCTACTGCGCGCACAAATCAGCCAAGTCTACATTATATCGAAATCTACAAGTAAAATCCATCTTTAGTTTAGGTTTTCACTTCAAAAACTAACCTTCTTCCCTTTTATTGCATATTGTATGTGTATATACCTAACTGAAGAAAGGAGGATTTCTCACATGTTTCCGAAATCCCCTACAAGGCAAATGTATCCGAATCCAGGGCAGCAACCTTATACACCATATCCAATTCCACAACTACCACCAATGGCACAAAAAAAGAAAGGTTTTCTTGCTAAGCTTTTTAAAAAACACGATCCAACCGAGCCTTTTATGCAAATGGTTCCACCTTACCGACAAATGGAAGGGCAACCGATGATGCATCAGCAACCACCACCGCCGCCACAATATCAACAGCAATATCAGCAGCAATACCAGCAACAATATCAGCAGCAACATCCACAATATCAACCATACATGCAGCAACATCCTGAGCAAATGATACCGCCTCAAATGTATGAATCAAATGAAACGCGCGGCGGCGCAACTACAGCTGCCACAACAGCAAGCAGTGGCATCGGCAGTTTCTTTTCGAACTTAATTTCGAATCCTACTAATATGATAAACAACATCGAAAAAGTATCCCAAGTCGTTCAATCTGTAGGTCCTGTCGTCGAACAGTATGGTCCTATTATGCGTAGTCTACCAAGCATTGTTAAAATCCTCACCTCTGGAAAAAGTACGGAAGAAAATCAAACGGAAAATGTAACAGAGCCAGTTGAGGTAGAAAGTCCGCCTCCTGCACCTCAAAAAAAGAAACGAAAACGAAAGAAAATAGTGATTGAACCTGTAATAGAAAAAGAGTTACCGAAAGAACCAGTTCAACAAACAGCAACAAAACCAAAACTATATGTGTAACAATCCTTTGTTTTCTATCCACTCCTCCTTTATAATGTAAAAGACTATGCACAAAAGTATCCCTTGTTTAGAAGGAGAGGATTACTCATATGAAAATTGTTAAAATTTCCCCTCGTGGTTATTGCTACGGTGTTGTCGATGCAATGGTAATTGCACGTAACGCTGCATTAGATAAATCATTGCCGAGACCCATTTATATTTTAGGTATGATTGTTCACAATAAACATGTTACAGACGCTTTTGAAGAAGATGGAATCATCACATTAGACGGTCCAAGTCGCTTAGAAATTTTAGATAAAATTGATTCTGGTACTGTTATTTTCACAGCACACGGTGTTTCTCCAGAAGTTAAACAACGCGCAAAAGAAAAAGGTTTAACAACAATCGATGCCACTTGCCCAGATGTTACCAAGACGCATGACCTTATCGAAGCTAAGAAAGCGGAAGGGTATCATGTCATTTATATCGGTAAAAAAAATCATCCAGAGCCAGAAGGTGCAGTTGGTATTGCACCTGACATCGTTCACCTTATCGAAAGAGCCGATGATTTAAAAACATTAGAAATTCCAACAGATAAAATTTTAGTAACGAATCAAACAACGATGAGTCAATGGGATGTTCAACATTTAATGGAGGACATTCAAAAAAAATTCCCAACAGCAGAATTCCATAAAGAAATTTGTTTAGCTACTCAAGTTCGCCAAGAAGCTGTCGCTAAACAAGCTGATGTTGCAGACTTAACAATTGTTGTTGGTGATCCGAAAAGTAACAATTCAAATCGCTTAGCACAAGTATCACAAGAAATCGCGGGTACAAAAGCATATCGAGTTGCTGATGTAAGCGAAATTCAATTAGAGTGGCTACAAGGTGTAGAAAACGTAGCTGTTACAGCAGGTGCTTCTACTCCAACGCCGATTACAAAAGAAGTTATCGCGTTCTTAGAGCAATATGACCCAATGAATCCAACAACGTGGGAGAGAGTTAGAAAAGTACCACTTCAAAAGATATTACCTCGCGTAAAGGTGAAGAAAGAACAATAATAAAAACCGTTGCCCTAATGGAGCAACGGTTTTTATTTTTCTTATACAAATGTGAATGGATCTGTATGTAACTGCGAAGCATGAATTTGAACATTTAATTTCTTTGCATCCACTTTTTCTTGCAGTTGCTTTTGTACACCTTGTTTCATTACTTTTTCAACATTATGTCCTGGGTCAACTATATTTAAACCGAGCATCATCGCATCATGAGCAACATGATAGTACATGTCACCAGTTACATATACATCTGCTCCTTTAAATTTCGCTTGGTTTATATATTTATTACCATCTCCACCAAGTACAGCTACTTTACGCACTTTATCATCTAACTTACCGACAACTCTTGCCCCATTCACGTCTAATGATTGTTTCACATGTTCTGCAAATTGACCAAGCGTCATTTCTTCTTGTAAGTATCCTATTTTTCCCAGGCCTAACGTTTCACCTTTATTATCAAGCGGGTACACATCGTATGCTACTTCTTCATATGGATGCGCCGTTACCATTGCTTTAATCACTTTCCGCTGTAATGAAACTGGAATAATCGTTTCGATTCGTACTTCTTCTACACGTTCTAACTGTCCAGTTTCCCCGATATAAGGGTTTGTCCCCTCTTGAGGTACAAATGTGCCTGTACCCTCGCTACTAAACGTACAGTGGCTATAATTGCCGATATGACCAGCACCTGCGTCTCCTAATGCTTTCCTTACTTCTTCTGCATGAGTGACTGGCACAAACACAACAACTTTTTTCATTTCTTCTGCATATGTCGGTGCTAGAACTTCTGTATTTTGCAATCCTAACGCCTCAGCAAGTAAATCATTTACCCCGCCCTTAGCAACATCCACATTTGTATGCGCTGCATAGATTGCAATATCATTTTTAATACACTTTTCAATAATTTTCCCATACACCTTATCTGTATGAATCGCTTTTAACGGGTTAAAAATTAAAGGATGATGAGCAATAATGACATTTGCCCCTAATTGAATTGCTTCATCCACAACTTCTTCCGTTACATCTAGCGCAATCAATACGTGCTGCACGGGTTTATTAAGCGCTCCAATCTGCAGACCAATCTTATCTCCTTCCATTGCCAAATGCTTCGGATACATACTTTCAAATAAAGAAATAATTTCATGGCCGTTTGGAATTTTACTCATGATAAAACCTCCCCTATCATTTTCATTTTCGCTTCTACTTCCCCACGCTTCGCTTTTGTTTCTTCAGAATCAGCCGCACGTTCTAACTGTTTTAAAATATTTTGGAAGTTTTTTAATTCTCCTTCCCATTTTTCAACGAAGGCTTCACTTTTTTCTGTTATTAAAAATGGTCCCATAAACAATTCAGCTTGTTTATTTTCAGAGTAAGGCGCTACAACATTTCCGCGCTCCCCTACTAAAATTTCGTAAATTTTCCCATCTTCTTTTACGATTTTTTCATGGATAAGCTCCCAACCATTCTCAATAAACCATTCACGAATATGATGCGCTGCAATATTAGGCTGTAAAATTAAACGTGTTACACCTTCTAATTTCTCTTTACCACTTTCTAAAATGTCACGAATTAACGCTCCGCCCATTCCGGCAACCGTAATTACATCTACTTCTCCTGGTGCGATAACAGCTAATCCATTCCCTTTACGCACATCTACTTTATCTTGTAAACCACTTTCAGCTACAGTTGCTTGCGCAGAGCGAAATGGTCCATCTACAACCTCTCCTGCAACTGCTTTTGTAGCAATATTATTTATAATTGTATAACACGGTAAATACGCATGATCCGATCCAATATCAGCAACTGTAGATCCTACTGGTATTTCACGTACAACTTCTTCTAATCGTTTTGAAAGCTTTACTTCATTCATGTATTTCCATTACTCCTTCTCTTGTCAGTCTGTCTGTCTGTCTCCATGATAATGAATTTATAGTAGTTGTTGCAAGCCCATAACAACAATTCACCGCTCTATCATTCATCGTATTTTAGAAAATATAGAAAAACAAGCCCTTTGCATAAGCAAAAGGCTTGTCATACGGAACTTTATTTTTTCTTCGATAACCAATCAGCTACTTTAGCGGCTTGATCAGCTGGAACTATATTGGCAGGCATATTGCCTTTTCCTTTCGAAAGAATTTCTTTAATTTCATCCTTTGAAAGTTTTCCACCAATTTTTTGTAAGTTAGGTCCAACTGCCCCTTGTAACTGATCACCATGGCAGCTCGTACAGCTTTGCTTCACAATATCCTCTGGCTTTGATGCCGTTTGTGCTGGCTTCCCGCCATTTTTTGCATCAGCTAACTCTTTAGATTTATTTAGCCCCTGAAATGAAAATACAAACATAACGATAATACCCAATGCTGCAATAAGAGCGAACGGAATCAGCGGATTACGTTTCATATCTCTTCTCCCCCCTCTATACCCCTAAATAGTTAGATGATTCAGTCATTTATATTGTACTTGAAAACGCTCTATCAGAAAAGAGCAAACTAATACTTGTTAAAAATATTCCATAAATTCAGTTTATTGTTTTTTATTGTCATATCGCTTATTATTTCGATAATTATTAACGTTTCTCATCATATTTTTCTCTTTTCTACATATATTTTTGTATATAATAAACAAAATTAATCGAAAAATCGAAAAATGAGCATTTGCAAATCAAAAGACAATTCTGTAAAATAAATTACAAGAAATTGTAATCGTTGCCGATAGCTAAATTTTAACAAAAATTAACAAAATAAAAAAGTTTACTTCACAAAGGTGAAGTAAACTTAAAAAATAACCTATTCTAAGAAATCTTTAAGACGCTTACTACGGCTTGGATGTCTTAATTTGCGAAGTGCTTTTGCTTCAATTTGACGAATACGCTCTCTCGTTACGCCGAATACTTTCCCAACTTCTTCAAGCGTACGAGTTCGTCCATCATCTAAACCGAAACGAAGACGTAGAACATTTTCTTCACGATCTGTTAGCGTATCTAACACATCTTCTAATTGTTCTTTTAGCAATTCATAGGCCGCATGGTCCGCAGGCGATGTTGCTTCTTGGTCTTCAATAAAGTCACCTAAATGGGAGTCATCTTCTTCACCAATTGGTGTTTCAAGAGAAACTGGCTCCTGTGCAATTTTTAAGATTTCACGTACTTTTTCTGGAGCAAGATCCATTTCTTCACCAATCTCTTCAGGAGATGGTTCACGACCTAAATCTTGTAATAATTGACGTTGTACACGAATTAACTTATTAATCGTTTCAACCATATGAACTGGAATACGAATTGTTCGTGCTTGGTCTGCAATGGCACGTGTAATAGCTTGGCGAATCCACCAAGTTGCATACGTACTAAATTTGAAACCTTTACGATAATCGAACTTTTCAACAGCTTTAATTAGACCCATATTACCTTCTTGAATTAAGTCTAGGAAAAGCATGCCACGGCCTACATAGCGCTTTGCAATACTTACTACAAGACGTAAGTTTGCTTCTGCAAGACGACGTTTCGCTTCTTCATCGCCTTCTTCAATACGCGTTGCAAGTCGAATTTCTTCTTCTGCAGATAGTAAGTCTACACGACCAATTTCTTTTAAATACATACGAACAGGATCGTTGATTTTAACCCCAGGTGGTACACTTAAATCATTGAGGTCAAACTCTTCTTCTGTTTTTGTAATTTGGCGATTATTAGGGCCTTCTTCGTTGTCATTATCACCAACTAAGTCAATGCCTTGTTCACCTAAATATTCATAGTATTCATCCATTTGATCGGATTCAATTTCAAATCCATTCATGCGTTCTGCAATCTCTTCATATGTAAGAACGCCACGTTTTTTTCCGAGCTCAGTGAGTTGTTCTTTCACTTGCTCAAGGGTCATTTCAGTTTCAATTTGTTTAGAACGAGCTGGTTTGTCAGCCATCTGTTCCCCTCCTTACGCGAGATACAAACATTCATTATACTAAAACTTTATCAAAAAAGCTATTTTCTCGCTTTTTGATTTTGTAAATATGCTACATAATATTTAGCAGCCTCTACAGGATCTGTTTTTTCCATTTGTTTCACTTTAAAGATAATTTCCATCTTTTCAAGTTTTTCCTGATGCCGTCTAAGCGTCTCCAAATGGCCTTGCAACACTTCTTCTGTGTATTCTGGATTAATAAATTCATCCGTCGAAATATCAGTGATAATATTTTTCAACTTTTCATCAGAGAGCCAACTTAAAAATGTTCCGACTGAAGGTTCATTTCCCTTTTCATAATATGCGTATAGTTCATATAAAATCCCTTTATGTTCTTCTGTATGAAAATCTTCTATATGGGATTCCATACGAACAGCTACTTCTGCACTTTGCAACATATGGTAAATAATTTCTCTTTCCGCTCTTTCAAAACCTGTTAACTTCGGTTTTGTTTGAACGACTTGAGACGGTTTAGCAACCTGCTTTATTTGTTTTTGCTGTACCTTTTGTTCTTTGCGATATTGGTGCAATTGATTCAAAAGTGTTTCCATTGAATACGAAAATTCTTGCGATAATGACTTCAAATATGACTCTGCCTGCATCGCATCTTGTAACAACGATAACTCTTTTAAAACACTTTTCACATATTCTTCTTTGCCAGACTCATCTTGCAAATTTTTCCCTAAACGCAAATAATTTATTTTAAAACCAACAAAACTCACACTTGATTTCACAAGATTTTCAAAAGCAGTAGTCCCATATTGTTGCACATATTCATCAGGATCAAGCTTATCTGGCAAGGATGTGACTTTCACTTGGCAACCAAATTTTAGCAATAATTGCCCTGCTTTCATCGTCGCTTCTCGCCCTGCTTTATCACCATCATAGCAAAGAACAACAGTTTCAACGTTACGTCGCAGAAGTTTTGCTTGTTCTTCAGTTAAAGCTGTTCCCATTGTCGCAACAGCTTCTTCCACACCACTTTTTACCGCAGCTAGTACATCGGCATATCCTTCAAAAAGAACCACTTGCCCACGTTTTCTAATAAACGGTCTTGCTTGGTGGAAGTTATACAACAATTTACTTTTGTGAAAAATCGGTGTTTCAGGGCTATTTAAATATTTCGGAGTGTCATCTCCTAACGCCCTTCCACTAAACGCTATCACCTTACCTTGTAACGTATAAATCGGGAACATAACTCTTCCACGGAAGCGATCATAATGACTACCATCCTTCTCACTTCTTATTAGAAGGCCAGCTTGTTCCATACTAGACAGCGATAAACCTCTTTTTTGTAAAATTTTCGTCGCTGCATCCCAGGCAGGTGATGCATAACCAATTTCAAACTTCTCAATCATCTCTTTCGTAATACCACGGTTTAATAAATATGAAAGTGCTTCATTTCCCTCTTCCGTATTTACTAATAAATGATGATAATACTTTTTCAATAATTCATGAGCTTGTTGCATGATGACAGTGTCATCAGATATGTCTTCTTGTTGTCCTTGCCCTGATGTATACTCTGCAACCGCAATTCCATTTCTTTCGCCTAGCTTTTGAACAGCCTCGGTAAAAGCCAGTCCTTCCATTTTCATTAGAAAGGAAAATACATTTCCACCTTCTCCACATCCGAAGCAATGAAAAATTTGCTTATCAGATGAAACAGAGAATGAAGGAGAATTCTCACCATGAAATGGACAAAGGCCGAAATAGTTACGCCCCTGTTTTCTAAGTTGAACGTATTCACCAATGACTTCTACAATATCGGATGATGTCCGAATCTGTTCAACAACTTCTTCGGGAATTCTGTTCCCCATAACTCCATCTCCGTGTCGTATTTTGTATTCGATATAAATTAAAAAATTCCTTTATAATTCGACAATATTTTTCTAAACTTGTTAGAAAGTGTTGCCGATTACATTGTATAAACGATTTTAAACCTTTCCTATAGGTCCTTTATCTGCATAAATCGCATATACATACTTGCTATATAAAATTGTATACATTTGCTCATCTGTTACAAATGTATCTCTTAGAAACAATACATATACACCTTTTTATAAGAAGAGTAGCAAGCCACATATACTGTTTGATCTTGAGATTTGTAACTTTTTGATGTTGATCCATATAACGATCAACTCCATTTTGTTCAGTATCTACAAAGATCCAATGGCCTTGCTATTTCCTTAAAGGATGAGCATATGATGCGACAAACAAAATTCCGACATGAAATTCCGCTCCAACTTGCACAATTTCAGCCTTCACGGGATATACATCTACACCAACTAATATGTTGTCGATGCTTTGCATATTTCTGTATTCTACATCCCTTCTGTGAATCCTTCCATAATGTGCGTTTTCTTGTATAGATTTTGTCGATTTAACGTAATTACATGTCTTTTTCGTAAATCCTATCCCTAGTTTATTCTGAAAAATTAAAGTCTAAACGTAAAATATAGGTTTTTATCACAATTTTTTATTATAATATATTTTCTTCAACTACGCTACATATCCCTTTATTTTTTCATCTTACATTTCAGGATGACAAACTCACACCTTGAATATACTAAAAGACAAAGGAGTATAAGTATAACCATTACACTACAATCTATTACAAAATCCATAGGTATCATATTTCACACGAGCGAAAAAAGCACATTCACCTTTGGTAAATGTGCTAAAACATTTTTTGGTTTTGCACTGCATTCACAATAATATTTGCTGTTTCTTCAATTGCTTTATTCGATACATCGATTACTTGACAATTTATTTTACTAATTACTTCCTCAAAGTGATCAATTTCTTCTTGAATACGATTAATATTTGCATATGTTGCTCCATCACTTAATCCAAGTGATTTTAATCGTTCTTTTCGAATATGATTTAACTTATCTGGCGTAATTTTCAAACCGAAACATTTTTCTTTTGCCACTTGATATAGTTCTTCAGGTGGGTCAACTTCTGGCACGAGTGGTACATTCGCAACTTTCAAGCGTTTGTTATGAGCTAAATATTGGGAAAGTGGTGTTTTTGATGTACGCGAAACACCAATCAACACGATATCCGCTTTTAAAATACCTCGTGCATCTCTGCCGTCATCATACTTCACAGCAAACTCAATCGCTTCAATCTTTTTAAAGTATTCTTCATCTAACCTACGGACAACGCCTGGCTCACATCTCGGCACTTGCCCCGTAATTTCTTCAATTTGATCAATAAGAGGGCCGATAATATCGTATGCCTCTACCCCTTCTTTTGCAGCCTCTGTTACTAAATATTTGCGCATATCAGGCTTAACTAAAGTAAAACATATAAGTGCTTGATTACTCTTAGCAATCGAAATCACTTCTTTTAATGTCCCTGTATCTTCTACATACGGTACACGTCTAATATCAGGAGCAAACGGGAATTGCCCCATTGCTGCTCGAACAACCAAATCAGCCGTTTCCCCTACAGAGTCAGATACGACATATACGATTTTATTATCCATTACATTACCTCACTTTAAACAAATTACACTTATTCGTTATTTACTAAATTTACAAACGCACGTGTAATATTTGTTTTTGTAATTCGCCCAATCACTTCTAAACCTTGTTTCGTATCTTTTACAACTGGCATTGCATCAATCTGTCTTTCTATTAATTCCATCGCAATATCATATAAAGAATCCTCTCTACGACACATCGCAATGTTTGGCATCCTTGTCATGATAATATTAACCGGAAGAGAGGTTAAATCCTGCTTTCCTAAGCTCGCTCTTAATAAATCTTTACGAGACACAACACCAACTAATAGAGTCATCTGATCTACAACGAACAATGTACCAACGTCCTCTAAAAACATCGTACAAATTGCATCGTATACGGAAACATTTTTATCAATTACAACCGGTCTAGATTGATAATCTTGTACTTTAATTTTCTTAACAGCTTCAGATAATAACTGCCCCCCAGTTTTACCCGTATAAAAATAACCTACGCGTGGACGTGCTTCTAAATAACCAGCCATCGTTAAAATTGCTAAGTCTGGTCTTAGCGTCGCACGTGTTAGACCCAATTGCGCTGCAATTGATTCCCCTGTAATAGGACCGTGATCTTTTACAATCTGAATTATATGTTCTTGCCGTTTATTCAGCTCTATGATAATCACCACCTTTAATGCACAACGAAAAAAGTTATACTATCTCTTAAATATTATATACTAAATATGCTATTCGAAAAAGAAAGTATGTAAAAAGGACCGTATACGGCCCAAAATTATATTTGAAACTTATCAAGTTGTTCTAAAAAACGTCTTGATTTCAAATAAATTCCGCAATATTCATCATAATATGTATTCAATACTAAACGCATTTGTTTTTTTGTGCTATCCTTTACCGATACATTTCCGAGCCTATGTAAATCGAAATGGAAGAAAAGACGTAATAATTTATGAACAGCTTCTCCTACCGGTATACGATACGGGTCTTGCTCCGCATGACGTGAGCACAGAAAACCGCCTTCCCTAACGGAGAAGGCGACAAAGTCTGTTTCTTGATGACAAATCGCACATGTATCAAAGTACGGGCGCATCCCTAATACCGGAAGCATTTTCGTTTGATAAATTAATGATAATACTTCTGGATCAACACCCTCACACATATAATGCAACGTTTGATATAACATTTCAAATAAATACGGATTATGTTTTTTATCTTCTGTTGCTTTATCAGTTAATTCAACAATAAATGATGCATAAGCAGTTAAAAATATATCCTCGCGAATTTCTTTCATAGTTGAAATAATCTCGCCTTGTTGCAATGTTCCAAGCCCAGATCCCATTTGAATAAGAAACTGGCCATGTGTCATTAATTGCGACACAGATGCTAATCGGCTTTTCGGTTTTTTTGCCCCTCTTGCCATTGCACTTACCTTACCAAGTTCTCTTGAGAATATTGTAACAATCTTGTTCGTTTCTCCGTAATCTGTCGTACGGATAACGATGCCCTCAACTTTTTGAAACATGTTCGTCACCATCCAAGGTTTGAACAAAACGGGTCAAGAAATTGGAGAGTCTAGATGCGCTAGCTCCTCTTCATGTTGATCCATCTCATCGTTTACGTCTTTTTCCATTTCTTTCAAAAGCAAGTACGTTTCAATGCTTCCTGTTTTGGAGAAAAACTTCCAGGTAAAATCTAGCATAAGAATCCACCTTTCTCAATAAGCGTAGCCTATAAACCAATTTCCTTTGTTGTTATTAAATTGACCCATTTTGTCCATTTTCATGTGAGAAAAATTTTTCCTAATTTATCAAAGTTCATAAAAACCAATAATCAGTGGATGAACCAACCATCCACTGATTACAGCTTGACTCTATTTTAGTACTCATCCTCGCGGAAACCTAGGTCACGAAGCTGAGACATTTTATTACGCCAATCTTTTTGCACTTTTACCCATACTTCTAAAAATACTTTAGAACCAAGTAGCGCTTCAATATCAAAACGAGCTCGCTTACCAACTTCTTTTAACATTTTCCCTTGTTTTCCGATGATGATTCCTTTTTGTGATGCACGTTCAACAACAATCGTTGCATTTATATAAACTGCCCCGCCCTCACGCTTTTGAATCGCATCGATAACAACAGCCACAGAATGCGGCACTTCTTCACGTGTTAAATGTAGTACTTTCTCACGAATAAGCTCTGCAATAATAAATCTCTCCGGGTGATCCGTTACTTGATTATCTGGATAGTATTGTGGTCCTTCTGGTAAATACTTTTTAATTGTTCCAATTAAAGCGTCCACATTATTACCGTCTAACGCAGAAATTGGTACAATTTCTGCAAACTCATGTAGTTTACGATATTGATCAATTAACTCTAGTAATTGCTCTGGATGAAGTTGGTCAATTTTATTAATAACTAAAAATACTGGTTGTTTCGTTTCTTTTAACTTCTCGATGATGAATTCTTCACCACGACCAAAGCCTTCGACAGCATTAACCATAAACAGAACGATATCAACTTCTTTTAATGTCGTTTGCGCCATCTTCACCATGAAGTCACCTAGTTTATGTTTAGGTTTATGTATTCCTGGTGTATCAATGAAAATTACTTGTGAATCATTTTCTGTATATACGCCTTGAATTTTATTACGAGTCGTTTGTGGCTTGTCACTCATAATAGCAATTTTTTGACCGATAATACGGTTTAAAAATGTAGATTTTCCAACATTCGGTCTGCCAATAATAGAGACAAAACCTGATTTATAACCTTTTCTATTCATGTAAATCCTCCGCTAAAAATGCTCCTGGTAACAATTCTCCGACTGTCGTCTCCTGAACGTCACCATGTAAATTTGTTAAGTATACTTTCGTATCCTGTTTACATAATTCTACCATAACTTGTCGACATGCTCCACAAGGAGGTACTGGGCGCTTTGTATCTGCTACAACCGCAATGGCTACAAATTCTTTATCTCCTTCAGAAACCGCCTTAAATAAAGCTGTTCTTTCAGCACAATTACATAAGCCATATGATGCATTCTCAACATTACATCCACGATATACTTTTCCACCGCGCGTTAATAGTGCTGCACCTACTTGAAATTTAGAATATGGTACGTACGCTTGTTTACGCGCTTCGATTGCTTCTAGAATTAATTGTTTACTATTCATATTCCCGCATCCTTCCTGTTCACAGCTATGAAGAGGTACACTCTCTCATTAAAGCCCCTTACGGCACTTCCAAAGCTTAATAAAAGCTTCGGAATGCAACTATACCATATACGGTAAAAAGATAATAGCACCAATTATAACAGCTATAATTGCAAACAATAAAACCGCTCCTGCCGCAACATCCTTTGCAATTTTTGCAAATGGATGAATATCGGCAGTCGCTAAATCTACTGTTTTTTCCACAGCCGTATTTACCATTTCTAAACTCATTACACTACCTATTACAATAAGTAATATCATCCACTCTGTTCTCGTAATATGGAAATAAAAGCCGCAGCATATAACAATGACTGCGGCTAAATAATGGATTTTCATATTTCGTTCATGACGAAAACAAAAGAATATACCAGCTATAGCATATCCAAAACTATCTATAAGTTTTCCTTTTTTCATCGTCCTAATCCAAAAGCTTCTAAAATTTCTTTTTGTCTTCCGAACATTTCTTTTTCATCTTCTTCTGTCATGTGATCATAACCAAGTAAATGTAAAAAGCCATGTAACGCCAAAAATCCAAGTTCACGATCGAAAGAATGTCCGTACTCTTCAGCTTGCTCTTTCGCCCTTGGAATAGAGATAATAAGATCACCTAACATGCGCGGCATCTCTGCACCAACAATCTCCATTTCTCCTTCTCCCATTTCTTCCATGGCAAAGGATATTACATCTGTAGGTTGATCTTTATCTCGGTAATCACGATTAATTTCTCTAATGCGCTCATTATCTACAAATGTCACCGATACCTCCGCACCATCCTCGATATTTTCCATTTGAGCTGCTTTTTCTAACACTTCACGAATTAAACTCATATACGCTTCTTTTACTTCTTCTGTTTCATCAATAAAATCAATTAACAAACTCATTCTTTCTCCTTTTCTTCCGGAAGTTCCGGATATGTAATACGCGAATGGAAAATACCATTTAACGTTTCACACAACGTTTTTCCAACGATTTGTAGTTCCTTAAACGTCAAATCACATTCACTAAATTGACCGTCTTGTAGTCGATCTTTAATAATACTTTGCACCAAATTATTAATTTGTTCTGGCGTTGGGTGATTCATAGAACGTACCGCAGCTTCTACACTATCAGCAATACCAACAATTGCCGATTCTTTCGAAGTTGCTTTTGAACCTGGATAACGGAACATCTCTTCTGTATATTTTTCTTTATCTTCTTTAATAGCTTTATAATAAAAATATTTCAGTAACGTTGTACCGTGATGTTGCCCAGCGATATCAATAATTTCTTGTGGAATATGATATTCTTCGAGCATTCTTACTCCATCCGTTACGTGAGCAATTATAATATCTTTACTCGTTACAGGATCTAATTTATCATGCGGATTTTCAATTCCCATTTGGTTTTCAATAAAAAATTGCGGTTGTACTGTTTTTCCTACATCATGATAATATGCCCCTACACGCGCTAATACACCATTTGCCCCGACTGCTTCACAAGCAGCCTCAGAAAGATTCGCTACCATTACACTATGATGATATGTCCCTGGCGCTTCTAATAAAATTCTGCGTAAAAGCGGATGATTTGGGCTTGATAGTTCCATAAGCTTCATACTTGATACGATTCCAAGTCCACTTTCTAAATATGGTAAAATCCCCATAGCCAAAACGGATGATATAATCCCTGAAAGCGAAGCCATTAATAATTGCGTACCAATTTCAAGAGGCGAAAAATTCCCATTACGTAATAATAAGAGCGCCGCCAATACGACTACATTTAATACAGAAACGAGTATACCAGCTTGTAAAATCATTGTACGACGATTTTTTTCTCGCAAGAAAATACTAACCGATAATGAACTTAACAATACGTAAATCCCTACACTATAATTTAATGTACTCGTTACTCCTTCATTAAACATAATACTTCCGCATACAGAAAAAATCATACTCGTTAAAAAGACAAATCGATCACCAATCATTAGTTTTACAAGTATTGTTCCCATCGCAACTGGGACAACATATGCAATCCCCGCGTATTCAAGTTTTTGAAACAAACTAATGATTTTCATTAAGACAATTGTGATAGACAAAATTGTAATATACGCTAAAACATACGGTCTATCTTCTCTTTTTCTCTTTAAAAATAATTCAAATTGTTTATGCATAAAGTATAGTAACACACCAATGAGTACCGCTAATCCAACATAAGGTTGAAAGCCGTTCCCTTTTTCTAACAAACCAACTAATTTCAACTGATTATACACATCACTTGAAATTGTTTCACCTTCTCTAACAAGAACTTGTCCTTGAAGAATATAAACAGGTGGAACTAAATCTTCCTCTGCTTTTCTCTTCTCTTTCGTTAAGATCGGGTCATAAAAATAGTTCGCTGAAATTGCATATCTTCCTAGCGCCTTAATCGACTCTTTTAAACCATTATCAACATTAACACTATTCATCTCACTTACATATCGTTCTTTCGCATCTTTCAATTCGTCCATTTTAATATGCTCAGTCATGATACTATTAATTGCTGTGACCGCAGCATCTTTCGCTAATACTAATTGGCTCGAATCTGCATTAATCAAACTTAGTAAGTTTGAATCAGATAATTCTTTCGTTAAGTCAGCGGGTAGTTTCTTTTTTAACTTCTCCACTTTCTCAGCATCAGTCATCTTTTTTTGATCATCCGGTCCAACAGCTTTAATCTCTTGCACCACTTCATCCACTTTAGCAAAGACGTCATTCACAATATCAACTTTGTTTTGTTTATACTCACTTTTATATGTATATTGATCTTCAACTTTTGTAGCGGCTTCTTTTTTCTTTTTATCCGTTGTAACTTTATCTTCAATTTTTATAGGAGAATGGATTGTCTTTTTCGCAATAGAATACATATTAACATCTAATTGCTCTGGTTTTACATTATTCATAAGCGCAAAAAACAGCACCGCTCCTAATACAACGTAAGAAATCCAACTTAGTTTTTTCGAATGTTGTAAATTACGAAACCACTTAGAAATTTCTTGAGATCTTGACATGATTTCAATACCTTCTCCTCTCCAGAAATAAAGTGAAACTATTTATAGCTTTCATTTCTTCTACCAAACGATACTTTGAGGCAACATTTTATACACTAGTACCTATAGTTTATTTTCCTTATCTTTCATGATAGTAAAAAATATGACGTTCGCCAACCTTATCATACAAAAAGAAATGATCCTGACAAATAGGATCATTCCATTTTATCATATGCCTCAATAATACGTTGCACCAATGGATGTCTCACAACGTCCGTTTGTTCTAATGTAATAAATGACAGACCTGATACACCAGATAAAATATTAGCAGCTATAGATAGCCCTGATTTTACCCCTTTTGGCAAGTCTACTTGTGAAGGGTCCCCTGTAATAACCATTTTAGAACTAAAACCTAATCTTGTTAAAAACATTTTTATTTGAGCACCCGTTGTATTTTGAGCCTCATCTAAAATAACAAATGAATCATCAAGCGTACGCCCCCTCATATAAGCAAGCGGCGCGATTTCAATTACTCCTCGCTCCATCATACGCTGCGTATATTCTTGTCCAAGAATATCATGTAAGGCATCATATAATGGGCGTAAGTATGGATCTACCTTCTCTTTCAAATCCCCTGGTAAAAAACCTAAATTTTCTCCAGCTTCTACAGCAGGTCTTGTTAAAATAATTTTCTTTACATACCCTTGTTTTAAAGCCCTCACAGCCATTACTACAGCTAAGTATGTTTTTCCAGTTCCTGCAGGCCCTATCCCAAAGACAATATCATTCTTCTTCATCGCATGAATATATCGTCTTTGCCCCATTGTTTTTACACGAATGGATTTACCTTTTGCAGTCTTGAAAATTTCTTCTTCATATAACTCTTCAAATTGAGCAATTTTCCCTTGTTGTGCAAGCTGAATTGCATACGCAACATCTCTCTCTGAAATTGATATACTTTTACGAATTACAACAAGTAATTGCTGTAAGATTTTTTCTACGAGTGTCACCGTTTCAACTGCCCCAGATACATGAACAGTTTCTCCTCTAGTTACGATCGATACATTCAGTTCTCGTTCAATTACTTTTAAATGTGCATCATTGACTCCAAAAAGAGCGATTGCTTCGTTAGTATTTTCCAATTGTTGGTTCATTTCTACTAATTGTTCTGCCATTACTCAGTCTCCTTGAATATCGGATTCGGATATTGGTTGTGGCTCTGCAATATTTTCAACCACAGTATAATGCAATGTGACCTTTAGTTGACCCGCCTCAACCTCTTTACTCAAAATCTTATCACTTACAATCATAGCATGTTCATCCAATTTTTTCTTTAGTTCTTTTTCGGCCATCTCTTTCGCTACTTTCAGCGCTTGCTTTTCTGTATATTCTCGATTCGCTTCTTCCTCTTCTCTCACAACATCTTTTTCATATGCAATCGGCAGTGTAAAACCAAATAATTTCACATCATGCTTTACACTTTCAGTACGAGAGCGTTTATACTTATCATGCTGAAATCCCCATATTTTTATTTTCGTATCCCCAAATTTAAGAAAATGTTCATTGTATACATTACCAGTATACACTTGGAATTGCGTCTTTAACGGGACATCCACCTTAGATGTATACCACGTTTCTCCATACACAATACCTTTCGCTGAAACAATCTTCGGACTTTCCTCATTACCATATATTCCTGATACGAGAATCTGCCCTTTTTCTACATGATCATTTTTCAGTACAACCGGCTTTCCAACTTCTACGAACGTCTTTGTAATAATCGCTTCTTTTTTTGCTACTAAATTTTGCGGCCTTTGTTCCTTTTCTTTCTTCGGTTCGTTTTTTTCAACAATTTTAAAATGATACGTCGTTCCTCTTACTTCTAGTCCCGCCCAAGTAATGGCATTAATATTATCTGTCAAATGGCGTTGTACATCTTCTACATTCGGCATTTGAAATTGTAGTTTCCCTTTTTTAATACCCATTTTATCCAATTCTTTCATCAATATATATTCTGTTTCAGGTTTTGCTCCTGTAATTTCAATTTTCCAAACCATATTTGACATTGCAATCACACCAAAAAAGAAAATTAAAAAACCAATTAAAAATCCACTATTTTTAATTAAACGCTTATTCCAAAAAGGAAAACCATAACGTCCAATAAAATATAATTTACATTCATTTTTTCTATAAATTGGTTTTATTTTTTTCACATCGCGTAACAATATACAAAAAACTAACGTTTCATCAGCTATCTTTTTAACATCCCAAACTAATAAATTCCTCCGTACACATTCATTAACAAACCGTTCCGCTCCTCTACCTTCAATTCGCACTTTTACATATCCAAGCCACTTTATAAACCATTTATTTTTCATTTACCACCTTCACTACCTTTCTAAAAGTAGATATACTACTTTTTATTTGAAGCATTAAAATAGCTCGTACTAAAATGAAACCGAGTAAAACTGTAATCCGTCTCTATCAACGGAACTTTTACAGGATAAAGAAGAAAAACTTCACAAATGGAAGTTTCACTTCAATCACCTTTTTTTTCATTTTCTAAAAATGTTACTTGCTCAATTATCCCTTCGAGTAAAAGCTCTTCTGGAAGAATCGTTTTAATAACAAAGGATTGTCCTTTAATTAATAATTGACCGTGTTTTAAAAGCAATCGCACTTCTTTATCTGAAAACACTAATAACCCCCGATGATTTTCTATATAAATATGTATTTGCCCAACAAGAGTAATCCGAGGTAGATCCATTAATACATCCACTGGTAGGTCTACTTGTTTTGTCAACCAATTTTTCATTTGTTCTAATTTCTTCATCTCGAAAGACCCCCTCTCATCCCATATATATGTATTTCTTCACAAGCGCCTATCGTGTTATAACGACTTCACTAACATAACTATATTCTGTAAGAGTTCATATCATGTTAATTAAAACAGTCGCTATATGAAATCATATTTGTCAGGACAATGATGGATTAGAGGATGTTACCTTTAATAATAGAAGTATTAATACAAGAATATGCGCCCCTACAGGATATCAGTACAAGTTACATTAAGAAATTAAGCCTAGCGAGAAGTTGGAAACTTGAAAAAAACTGTTACAATTCGTTCTGGACGTGACATACTGACCATAGAATAAGTAGTTGTCATTTATTGGACACATGAGATAAAGTGAAACTTTAATCAACCCTCACCAATCGGGCTGCCCGTTAATGAGGGATAAAATCAAAAAAAGAAAATTTCTCCACTCTGAATGTTACGTTTTAAGTAAGAATATTTTATAGATGGTTGTTATATGAATTTCAAAAAATATTAGGGTTCATTAAAAAATGAATTAATAAATGAGGAAATACGAAAGGAAATTGGCTTTGGTCAAGAAATTTTGAATGTTATAAAACAAGTTACCGACAGTAATATCCGGCCATTTTATGCAACTGATGCAAAATCTAAAATAGTTAGAATCTCTTTCATTACCTTTGAGGATTATGCTGAAGAGCAAGCTATAAAACTTCAATCTGAGTTTCAGAAGGTTCGGTACTTAGCTTTTATTTGCGAAAGAAGTTTTAGTCAAGGAAGTAAGAACAGGTGTAGAATCGGAATTATACAAGGAAATAATAAATTGAAACTTTAACTAGAGGGGTTTCTATCACTTACAGAAACCCTTTTTAAGCAATATAGCGTTTCCTTAATAAGAACAATAAAAAAACGTCTCATACGAAATGAGACGTTTTTTTACGCTAATAGCTGGATAACCAGCTTATTCACAAGTGATCCGTCTGTTTTACCTTTTACTTTCGGCATAACAGCAGTCATCACCTTACCCATATCTGCTTTAGAAGTCGCACCAACTTCAGAAATAACTTGCTTGATTACATCAACTAGTTCTTCTTCAGTTAATTGCTCTGGCAAATATGCGCTTAAAATCTGAATTTCACTTTGCAGTTTATTAACAAGGTCTTCACGACCAGCTTTTTTAAATTCAAGGAGGGAGTCCTTATACTGTTTTACTTCACGAGCTAAAACTGTTATTTCCTCTTCTTCAGTAAGAGTATGTTGCAGTTTAATACCTTCATTTTGTAAAGCAGCCTTAACCATACGAATAACGGTTAATTTTTCTTTTTGTTTATTCTTCATCGCTTGTTTCATATCATCGTTTAAACGACCGAGAAGACTCATAACTTACACCCTCTCTTAGAATTTACGCTTTCTTGCCGCTTCAGATTTCTTCTTACGTTTTACACTTGGTTTTTCATAAAACTCGCGCTTTCTTGCTTCAGCAAGTGTACCAGTTTTAGAAACCGATCTTTTAAAACGGCGAAGTGCATCCTCCAAAGACTCGTTTTTACGAACGACTGTTTTTGACATTCTCTTTCCCTCCCTCCGAAACATCACACTTACATACTAACTTCAGCATGCAAAAAGAAACACTTCTTCAGCATGTCTTTTACGATTATAATACATTTTATCACTTCAGGTCAACTATTTGGCAGAATAAAAGAAGAATAGAAGCAATTCCTTTTCAAAAGTTATGCAAATAGCTAGTATCCTTTACTGATGAAGACAACTATATTTTTATCATTTCATCTTTTTTCATACAGGGATGCATGAAACGCCTCCCCACCTTATAGTACTTAACCGCTTCAAATAAAGAAAGCATGCAAACCGTTTCCGGTTGCACGCTCTTTTTATGCGCTAGCTGATTCTTTTTTTACATCATCTTCAAGAACACGAACAAATTGCGCTTCGTTATATGGATAACCAGCTTTCGTAATTTTCACTTTCACTAGCTTACCAATTAATTCTTCTGATCCTTCAAATACAATTTTTAAGTAGTTATCTGTATACCCTACATATAACCCTTCACGGTCGCCCTCTTTAAATTGCTCTTCCGGAATGATTTCAAGCACTTCACCTTCAAACGCTGATGCGTACTCTTTCGCTAATTGATTAGATAGCTCAATTAAACGATGAACACGATCGTTCTTCACATCTTCAGGAACTTGATCTTCCATGCGTGCTGCAGGTGTTCCTGTACGTTTTGAGTAAGGGAACACATGTAACTCAGAGAAGCGGTTCTCTTTAATGAAATTGTATGTTTCCATGAATTCTTCTTCTGTTTCACCTGGGAAACCAACGATTACGTCAGATGTAATCGCAAGGCCTGGTAACGCTTCTTTCAAACGATTTAAACGCTCTTGGAAGAACTCCATCGTATATTTACGACGCATACGTTTTAATACAGTATTAGAACCAGATTGCAACGGAATATGCAAGTGACGTACAACTACTTCAGATTTATCTAACACTTCAATTACTTCATCTGAAATTTGACTCGCTTCAATAGAAGAAATACGAAGACGTTTTAATCCGTCTACTTCCGCTTCCATATCACGAAGTAATCCAGCTAAGTTATAATCTTTTATGTCTTCGCCGTATCCACCTGTATGAATACCCGTTAATACGATTTCTTTATAGCCTGCATCCACTAATTGTTGTGCTTGTTTAATAACTTCTTTTCCATCACGAGAACGCATTAAACCACGCGCCCAAGGAATGATACAGAATGTACAGAAGTTATTGCAACCCTCTTGTATTTTTAAAGACGCACGTGTACGATCCGTGAAATAAGGTACATCAAGTTCTTCGTACACACGTGTTTTCATAATATTACGGACAGCATTAATTGGTTGACGCTCTTTACGGAATTCTTCGATGTAACCTAACATCTTTTCACGATCCTGTGTACCAACTACAATATCTACACCCGGAATCGCCATAATTTCAGCTGGAGATGTTTGTGCATAACATCCCGTTACACAAATAACTGCATCTGGATTTTGACGCACAGCACGTCTGATTACTTGACGGCTTTTTTTGTCCCCAGTATTCGTTACTGTACATGTGTTAATAACATATACATCAGCTTTCTTTTCATATTCTGTTCTTTCATAACCACCTTGTTTAAACAATTGCCAAATGGCTTCTGTTTCATAGTGGTTTACTTTACAACCTAACGTATGGAACGCAACAGTTGACATTGATCATCACCCCATCAATTCAAAATGATACGAAGCAGCACTTAACGCGTATAACGGCGCCGTTTCTGTTCTTAAAATTCTTGGTCCTAAACTACATGGTACAAATTTATGTTCACGAAGCGCTGTAATCTCTTCCTCAGCTAAACCGCCTTCTGGGCCAAATACAATCAATAGCTTTTGACCTGGTTTCATTGTCGTTAAAGCTTTCGCAAAATTAGATTTCTCACCTTGTTTTGCTTCCTCTTCGTAAGCAACAAGACAAACATCATACTCACCACTTATTGAAAGCAATTGCTTAAATGATGCCGGAGCATGTACTTCTGGAATTTCACTTCTATGTGATTGTTCCGCAGCTTCTTTCACAATTTTTCTTAAACGCTCAACTTTTTTATCAGCTTTTTTCGCATCCCATTTTACGATAGAGCGAGATGCTTGAAATGGTAAGAATGCAGCTGCCCCAAGCTCAGTTCCTTTTTGAAAAATTAACTCTAGCTTGTCTCCTTTTGGCAGTCCACTTGCAATCGTCACGAAAACAGGAAGTTCACTTGACGCCTCTACCCATTCTACAATAGCCGTATTAATAAATTCACTGGTAATTTCATCAATTGAACATACTGCTGTTTTTCCGTTTACACAGCAATAAATATGATCACCAGCTGACATACGCATCACTCTTGCGATATGATGTACGTCATCACCTACAATGCGAATACTTATCTCATTTACATATTTCTCTTCTACAAAATAACGTTGCATATAATCACCTTAGTAGAGTTTCGTTCCTTTCGTAAGTCAACACTTACGAAAAGAACGAAACGTTATCATTTTTCATATAACAAACGGCAAGTCTCTCACCTTATAGTGAGAGACTCCCCTTTTCATTATAGACTAAAATCTATATTACGCATTTCGTGCAATAATTGCTACCCAATCTTCCATTCGTAACACTTCTTCAATTGTAAATCCAGCTTGTTCTAACGCCTCAGAAATTACTTTTTCCTTCGCAGCAATAATGCCCGATGTAATAAATAATCCACCTGACTTCACAACTCTTGCTGCATCTTCAGGGAATAATAGAATAATTTCTGCTAATAAGTTAGCTACGATTAAATCAACAGGACCTTCAATGCCTTCTAAAAGACTATTTTGTCCAACAGACACGATATCATCTGTTTTATTTAAACGTACATTCATTTCTGCACTTTCAACCGCAACCGGATCTAAATCATATGCTTGAACAGAAGACGCACCTAATTTTGCAGCCGCAATACTAAGTACACCAGAACCTGTTCCTACATCAATAATAGTGTCACCTGGCTGTACTGTTTTTTCTAAAGCACGGATACACATCGTTGTTGTTGGATGAGTTCCTGTACCAAACGCCATACCCGGGTCTAATTCAATGATTTTTTCATCAGGAGAAGATGGTGTATATTCTTCCCAAGTCGGTACGATTGTGAATGTATCAGAAATTTGTACTGGATGGTAATATTTTTTCCAAGCAGTAGCCCAATCTTCTTCATTGACTTCGTTAACGGTAATATTTCCAGTACCAATTTCGATGTCGTAAGATGGAAGCACATCAATAGATGATTTTACACCTGCAATCGTTTCATGTAAAGAATCCGTTTGCGGGAAATACGCTTTTATTAATACACCTTCCGCCGGATATTCATCTGGGTTCAATGCATAAATTTCACCATATTGTTGCTCGCGCTCTTTCGTTAACTCCGCTGGATCCTCAATCGCAACTCCACTAGCACCAGCTTCATGTAAAATATGAGAGACAGCTTCTACTGCTTCTTCTGTTGTATGAATACTAATTTCTGACCATTTCACAATTTACCAACTCCATTTTTTATTTCCATTATTCCCCTTTGAAAGCACGTTTAAGCTTTCCGAATAAACTATCATCCTGCTCTTCTTGTCCTGCAAATTCACGTAATAAATCTTTTTGCTGCGAAGTCAATTTCGTCGGTACAACAACACGAACGACTACATATTGATCTCCTTGGCCGTATCCACGTACGTTCGGAGCACCTTTTCCTTTTAAGCGGAATTCTGTTCCAGTTTGTGTTCCTGCTGGAATTTTCAGCTTCACTTTACCATGAACAGTAGGAACTTCCACTTCATCACCAAGCGCCATTTGCGCAAATGTTAATGGCATTTCGCAAATAATGTGATCTCCTTCACGCTCGAAGAATTCATGATTTCTTACATGAACGACAACATATAAGTCTCCTGCTGGTCCGCCATTTACGCCGGCTTCACCTTTTCCAGACACACGAATTTGTTGACCATTATCGATACCCGCTGGAATTTTAACATTGATTTTTTTACGTTTACGAACTTTACCTGAACCGTGACATGTCGTACATTTTTCTTTAATAATTTGTCCAGTTCCTGAACAATGACCACAAGCTTGACGATTTACGATACGACCAAACGGTGTGTTTTGTTCTACACTCACTTGACCAGAGCCTGAACAATGTTTACATGTTTCTTTTGAAGTTCCTGGTTTTGCTCCACTACCTTTACAAGTATCACATGGATCTTCTACTGGAATTTCCACATTTAATTCCTTACCAAAAATAGCTTCTTCAAAATCTAAAGTGACTTGATATTGTAAGTCAGCACCTTGGCGCGGAGCATTTGGATCACGACGTCTGCCGCCGCCACCGCCAAAGAAAGAACTAAATATATCTTCAAAACCGAAGCCACCGCCGAAGTCTCCTCCGCCGCCAAATCCACCGAATCCTTGATTTGCACCAGCATGACCAAATTGATCGTACTGTGCACGCTTTTGATCATCACTTAACACTTCGTATGCTTCTTGTACTTCTTTAAACTTTTCAATTGCATTTTCTTCTTTGCTTACGTCTGGATGGTATTTTTTAGCCAAACGACGATACGCTTTTTTAATTTCATCTGTTGAAGCGCCCTTGCTAAGTCCAAGGACCTCATAATAGTCTCGTTTACTCATAAATTTACAACCCCCGAATCTTTCACATAAACGTAATTTTAACACCGAAAGAAAGTGCTTTGCAACAAAGTTTCCTCACTTACAGTATGCAAAGCGAAAAACTTAAGATCCTCACACATCGCTTCTCATTCGTGAAAAAAGCCAAAGTCAAGGCACGCTTGACTTTGACTTTTTGTCATCTTACTTATTATGTTTACAGTTGAATTACTTGTCTTCTTTTACTTCTTCAAACTCAGCGTCAACTACATTGTCTTTCTTTGCGCCAGCATCTTGTGCACCTTGCGCACCTTCTGCTTGACCAGCAGCTGCTTGAGCTTGCTCGTATAATTTAACAGTTAATTGTTGTACGATTTCTTGTAAAGCATCTTTTTTCGCACGAATTTCTTCAAGCTCGTTTTTCTCAATTGCAGCTTGTAATGCTTCTTTCGCTTCTGTTGCTTTTGCAACTTCAGCTGCATCTACTTTACCTTCTAAATCTTTTACAACTTTGTCTGTTTGGAATACAAGTTGGTCAGCTTCGTTACGAAGTTCAACTTCTTCCTTACGTTTTTGGTCAGCGTCAGCATTTGCTTCCGCTTCTTGTACCATACGTTCTACTTCTTCATCAGAAAGACCTGAAGAAGATTGGATTGTAATAGCTTGCTCTTTGCTTGTTCCTAAGTCTTTCGCACGTACGTTAACGATACCGTTCGCATCAATATCGAATGTTACTTCGATTTGTGGAATACCACGTGGTGCTGGTGGAAGGTCAGTTAATTGGAAACGACCTAACGTTTTGTTGTCAGCCGACATTGGACGCTCACCTTGTAATACGTGAATGTCTACTGCTGGTTGATTATCAGCAGCTGTCGAGAATACTTGTGACTTACTTGTTGGAATTGTAGTGTTACGCTCGATTAATTTCGTGAACACGCCACCCATAGTTTCAATACCTAAAGAAAGTGGAGTTACGTCTAATAATAGAACGCCTTCTACATCACCAGTAAGTACGCCACCTTGAACTGCAGCACCTAATGCTACAACTTCATCAGGGTTTACACCTTTATATGGCTCTTTACCAGTTTCACGTTTAATAGCTTCTTGTACAGCTGGGATACGAGTAGATCCACCAACAAGAATAACTTTATCTAATTCGCTTGGAGCAAAACCAGCGTCTTTTAATGCACGACGAGTTGGCTCTAATGTTCTTTCAACAAGACCTGCTGAAAGCTCTTCGAATTTCGCTCTTGTTAACGTTAATTCTAAGTGTAATGGACCAGCAGCTCCAGCACTAATGAATGGTAATGAAATTTGAGTTTGTGTTACACCAGAAAGATCTTTTTTCGCTTTTTCAGCTGCATCTTTCAAGCGTTGAAGCGCCATTTTATCTTGGCTTAAATCAATGTTATTTTCTTTTTTGAACTCAGCTACTAAGTGATCGATGATAACTTGGTCAAAGTCATCGCCACCAAGACGGTTGTCACCAGCAGTTGAAATAACTTCGAATGTACCGTCTGCTAACTCAAGGATAGATACGTCAAATGTACCGCCACCTAAGTCATATACTAAGATTTTTTGTTCTTCGTCTTGTTTTTCTAAACCGTAAGCAAGTGCTGCTGCTGTTGGCTCGTTAATGATACGCTCAACTTCTAAACCAGCGATACGACCAGCATCTTTCGTTGCTTGACGCTCTGCATCGTTGAAGTATGCAGGTACTGTAATAACAGCTTTCGTTACTGTTTCACCTAAGTATGCTTCAGCAGAAGCTTTTAAGTTTTGTAAAATGATTGCAGAAATTTCTTGAGGTGTATACTCTTTACCTTCAACTTCTACTTTGTAGTCTGTACCCATATGACGTTTAACAGACATGATTGTATTTGGGTTTGTAATTGCTTGGCGCTTTGCAACTTCCCCAACTTGACGTTCTTCATTTTTGAAAGCTACAACAGAAGGTGTTGTACGGTTTCCTTCTGGATTTGGGATAACCTTTGGTTCTCCACCTTCCATAACAGCTACACAAGAGTTTGTTGTACCTAAGTCAATACCGATAATTTTACTCATGGCGAATCCTCCTAGTTTTATGTAAATTATTGATTTACTTTTACCATTGATGGGCGAATCACACGGTCTTTTAGTTTATAACCTTTTTGGAATTCTTCCACAACCGCGTTTGATTCAAATTCACTATCTTCCACTTGCATAATAGCTTGGTGTTCATTAGGATCAAACTGTTTACCAACAGCTTCAATCACTTCCACACCTTCTTTAGTCAGCGCTTCTAACAATTGACGATGCACCATTTCCATACCTTGTAACAAGGATTTCGTTTGCTCATCAGTCGCTTCCACTTGCATTGCTCTTTCAAAATTATCAAGAGCTGGCAAGATGTCTGAAACTAGACTTTGTGCTCTATATTTTTCAGCAGCCTGTTTATCCATTTGGACACGGCGCTTATAATTTTCAAAATCAGCTTGTAGACGTAATGTGCGACCTTCCGTTTCCGTTAGTTTCGCTTGTAGCTCATCTACTTTTTCTTGTAAAAGAGCAGCCTCACTTTTTTCTTCTACAGTTTCTTCACTGTTTTCTGGCGTGACAGCTTCTTCAACTTGCGCTTCTTTTACTTCTTCTACCACTTGTTCGTTACGCTCTTCCACAATATTCACCTCCTTAAAAGGTATTAGGTATCATGCATAGCATGATTACCTAAGCATTATATATTACACACAGCAATGAAAATTTCATCACTTGAGCGAATGTATTACTCTCATTTACTTTTTAAGTCCATCAGTAAATTGTCTCGTAAATAACTGTAACAAACTAATTACACGAGAATATTGCATTCTCGTAGGACCTAAAATAGCAATTGTTCCAAGTTGCTCTTCGCCGATCGAATATGTTGCAGAAATTAAACTACAATCCTCCATAGCCGTCGAAGAGTTTTCCCTACCAATTTTCACTTGAATCCCGACTTGTTTATGACGCAAAATGTCATAAAATTCGGCTTCATTATCAATCATGGTAAGTAAAGATCTAACCTTTTGAATGTCATGGAACTCTGGCTGCGAAAGCATATTTGCTTTTCCTCCAAAGTATATCTTTTCCGATAACGGAACTTGAAATGTACCATCCAACATTTTTATTGCACTATCGTAATTATGAACATACCCACGTAAAACTGTAACAATCTCCTTAAAGATTTTATTATGAAGTTCTTCCATCGGTACGCCAGATAGCTTTTCATTTAAAATATTAACCATTTTTTCTAAATCTGATAAATCAACAGATTCCGGAACGGTAATCGTTTTACTTTGTACATGCCCTGTATCGGTTACAATAATAGCGACAGCAGTTTGACGATCAAGCGGCACAATTTGTACATTTTTAAGTTTATTTGTACTTAACTTCGGTCCAAGAACAATGGCCGTATAATTCGTAAGTTCTGATAAAATTTGAGCAGATTGTTGTGCAATTTTTTCCGCTTCAAAAATTCTTTCAGCAAATAAATCTTTAATTTGTACAATTTCAGCGTTCGGTAAGTTTTGCGGTGCTAAAAGATGGTCTACATAAAATCGGTAGCCTTTCTCAGAAGGAACACGTCCAGAAGAACTGTGCGTTTTTTCAATAAAACCTAATTCTTCTAAGTCCGCCATTTCATTTCGAATAGTAGCTGAACTAAATGTAATTTCATCTTTTTTAGCCAACGTTCTAGACCCAACGGGCTGCGCTGATCCAATAAAGTCATCAATAATTGTTTGTAAAATTAAGAGCTGACGTTCCGTAAGCATCTCATCATCACCTCTGTTAGCACTCTTTGTCTTTGAGTGCTAAATCTATTAATAACTTACCAAAATTGACATTCAATTGTCAACGGAAACGTCACGAAATAATGAAACTTTTTCACGCCTATGGAACATTTAATTAGTCAATCAAAAATGATTGGAATACTTCATTCCCTAATAATTTTCCTTTTCGCGTTAAACGCACATGCCCATCTTCCTCTTCAAGCAATCCCTGCTCTTGGTTGCTTTGTAACTGCTTCGCGAAAACTTGATCCATCTCTACATTAAATTTATTGCGGAACGCCGTTTTAGAAACACCTTTTGTTTTTCGAAGCCCTAAGAACAGCTCTTCTTCCATTCTTTCTTTCTCCGTCACTTTGTGAACATCTAAATACGGAAATCCTGTTTCATCAATTTTATTAAAATATTGCTTCAGCGGACCTACATTTTGAATACGTTCCCCGTTCACATAACTATGAGCTCCAGCTCCAAATCCATAATACTCTTCATTATTCCAGTATGTGAGATTATGTCTACTTTTATTGTCACCTTTTGAGAAATTACTAATTTCATACTGGTTATAACCGTGTTTCTCCATTTCATCCATTACTATTTCATACATTTTCGCTTCATGGTCTTCACCCGGAAGACGCAATTTCCCTTTGTTCATTAAGTTATAAAACACTGTTTTAGGTTCCACAATTAATGAATATGCAGAGAAATGTTGTACACCAAGCGTAAAAGCAATATCTAATGTTTCTTTTACATCTTCTATCGTCTGTCCTGGCAAAGCATAAATAATATCTACATTAATATTTTCAAATCCTACTTCCTGTGCTTCTCGAATCGCGAGGAATGCATCTTCCCTCGTATGCTTGCGCCCGATTTTCTCAAGCAGTTCATCACGGAACGTTTGCACACCAAAACTAATTCGATTCACTCCACCTTCTAGCAGTACATTCAACTTCTCTTTCGGCAGATCTCCTGGATTCGCTTCAAATGTTAATTCACAATTTGGGGCGAACGGACGCAAATGACGATTAATAATCTCGAGTAATTTTTTTGTCTGTTCCATATTTAACGCTGTCGGAGTTCCCCCGCCCACAAAAATCGTTTTTATACTATCAAACGGAACTTTTTGAACCGTATTTATTATTTCCTTCTCTAAATAATCTAAATATTGATCAACCGGTTGGCGTTCAATAAACACTTTATTAAAATCACAATAGTGACAAATGTGCTGACAAAACGGAATATGAATATATGCAGCTTGTACCAAATATAACTCCTACCTTTCTAAAAAGAAAACCTCCGCACTCCGGAGGGTTCTCTACTTCTCTAACGTATTACGAATTTGTTCCATTCGCATTTTTCCCCAATCATACATCATTTCAACGATCGGTAAAAGTGACATGCCTAGTTCCGTCATATAATACTCAACGCGAGGAGGAATTTCGGGATATACTGTCCGATCAACAATTCCATCTTCCATTAACTCTTTTAATTGGTTTGACAAAACTTTATGAGAAATGCTTGGGAATAACCGTTGTAATTCACTGAAACGATGTGGCCCTTCCACACCAAGATGCCACAGTATCACAACTTTCCACTTTCCACTAATAATAGAAAGCGTCAATTCCTTTTCACAATTAAAATTACCATTTTGTATTTTATCTTGAATATCTTTTCGAATATTTTCGGACATTAACAATCTCCTAACTCTATATGAACTAAAAAGCTCTCTCATTATTGTAAATGAGAGCTGCTCAGATGTCTAAAAAGTAATTATACAGAAAAAAGAAGCCGCACAAACGACTTCTTTTTTATTTCAAATATTAGTTGTCATCCATTTTCAGTACAGCCATAAATGCCTCTTGCGGTACTTCTACAGAACCAACAGACTTCATACGTTTTTTACCTTCTTTTTGCTTATCAAGAAGTTTACGCTTACGAGAAATGTCACCGCCGTAACATTTTGCAAGTACGTTTTTACGCATCGCTTTAATTGTAGAACGTGCTACAACTTTATTTCCGATAGTCGCCTGAATTGGCACTTCAAATTGTTGTCTCGGAATTAATTCTTTTAATTTCTCTACAATTACTTTACCACGGTCATACGCTGAATCACGGTGTACGATAAATGATAAAGCATCCACTTGTTCATTATTTAAAAGAATATCCATTTTCACAAGTTTAGATGGTTTATAGCCAATTAACTCGTAGTCAAATGATGCATACCCTTTCGTATTTGATTTCAATTGATCGAAGAAGTCATATACGATTTCTGATAACGGGATTTCATATGTTAATGTAACACGCGTTTCATCTAAATATTGCATATCAATAAACGTTCCACGTTTACCTTGGCAAATCTCCATTACAGCTCCAACATAGTCATTCGGAACCATAATTGAAGCCTTCACAAACGGCTCTTCTACACGATCGATAGACTGTGGATCTGGCATATTAGATGGGTTATCAACAATAACATCTTCACCGTTAGTTAAATAAACTTTATAAATAACGCTTGGCGCTGTTGTAATTAAGTCAATCTTAAATTCACGTTCAATACGTTCTTGAATGATTTCCATGTGAAGAAGCCCTAAGAAACCACAACGGAAACCAAATCCTAGCGCTTGAGATGTTTCTGGTTCAAACTCAAGAGCAGAATCGTTTAACTCTAATTTTTCTAATGCATCACGTAAATCGTTATAACGAGCAGAGTCAATTGGATACAGACCACAGAATACCATCGGGTTTAACTTACGGTAACCTGCTAACGGCTCTGCAGCTGGACGTTTCGCATGTGTAATCGTATCACCAACACGTGTGTCACCAACATTTTTAATCGATGCTGCTAAGAAACCTACATCACCTACTGTTAACTCGTCACGTTGCGTAGTTTTCGGTGTAAATACACCTACTTCTGTTACTTCAAATTCTTTACCCGTTGCCATCATACGTACTTTATCGCCAACTTTTACTGTTCCATTTACAACACGGATATAAGCAATTACACCGCGGTACGGATCATATAAAGAGTCGAAAATCATACATTGTAATGGCTCTTCTGAATCACCCGACGGAGCTGGTACTTTTTCAACAATTTGTTCTAAAATTTCTTCAATACCAATTCCAGCTTTCGCAGAAGCAAGTACCGCTTCTGATGCATCTAAACCAATTACATCTTCTACCTCTTGACGTACACGTTCTGGATCCGCACTTGGTAAGTCGATTTTATTAATAACTGGTAAAATTTCCAAATTGTTATCAAGCGCTAAGTATACGTTTGCTAACGTTTGCGCTTCAATACCTTGCGCTGCATCTACTACAAGAATCGCGCCTTCACAAGCCGCTAAACTACGAGATACTTCGTACGTAAAGTCGACATGTCCTGGTGTATCAATTAAATGAAGAATATACTCTTCACCATCTTTTGCTTTATAGTTTAATTGTACTGCGTTTAATTTGATTGTAATACCACGCTCACGCTCTAAATCCATAGAGTCAAGCAACTGAGCTTTCATTTCGCGTTGTGTTAACGCGTTTGTTTTCTCTAAAATACGGTCTGCTAACGTTGATTTTCCGTGGTCAATATGAGCAATAATAGAGAAATTACGAATTTTGGACTGTCTTTTTGCTCTTTCTTCTTTATTCATCTATGTTCTCAACTCCTAATAGTCTCGCCAATATACACTAGCACTGATTATATCAATAGAGCAACAAAGATTCAATGAAAACTCGTGCTGCTTACGATACAAATCATTCTATCTATATCTTATGCGAATAAACCATAAGAGACAAACCCTTTTCAAATTTTAAAACGGCTGTCCTACAAATCAGTAAAACAACCGCCTCCCATGTTACTCTTAGCTAAAAATTTCTTTTATTTTCCCAACAACTATATCCGTCCCGAACTTCGTCATTTCATAAGCTACACTTGCTACCGCCATCCCAATTCCTTCTACAACATTAAAACTTCTTAAACGTTCTAATTGCTGTTGTTTTTCTGAGGCCGAAAACGAGCTACCCAAAATTTCTGATTCAGCACCTGTACTTTCTGTCCCTGTCATATGAGCTATTTGTTCATATGACAATTGCTGATAGCCTTTCATACTTTTCAAACCATGATTAGCAAGTGCCACTCCTGCTATCATCATAAGTAAACATAAAGCTACACTACATATACACAAAAGCGCAAAGCGACTCAAACCATAATCATCCGTTCCCCTCAATGTGTATATGCTCCCGTATTATCTTGATCAATTTGATGATGTAGCGCTGCATTTAAACCACTCGCTATTACATTCGCCATATCCTCAATAAAAGTATCTACTTCTTTTGGGGTTACCATTAAATTATGACCAAGAGGAGATAGCACTTCATAAATCAGCCTTCTTTTTTCTTCTTCTTCCAACGTACCAACAGCACCTAAAAACATATTTCTGCTCTTTTCATCCGGCATATCTTCTTCTGTTAATTTTTTCTTTTCTCCAAATGAAAATCCCGCTGGTAACAAAGATCGTGAAGGTTTATTTCCTTCTTTCATCTCTCGACCAAAATGTTTCAAAATAAAATCAATCGTATCACTTGTAATCGAAACAGCATCGACCACAGTCGGAACACCAATTGCGATAACAGGGATACCTAATGTGTCTTTACTTAGTTCTTTACGTTTATTCCCAACCCCTGATCCAGGATGGATTCCAGTATCAGAAATTTGTATCGTGCTATTTACTCGTTCAATAGAACGGGCAGCTAATGCATCAATTGCAATTACAAAGTCCGGGTTCGTCTTCTCAATAATTCCATAAATAACATCGCTCGTTTCGATTCCTGTAATCCCCATTACCCCCGGCCGAATTGCACTAACAGGCCTAAATCCTTCTTCTACACTTTCAGGCTGCAATTGAAACAAATGTCTCGTTACTAATACATTTTCTACAACTATCGGTCCAAGAGCATCTGGTGTTACATTCCAATTCCCAAGACCTACAATTAAACAGCTTGCTTCTTTTGTAACTCCAACCTCTTCTAAGAAACAAGAAAATTCTTTTGCAAAAATACGCTCCACTTTTTGTTGAAGTTCTGTATCTTGCTGACGTATCCCTTGTACTTCAAGTGTTAAATAATTTCCAGGTTTTTTCCCCATCGCTTCAGAGGCAGCTTCATCAATCGTTACTTTTGTAATTATAGTACCTTCTTCTTCTCTCTCTTTTACAATAACTCCCTGTATCCCTTTTTGTTCTTCTTGGCTTTCTTGCAACATTTGATGAGCTTCTACAGCAAGGTCAGTTCTAATGCTATATTTACTTAAATCTAATGGTTCTTTCATCGTATCTCCTCCGTAATTCATAGTAAATATCGTTAGATTTCCCAAAGTTATATAAGGTCATTCTTTCCTTTACGTGAAATTTCATGGATATACTATTGCAATTCTCTTCACCGTTTGATAGAATATCACTTGTTCTATGTAAGAATCGAGTCATTCGATTGCACCAGGGAGGTGAAAAGTATGGCAAACATCAAATCTGCTATCAAACGCGCTAAACTTAGCGAAGAGCGTCGTGCACATAACGCTTCTATCAAGTCTGACATGCGTTCTGCTGTTAAAACTGTAGAAGCTTTAGTTACTAATAACGATCTTGAAAATGCTAAAGAAGCTTTCAAAACTGCTTCTAAAAAACTTGACAAAGCAGCTCGTAAAGGTCTTATCCACCAAAACGCTGCAGCTCGTCAAAAATCTCGCTTAGCGAAACAAGTAAACGCGTAAGGCGTTTAAAAAACGATCCATTTGGATCGTTTTTTTATATACAAAAAAGTTCATGCACTAAATACATGAACTTTTTTGTGTCATCACATATGATTTAATCGCATTAAGAAAAATTCGAGCACAAGCTTCTTATCCATCTTTCCCGTCTTCATACTATAATCAGCTTCCGCTAATTCTATAATCACTTTTTTTAATTCTTCAAAAGAGAAAAACTTCGTTTGATTCATTGCTAACTTTACACGATACGGATGTACACCAATATGAGACGCAATTTGATTTTGTCCATAACCACGTTGCTGTAGCTCTTTCACTTGATACAACAAGCGGAATTGACTCACTAATAACGCAAGCAATTTAATCGGCTCTTCCTGCTGCGTAAATAATCCATCCAAAATTTGCATTGCACCTGCAATATCTTTTTTCACCACTTTTTCTGTCAAAGCAAATACATTTTGCTCAACTGATTTTGGCACAAGCTCTGCAACAAGTTTCGTCGTAATCTCTCCGCCCATACCAACGTATAACGTTAACTTGTCCATTTCCTTCGCCAACATCGTTACATTACTTCCCACAAGCTCTAGCAACAAACTAACAGCCGCGTTATCAATATGCACATGCACTTCATCTGCACGAGCAACAATCCACTTCTGAACATCCTGTACTTGCATCGCATTCGCTTCTACTACATCTGCTGTTTTCTTTAATAGTTTTGTAATTTTTTTTCGCTCATCAAGTTTTTCGTAAGGCGCAACAAAAACAAGAATAGAAAATGGAGAAGGTTCACCAATGTATTCTTCTAAAATTTTTATATTTTGCTCTAACTTTTCTTTTTGCGAAGTCAAAAATAGCGGTGATTTTATTAACAGTACTTTCCGTTCTCCGAAGAAAGGAAGCGTACGCGCATCCTCAACCACATCTTCTAAATACGCTTCTTCTAAATCGTATGTCACAACATTAAACTCTCGATCTTCTTCTTCAAGTGCTTCTGTCGTAATAAGCTTTATCGTTTCATTTATAAAAAAAGCTTCCGTTCCATATATTAAATATAACGGAGCAAACTGTTTCTTTTTAATTTTTTTATGTATATCACTCATACTTTTTCCTACTCCCTAACTTGGCAATATATATTTATACTAATGCCCTAGCTGTTCTTTTACAAGTACAAAGGAACAGGCTTTATAACCCGTCCCTTTATTTATATTAAACGCCACGCAATAAGCCCCGGGTTTCTTATTGGTGTGCGGTAATCACCTTCCCTTTATTATTCGCAATAAAAATTTGAGTATAAGTGCCAACTGTTAACATGCTTGGAAACGAAAAACTCACATTACTTCATGATTTACAAGTAACAAAAAAGCTCGTTTTCTCTTCATATGGAAATTGTAGATTTTTTTCTGACAATATTTTATACTAAAGTGGAATGTTGGGGAGGGATTCTAAATGAATGATTTTGAACAAAACGTTCAAAGTAAACGCAATGACGCTATTGATTCAGGGGTAGGATTTATCGTCTCATTTGGTTTTTTCGCAACACTTTTCATCATTGCAACTGTTATTAAATTTATCGGTTCTTAAAGACTGCCACTTCATGGCAGTCTTCTCTTTTTCATCTATTATGTGTTTTATCATATGTGATTTTACTTTTAAAGGTTCCATTTTCCCCTTTAAAAACATAGGAAATAGCACCTTGCTTGTCCGTGCGCCATATCGCACTCCCCATCTTCTCAAAACGCTCTATCACTTCTTTATGCGGGTGTCCATACCTATTCTGCTTACCAACAGATATAATCGCTACACGAGGCTGTATGACGTTCAAAAAAGGCTCTATAGATGACGTATTACTCCCATGATGAGCAACTTTTAAAACATCCACTTGTAAATCTGGATATGCCTCTACTAAAATCTTTTCCCCTTCTTCTTCCAAATCGCCTGTAAATAGCCACTTCAACCCTCCAAATTTTGCCCATATTACAATTGAAGCATTATTTTCGCTTTTTTCTTTTCCTTTTGGAGCTAAAACGAAAAATTCCGCTTCATTTACACTCCAACTCTCCCCTTCCCCCACTTCAGTTATTTTCATTTCCTTTTCTAATGCCCGTTTCTTTACTACTTTTTCTAATACTGCATCTTTTCCCTTTCGGCCAAATACCACTTCTTTTACAGGTATATATGATAATAATTCTTGCGCAGCACCTATATGATCTGCATCTCCATGCGTTACGATTAATTTATCAATTGTTTTAATACCTTCTTTTTGTAAAAAGGGGATTAAAACATCATTTCCAACAGAAAATTCATGCTTTTTTTGTTGCCATTCTTCCTTATTTACACGAAGCGTTCCACCTGTATCAATAAGATAAATCCCTTTATCATACGGAAGGCGAATTAATATTGCATCACCTTGTCCAACATCAATAAATGTTACACTTCCGCTTCCTCTAAAATATGGATATATATAATGACATGTGCTAATAAAAAGAAATACACTCGCAACTATACAAACTATTTTTTTCGGCGCTCTCCGTTCCCAAACCATCAATATACTGACAATACTCGCGCAATATACAGCTACAAGATTGAAGGGCGTTTCCCCGAAGATAAGCTGGGTAAATGGTAAACTTTCACAATAACTTAGAAAATCATTAGACATACTCAAGCCTATTGATAATACATCGGCAAATCCTTTTGCGAGAAACGGGACAATTGGCATACACAGTAAAATAATAATGCTACATGGTAATACAATGATAGATAAAAACGGAACGTATAAGAGATTGAGGAGAATGCTGTATGGAGAAAAATAACCAAAGTGATATAACAAAATCGGAGTACTAACGAGCTGTGAAATGATAGAAATATAAATAGAATTTCGGATTACTCCGTTGCTACTCCCTAACAATAACGGAGCAGACAAAAGTAAAGCGAAGCTACCTACAAAAGAAAACTGAAATCCAATATTAAAAACAAGATAAGGGTCATATATAAGCATGCATATAGCTGTTACACTTAAAGCATCTAAACTAGATAAACGAATCGAGCACATAAAAGCAATCAACATCAAAACTCCTGTTATAGAAGCTCTTATAACAGAGGGTGACGCCCCTGCTAAAACCATATACAAAGGAATACAAACGATAAGGCAAATTGTTGCTACCTCCCTTGTCACACCGCTTCTTAGCAAAATAAAATATACTATCACCATTAACAATACAATGTGCGAACCTGAAATTGCTAACAAATGTACAAGACCAAATTGTTGATATTGCTCTTCCACTTCAAACGTCATTTGTTGTCTATCACCAAATAGTAATGCATTCATAAAAGCACCTGATTGCTCTGGAAACATTTCTGTAACTTTCGAGATTGCTTGTTGCCTCAAAAGAAGAATCCATTGCGTGAGCGACAGTGATGTTTTATAGCATTCAGAAATATATGTAGCCTCAAATGTGAAATGAATATGTTGTTTGTATAAATAATCACGGTAATTAAAACCATGAAAATTCCGAGCTGTTTCCGGTTCTTTCCTCTCACCCTCGAATACACATGATATCCCTGCGTATAATTGTTGCATTTTTTTCTTTTCCAAGACTGATTTGATTCTATAACTTAACTGCACTATATTTTTATTCTGATCTTCAAATTGAAAAGATAGGCGATCCCCATTAACAAGCGGTGTATTTTGTATAACCCCTCTTGTAACTCCATAGGACTCCCCTAGAGGCTTATTCCACGTTTGAACATAGGAAGTGTATATAGCGCTACTAAAGCACGCTACAATACAAAAAATGAAGGTTTTACGCGAAGTGCGATATAAACAGAAGAAAACATTTAAAAAGAGGCAAAAAACTATCAATAAAAGTGACGAGGAAAAAGCAATTGCAACCCCTATTATAAACGAGATTGCAACATACCCCCATTGTTCCTGCAACTTATACTCACTCCTTATAGCATCATTTTTGCTTTCGTGAATACATGCTGTAATTCTTCCATTGATAAATTATCTTTTTCTAAAGACGCAAATAATTCTTTCAACTCTGTATAACGTTTTTGCTCCTCTAATGCAGCAATATCATATTCTAGCGGAACGTGCTTCACTGTTACGTTCGCTTGTTCAAATAACTCTATGGCGTATGGATGATTTTTATAATCCTGTGCATAATAAACCGCTGTAATACCACTTTGAATAATCGCCTTACAACATTGTAAACAAGGGAAATGCGTAACGTAAATTTCTGCTTCCTCTGTTTTCGCACCAAACTTGGCACATTGTAATAAAGCATTCATTTCGGCATGAATTGTCCGAACACAATGATTATCGATTACGTAACAACCATCATCTATACAATGTACGCCACCTTTAATTGAACCATTATACCCACCAGCAATAATTCGTTTATCGCGAACGATTGTCGCTCCTACCGCAAGCCTTGTACATGTACTACGCAAAGATAGTAGATGGCTTTGCGTCATAAAATATTGATCCCATGAAATTCGTTCCATATTTTTCACCTACTTTTTTGTCTACTTGTAGTGTAGCGAAAGAAGAAAAACTTCGTCAATCTTTTACGGAATAATAATTTGATCTTTTATCTTTTCAAGAGACTTCGCACCAATCCCATCAATCTCTAATAAATCTTCTATTTTCTGAAACGGACCATGTTCTTCTCGATATTTCAAAATACTTTCTGCCTTTCGAGAGCCAATCCCTGTAATTTTTTCTAGTTGTTCTTTCGCCGCTGTATTTATTCGAATCTTGCCATCTTCCTTAGAAGAAGTAAGCACCCCTTGTTCTGACTCATTTTTACTCGGTATATAAAGAAGCATTTGATCTTGTACAATTTGTGCTAAATTTACTTTTTTCATATCTACTTCTGATAAAAAACCACCAGCCTTTTGAACCGCATCCTTTACGCGATCTCCTTCCTTCATTTCATATACCCCTTCTTTACTAACCGCTCCTTTCACATCAATTATAATTGTTCTTTTCTGTTCCTTTGTATCCGATATTTTCGGTTTACCCTTTTTTTCTATCTCCTTCTCTTGTACATTCATTGTAATAGGCGTTCGTTCTACACTCTGATTCGTTTTCCAAAAAACAAGAAAAAGTAAAGTTCCAATAATAGCTACTAAACCTAACCACTTTTTCGGAAAATCCCACATCATTTTACACCTCTAATCATAAATTTATAACATCATTCATATTGTTTAGGAGAAAGCTGTTACGAAGGAGGGATGAAACTTTGAACATAGGAATTATAGGGACAGGAAACATGGGAAATATACTAATCGATGCATTTTTAGAAACCCGTGCTGTCAAACCTTCTTGCCTTACAATCATTAATCGGACGCCTGCAAAAGCATATCATATAAAAGAAAAATACCCTTCTGTTCAGATAGCAAAAACAATCCCGGAAGTAATCGAACAATCACAACTTATTTTTATTTGTGTTAAGCCGATAGATATATACCCTATCCTAAAAAAATACGCTGAACATTTTTCTGATGAAACATGCTTAGTTTCTATTACAAGTCCAATATCTCCATCACAATTAGAGACTCTCGTACCTTGCCACGTCGCGCGTATCATTCCAAGTATCACAAATCGCGCGCTCTCTGGCGCCTCACTATTTACATTTGGAGATAATTGCTCTGAAGAATGGCAACAAAAACTACTTCGTCTATTTAAAAACATTTCTACACCTCTTGTAATAAAAGAAGATATAACGCGCGTTTCATCTGATATAGCAAGTTGCGGTCCTGCTTTCTTTAGTTATTTACTACAATGCTTCATTAACGCTGCTGTAGATAAAACAAATATTACACACGAAGAGGCTACTACTTTAGTAAGTGAAATGGTCGTGGGGATGGGGAAATTACTTGAAAAAGAAATCTTCACATTACCTACCTTACAAGAAAAGGTTTGCGTGAAAGGCGGCGTTACTGGGGAAGGCATTCGGGTTTTAGAAGAACACGTTGGAGATATGTTCCATAAGTTAATCGAGCGAACACATGAAAAATTTGACGAAGATTTAGAATGCGTTGATCAGCAATTCAATAAACACACATAATAAATACGTCATTTTCATTCCAAATCCTTTTTATAAATACTTACTTTTTTACAATACATTTTCACTTCAACTACTATTCCCACACTTTACGCATACGATCTTTAGATTATGCTAGAACTAAAAATACATCTTCTTTATAAAACAAAAGCAACCTTCTCGGTTGCTTTTGTTTTTATCCGTTTTTCTTCGCCATGAAGAAAATACGCTCTGTTTGTTCTGTAACTTCAAGTCGCTCAAAATCACCTGTTACACGAAGCACTGTAAAGCCTGCTTCTTCAAGCCATTTCGTTAACTCTTCCACTTGATATGCACGTTGCACGTGACATTCGTCAAACCGATGGTACACATCTTCTTCTGGATCTTGAACAAAGAATGTTAAATCATGCTCTACACTATTTGATTCTTCACCAGGGAAGCAATTCCAAATAAGAGATATTTCTTCTCCATTCACTGTATACGTTTCATTTTGAAATACATGATGTATTTTATATAAAGAGTGTACATCAAATAAAAACAAACCATCTTGACGTAAATGGTGAAATACTCTTCTAAATGTTTCTTGTACTCCATCTTCTTGCAATACATAATTTAATGAATCACAAAAAATCGTTACACAGTCAAACTCACCCGGAACATCAAGCTCGCGCATATCTTGTTGGTAAAAAGGAATAAAATGCCCTTCTCCGCCTAGTTTTTGCTGAGCGACTGTTAACATTTCTTCTGAAAGATCGACACCTATTAAATCGTAACCCTTTTGCACAAGCGGCAGGGTTACATTACCTGTACCGCATGCTACATCAAGAATTTTTGCCTCTTTCATACCTGCCTGCTGTAAACTTCCCTCTGTAAATTCCACCCATTTATCATAAGGGACATCATTCATTAGTTCGTCGTACAACAATGCAAATTGTTCGTATTTCATTGGCCTAACTCTTCTGTAATATCTTCACGTGGCACATCGCCCCATAGACGCTCTAAATTATAGTGATTACGCTCATCTTTATGGAATACATGAGCAACTACATCTCCAAGATCAACTAATACCCAACGTGCTTCGTCAAACCCTTCCATACGTTGTACGTCGATTTGGAACTCATGTGCTTTTGATTTAATTTCACGTGCAATTGCTTGTACTTGTTTATCTGAATTACCGTGACAAATAATGAAATAATCTGCAATTGGTGAAATACCTTGCATATTTAGGACAACCATATCTTCTGCTCTCTTATCATCAGCTGCCTTTGCCGCTAATACTAATAAATCTTTATCGTTCATTTACTCATTTCCTCCTTGATAACTGCATTGTATGTTTGGAATGTTAATGGATAAATCGTCTGATCTTTTTCCATTAAAAATTGAATTGTTCTCTTTAACGCAAATAATAAAGCTTGATTTATATCCGTATATGCGAGTTTACGAGCCTCTTCCACTCCTGGAAACTTTCGCCCAGGTTCAATGTAATCAGCTACATAAATCACTTTATCTAACATCGTCATATTCTCATGACCACTTGTATGATATGTAATAGCTTGCAAAATTTCAGAATCCGTAATGCCTACTTCTTTTTCTACTAAGTATGCCCCAACAGGTGCATGCCATAACTCTTTGTTATAGCAAAGTAAATCTTTCGGCAAATCTTCACGTTTAATAATCTCTTCCATTTCTGAAATTGCTCTACATTTCGCATAATCATGGAATATAGCTGCCATCTCTGCTTTTTTCTCGTCCACACCGTATAACTTAGCAAGCTCAATCGCTGTCTCCATTACACCAATCGTGTGTATATAACGTTTTTCATGCATTTGTTGTTTGACAATATGCAGTGCATTCTCACGATTCATACAACCCATTCCTCTCGATATATACCTGTACTTTTTCAGGAAGTAAATATTTACACGTTTTCTTCTCTTTATATCTCTCACGTAATAAGGATGAAGAAACTGCAAATTCCGGAATTTCCACTGTAGTAATCTTATATGGTGTATGCAATGTATACCCAGGTCTTGCAACTCCAACAAACGTTACAAGATTAAGTAAAGCTTCAATGTTATACCACTTCGGTAAATATTCAACCATATCCCCACCAATAATAAAGTGAAACTGCACATCCGGATACTTCTTCGTCAATTGTAACATAGTGTCATACGTATAAGATGGGCCCTTCCTACTTAGCTCTTCTAAACAAATAGAAAAGTGTTCTTCTGCCTCAGTCGCGAGCTCCAACATATGTAAACGACTTTCTACACTTGTAATATTCCGCCCTTGTTTATGTGGCGGAATCTGGTTTGGCAAGAACCATACTTCTTCCAAGTTCAAAGCGTGATATACTTCATTTGCAATTAGCAAATGTCCATAGTGAGGCGGATCAAATGTACCGCCAATGATGCCAATTTTCCTCAAAAGAAACGCCCCTTCCTTTTATATACAGCAACTCTCCTCGGTTAGGAATGAAGAGAGTTGCTATTAATAAAAGTTCAATTGGTTTCGCTCTCTACATCATTACGCATCAGCGATAAAAATAGCGCATGCTAATCTTTTTATCGAGGAAGCTTAATTTGTTTATTTTCTCTTGATTCTTTGTATAAAACGATTGTGCTTCCAATTACTTGAACGATTTCAGCACGTGCACCTTTTGCAAGTTCTTCCGCAACCTCACGGCGATCAAATTCACAGTTTTGTAATACACTTACTTTAAATAACTCACGAGCTTCTAAAGTATCTGCAATTTGTTTAATCATATTTTCATTTACTCCGCCTTTTCCTACTTGAAAAATTGGTGTTAAATGATGTGCTTGTGCACGTAAAAATCTTTTTTGTTTTCCTGTTAACATATATGTTAGCCTCCAAGCTTTTCTATAACTAATTGTTTCATTCTCTCGATATTTGGCGTGCGTCCTGTCCACATTTCAAATGCAAGTGCTCCTTGATAAACAAACATATCAATACCATTTTGAATGATTGCACCTTGCTCTTTTGCCTCACATAAAATTTTCGTTTCAAATGGATTATAAATTATATCTGATACAATCGTTCCTTTTTTTAACGAACAAATTTGTAATGGCGTATATTCTACGTGCGGATGCATACCTATCGTTGTCGTCTGAATGATAATATCATAATTTCCTTGTTCTTCTGTCGCTTTTTCTAACGACAAAGCAACAGAATTAACATCGGCCGTACGTGCAGCAATAAGTTCCTTCGCCTTATCTACTGTACGATTGGCTACATCAATCTCTTTTACACCTACATCAGCAAGAGAAAAATAAATAGCTCGGCTAGCACCACCTGAACCAAGTAACAAAATACGTTTCCCTTGAAGTGGTTCATTACTAATTGACTGCAGCGCTCGAACAAAACCAATCCCGTCTGTGTTATAGCCAATTAATCTTCCATCCTTATGAACCACTGTATTTACTGCACCGATTTTCCTTGCCAATGGGTCAATCTCATCCAAATACTCCATAATAGCAACCTTGTGCGGAGTTGTTACATTAAATCCTGAAATACCTAATGCTTTTAAACCTCTTACTGCTTCCCCTAGCAATTCCTCTTCAACAAGGAACGCATGATAATGGGCATCCATATTCAAGTGTTCAAATGCATCGTTATGCATAACGGGTGATAATGAATGTCCAATTGGATTTCCGATTACACCATATAATTGTTTCATAAATCCCTCTCCATATTAAATTAAAGATTTACGTAGTGAAACACTTACTCCTTTTGGTACGTGTGCAACAATTTTTGCTCCTGGTTCGTTCACAGTAACCCATCCTAATCCAGAGAATACAACATCCGTTTTAGGTTCACGAATATTAAATTCGTATTTCACTAGCTCAGGCATATTTGCTAATTCTTCTGGCGTTGGTGGGCTTAGTAAATCCCCGGCATGATTTTTATATAATTCATCTGCTTTCTCAAGCTTTGTACGATGGATTGTTAAGCGATTCGAGAAGTGACAAGTAAATGCACGACGACCACCACTTACATAATCAAAACGTGCCAATCCACTAAAGAATAACGTTTGTTCTTCATTTAATTGGAATACCATCGGCTTAATTTCTTTTGTTGGTGTAATAAGCTTTAAGCTTTGCTTTCCAACATAATGAGCCATTTGGTGGTGGTTAATAATACCTGGCGTATCATATAAAGAAGACTCTTCGTCCAATGGAATATCAATTAAATCCAGTGTTGTTCCCGGGAAATGAGATGTTGTAATTACATTTTCAGTCTCATCACTAAATTCTTTAATCATACGATTAATAAATGTCGATTTCCCTACATTCGTACATCCAACAACATAAACATCTTTGCCGCCGCGATAATACTCAATAGCATCTGCTAGTTCAGCAATTCCTTGTCCCTTCGCTGCACTAATTAAAAAGACATCTTCTGGTTTTAATCCTAGCTGCTTTGCACTATAGCGCATCCAATGTTTTACTTTATCATGTTTTACTGACTTTGGAATTAAATCAGCTTTATTTCCAACAAGTAATACTTTATTATTCCCTACGAAACGATGTAAGCCAGGTAACCAGCTACCATTAAAATCAAAAATATCTACAATTTTGACTACTAATGCATCTGATTTTCCAATTCCATTTAAAATGCGTAGGAAGTCATCATCTGTTAACGATACATCTTGAATTTCATTGTAATGCTTCAGGCGAAAACAACGTTGACAAATGACTTGTTCTTTCTCTAAAGATGAGGCAGGAGCATACCCCACTTCGTTTTTATTTTCTGTTTGAATTTCTACACCGCAACCAATACATTTAATTGTTTCAGTCAAACTTTATTCCTCCCAGTTAATTAAACCTTTTTTCTTCATATTTTTCATAATTCTTCGTTCAATTTTTCGATTAAAGCGCGTTACTAATCCGTCCGTTTGTGCTACCGGTACAACTAAAATTGTATGAAGGCCTACTCGGTTTCCACCAAGCACGTCAGTCAGTAACTGGTCTCCAATTACTACAACTTCATCTGGCTGCAAACGCATCTCTTGTATCGCACGCTTAAATGCGCGAACAAATGGTTTACGTGCACTATGAATAAATGGAATACCTAATGGATCAGCAAAATCTTTCACACGTTGCTCATTATTATTTGAAACGACCGTTACTTGAATGCCTTGCTCTTTCATTTCCAAGAACCATTTTTCAAGTTGTGGCGTTGCATTGGGACGATCCCATTCAATTAAAGTGTTATCTAAGTCAGTAATAACGCCTTTAATCCCACGTTTTTTTAAATCTTCTGGTTGAACATGATATACATTTTTCACATATTCATTTGGTAAAAATAGTTTCAATTTCTTTCACCTCTTTGAGGATTTTTCATAAAATTTTTCGACAACATTTTTCGATATATAACCTGTGGATAAAATTGTACACATTTTCCACATTAATTTTTCAGTTAATTTGGAATTTACTAACAAACTATACACACTTTATCCACCTAGTTATGTGGATAACCACTCGTTTGTGACTGTCATATTTTTTTGGTACATTAAATGCATCAACGAATCAATCCTTATATTATTAGGAGGTGACTCACCTTGAAAACAAAACATATGGAACAGTTATCCACTGAGTTACTCACTGAGTCTTATTATAAAGCAAAAGAACTAAAATTAAATCCCGACTTCATTTTACTTATAAAACAAGAAATCATTAGACGCTCATTAGAGGACAAGCTTGTCAAATCATCTTGATTACATATAAAGTGAAAGTTTAATCAGCCCTTACCAATCAAACAGTTACAGGATAAATTATTAGATGCCTTGTAAAAAGAGCCATCTACGATGGCTCTCGAATAAACAAGTACTCCCATCTAGGGGATTTCATCATTAAGTATCTTTGCCCATAACTCTTACTTACGGTTATAAAAGCTTTTCTTTATTTATGAGCTAAGCGAGTAGCTATTTTTTCACCAAGACGAAGCTCTTGTCCACTCTTTAATTCCTGCACTACTTCTATCATATCTTTTTCAAACAATAACACAACTGTTGAACCAAATGTAAAGTATGCCATTTCTTCACCTTTTTGAACAGTGTCTCTCTCATGCAAAAGCTCGATACTATTAACAAACATAGCACCTACTTTTACAAGAGCCATATGCTCGCCATCACTGCTTACTTCTGTAACAGAACGATAATTTTTTGACAGTGGTTCTTTCCCGTATTCCATACCAGCTGCATTTACCGGATATGATTTTCTACCGAGTACAAATCTTTCAGTCACAGAACCAGAAAGCGGACTATGAATGCGATGATAATGACTTGGACTCAAATAAATTACCATATATGTACCGCCTGCATATCGCGTTGCACGTTCTTCATTACCTAGCATATCCACAATTGAATAGCGCTTTCCTTTAATATCAAATGTTTTTGCATCCTCAATAGGACCATGATCTGCAAAAACACCATCAACAGGACTAACGATACTCGATGCATCTGTATCAATACTACGCTTTCCTTCTTTTAGCTTACGCGTAAATAATTCATGCAATGTTCTATATTCCTTCAAACCCTTTTCCATCTCATCTTGATTAATTTGAAAAACTTTCGCGTACGATGGAATAATGATAGAGCTCAAACGAGATTGTGCAAATTTACGTAATATATAAGAAGTAAAGCGACCATTTGTAAGTTCTATCATAAGTCGATATAATGTACGTCGCAAATTGCGAAACCCCCTAATCAGTCTATAACTTTAGTTTTCCCTTCTTTTCTTTCTATATCATATGTAAAATTGGTTCTTATTCCCACATATCATATAAAGCAGCCTTATTATATATACAGAAAACTAAGTATGGTATTATTCTTAAATTATTTAGCACCTTCTAATATTACAGATAGAATCCGTCATTTTCAACAGTGAACATGTATTTCTTCTTAGCATAACGCGTTTTCTTTTCTTATTTACAATAAGAAAAGCAGCCCATTTTAAATATGGCTGCTTCTAATACACTTTACTCTTTCGCTTTTTTCTCTTTCTCTGCCCTTACAAACTCGTGGAACATTTTCATTAAAGCACGCTTTTCAATCCGTGATACGTAGCTTCTAGAAATACCAAGCGCCTTAGCGATTTCCCGCTGTGTTTTCTCCTTATCTAGCCCAAGTCCAAAACGTTTCACAATCACTTCTTTTTCTCTTTCGTCTAAAATATCGATATACTCTTTAATTTTTTCTAACTCCATACTAAGCTGAATCATATCAATTACATCTTCAGACTCTGATTTTAATATATCAATAAGCGATATTTCATTGCCCTCTTTATCTTGCCCGATCGGATCATGAAGTGAAACATCTTTTTTCGTTTTCTTTAGTACACGTAAATGCATCAAAATTTCATTTTCAATACAGCGTGCTGCATACGTCGCAAGCTTCGTTCCCTTTCCTGCAGAATAGCTCTCGATCGCTTTAATGAGCCCGATCGTACCAATTGAAATTAAATCTTCTGCATCTTCTCCTGTGTTCTCAAATTTTTTAACGATATGAGCTACAAGCCGTAAATTATGTTCAATTAAAAGATTTCTCGCTTGAGCATCACCTTGCTCCATTAACTCTAAGTACTTTCTCTCATCATCTGATGATAACGGCTGCGGGAACGCATTGTTCTTCACATAAGAAACAAAGACAAACACTTCTCGAACCATATATCCAATTGCGGCGAATAGACTCAAACCTTTCACCTCCGCCAAAATAGTGGTCTTTATTATGTGTATGTGGGCGTGAGGTTGTTTGTGTCTGTACAGTTTATTTATAAAACTCAACACTTCTAACATTTAAAATATTTTATCGTTATATTATAATTAAATAAAATTGTTATTTATATATGAATATGCTATTAAAGGGGACACTATTCATGATTACATTAGAACGATTATTAAATGTAACAATTTATTTAGGGGTGTTTTTACTTTTCATTTCGTTCATTACTTTTGTTATTAAAAGAGGGCCTGATTTATTATTTTTTCAATTTGGAATTTCTTTATTTTTTGGAGCTCAAATTATAACTGGAATAAAATTTTTTCATAACTATGGTTTCTCCTTTCACTCAAAACTAGAACTACTTATCTTTATTTTCTATGTAATTGGAATTATTACATGTATACTATTATTCTTTCACTTTCAAAATCCGTATCGAATTTTTTTATTAATCTGTAGTTGTTTATTTTTAACTGGATCCAATTATTACTTTAAAGAAACATTAAATTTTAGTAAAAAAATTCCAAAGCAAAACAAAACTTTTTTAAGTACACAAGAAGACTCTTTTCCAAAAGAAGTTCGTAAATTTTCAGAGGATTACAACAACATAATAAGGAATGATTTTTATGAAATACCGATGATTCCTACTGAATTACAGATTACAAGCAAAAAAGATTCTTCTCATAGTACATCTTTCTTAGTTGAACTTCATAATAGCGAGAATGAAATTACTGATGACTCTGTACAATTAACTCCATCAGACCGTTTTTATGTGCTGTTAAATAAACAAAAAACAAAAATATCAAAAATAGTATATGAAGGGCAGAATTTTTTCACATTTACAGTCACACTAAAGGCTCTTAATTTACAGCAAGAACCAGAGATTCATAATATGTTTTTAGAAATAGATAAACGTAGAGCGATGAATCTTCTTAATTTTGAAATTAAAGCCCATACTAAAGAATGGAAAGTAATATTTAAAAGTGATAGTTCTCATTCCAATCTTCCTATCACATTTACTTTTGAAAAACGAACAGGCAAAGTATAAAAATAAAAAGAGTTATTTTCTTTGAAAAATAACTCTTTTTATTTTACTTACTCCAAATCTTTCTCCCCGCTTGGGCATCAATATAACGAATTTCCCGCCTACAATTAAAAGGTTCTTTATGTTTTTCATCTGTCGTTTGTTTGTAAAGTAGTTTGTATTTCGTTTCCTCTGCATCATGATCTAAAAACCATTCTAATTTAACTCGGATAGCCTCTCTGTATATTTCTAACGCTTTTTCTTTAGTTACTTTTGGTGTTATTTCATATGTGAGCAATTCTTTTATAAAGTTGCTAGACTCCCCCGAGTAGTGCATAACAGCACCATTTTCTGCATTGATGTTAATCATAAATTGGTTATACTCTGCCGGAATATCATTTATATATACAGAAAAGATAAATCTTTCAATCCCATCTTCTGCTTCTTCACGTTCCTCCCAAAGACGCAGATATTGTGTGATATCTGGAATAACTCGTTCTAAAAATTGAAGTGCTTTTTGTAAACATTCCTCTCTAGACAGTATTTGCTTTACTTCTTTATCATCTGTCAGTTTTATAAAACCAGTTAATTCATTGGTTAATTTATCAATTTTAACGCTAACTAAATTATTATATTTCAACATCGGTAAATGCTTTTTAAAGAATTCATTCATTAAATATGGATCCTTTTCTTCTTTCTGTTTTTGTAATTCCTCTTTCGGAACAAATTTCATCCTTATTTCATCATCATTTTCTGTCTCATCTACTTTTGTAAAACCTTCTTTATTCCAGTCAAATAATTCGAATACGTCACCTCGTTCGTTACCTTTTTTCGATTTTTCAACAGCTACAGCCGAAGGTAATTTATAATGATCTGGTCCAAATAAATCTTTACCTGTACTTGCATCAATAAACGCATGACTAGGCTCTGGTTCATATACAAGATGGTACCCTTTTACTTCTTCCCCGCTTTCATACTCACATGAAGAGTATGTTAAATCTACAAATACAAGTCTCATATCTTGTCTAGCTTTCAAATTTTCTAAAACGATATTCTCCTCAACAATTTCACTTGGCCATAACGGTTTTTTCTCTATAGCTTTTTGTCCATTGTAATGAAAATGCACAACATTACCTGAAGGGTGCACTCGCACAACGCACCCTGTATTCGGCAATGGATAGCTATTCACTTCTTGCATATAATTTACTTCTTTCCAACCGCGCCTGTCGTCCTTAACCGTTACATATGTATAGAATTCATATCCTTCTTTTGTATATTTTTTCAAGAACGCATTTGCAATCTCTCTTGCCTTCTTCTCCTCTATCGCTTCCTTGCCACTTGAAAAAGAATTTTCATCATCTATCCTAAATTCAATTAAATTACCAGTATGTCTATTTAATTGAATTTGTATCTGTTTCTCCTCATCATCTTTATGTGCCCACCACAATAAATGATACGGGTCATCAACCCCTTCTTGATCATCTACAACAAGCCTATAATCACCTGGAATATCAATAATATGAGCCACTCGCTCTTTTCTCTCTTTATCTTTTTGATTCATTATTCTCCTCCTCAGTCTTACAATTTAAGGTAATTATAACAAAGAAAACTAAAATTTATTAACAAAAAAGACTAGAGATATCTCTAGTCTTCTACTTCGTTTCACGATGTAACGTTACTCGCTTTAACCGTGGACAATATTTTTTTAGTTCGATGCGTTCTGGATTGTTTCGTTTATTTTTTTTAGAAATGTAATTACGATCGCCGCACTCCGTACAAGCTAATGTAATATTTACACGCATATTTATTTCTCCTTTCTTTCAAAGATCGCAACTAAAACGTAATGATTACGATTTATATATTATAAAACTTCATTCTATTTGTCAATTGCAAAAACAAGAAGATTCCATTTAGAATCCCCTTGTTTTTATAGTTAAATAAATTTTCTCCCGTATTAACGGGCAGTAAGACCCCCACTGATTAAAAGTTTCACTTTATTAAAACGATTCGTATGTAACAAACTCACTAATCGGCTTTCGATATCCTCGTGGACGAGTTTTAGTCGTATCACTTTTTCCTATCGTAATCATTAAAACAGGTACTATATGCTCCGGCATCTTCAATTCACTTTGTACTGCTTTTTCATCGAAACCAATCATTGGACATGTATCATAGCCATAATATTTAGCTGCGTACATAAAAGTCATCGCGCTTAACGAAGCATTTCTAATCGCTTCATCCTCCATGAAACGCTCTCCTTTTCCTTCATATAAACCTTTCGTTTGCCTAATTGTATCTTCATATTCACATTCATCAATCATTTTTAAAACTTTCATACCGAAGTAAATATTTTCAACATTTTGGTATGCTTTTTTATCACCACAAACGAGCACTACCGCTGATGCACTCGATACTTTATATTGACCAAAAGCTAATTCTTTTAATCTTTCTTTTCGCTCTTGATCACGAATTACAACATAATGTGTGTGCTGCAAATTATAGCAAGATGGAGAAAGCTTAGTTAACTCAAATATTTTTTTAAAATCCTCATCAGAGATTTCTATACCTTGTATAAATTTCATTGCAGAACGTCTAGCAATTGCTAATTCTTTAAAGTTCACCATATATCCTCCTCGATAACTGTAAATTTAAATATACATTAATTTATCCAAATAGATAAATCAAATAAAAATACTTTAAATCGAATAATAATTATGATTAACAGCAAAAAAGACAAAAAGCTGAAACAATTAGTTCATACGAAATTCACACGAATCTATTACTATAGAAACTGTACATAGTGAACTTATTAACAATCACGTTTATTTATATAAAATCTTACTCGAAAGGAGTTGAAAGTATGAAAACTAAATATCGCTTTATGATCTCATCATTTGCTGCTTGCGCTTATATGATTTGGTATTTAGTATAATAACGACCTCACTTGCAAATAGGAAAAGGTGTGTATATAAATGGAATATAATCAATCAACAGTTAACTACTGGAAAGCTTTTGTATTACCATATACATTTGCTTTAGAAGAGTTAAAAACTAAATTTGAAATTATGAACCGGGAAGCTCAATTTCTAGAGGATTACAACCCGTTTGAACATATAAAAACAAGACTAAAACAACCTGAAAGTATTATTAAAAAACTAGAGCGCAAAAGCTTATTACCAACAGTTGAAAATGCTCAAACACATTTACAAGATATTATTGGTATTCGTATTACATGTTGCTTCGTAGAAGATATCTATCATTTGAAAGAAGTCATTCAAAAACGCGAAGATATGGAAGTCATAGAAGTAAAAGATTATATCGCTAACCCAAAACGAAACGGATATAAAAGTTTACACATGATCATTAAATACCCTTTATCACTAAATTCTGGTACAAAAGATGTATTTGCAGAAATTCAGTTACGTACACTGGCAATGGACTTTTGGGCAAGTTTAGAACACAAACTTTATTATAAATATGAAGGGAAAATACCGGAGTATTTAAAAGATGAACTACATGATGCAGCAATGAAAGCTGAAGATCTGGATAATAAAATGGCCACTATTCGTCAAGATATTGATGATATTGAGGCATGCTCAAATCAAATTATGCTACCACTATAAAAAAGGTTCTCGCCAATGAGAACCTTTTTTCTATCATTTTTGGGAAGTACGACTCCACACTTATTAAAGTTTCACATTATTTTTTCTCTATCGTTCGAACCTCTTCAATCTTCCATTTCTCCTCTTCTTTTCCAAGAGCATACTGTACTTTCTTTTGAAGAGTAATACTGTCGTCTACTTCCTTTTCTTTCGTTTCAACAATAACATACCCTACTTTACTAACTTTCATATCTATATGTTCCAATTCAATTTTCTTATTTCCCTTTTGAAATGCGGCTTCTTTTTGTGTTTTTAAGTCTTCAGCACTAGGCATCTTCTTTGAAAATAACTCCATATGTTCTGCAAGATTTTTTTCATTCGTCGTTCGCACAAATGTATGAATAACATCTTGAATAGATCTCTCTTCTTCTTTTGTTATTTGTACCTTTTCCTCAGTTTTTTTAGTAGTAGATTTTTGTGCTACATTATTCTCTTCTTGTTGACATCCAACTAGTAGTACTACAAACACTAAAAGTAACCTTAATTTTCTAAATATTTTTCCCATATTCCCAACTCCTAAAAAGAAAAGTGAGGCATTCCGCCTCACTTTCGCTCTTAATTAGCGTCTTCCTTTATTCGGATCGCCACCGCCAACAATATCAAAAACACGTTTCGCTATATTTGTATTCTCTTGAACGCCAGAGAACAAGTATTTACCTGGACCAAATGCATACACGTTCACATCTTCCCCTGTATGTCCACCTGTTGTCCAGCCTGTAACCGAGCGCTTATTGAAAATATCTTCAATTGCATTATCAATCTTTGTTACATCTTTTGACGGAGCTATATCATTTACAGCTTGAATTTCTTCTGGAGTTAATTGTAAATCAATATACTTTTTCAATGTTTCTTCTACATTTGCACCTTTTGCAATCTCATTTGCCATAAAGTCTGGTGTGCGTTTTGCAGCTTTAATTGGATCTACTTTAAAGTTATACTCGCCATTGGCACCTAAAGATAAGCCACCAGTAGCGTGATCTGCCGTTGCAACAACTAACGTATTTTTATCTTTTTTTGCAAACTCAATCGCTGCTTTGAAAGCTTTTTCGAAGTCTTCCATTTCACTCATTGCACCAACAATATCATTATCATGTCCAGCCCAGTCGATTTGACTTCCTTCCACCATTAAGAAGAAACCATTTTTATTTTTGTTCAAACGCTCAATTGCTGCATTAGTCATTTCTTCTAATGAAGGTGTTTTCTCATTGCGGTCAATCATTTTATCTAATCCACCTGGTGCAAATAAACCAAGAATTTGATCATTTTTATCATTTAACAATTGATCTCGATCCGTTACATAGCTATAACCAGATTTCTTAAACTCTTCTGTAAGATTACGATCTTTTCTAACAAAGTTCTTTACGCCGCCGCCAAGCATAACATCTACCTTATGCTTCCCTTTAATTTTCTCATCAAAATAATCATTTGCAATTGCGTCCATATTTTTACGGCTAATGTCATGCGCACCGAAAGCAGCTGGTGTTGCATGTGTAATTTCAGAAGTTGCAACGAGTCCCGTTGATTTCCCTTTTTCTTTCGCTTGCTCAAGAACTGTTTTCACTTCCGCTTTATCATTATCAACTGCAATTGCAGCATTATATGTTTTAATTCCTGCTGACATAGCTGTTGCTGCCGATGCAGAGTCTGTAATATTTTCATGTTCATCTTCTGGGTATGTTTTTTGTGTTCCTACAAGATGCTTATCAAATTCTGTAGATTCCATTTCAAAGGTTTTTGGATTATCTTTCATATAACGGTGAGCCGTCATATATGAAGGGCCCATACCATCCCCAATTAATACGATAACATTTTTAATCTTTGCATTGCTTCCGTTCTCATCTGCATTAACCTCACTAGAACGAGTAAAATTCCATGTTGCTACCGAAGTAACTGCTAATGATGCCACAACTGCAAATGGCCATGCTTTTTTCACAAACTTTTTCACTGTCTTGTCCCCCTAATTAGGTTATTCATTTCCCACTATCAAATTTAATGGAAGACTATTAAGAGAAAATTAGCTGTATGTAAATTTTTTGTTAACTTATGTAAATATCAGTTATAATTTGTATAAGTTTGTCTTTTTGTATCAATCATTCCGCCCTTTACAATTTAAATATAAACAAGTTGGATTTCATTTAACGTAAATCTCTTTTTTTACATTTTGACTCTATGTTTATGAAAATAAATAGAAATGCGGTGAGCCTTTATGAAAATAGTAAAGCTAAATGAGTCTTTTATTTTTGAATTACTTAATCTTTGCAAATCTGTTGGATGGTTACACGATGAAATTTTTATGAAAAAACAATTCGAAATGTATCTTTCTATCGGCACACTTGTAGGTTACATTCATGAAAACAAACTCATTGCGACTGGAGGAGTATTTCCCTTTACAAGTAACTTCGCTTCCATTGGTATGTTAATCGTTCACCCTAATTTTCAAGGACGCGGAATAGGGCGCATGTTGCTAAATCATTGCTTGGAACAAATTCATCCAAAACAACCCACTGCACTTATTGCGACAAAAGCTGGCGAACCTCTATACACATCATGCGGATTTCAAACAGCAACAACGATTCATCGTTTTGAAAAGCAAACTATTAAGACGTACCCTTCTCACTTACAACAAGTACAAGAAGAAGACCTTATATCTCTTACTTCTCTGGATCAAATTGCAACTGGTATGAATCGTTCTCTACTTTACTCTTTGCTATTACCAAGGGCCGTACACTCTTTTAAAATTGAAAGAAATAACTGTATAGAAGCTTTTTCATTATGCATACAAAAGGGCAATATATTATGTATCAATCCACTTATCGCCAAGCAAGAAGAAGATGCTATTCAATTATTAAAAAAGATATGTGAATGTTGGAATGGTATAGTACGAATTGATGTCCCACACTCACAATTTACATTCCGTAAATTTCTTCAAACAGAAAATTTCCAAGAAACGCTCCTTTCACCTCTTATGATAAAAAATGGTAGCCAACTTCCTGGAAATCGTAATATGCTATTTGCTATGATAGATACAGCGTTATGTTAGAAAGGAGACACCTAATTGAAGCGATTTAGCTATTTTATGGTAGGTTGTCTTACTCTTACACTATTAGTAGGATGTAGTGCAGCAGAAAAGCCAGTAGAACAAGTAAAACAAGTTAAAAATACAATTACAGCGAAACTAGCTACCGAGGAAAAAATGGTAGAAATAGATGGTCAAACCATTTACTTTAAAAAGATTGGTAATGAAAAACCACCTTTACTTATGATTCATGGCTTTGGAGGGTCATCAGATGGTTTTCAAAAGATTTATTCCGATTTAGCAAAAGATCATACAATTATTTCTGTAGATGCTTTAGGATTCGGGCGCTCATCTAAGCCAATGGATTTTTATTATTCTTTTCCAACTCATGCAAATTTGTATTATAAATTAATGAAAAAACTTGGGTATGATTCATTCGCAATACTGGGGCATTCCATGGGGGGAGAAATTTCTCTAAATTTAACATATTTATATCCTGAAGCAGTTACTCACCTTATTTTAACTGATGCTACAGGTGGCCCTCATACATTCGTTAATAAACAAGGCTCACCAAAACCACAATTGTCGACTGATTTAAATGCCGTTTCTTCTATTACAGATTATGATGAAAGCAAAGTGAAATTCAAACGTAATGATGAAGAGCATTATAATAAAATGAAATTATGGCCTAGACGTCTTAAAATTAATGCAAATGAAATAAAACAGCCAACTTTAATTATATGGGGCAGAAATGATAGTAGCGTATCCTGGAAAGAAGGAGAAACGTATCATCAATTCTTAAAAAATAGCACTTTACATATTATTGAAAAAGGTTATCATGCACCATTTCGCCAAGAACCACAAGAATTTGTCGGGTATGTAAAAGATTTCTTTAAGAACAATCCGATCAAAGTTGAAAAATAACATAAACGGGTATCTCATTTTGAGATACCCGTTTTCATATATTAAGCAGCTTGCTTTTGGCGTTTTTGAGTTTTTGATCCTAATACTTTCGGGATAACGAAGCCATCCATTCCAAATTTCCCAGCGTTCATACCGGAAACAAGAACAAACATAGATAAGATAACCATCTCAGGGTTCACACCAATTGACCCACTAAACATATAGGAAAAGTTCATTACAAGGCCAAAAAAGACCGCTGTTTTTGTTAAACAGCCTACAATTAAACCAATTCCGACTAAAATTTCTCCCCATGTTACAAGTGTATTAAACAAATCTACATTTGGAATTGCAAATTCTTGTAAGAATGATGCCCACCAAGATTGAACAGCCGGTTGTGCACCTTTAGATTTTTCAATTGCCCCTTGCAAATAACCTGTTGCATCGAATCCTTTTCCTTGTAGTTTACCGATTCCTGCCATTAACCATGTGTAACCAAGATATACTCGAATTACTGCTAATACAAAAGAAACTGCTTTGTTTTCTCTTAAAAATTGAATAACCATATCTTCCTCCTAAAGTTGTAATTAAGTTAGTTACAGATAATATAATAACATTAGTTACTTATTTTTCAAATGTTAATTATGAATAATCTGTGACATGCGTATGAAACATTAAAAACTAATGTTTATATAGTAACTTTTATTACCTGTAAAAACTTGAACATATCATACCACAAGTGATAATCATTTTCATTGAAAAAAATGTAAAAAAAATGTGAGTTAAATGTGAAACACGTTTATTCGAATATAGAATAAACGTGTTTCACACTAATTATAGAATCGAAATGTATGTGTCTCCTCATCAATTAAACTCGCTTCTTGAAACGCTTCTTCTAACGTTTTCCCATGGTTAATAACCCCATAAAATAAGCGTATAGTAAACATAAGTGCTGCATTTCCATCTACATAATCAATCGATCCAATATATGATTTCGCCCCACTATGTAAAAAAGATTTTGCTAGATTTTTCTCCCCTAACGTGCACCCGCTATTTACAATATGTGTATTATGCAATTTTGCATATTTATAAATTTCTTCTGTACCAAAATACCCTCTCGGTTCATCTTGTTCATATACTTCTTCGCCTAACTCTTCCATGACAAACTTCCCTTCTTCACCATGAAAGCAAAAAATAATATAATTAATATCGTTAAATAAGTTCTTTCCAGAAAGAACTTCCACAAAATCTTTCGGTCTACCAATCCAATATGTCACAACCCTTGCACCAAAATATTCAAGAGATGCTCGGATTGATTGCGCCTCTAAATCCGAATTAAAACCAACTACTAATGCAATATTCAACATACAACCCCCATCCTATAATCAGCCCTTATCAATCAGAATTTTATGGGATAAATCCATTTCATATATGCCCGTTTCTTTCAAAAAATCTGATCTAGTTAAAACGACTTTCTGTAAATATTGCCTATATGCTGTAATTGTTCCATCGTGAGATACAATGCAAATTCTTTCAGCACCCAGTTCATAACACCAAAGAAGAAATTCATTTACTATTTGCTGAAAACTATTCTCTGAAATAGTGTTTATACCTTCCTTCCATAACTGATTATTTGAGCTTTTCTCTATCGAAAAATGCGGAAATAACTTTGTTATCATTCCCTGATCTACTATATAATCGCACGGTAATGTTTTCGCTCCTTCTCGATAAGGAAAAATACGCGGGGATACATATGGATGGACGATTTTTTGACAAGCAACTTTCGCACTCCATATTGTCGCCGTTTGCAAAGTTCTAAGTGTAGGACTAGCAATTAATATATCTGTCTCTTGCAATGGCACATTGCATTGAAGTAATTTAGCTTGAGCCTTTCCTACTCTCGTCAATGGTGGGTCAAACACTTGTAAACTTTCTGGTAAATCCGTTGTATGTTCACCTTCACCATGCCGAACAAAAACGATTTTCATATTCAGCCTCCTCTTACTATAAAATCCTCACACATATTTCTTCCCTATTGCATTCTTTATTCCTGCTGTATAAAAAACGATATGTAAAAAAGGTTTGACACTAATCTTTGTAAAATATTACAATATCACATGTAAAATACTTTTTACACCGAAAGGAGAATTACATATATGAAATGGATAATTGTCTTTATTGGAATGATTGTATGGGGATATATAAACGGCTTCTTTAGTAGTGATAAAACTGCTAATCCTTGGATTACAGATGATGAACGTGAAACAAAAATTAAACAAAAAGCAATTGCGGCAAGCTGGTCCGGTGTTTTTATGTTTTGTACCATTAGCCTCTTAAATAAATAGTTAGGTTTAAGCACAAACGATAAATCACCGTACTTACCAGACCCTATCGCAGCTATTTTAAAGGAAAATGTAGAGTTACAAGTTTTACTCATGCTATTTGTTATGTATGGAATATTTTACTTACATTATCGAAGAAAATTAAGTGCCTAACTTCTAACTCATGATTATCCTCCTAAATGGTTATAGTAATTAGGACGAAATGAAAGGAGCGATAGAAAAATGAGTAACTCGAATGACTTTTTAGATACACTGCATGAAAAACAAGCAAAAGATGAACAAAATAGAAAGCGCCAAGGGAACGGAAACCCAGCGAAAAAAAAGCCAAATAAAACGCATAAATAACAATAAAAAACTGCCTAAAATGATCTTTTAGGCAGTTTTTTATTGTTATTTCACCGAGATGACATTTTCCCAATTCCATTTCTCATAATACCACGCTGGTACATCTATATTTTCAATCCACTTCTTTTCCTGTTTCCCATCTTTATGAACAAGCCATACATCCGCTTTCTTACGGTCTGAACGTATCCAAATTAATTGATTACTCTTCTTCATGAAGATCGGGTGGTAATCCCCTTGCTTGTTCGTTTTCTTTGTGATTTGATGCTGTGCATTACTTGTACTATCGACCTCATACAAAGATGGTAGTGGCCTTTTTTCTGGTGGAGTTTCTATCCCTGCCTCTTTTGCTCGTGAAACGATAATTACTCTATCGTTCTTCCATACAAAATCCCAATCAACATATCCTTTCGGCGTAAATATGTTCTGCTGAAGTGCTGGCAATTCCTTTACTTTTAAATGCTTATTTTCTAATGCAACTCTTCCGCTCCCTTCAATATAAGCTAATATATTTTTTGATGGTGCCCATTGAAACCATTGTGCGTTTAATAACATTTGATCTACTTTTTCAAACCGACTGCCATCTGCACGAACTAAGCAAAGCGTATTACTATCAGCTGACCATGAAGCTGTCGGTACTGCTAAAAATGAAATCCACTTTTGGTCTGGTGACCACTTAAAGCCACTTGCTACTAGCGCTAGGAAATCATCATGTTCATTTGGCAATGCATACAAATGCTTCATTTTGTGAGGATTCATATGGGCATCTTTTTGCACTTCATATAGCTGAGCACCTGTCCATCCTGTTGGAAGTAAGTGCGCTTCAGAGGATACAAGAAAGTTCTTTCCATCGGGGTACCATGCATAATCCCCTACACCAGCCGATACATTTTCAAAATCTGCATTCTTTTTTTCTACATCAAATGTATTTAATGTACCTGTAAATATAAATGCAATTATATTTTCTGTTGGTGACCATTGATAATTTGATGCTTCTGAGTGAAACGGCGTAACTTTCTTTCCATCTTTCATCCGATATAACTCAAGAATACTTTGTTTCTTCCCTTTTACATATGCTAGCCACTCCCCATCATATGACCACTTCGGCCCTGTTATGTACTCTCCTTTTGTAATCTGTATTTCTTTCCCATCAACTTTAATCCAAAGGTTATGATGACGAATAAAAGCAACTTTCACACTATTATTTTCTGCACTAGTAATAGTGATAGAAAATAAAAACATAAACAACACTACACTACCACTTACTATTAGCCTTTTCATACCATCACTCCATTTCCCTCATAGCATTCCTCACTTTCTCCCTACAATATGTGAAAAATATCGATTCGACATAATCAGAAAAAATTTCCCAAGAAATTTTCAATTCATAGAGGATTGGTATGAATTGTGTCGAAAGTATAGTTTATCCAACATTTATATTTATAATTTTTAACTAAAATGAAAGATTTTATTTCTGAATATTAGCACTTTTATTAGGGGGAGTATCAATGAAAAAAACTACATCTATACTATTAAGCATGGCGCTTGTCTTTTCTAGTTTTGGAGCTTTAAGCGCTCATGCTGAATCACTACAAAAGGAAAAGCAATTTAGTCCACAATTAAAAACAACGATTGAACAGTGGGGAGAACATAAAATTGCTCAAAATGTTGAAACGAAAACAACAAAAGAAATATCAGTAATTGTAGAATTGCAACACGCACCTCTCGCTGCTCAAAGTAATATTCAGCATGCTCCAGATTTCCAAAATAGTAATGCGCAGTCTTATCATGCTGAGCTAAAAAAAGCACAAGAAGATACGACTAAGAAAATAAAAGAAAAAGCACCTGGTGCAAAAATTAAAGAAGTGTATAATACGTTATTTTCCGGATTCTCTATTTCAGTTCCTGGAGATCAAATTACCTCTCTTGCCTCTTTACCTGAAGTAAAAGCAGTCTATCCGAACTTAACATATAAATTGCATGAAACATCAAAAAGTGCTACTAACGAAGAAGCACCAAATATCGGTGGACCGACAATTGGTGCACCTGAAGCGTGGAATTTAAAAGATCCATCTGGCAAACCGCTTGATGGAAAAGGCATGAAAGTAGCCATTATCGACTCTGGCGTAGACTATACACACCCTGACTTAAAGGCAAATTATATCGGTGGATATGACACGGTTGATGAAGATAACGATTCAATGGATGGTAACGTACATGGTACTCATGTAGCTGGAATTATTGCAGGTAACGGAAAAATTAAAGGCGTTGCTCCAAACGCTTCTATTCTAGCCTATCGTGTAATGAATGACGGTGGAACTGGTACAACAGATGATATTATCCAAGGGATTGAGCGAGCGATTCAAGATGGTGCGGATGTGTTAAACCTCTCCCTTGGGCAGGATTTAAATGTACCTGATCAGCCTGTAACATTAACGTTAGAACGAGCAGCGAAACTTGGTGTTACTGCTGTCGTTTCAAATGGAAATGACGGACCAAAACCTTGGTCTGTTGATGCTCCCGGTAACGCAAGTAGTGTCATTTCTGTTGGAGCATCTACGGTTTCTATCCCGTTTCCAACATTCCAAGTAGCTGGTTCCAGCAAAACATATCAAGGGTTACCGTTATCAAAATCCGATTTTCCAATAGGAAATGATTCCCCTCTTGTATATGTTGGTTATGGCAATCCAAGTGATTATGCAAAACAAGATGTAAAAGGGAAATTCGCACTTATTTTACAAGGTACTTCTAGTACATTAGTAAAAGCAGAACAAGCGAAGCAAGCTGGTGCACTTGGTGTGTTATTAATCTCTAGCGAAAAAGAAATTAATATGATGCCGGAATATTTTTCACGTGAACATCTAGCTGTCCCAGTAACGCAATTATCAAATACAAATGGGGAAGAATTAAAAACTTTAATTACAAAACGAAAGAAAAACATAAAAATTGGACAACCAAAGCAAACAGAACTTATCGGTAACTTTAGTTCAAGAGGACCATCACAAGGAAGTTGGCTAATAAAGCCTGATGTTGTTGCACCTGGAGTACAAATTACTAGTACAGTACCGCGAGGCGGCTATGAATCGCATAACGGAACAAGTATGGCTGCTCCGCAAGTAGCTGGAGCGGTTGCCCTCTTGCGTCAAATGCATCCTGATTGGACGACAGAACAATTGAAAGCGGCTCTTGCCAACAATGCCAAAACATTACATGATGTCAATGAAAATACATACCCTGTTATGGCACAAGGATCTGGTTTAATTAACATTCCGAAAGCAGCTCAAACAAATATATTAGTAAAACCTAACAATGTCAGCTTCGGTCTTATTAAGCCCAATAGCGGAAAAGTAAAACTGACGCAAAATGTTACATTACAAAACCTTTCTAGTAAAAAGAAAAGTTTTTCAACTCGTGTGGAATTACTAGATGCAAACACAAAAACAAAAGTAAAAGCTTCTGTCCCTTCATCGATTAGCATACAACCGAATAGTAGTACCGAAAAACCATTTACTATCACTGTAGATAACTCACTACAACAAGGTGTATATACTGGAAATGTATATGTAAAAGAACAAGGGGCAAAAGAAGAAATTCGAATTCCATTCACATTTAGTATCGATCCTAAAGATTATAAACGTATCGATGGACTTGAAATTATTAATTCTACTTTTAGCCCAAATGGCGACCACGTACTAGATGATAATCTCATCAACTACTATTTAGTTGCGCCTGTGGATGATATCACATTGCATGCAAATTTAGTTACGAAAGAACATGTAACGTATCAAGGGATTATCCATCAAGCTAAAAATGCAACTCCTGGGTATAAACCTTTCAAATGGAATGGTACAAAAGCAGATGGCACTCCTTTAACTGACGGGCTATATCAAATTGAAGCAGTTGCTTCTAATTCTGGCGGAGAAACAAAGCAAACAGCTGCTGTATTTCTTGATCGAACTGCACCTAAGTTAACACACGAGGTTGACCAAGAAAATCTTGTAATTAGAGGAAAAGTTGATGATATTCTACTAGATTGGATGTCAGAATCTGGTTGGATAGCACCTGGTATTCCAGTGAGAATGCAATATGAAATTAACGGAAATGGTGTATGGGAACAGGCATTCCTGAACCCTTGGGAGAAAAGCTATGACATTTATTTCGATCGCACTCAATTACACGAAGGAAAAAATACTATTCACATTGTAGCAACTGATGCAGCTGGCAATACCTCTAATTTAACTGTTAATTTAGAAGTGAAATAAAGTGAAATTTTAATCAGTGGAGATTTCGTTCATCCCCACTGATTATTAGCCTTCACCAATCGGGGGTTCACGAGCAGTTAGGCTCCCATCTTACTTCTTTACTTCTTTACTTCTTTACTTCCACTGAATTTTGAGGTAGGAATTTTACTGCTCATTAACACGGGATAAAAAATTTTTGTTGACAATTTTTTTAATATAGTTTTATAATACAAAACATAGTTTAGTTGAACGAATTATATATCGGCTTTGAAGGAATGCTAGTAGCGACTTATATCACTGTCTCAGAGAACTGATGGTTGGTGCGAATCAGTACATATACAAGCGTGAATTACAATTCTGGAGCTTCTTTCCCGTAATGCTTTTTATGGCATGAAGAGAAAGACGGATCTTTCCGTTATCGTAAAGTGAGTGGTAAACAATTAGTTGTTTACAAATAGGGTGGTACCGCGATTTTTATCGTCCCTATCGGATTTTCCGATAGGGACTTTTTTGCATCCATCCTCTTACACAATTTCATATATACGCGTTGAAAGAATCGCAGTAGTATCTTATATCCCTGTTACAGAGAGCTAATGGTCGGTGGAAATTAGCACATATATAAGTATGAATTACAATTCTGGAGCTTCTTTTTCGTAGTGCTTTTATGCATGAAGGAAAAGACGGAATTTTTCCGTTATCATTAATTGAGATGTAAGTATATTTTCTCTTACAAATAGGGTGGTACCGCGATTCTTTCGCCCCTATCGGATTTTCCGATAGGGGCTTTTTCTATTTCTCACAGAAACATATGTTAAATAATTCCGAATCTTATGATAAAATTTTATAAGCGCTTACAAAAATGAAAGGAGGTGATACAAGCTATACGAAATCGATATTCAATTTTATTGAAAAAAAAGGAGGATGTCTAAATGACAAAGAAAACAGAAATCCCATCGCATTTAAAACCATTCGTATCCACACAACATTATAATCAATACACACCGGTGAATCACGCTGTGTGGCGTTATATTATGAGACAAAATCATAGTTTCTTAAAAGACGTTGCTCATCCAGCCTATGTGAACGGACTACAATCATCTGGTATTAATATAGATTCAATTCCAAAAGTAGAAGAAATGAATGAGTGTTTGGCACCAAGTGGCTGGGGCGCTGTAACGATTGACGGACTTATTCCCGGTGTAGCATTCTTCGATTTCCAAGGACACGGATTACTACCAATCGCAACAGATATTCGGAAAGTAGAAAATATCGAGTACACACCAGCTCCAGATATCGTACACGAAGCCGCAGGACACGCACCGATTTTACTTGATCCTACATATGCAAAATATGTGAAACGTTTTGGGCAAATTGGTGCAAAAGCTTTCTCTACAAAAGAAGAACATGATGCATTTGAAGCTGTTCGTACATTAACGATAGTAAAAGAAAGTCCTACTTCTACTCCTGATGAAGTTAAGGCTGCTGAAAATGCTGTAATCGAAAAACAAAACTTAGTTTCTGGTTTATCAGAAGCTGAACAAATTTCACGTCTTTTCTGGTGGACAGTAGAATATGGATTGATTGGAAATATAGATGATCCAAAAATATATGGTGCTGGTCTCCTTTCTTCTGTTGGCGAAAGCAAACATTGCTTAACAGACGCTGTAGAAAAAGTTCCATTTTCTATCGAAGCATGTACAGGGACAACTTATGACGTAACAAAAATGCAACCACAACTATTCGTTTGCAAGTCCTTTGAAGAATTAACAGATGCGCTTGAAACATTTTCTAAAACAATGGCCTTTAAAACAGGTGGAAAAGAAGGTTTAGAAAAAGCAATTCGCTCTGAGAACTATGCAACAGCTGAGCTAAATAGCGGATTACAAATCACAGGTACATTTAGCGAGACAATTGAAAACGATGCAGGTGAATTAATTTACATGCGAACAAATTCGCCAACGGCATTAGCGCTTCATAATAAACAGTTAGCGAATCATTCTACTTCTGTACACAGTGACGGATTTGGAACACCGATTGGATTACTTACTGAAAATATTGCATTAGAAAATTGTACAGACGAACAACTACAATCATTAGGAATTACAATTGGAACTATCGCTGAGTTTACTTTTGCAAGTGGTATTCATGTAAAAGGAACAGTAACAGATATTGTGAAAAACGATAAGAAAATTGCTCTTATTTCCTTTATCGATTGCACAGTTACTTATAACGCCCGCGTTTTATTTGATGCTTCATGGGGCGCATTTGATATGGCTGTTGGCTCACAAATCACTTCAGTATTCCCAGGTGCCGCAGATGCAGCAGCATTTTTCCCAATGGATGAAGAAGTTCAAGAAATTCCTGCTCCGCTTGTACTGAATGAACTCGAGCGTATGTATCAAACAGTTCGAGATATTCGAAGTGAGGGGATTTTACACGACGCGCATATCGATCAATTAGTAGCAATTCAAGAAGTATTAAATAAATTTTATGCGAAAGAATGGTTGCTGCGCCTTGAAGTATTAGAGTTACTTTTAGAGCATAACAAAGGGCATGAAACATCTGCAGCATTACTACATCAACTTTCTACTTTCACAACTGACGAAGCTGTAACACGCCTTATTAACAATGGTCTTGCGTTACTTCCAATAAAGGATGTGAAAAATGATGCTAAGATTAACTGAAGAAGAAGTTCACGAGGAATTATTGAAGGTAGATAAATGGATGGTAAAAGATGAGAAATGGATTGAACGAAAATATATGTTTTCCGACTACTTAAAAGGAGTCGAATTTGTCTCTGAAGCCGCCAAACTATCAGAAGAACATAATCACCATCCATTTATCCTTATCCAGTATAAAGCAGTTATTATTACTTTGTCATCTTGGAATGCAAAAGGTTTAACGAAACTAGATTTTGAGCTTGCAAAACAATTTGATGAACTATTTTTACAAAACGAAAATGCAATTATAAGAAAATAAAAAAGAGAAGCCTTTTTAGGCTTCTCCTTTTATTTTGAAATGGATACAATGTCCAAATGGATCCTCGACTTGTAATATTCCATCTTTGTACGTAGCAATCTTGCCAATATTTTTTAAGCTTTCACATACTTGTTCTTTTTGTTTTTCATCCGCTAGTACAATTGTGAAATATTTCAAACCAACAGAACCTGGCATTTGCGGTGGTACCCCTTCACCTTGCCATGTATTTAAACCGATATGGTGATGATAGCCACCTGCTGATACGAACAACGCTCCATTACGAGCTGGGATCGTTACTTCAAAACCAAGACCATCAACATAGAAACATTTCGCTTCCTCTAAATCAGCTACATGGAAATGAATATGCCCCATCACAGTACCAGCTGGAAATCCACTCCATGTACTTCCTTGCTGCAATAATTCTTCACCAGCTAACGGGTTACTAACAAATGGGAGCTCTCCATTCTCATCACGCCAAACTTCTTTTTGTCGATCATGATAAATTTCAATCCCGTTTCCATCTGGATCAGCTAAATAAAGAGCTTCACTAAAGTAATGATCGGCCCCGCCATGTAGTGGATATACCATTTCTACAAGATGACGAAGAACATTCGCTAAATCCTGCCTACTTGGTAATAAAATTGCGTAATGATATAACCCTGTTCTTCCTCTTTGCTTCGGAAAAGCTTCTTTCTTTTCTTCAATGATAAGAAGTGGTTCATCATTTTCATTCCCAAATGTAACGACTGCTTTTTCTTCTTTTAGCACCTTCATACTTAGTACTTCCGTATAAAACTCTAGTGATTTCTTTACATTAGATACGTATAAATGAACAACATCAAGTGTTGTATTGGGATGAAGTTGAAAACTCATCTTGTTAGCCTCCCCCATTTAAATTATTTCTTCTTTGACATTTTTTCTTTTAAGAAATTATCTACAAAACCATCAGCTTTTGCAACAAATAAGTATGCACCCATTGCTAATAATGCAAGTTCTAATTCGAAACCAGGATTTTTTCCATCTCCCAATAAACCAGCTGACCATTTCACTTTTACGATTGCTCCAACCATAACAAGTGCAAATAATAATCCAATATATCTTACACCTAAACCTAGAATTAATAATAGGCCTCCAACTAATTCAAATGTTGCTACACCGTATGCAAGTCCTCCTGGTAAACCAATGCTTGTAAACCACCCTGCAATATTGTCAATTCCTGATTGGAATTTTGTTAAACCGTGCATGAAGAATGTTACCCCTAACACGATACGAATAATTAAGTTACCAATATGTTGATTCATTTCTTTCTCTCCTTTATAGTTTTATTATATAAAACTTTTATTCACATTACAAAACATACACTAATTTTTTTTATTCGTCAATTCATTTTCACTGGGAAAAAATATATTTTTTTTGCTATGATACAAATAGTTGTTTACAAAAAGGAGCTTGATTTTATGAATATTGGTTCTGCAATACGTGAAATTCGTCAACGTAGGGGCATAACAATCGCACAAATTTGTGAGGGAACAGGTCTTTCTAAAGGATTTATGAGTCAGGTTGAAAATAATAAAACATCACCATCTATCTCAACTTTAGAAACGATCTCCAATTTTTTAAACGTTCCCCTTCCCTATTTATTGTTAGAGCAAAAAGATCGATTAAAAATTGTCAAAAAAGAAGAACGGAAATACAGTGTATACGGCAAAGATGAGCAAAGAATTGAACATGTTGCGGAGCAAGGGGGCCTTCGCCTATCTTTAGTAGAAATCCCTACTGGATTCCCGAAAGAAAACTCACCAAATGCCCATGAAGGGGAAGAATGTCACCTTGTATTACGCGGAAAACTAGAAGTTCAGCACGGTGAAGATATTGCAATTGTAGAAGAAGGTGATTCTTTCTCATGGAATGCATGTGTTCCTCATATTGTTCGTAATATAGGAGAAGAAACTGCATTATTACTCATCTCTAGTTATGCAGAAAATCGAAAACGTGTTTACTAAATAATAAAAAAGAAGCCTGTTAAACAGGCTTCTTTTTTATCCCCTTATAATTCCATAACTTGTCCCAACTAGTACAGTCTTTTCATGCTGATTGCGATAAACTGACTCGATTGAAACTTTTTTATAGCCTTCCATTTGCTCAACATTTGTTAAAGTTAGTTCACAAGTGATCGTATCTCCTGTGAACACTGGTCTAATAAACTCACTTACTAATTCTCTTGCTATGTAATGTAACTCTTCTCCCACTTTCGTCCCAATGCTAGCAGTCAATAAACCATGAACCATTAATCTTCCATCTTCATCGTATTCCACATGGTGTCTACCTTTATCACCGGTAATATTTGCAAATTCAAAAACCTCTTCCTCAGTAAATCTTCTTTCATATTTAAATACATCCCCAACTTTTATACTCATTTTTATCCCCCTAGAAATAAACAGAATTTTCTTTTATTTTATCATAAAACGAGCCTCAATCCATTCTCTATTATCAAAAGTCTCAAAATTACCTCGCTATACTTTTTTACTTGCCATTCATTTATCGGTGACCATCTCTTTTGGCGACTTGATATCCATAATACGCACATGTTCCATTTCTCGATAGCTCTCTAACTTCAAATCCACAGCTTCTATAAAAATCAAAATTGTTCGCAGAAGTATGTGCAAACCAGTCACCATGTGGTAGCTTTTGCAAACAAAGAGCGACAAGTTTCTTACCTAATCCCTTCCCTCTATATTCACATTTCACAACTAAATTTACTATGTTCGCGACCATGATTCCATCAGAAATGACTCTAACCATGGCAATCATCTCTTCTTCATCCCAGATTGTGAATGCCCATGTTGAATTTTCAAATGCTATCGTGAATTTTTCAATTTGCCAAGAAGGGATATTATCATTGCTCCAACCGGCATCTTCAAATAAAGTCTTAATTGCATATGCAGGTACACCATTCGTTCCCTCACGAATAATAAGTCCATTATGATAAATGTACATGTAATCCCCCCTTTATTTTTATATACCATTCTTCAAAAAATGCAATTAACCTTTTTTCATCCAACGCGCCTAATGGAATAAACGAGAACATCCATCCCATGAAATGAAGTTGTTTTCTCATAACTAAGCCCCGTTTTTCTAGCGACAAAGATTGAGGCGGGGTGGTCCGGATTAATAAGAGAAATCAATTTATTCATTCGTAACGCTTGGAAGCCATAGTCTCGAAATGCTGCCGCTGCTTCTTTCGCATAGCCTTTTCCCCAATACTGAGGTAATAACCAATAACCAATTTCAATTTCCTCTTTTCCATCTATCTGCTGCTTTACTAATCCTGCATGACCAATCCGTATCCCCGTTTCCTTTTCAATTAATACAAATAAACCGAGGTCGTTTTTATAGCTAGGAATTACCCACTCTTCCAAACTTTTTTTACATTGCATATATGTTTTTAAATTCCCATTTCCAATATAGCGCATTACTTTTTCGTTTCCCCATAGTGAAGCGTAGAACTGTAAATCATCCATTGTATATTTACGAATTTGTAAACGGTCTGTATGAAACATTCCTTCACTCCTTTCTACTAATTTCTTCTTAATTTCACAATCATATTTTGTATGCACAATAAATGTTACCATTTATTATAAATGAATCAACTACATAACACAGAATATTCAATCTTATAGAAACAAAAAAAGCAGTAGACAAATATTGTCCACTGCATCCATATCATAACTAGCATAAAGAAAACTACAATTGAGGGGGGTGTAGGATTTTCAAATATACTAGATACTTATCCCGTTCTAACGGGCGGTAAACTTTCCAATTGTTTCAAGTGAAAAGTTTACCGCACATAAGAACTTCCTTCGTTCATTAAGATAGTATTGCTAAATAATCATATACACGCTTAGATTTCTCTCCACCCATTCGTGCATGTTGAAGAAGAGAAATACCATGAGGACCAGATGCGCGCAATGCTTCTGGTTGAGCTACTAAAATAGCTTGTACAACTTCTAATTCACCAAGCATAGCTGCTGCAAAAATATCCATCCGAGCACCCTTTTCTAGTAAATAAAGAGCAATATCTTTACGACCTACATGTGCCGATGCGCCTAACGCACTTTCCCAATCTGATCCACCCCAATTATAAGAGGCGTGAAGTAAGCTTGGTGATTCAACCAATAGCTCTTGTACTTTCTCTAAATCCCCGTGAGCTGCCATAACAAATTTTCTTACTAATTCAATGGTAATACGCTCTTCTGTTTGCATCGCTCTTCTCCCCTTTTAGAAATTCGTTTCGGTGTAAAAAAAGGCTTGTCACTTCCCTGAAAAATATCTACATCTATGCCAAATACATGTTGAAACATTTCATGGCATAGTACTTCTTCTGGTATACCATCATACTGAATTTTCCCTCGCTTTAATACAAGTAAACGATCGCTATATTGAGCAGCTTGGTTAATGTCATGTAAAACCATTATAATTGTCATTCCAAACTCCTCATTTAATCGTTTCACAAGTTCCATTACTTCCAACTGGTGAACGATATCTAAAAAGGTTGTTGGTTCATCCAATAATAAGACATTTGTACGTTGAGCTAGCGTCATCGCAATCCAAGCACGTTGCCGTTCTCCTCCTGATAAAGAATGTAAAAGACGATATTCACACCCTTCAAGATTTGTAACAGACAATGCCCAATCAACAATTTCTTCATCTTCTTTATTTAAGTGGCTACTCCATGATTTATGTGGACCTCTTCCGAACTCAATTAGTTCTCTCACTGTTAAATCTAATTGATGATCATGCATTTGTGGTAACATTGCTAATTGCTTCGCTACATCAGCACTCTTCATCATATGAATATTTTTCCCATCTAAAATGATGTCCCCTTCGCTTTGTTTCAGTAGCCTTGCTATTAAACGAAGCAAAGTAGATTTTCCCGATCCATTCGGACCAATTAAACTAACGATTTCTCCAGCCTTAATATGTACATTCATATTTTGCATTTGAAATCTTTCAGAGTGTGCGTAAAACACTTTGTTAACGGAAATCACTTTGTTTTCCTCCTCTATGAATTAAATATAAGAAGAACGGACCACCTAAGAAGGACAGTAAAATACCAACAGGCAATTCGATTGGGTCAAACCAACTTCGAGCTATTGCATCCGCAAAAACAAGTAATACCCCGCCGCCAAGGCATGATAAAGGTAGCAAATATCTATAATCATTTCCAACTAATAAACGTAGCATATGTGGTACGACAAGACCGACAAATCCAATAAGACCAGACACACTTACTGCAATTCCAGCTAATAATGTACTTACTACGATTAAATAAAACCGACTTTTTTCCACGTTATGTCCTAATAACTTTGCCATTTCATCTCCAAGCATTAACACTCGAATATGCTTAATACCAAAGAAAGCTAATATAATGGCGAATATTGCATAATAAATAATCATATTTAAATGTGCCCAACTTACACCACCAATACCACCCGCTAGCCACGGTAACACCGATTGTACTTTGTCACTATGTAATAACATTAATGCTGACGTTGCTGCACCAATTAATGCATTGATCGACACCCCTACTAAGACGATTCTTGAAGGTGGTGCCCCTTTTTGCCATGATAAAGCATAAATAACCATCGCTGTTATGAAAGCTCCTAAAAACGCCCCTAGTGGTAAAAAAGCTAGATGCTGTGGGAATAAAATCATGATGACAATTGCTACAAGGCCTGCCCCAGATGAAACTCCGATAATACCAGGATCTGCAAGAGGGTTTCTCATAACTCCTTGTAGCAGTGTACCAGATGCAGCTAAACATGTTCCTACTATAAACCCAATGAGCACTCTCGGTATGCGAAGATCCCATACAATTCGATGAACTGTCGAACCTTCATCTTGTATACCCGTTAGAATATCTCGTACAGAAAAGGATAAACTTCCTGCGAAAAGACCGTAAAAGAGACCTAGGATTGTTAATACAACTAAAGTAACTGCTATTATCCATCTTTTTTTCGCAAAAGGATGTTCCTTTTCTCTTACTACTTCACTACTTTCCATACGTATCATTTCCTTACATCTTGTATACTTTTATACATAAAGTCCATTGCTTCTGTAACTTTTGTACCAGGATTAGTTCCAAATAAATCAGGTGGCAAAATAACTACGCGGTTTTGTTTTACTGCCTCTAAATTTTTCCACGCTTCATTTTTCATCATTTCGCCTTCGAATGCTTTTTTCACACTTTTTGGATCTCCGTGTGTAATTAAATAAATCACATCTGGATTCGCCTCAATAATACGTTCTACACTTAGCTGTGCATATTGCGGATATTCTTTCGTTTCTGGAAAATCAGAAGCAATATTTTTTCCGCCTGTTTTTTCTAAAATATCACCTGATAAAGATGTTGGTAATGCCGCTAAATAAGTTCCTGGTGCGCCATACACTATCAATGCTTTCACATCGCTCTTTTTCTCATATTTCTTCATTTGATCATTCATTTTTTGAATAATTTCTTTTGCTTTATCTTCTTTCTTCATTACCGTTCCATATAATTCAATATTCTTTTGAATATCTTGTACAGAATTCGCAGAAGAAATGATAACTTGCGTTCCTTGTCCTTCAACCGTTGGCACATTCTTTTGGAATCCATTGTTAGCAACAAGTACATCGGGCTTTAAACTAACAATTTGCTCAAAATTCGGTTGATGTGCATTCCCAATTACTTGTGCTTTCTTTAGCTCATCCGGAAGAGTTAATTTCGTATCCGGGCGACCTACTATTTTTCCACCTAAAGCATGAATAATATCCATGTCCCCCATACTTAATGTTGCAAAACTTTCTGGCACTTTATCGAATGTTACCTTTCTTCCTGATAGGTCGGTAATTTCGATTTTCTCTTTTCCTTTTTCTGTTTTGGTTGCAGACGCTTTTTCGTCCCCTTTGGCACTGCAACCTATTAACAAGAAAAAAATAGATAAAATCGCTGTAAATAGCGTAATAGATTTTTTCATTTCTTCACCTCTAATTGATAATGATAATCATTAACTACTATTCTACTTTAATTGATAAGGATTATCATTGTCAACACGAAACGCATATATTTTCCTACAAAAAACAAAAAGCGCGACAAAAAGATTTTTTCTTTTCGCTGCGCTCTAGTTAACAATATTATTCACATTCATTTTCCTCTAGCTGGTCACGCATCACTTTCACACGCTGAAAGAAAAAGAACGATAAGCTTAAAAATATAACGATGCTCCCCATCATAACAAAAAATTGGATTGTCTCTTTTGCTCCACTCGGAATCAATAAGCCAACCATTAACAATGTACTTACAGCGAGAAGCATTTGTCCAAACCGAGTATAATCTTCTATTTTTCCTTTTAATTCTTTCATTATATTCTCACTCCTCCATTTCACTGTATCATATTCTATGAAACTGAAAGACCAGTAAATACAGCCATTCTGGGAGATGTTTTCCAATAAAAAAAAGAGCCGCTTTTACTGCGGCTCTTTTTTTATCATTATTCACCTTTATATGCTTCCATATAAATTTCTTTCAGCTCTGAAATAAGCGGTAACTTTGGATTAGCAGTTGTACATTGATCTTCAAAAGCTCTTTCTGCTAATACTCCAACAACCTCTTCAAATTGCTCTTTATCGACTCCTTGTCCCGCAATACTCATATTAATATTTAAGCTTTTTCCAAGCTCAATAATTGCTTGGACGAGTGATTCCACCCCTTCTGCTGCCGAACTTGCTGGAAGACCGAGCATTCTCGCTATATGTGCATATCTTTCATCTGCCACAAAGTGCTCATATTTTGGGAACAATGCGTGTTTTCTTGGCTTAATAGCATTATAGCGGACTACGTGCGGCATTAGAATGGCATTTGCGCGTCCGTGCGGAATATGGAATTCTGGTCCAATCTTATGTGCTAAGCTGTGATTAATACCGAGGAAAGCGTTTGCGAATGCCATCCCTGCAATTGCAGAAGCGTTATGCATTTTTTCTCTTGCTTCTTCATCATTTCCATCTTTATATGCTCTCGGTAAATATTTGAATACGAGATCAATGGCTTTTAATGCTAATCCATCTGTATAGTCATTTGCCATAACAGACACATACGCCTCAATTGCATGTGTTAAAACATCCATACCAGTATCTGCTGTTACATGTGGTGGTACTGTCATTACAAATTGTGGATCAACAATTGCTACATCTGGTGTTAATTCATAATCTGCGAGCGGATACTTTATATTATTTTTCTTATCTGTAATAACCGCAAATGGTGTCACTTCTGATCCCGTTCCTGATGTCGTTGGAATCGCAACAAACTGCGCCTTATTTCCTAATTCCGGATATTTACATGTACGTTTTCTTATATCTAAAAATTTCTGTTTAATACCATAGAATGTCGTTTCTGGATGCTCATAGAATAACCACATTCCTTTTGCTGCATCCATAGCTGAACCACCACCAAGTGCGATAATTACATCTGGCTTAAAGCTTTTCATCATTTCCGCACCTTTGAAAACAGTTTCATCTGATGGATCTGGTTCGACCTCAAAGAAAACTTCAACTTTCACATCATTTGCATTCTTGTTTAAATAGTGCGCGACTGTATCGACATAGCCATGTTCAACCATTCCGGGGTCCGTTACAATAAATGCACGTGAAATGTTAGGCATATTTGCTAAATAAGCTGTAGCATGTTTTTCAAAATAAATTTTTGGTGGCAGTTTGAACCACTGCATATTCTTTTTTCTATTTGCCAGCCTTTTTATATTTAATAAATGAGTCGCTGTTACATTTTGGGAAACTGAATTCTTTCCGTATGAACCACAACCAAGTGTAAGTGATGGAATAAATCCATTATATATATCCCCTATTCCACCTTGTGATGAAGGTGCATTTACAATGAGACGGCAAGCTTTCATACGTAACCCAAATTGCTTTTGCACATCTTTATTTGTAGAATGGATAACTGCTGAATGTCCTAAACCACCGAGGTTCAACATTTCTTTGCAATATGTAAATCCTTCTTCTAATGAATTCGCCTTCACACAAGCTAATACTGGACTCAGTTTCTCACGAGATAACGGATATGCTGCTCCGATACCTTGAATTTCAGCTACAAGCATTTTTGTATGTTCAGGAACAGTGATCCCAACTAAATCGGCAATATACTGTGCTGATTTCCCTACAATATCACTATTTACTGCACATGTATTTTCATTTATAACGAGCTTTTCTAATTTTTTTCTTTCTTCTTCTGTTACAAAGTAACAATTGTTTTCAATCATTTCTGTTTTAACATCATCATAAATTTCTTTATCGACAATGATTGCTTGTTCCGATGCACAAATCATACCGTTATCAAATGTTTTCGATAAAATTAAATCATTAACAGCTCGTTTTACATGTGCTGATTTTTCTATATAACACGGTACATTACCAGGACCAACGCCTAACGCTGGTTTTCCAGTAGAGTAAGCTGATTTCACCATACCAGCGCCTCCAGTTGCTAGAACGAGTGCTACACCATCATGGTTCATCAATTGTTTCGTCGCTTCAACAGACGGTCTTTCAATCCATTGAATACAGTGTTTTGGTGCACCAGCTTTCATCGCTGCATCATATACGGTTTTCGCTGCTGCCACAGAACATTTTTGTGCGGAAGGATGAAATGCGAAAATAATTGGATTTCTTGTTTTTATCGCAATTAACGCTTTAAACATTGTTGTCGACGTTGGATTCGTTACTGGCGTTACCCCAGCTACTACACCGACAGGTTCCGCGATTTCTATTATTTCTTCATGAGGATCTTCGTGAATAATCCCTACCGTTTTATCTTGCTTTATACTATGCCAAATATATTCAGTGGCAAAAATATTTTTAATGCATTTGTCTTCATATACACCACGGCCAGTTTCTTCAACTGCCAATTTTGCTAGCGGCATATGTTGATCAACACCTGCTAATGCCATTTCATGAACAATGTTGTCAATTTCCTCTTGTGTAAAACTTTCTAATGCTTGTAAAGCTTGTTGACCATTATTTACTAGCGTATCAATCATCTTTTTTACTTCCTGCATTTCATTTACAACTTTCTCTTTGACTACCATGTGAATTTCCTCCTATTCTACTATCACGGTCCTTATATGTCCCTATAGGTCAAAATAAGTCCCAATTAACACAAAAAATAGAGATGCTTTCCTACATGAATTTCATTGTTTGTGAAAAGTTTCACAAGTTTGTTCGTGAGTAACATTTCCTGAATTCAATATACATGAAATCATTTCGTTTGTGTATGTCTATTTTGTGAAATGTTTCACAAATGATGTAATAAAAAAATGCACTGCTAATATAGAGCAGTGCATTTTTTATTATGCTAGCGCTTGTGCTAAATCTTCAATTAAATCTTCACCATCTTCAATACCGACAGAAATACGAATTAATGTATCTGTAATTCCTAATCCTTTGCGGCGATCGGCTGGGATTGATGCATGTGTCATTTGAGATGGAATAGAAATTAAACTTTCTACCGCTCCTAAGCTTTCAGCAAGTGTAAAGTATTGTAGTTTCTCAAGTACTTTATTTAATGTCTCTTCACTATCTACATCAAATGAGATAATAGCACCAAATCCGTTTGCTTGTTCTGTTGCTAATTCGTGGTTTTGATGTGATTCAAGACCTGGGTAATATACTTTATTTACTTTTGGATGATTATTTAAGAACTCAGCAATAGCGCGTGAATTCGTTTCATGTTCTTCCATACGAATTCCTAATGTTTTTAAACCGCGAAGTAGTAAGAAGCTATCTTGTGGCCCAAGAATACCTCCTGTTGAGTTTTGTACAAAGTGAAGATTTTCTGCTAGTTGTGGACTATTTACAACTACTAAACCTGCAACTACGTCACTATGACCTCCTAAATATTTCGTTGCACTATGAAGCACAATATCTGCTCCTAAAGAAATCGGCGACTGCCAATATGGCGTCATGAATGTGTTATCAATAATTGTTAATAAGTCTTTCTCTTTAGCAAGAGTAGATATTTTCTTAATATCAGTAATTTTTAGTAGTGGATTCGTTGGTGTTTCCACATAAATTGCTTTCGTATTTGGACGAATCGCTTCTTCAACTTCCTCTAAGTTTGTTGTATCTACAAATGTATGCTCAATACCGAAACGGTTTAATACTTTCGTAATAACGCGGTATGTTCCGCCATAAACATCATCTGTTAAAATTACGTGGTCACCTTTTGAGAACAACATAATTGTCGCTGTAATAGCAGCCATTCCTGAACCAAATGCAAATCCAGCATGCCCATTTTCTAATACAGCAATCATTTCTTCTAAAGCTGCACGTGTTGGGTTACCTGTACGTGAATATTCATATCCTTGATGCTTACCAACTGCTTCTTGTTTGTACGTACTTGTTTGATAAATCGGTACGTTTACAGATCCAGTTGAAGGTTCTCCTATGCGAATACCATGAATTAACTTTGTCTTTGCTCTCATTTTTTATTCCCATCCTTTGTATATGTCTTTACTTAAATAGCGCTCACTGCTATCAGGAAAAATGGTTACAATATTTGTACCTGGTGCTGCCTTCTCTGCCTCCAGTAAGCTCGCATGAAATGCTGCTCCTGAAGAGCTCCCAACGAGAAGTCCTTCTTTTTGGGCTAATTCTTTCACTCGTAAAAATGCATCTCGATCAGAAATCGTATGAATTTCATCAAAATAAGATGTCTTCAAAAATGGCGGGATAAATTCCAGTCCAATTCCTTCGGTCTCATGTGAACCAGCCTTACCACCATTTAAAATAGATCCTTCTGGCTCTACAATCACTGTTTTAATATCTATATTTTTTTCTTTCAAATAAGATGCAGTCCCCATAAACGTACCGCCAGTTCCTGCTCCAGCAACAAATATGTTAATCTCTCCATTCAATGCGTCCCACAGTTCAGGTCCTAATGTTTTAAAATATGCACGAGGATTTGCCTCATTTGCGAACTGACTTGGAGAATATGAATTCGGTAGTTCATTTACTAACTCTTTTGCTTTAGCAATTGCACCGGTCATTCCTTCCTCAGTCGGTGTATGCACGACCGTTGCACCTAGTGCTTTCATTAATTCTTGTTTTTCAATACTAAATTTCTCTGGTACACAAACGATAACACGTAAATCATGTTCTAATGCTGCAAGTGCCAGTCCAATACCAGTATTCCCAGCAGTCGGTTCAATAATTGTTCCACCCTGGGTAACAAGCCCTTTTTCTAGCGCATCTTCGATTAATTCTCTTCCTAAACGATCCTTAACGCTTCCGCCTGGGTTATAAAATTCAAGCTTTGCAAATAAACGGACCCCTTTCGGAAGTGAAAAACGAGTAATTTCTACAATTGGTGTATGACCAATTAACTCATGAACTCCACGATATACATTCATCGTGTTCTCCCCCTTGTTTGCCAATAAAGAAAAGGCAACTGTATGTATTTTCTTTATATGAGACAGTTGCCTTTTTGTTACATTACTTTAACTCTTCTAACACTTTTACAATAAAGTTTGTAGAGTGAAGAGCTGCTTGATCTAAAAACTGATCAAATGAAACATTTGATTCTTTACCAGCAATATCAGAAAGTGCGCGAATGATAACAAACGGAATTTCATATTGGTGGCATACTTGTGCAACTGCTGCTGCTTCCATTTCTACCGCATAAAGATTTTCAAATTTATCACGGATGGCTGCAACGCGGTTCGGATCACTCATAAATGAATCACCTGTTGCAATCATACCTTTTACAACTTGAATATTTTCTTCAGCCTGCATACATTTCTCAGCTAATGCAACTAACGCCTCATCAGCTTTAAATCCAGGCGGCATTCCTGGTACTTGACCATATTCATAGTTAAATGCTGTTACATCTACGTCATGGTGACGAACTTCAGTGGAAATAACTACATCACCTACGTTTAGAGAATGATGGAATCCACCAGCTGAACCAGTATTAATTACTTTTTCAGGCTTATATTTTTCTAATAAAATTGTCGTTGACATCGCTGCGTTTACTTTACCAATACCAGACTTTAACAAGATTACTTCATGCCCTGCTAATAGCCCTTTCGTAAATTCACAACCTGCAACTGTTTCTGTCTCTGCTTGTTCTAATTTGTCACGTAAAATACGTACTTCTTCTTCCATTGCTCCAATTACAGCAATTCTCAATCTAATCCCTCTTTCTATTGCTTAGTTGCCTCCATTACCCAAACGAAATGATTTAATCTCGTGAACGTTACATGGAAGCCATTGTTTTCAAAAATAGTCTGCATAACTGGAATACGTGTATAGTATTCCGTTTGCAAATCGTTTGCTAACTGGTGGAAACCTCTTTGTTTTGCTGTTTCAACAGTTTTATCATATGCATCTTGATCTGCAAATATCGTATCAGCAAACACTATTTTACCACCTTTGTTTAGCAATTGACTATACTTCGCAATCGCTACATTTTTTTCATCATCTGTTAAATGATGAAATGCATAGGTGCTTACAATGGTATCAATTGAATTTGGAACTTCAAACGAAAGAAAATCACCGTCTGTAATTGAAAATTCTTTTGGCAATTTCTCTTTTGCAATCATGCGCATTTCACGCGACGGTTCTATACCGTAAACTGTGCGGCCAGCAAGTAATAATTTATCTGTTAAATTACCTGTACCGACACCAAATTCTAATACATTACCAAATGACTTGTTAACTACATCCTCTAGAATGTCCTCATAATGGGCGAAAACTTCTTTATATTGTATATCTTCGCCTTGTACAAATGAGTCGTACGTATGAGCCCACTCATCAAATAAACCATTAAATTCTGTACCCATAAAAATTCCCCTTTTTCTTATCGGTTTTATCAGTATGATATTCCCTCTTTCTAAAAATGTCAATTGAAATGTACATGGTATTTCCTTCTTTTCTTTGTTACACTATAGTTGATTACATAGGAGAGGGGCCGTCTTCATGTCATTTACCTTTGAAATGTTAGAAGATAAAGTAGAGTTTTTTGAAGCGGGAGACTTAGCTTCTTTAGAACGAAAAATTAGTGAACAAATTGATAATAATAAAGCACTTATGCTTGAAGTTCATCACATCTCACATCAGATGGTTATGGATCCTGAAAGCAAAAGACCGTATTATAGCGCGGTTGTTCATTTTAAATTAAAGAAATTGCGTTAACAAAAAAGAGAAGCTCCTAAGGAGCCTCTCTTTTTTAGTTTAGAGTTTGAACAAGTACTGGTTTCCAGCCCTCATTGTCTACCCAATCAATATTTACATAATATCTTTTCCCACTTTGCTTATCTTGAACATCACCATAAGCTTTACTCTTTCCAGTTTTGTCTCTTCCAACAAAATGGAATACTAATTGCTCTTTCGGTACTTCAACACCTGCAGCAATTGCACTTTGCATCTCATTCCAATCTGATGAACCCTGTTTAAACGTCATCGCTGGTGATGAACCTTGTTCTGTTCCTACAGCTTTCCAAGAAGGTTTTGTATACGCCTCTTTTGCCTTAGATACAGTTTTCTCAGCTGATACTTTCTCGTTAGCTTTCGCTTCTTCTTCAGCTTTTTTCTGTTCTTCTTCAGCCTTTAGCTTCTCTTCTTCAGCTTTTTTCTTGGCTTCTGCTTGCTCTTGTTCTTTTTCTTTTTTCTTAGCAGATTCTTTATCTTCTGATTTTCCAGCTTTCTCATTCTTTGTTGTTTGTTGAGAGACTTTCTTATCAGTAGAAGATGCTTGCTCTTTCGTACTAGGAACGAACAATTGATATGCTACAATAGCTACTAATAGTAATACAATAGCGATTGCAATATTTAAAACACCGTTTTGACGACGTTTTTGTTGTTTCTGTTGGAATCTTGATCCTCCTGCCATTCTCCAAACCTCCATGCAGTTTTTCCTAATTGCTATTGTAACATTAAATCTAGAAAGGTTGAACATTTACAATGATATTTTCATGAAATGAAGACATTTCACTATAAATTGCAAGATTACTTTTCATTCTCCAATTGATAGATTGCTCCTACCATATCTTTAAAAATAGGTGTAACTTTATTCACTTTGCTATCAGTCTCTAGATCAACAACAACTAAAGCATATCTTGGATTCTCATACGGAAAATAACCTGCAAACCAGCGATTCACCCTCGTCCCTTTCCCTGTTTGCGCTGTCCCGGATTTTCCAGCGACACTTAGTGGCAACGAACGGAATGCCGTTCCTGTTCCTTTCTCCCTTGTTACAACGCCTCTTAATAACTCTTGTAATGTTTTCACTGTTTCATACGAAAGCTGTTTTCCATTTAACGTATGGCTCTCAAATGTAAAAAAATCCGCTCCATTTTTATATACTATTTTTTCAACTGCTTTCACTTCCATCTTTTCTCCATTCCTCGCAATCGTCGCCATCATATTTGCAATTGCTAGAGGTGATATACGTACATCTTTCTGTCCAATTGCTGTTTGTTCTACCGCTTTTTTACTATTTTTATTTTCTTCATTCCCCCAAATAGTAGTACCCTTTTCTTCTGGCATTTGCTCAAAATGAGGTGTATGAAATACAGAACCTTTCCATCCAACCTTTTCATTTGCTCCTAAAGCTGCTACGTATGTTTCTAGCACCGTCTTATCCTTTTGTAATAGCTCGTTACCTAACTCGGAAAATGTCCTGTTACAACTCCTAGCAAAGCTCTCTTTAAAGTTAAGTGTACCCATCCTAACTTGCGGGTCGTTTTCACCATATAAATCTTTATTACAGTTAAATGTCCGATTAAACAAATTTACTTTTTGATCAATGACTGCAGCTGCAACTACTGTTTTAAAAACAGAGCCTGGAAAATGTGGCGTTAACATTTGATTTTCAAGTGTAGTTTTATATAAATTCTCATCCCTTACTTGTAAAGACGGCTTACTAGCCATCGCTAATATTTCATTTGTCTTTACATCTAGTAATACTAGTCCCCCCTTCTTTATTTCGTTCGCTTCAATCACTTCTTCTGCTTTTTGCTGCAACTCTTTATGTAAAGTAGTTTGAATCCTAACTGGATAAAATGGATTTCCTGGTGAAGTGTATTTCGCTTGCTTTCCGAAAATTGGTTCTCCTTGCCGATCTACTTGATATAATACTTTTGCCTCTCCATCAGTCAATAGAAATTCATCAAATGATTGCTGTAATCCTGAAATACCTATCGGCGTTTGTTTTGAGATTCTTTTCAATTCTCCATATCGCTTTTGAAACTCCCTTTCGTTCTCCCCTACATCACCAATTAAATGATTTATCTCTCCAGTTTGTTTTAATCGCACTTCAGCTGCTACAATACCTAATACATGTAATTCATTTACCTTCTCCATCTGCTCTCGTGTCACTCGAAATGGAGCAGTTTCTCCTTGTAGTGTAAATGCATTTTTATTATTTTTCATTTGTCTTCTAATCTCTTGTCTCGACACACCAATGATATGCGCGATTTTCTCTAACATGTCATTTTTTATTTGTAAAAATGGAAAAATAATTAAAACAGGATATTTTTCCTCACCTATTTTTTTACCATTACGATCTATAAACTGCCCACGTCCATCGTCTACTGTAATGGATTGTGTGCGTTGCGTAACACTTTTTTCAATTAAATTTATTTTGCGATCAGTAAATGATTCTGTATCTATAATTTGAATTTGGATTAAACGACAAAGCAATACAAACATAACGCACATAAAACAAATTAAAACAATTGTAATTCTCCGTTTTATTTTCATAAAAAACACCTCGTCTATTGTAGTTTAGACGAGGTACTATTTTATTTATACAATCTCCAAAACAAAAACAGATATTATATAAGGCTATTATTGTTTCTTTGGCTTCTCTAAAAATTTCATAAGAAGCGATCTAAATTCAGTTTCATTCACTCCAGTGTTTTTAGCAACTTCAATTACAGTGGTTGTTACATTAGCCGCTATTTTTAAATAATCCTTACTAAGATTATCCATTTCATTTCTTTTTTCTTTTGCATTCTCAACTGTTACAGAATCAATACAAGTAATCATCTTATCTACAATATGTAAATAATTATTTTGTGCATCTATTATTTTTTGAATATCATCTTTATTACTTACTTTCGATTGTTTTAAATATGTATATGCTTGATTCACTTCATCTTTTAAAATTTTATCATTATTCTTCGCCTGTTCTTGTAACATATTCTTCATATCATCTATTGTTTTTTGATCCATCGAATCTCGCAATAAATAATCTGGATTCCCAATTGCGTAATCATACTTAATCGTTACATCTTGAAATATTTTCATGACAATTGCTAATTGATACGCTACATCAAAATCATTAAATTCCTTTTTATCTTGTGGATTTTCTAAGGCTTTTGAACTCTCAGTTGCTTTAATATCCTTTTTTTCTTCTTGCTTTACTTTTTCTCCCTTTGATGATGTAGTTTCTTCATTCGTTCCGCATGCAGCAAGTCCTAATATAGAGATACTACAAACCAATCCTGTAAAGATTTTATGTTTCATAATTAGCCCCTTTTCCCTTTTAAAAACTATGGTCTCTAATTATGATATCAAAGCTTAAAATGTTTTTTTGACATTTTTTGTCGAATCACTCTAAGGTTTACACAAATTTTTCTATTCTACAGATAAAAAGAAACTTTAATTAGCCCTCACCAAGCGGGCGTTTACGAGCAGTCCGATGCCCACCTAACTTCTTTGCTTCCGCTGAATTTTGAGATGGTGGTCTTACTGTCTGGCAAATAGCGGGATAAAAAAAAGATTCTCCCGATAGGAGAATCTTTTTTTTATTTTACAGAGACAATCTCTACTTGCATTTCTCCGCCTGGTGTTTGGATTGTTACTTTCTCACCAATTTGCTTACCTAATAAGCTTTTTGCGATTGGAGAATCGTTAGAAATTCTTCCTTCGAATGGATCAGCTTCCGCGCTACCTACGATTGTATACGCTTCTTCATCTCCGTTTGGTAATTCTTTAAATGTTACTGTTTTACCTAATGTAACAACAGTAGATACTTCGCCAGTATCTTTAATGATAACTGCGTTACGAATCATATTTTCTAATTGTGTAATACGTCCTTCTACGAACGCTTGCTCATCTTTCGCTGCATCGTACTCAGAGTTCTCAGAAAGATCCCCGAAGCTACGTGCGATTTTAATACGTTCTACTACTTCTTTACGTCTTACTGTTTTTAATTGCTCAAGTTCGTTCTCTAGTTTTTGCTTACCCTCTTGCGTCATAGGGTATGTTTTTTCTGTTGACATATTTTCCACTCCTTTTATATACCAATCCCCCGAAAAAAAGAGGAGTTCCATATGAAAACTCCTCCGCTTCCATTGTTAGCGGAGGTTTCTAGTACCCTTGCACTAGCGGAGTTGTCACATACAACCCCGTATTTCCAATTCTTCTTTATATAAAGAAGATATGTATGGAAAGTTGATATAAATATGCCCTCACCTATATATAGATGAGGTTGCATGTTTCATTGTATTCGATAGGAAGGGAAAAAATCCCTTCCTACCGTATATCTTTTACTATGCTATTACAAATTTACTTTTTGTTCAAGAATTGTTGCAATTTTTGTCACCATAATATCAATTGCAACGTGGTTTTGTCCACCTTCAGGGATAATAATATCCGCAAATTTCTTAGAAGGCTCAATAAATTGATTGTGCATTGGACGTACAACATTTACGTACTGATCAATAACTGAATCCATCGTACGACCGCGCTCTTTAATATCACGTTGCATGCGGCGCAGAATACGAAGGTCAGCATCCGTATCAACGAATAATTTAATGTCCATTAACTCGCAAAGACGTGGGTCTTCTAAAATAAGAATTCCTTCTAAAATAATTACATCTTTCGGCTCAACCGGAATAATTTCTTCTGAACGCGTATGCAATGTATAGTCATATACAGGCTTATCAATTTGCTCATATGCAAGCAACTGCTGCAAATGTTCAATTAACAGATCATTATCAAACGCAAGCGGATGATCATAATTTGTTTTTAAACGCTCTTCCATTGGTAAATGGCTTTGATCTTTGTAATAATAATCTTGCTCTAAGATTAAAATAGAATGACCTTTAAAATGGTCAAAAATCGCTTTCGTTACACTCGTTTTACCTGATCCCGAACCACCAGCAATTCCAATTACAACAGGCTTATTCGTCCCCATTCGACTATCACTCTTTCTTATTGAAGTATGCTTTTGCGCATCATATTATTCACATACACTCGTTGATCCACTTTGAATTTCACGATTTGCAACGGATGTCTCGCTGCATCTAATTCGTTTCCATCCTCATCCCAAATTTTCTCCACCGTTTGCGTAAAGTTTTCTATTTCTGGTCCAAAGAACTCCACTTCATGTCCTGGTTTGAAATGATTACGTTGCTCAATCGTTACGATGCCCGTTTCTTCATTATAATCTAACACTAAACCAGCAAAATCATACGTTGTTTTCTTACTATGATTTCCAAACATTTGCTCTTGATGTCCTGGAACCCCTTCAAAGAATGCAGGAGCTGTATCACGATTTGCACATTTATCAAGCTCATCTAACCATTCTTGTTTAAACTCAAAGTTATCTGGATCCGCACAATACGCATCAATTACTTTACGATATACAGTTGCTACAGTCGCTACGTAATGGATTGATTTCATACGTCCTTCTACCTTTAAGCTATCGATTCCGATTTCAATCATTTTTGGAATTGATAAAATTAAATTTAAATCTTTTGGACTCATCGCAAAGTGAGCATCTCCTTCTTGGAATAGAGGAAGCTCTTTTGCATCTTTATGTTGTGATACTGTTTGAACTAAATCATAATCCCAGCGGCAAGATTGGCAACAACCACCACGATTAGAATCACGCGCTGTCATATGGTTACTTAATGTACATCTTCCTGAATATGCGATACACATTGCACCATGGACGAATGCTTCAATTTCAATATCCACTTTTTCTTTAATTTCTTTCATTTCTTCATAGCTTGCTTCACGAGCTAATACAAGGCGATGTAAACCTTCTTCTTTCCAATACTGTGCTGCTTTCCAGTTGGATAGTGATTGCTGTGTGCTTAAATGCACCTCAACAGAAGGCGCTACGCGTTTACAAGTCTCAATGATAAGTGGATCAGCAACGATAATTCCCGTTACGCCAGCTTTTTCAATCCCTTTTAAATATTCCTCTAGCCCGTCCATATTTTCATTATGTGCAAAGATATTTGTTGTTACGTATATTTTTGCTCCATACTTCTTTGCAAACTCAACGCCTTCTGCCATTTCTTCTAGCGTAAAGTTACCTGCATTCGAACGAAGACCAAATTCTTGTCCACCTAAATATACAGCATCTGCCCCGTAATGGATAGCTACTTTTAATTTTTCTAAGTTACCCGCAGGGATTAACAGTTCAGGTTTCTTCACAATAACACGTTTGCCATCGATCACTCGTGAAATTTCTTGTACAGTCATTTCCTACACCCTCCTCGTTTAGTAAACCGTTTCTTTAAAGAAGAATCCTGTATCTAACGGACGATTTACTGGTTGCATTTCTTCTATTTCTTTATATAGACCATCTTTCACGTCATAATATGCATCACGATCTTCTACGCATAAATCAATCGCTTGACGATATTTCTTCGTTACTTCAATAATATATTCAGAGCTTTTTAGTACACCGTCGATTTTTAAGCTATCAACTTCAGCATCGATTAGTTCCTCTAATTCATCGATGAAACAAATGTCGTTCGGACTCATAATGTGAGTACCATTTTCATCTTCATAAATTGGATATTTATTGTTACGCTCTGGGTCATATAAGAACATATTCTCTTCATATTTTTTCTTTTCAATGTCAAGATTACGTCCTTGATACTCAAAGTAGTTTCCTACTAATGAACGCTTCGATTGGAACATACAAGTCATACCGTGAATTTGTACTTCCAGTTCCACTTCAGCATTTTCTTTTAAATCAACAATTTCATCTAAGCTAAGCTCACGAGCTAATACAGCACGCTTTGATCCTCTTTGTCCCCAGTAATTACAAGTGAACCAGTTTGTTGCTGTCGTTTCTGTATTCCAGTGCAACTGCATATTTGGTGCTACTTCACGAACAGCCATTAATACCGCTGGATCTCCGAAAACAATTGCATCTACATTTACTTCGTTTAAAAATGAAACGTAATCTGTTAATTCTTCTACTTTATCGTTGTGGAACATAGCGTTCATGGCTACGTATACTTTCACACCATTTTCATGTGCAATCTTCACAGCTTGTTTTACATCTTCACGTGAAAACTCCCCTGCTAAACGTAAACCAAACTTTTGCTCACCGATCATTACCGCATCTGCTCCTGCTTTCGCAAGTTGTTCGATATCCGCCACCGCTCTTGGCGTTACTAACAATTCAGGTTTCTTCATACCTTGGTCACCCTCTCTTTTTACTAACAGCTACTCCATCACCAATTGGGAAAATCGTTGTATCATATCCTTCATGGTTCATAAGCCACTCATTGTACGTCTTAATACGACGGATTAAACCACGTGTACGTCTGTTTTCAATTTTCTCTTTTGTCGTTACAAGACCGTGGTACATAACATTATCTGAAATAATTACGCCACCAGGATTTAATAACGGTTCATATAAGTCAAAAAAGCGACGATACTGTCCTTTTGCTGCATCAATAAAAATAACGTCAAATGTCCCGTGTTCTTTTACTTGTTCACCTGTCTCTAACGCATCACCGTAAATAACTGAAATACGATCTGTTACTGGGGAACGTTCTATATATTCAAGTGCTTTTTCATATCGCTCACGATTGCGCTCAACTGTCACAATACGTGAATTTGGAATAGCTTGCATCATACGAATACTAGAATAACCGATTGCTGTTCCAAGTTCTAAAATGCTTTTCGGTCCAATTAAACGTAAAAATTGCAGCATAAATTCCATTCCAAGTCGATCCATAATCGGCACATGATTTTCTGTTGCATATTCTTCCATTTCAAGAATTAATTTATCTTTCGGATCAATAAATGATAATAGGTACTCGTTAACTGCATCCTCCATAAATGGTCCTCCTTATTTACATGGAGAAGTGCCTCTATGACGTCTTTTCACACATAGAATGCAATAAAAATACAAGCCAGCTTTACCCTTAGCTTGTACGTCCCGTTTTGATATTAAAAACGATTCTTCTGCCAGTTTTTAACCCGATATATTTTACCACAAAAAAGAGGGATGTGCGACTTTTTTCGCTATCCCTCCCCATTTCACTGTTTTTTCGTAATGTATTTTTGCTTTAATGCATTATGCTCTTCTAATGTTTTCGCATAGTACACTTCACCACTTGGTGCAGCTAAGAAATAATAATAATCTGTTTGCGCAGGTTCTAACGCAGCTTCTACTGAATGTTTACCAGAGTTTGCGATTGGCCCTACCGGCAATCCTTTTACAACATACGTATTGTACGGTGAGTTGACCTTTAAATCTTCGTATAATACACGTTGTTTATGCTTTCCAAGTGCATATAATACCGTTGGATCCGTTTGAAGCGGCATACCTTTTGCTAAACGATTATAAAAGACACTAGAGATCTTTTGACGATCTGTAAAACCAGTTGCCTCTTCTTCAATAAGTGAAGATAATGTTAAAAGCTGATGAACATCCCAATTCTTCGCTTTCATTGTCGCCTCATTTTGAACAATGATTGCATTTGTTTTCTCAAGCATTGGAATTACAATTTCTTCTAACGTCGTATCTTTCTTATAAAACGAATACGTTGCAGGATATAAATAACCTTCTAATGGGTATTTAATATTGCTATCAAAGATTTTATCCGTTAATAACTTCGGATACTTTTGCTGCATTTTTTGAATAAATGCTTTATCGTTTAATTGACGCGTAACATCATCTTTATTCCACTTTAGTTCTGTCGCAATCGTTTCTGCAATTTCAGTTACTTGCGCCCCTTCTTTAATCGTCACTTTATAAAGAGCTGGACGATGCACATTGCCAGATGACATTTGTTCGATCACATCTTCAGCACTCATTGAAGGGTTTAATAAATATGTACCTGCTTGTAAACTTTTCGATTTAGCCTTTGTATAAAAACTAAAAACTGTACCGTTTTTCACAGCACCTTTTTCTTCTAAAATTTCTCCAATTTTACTTGTAGATGATCCTTTCGGAATTTCTACTTCAATCTCTTTTTTATTCCCGCTATCAACTGGTCCTAATGCGGATGAAATATACGCATAGACTGAACCACAAACTAAAAGCAGTGCAATAATCGAAAATAAAAAGATACGTCTACGCTTCTTTTTCACTTGATTCTCTATCAAAACATTTCCTCCTTACTTAATTGTAGACCGTATGTACACCTTTCTATACAGCACGATGTAAAAACGCAAAAAATTCACTTATCTTTTTTAATTGACACTTTATTTTTCTACAATCCGTCTCATTATACTACAAAGACTTACACAGTTTCGACAAAAAATCTTTCATTTTACATATAAATACAAAAAAAAGATGGACTGTATGTCGTCCATCTTTTCAGTACTTATTATTCAGCTTCTTGCTCATCAGCTAGAGTGTTGAACATTTCTTGTACCATTTCCCACTCTTCTTCAGATTCGATTGGAAGTAAAGTTCCGCCCTCTTCTTCATTTTGCTCATAAGCCATTGCATCATAAATTTGGTCTCCATCTTCGTCTACTTCACCGATTGGAGAGAAGACTACGTATGATTTTTTTCCAAATTTTTCAGCGTCAAAAGTGAAAATAATTTCACATAAATGTTCGTTACCTTTTTCGTCTACAATTGTAATTTGATTTTCTTCCATTTTGGTCACCTCTTATTTACTATCTAAAAATCCTTGTAAGATTACGACTGCAGCCATCTTATCAATTACTTGCTTTCGCTTCTTACGGCTTACATCGGCTGAAATGAGCAGACGTTCCGCTGCCATTGTTGACAAACGCTCGTCCCACATTACAACGTCTAATTGTAACAGCTCTCGTAGGTTTTCTGCAAATTGTTGGCACGCTTCACCACGCGGGCCAATTGTACCATTCATATTTTTAGGTAAACCTACTACTATCTTGTCCACATTGTACTGCTTTACTAACTCAGAAATACGATCAAAACCAAAGTGACCTCGTTCTTCGTTAATCTTAATTGTTTCTAATCCTTGTGCTGTCCAGCCCATTTCGTCGCTAATTGCAACTCCGACTGTTTTTGTACCTACATCTAAACCTAATATCCGCATAAACTACTCCTCACGATGATGTTTCAAGTAAGACTTCACAAGCTCTTCAATTAACTCATCACGTTCAAGCTTGCGAATGATGCTACGTGCATCTTTATGGCGAGGTATGTATGCTGGGTCTCCACTTAATAAATAACCGACGATTTGGTTAATCGGATTATAGCCTTTTTCTTGAAGTGCATCATACACAGTTAAAAGTACATCATTTACATGGACACTCTGTTTTTCATCTTGAATGCTAAACTTCATTGTTTTATCAAAACCGTCCATTTCAAGCACCTCACTTATATAGTAAGTATAGGGAGAAGAACTTCTCCTCTCCCTACCATTGTACACTACTATCTCTTTATTTTGAAACAGATTTAACGTACTCTTGTACAAATGCTAAAGCTTCTTCGACTTGAGCTGGGTTTTTACCCCCTGCTTGTGCCATATCAGGACGGCCGCCACCGCCACCGCCGCAACGAGAAGCTACTTCTTTCACAAGTTTACCAGCATGGTAACCTTGGCTAATTAAGTCTTTCGTTACACCTGCTAGGATGTTTACTTTATCGTCATTAACAGACGCTAATACAACAACTGCTGACTCTAATTTATTTTTCAAGTCATCCATCATCGTACGTAAGTTGTTCATATCTGCAACATTTACTTTCGCTGCTAATACATTCACCCCATCAACTGTCATTACAGAATCAGTTAAGTTTCCAGCTTCGATATTGCTTAATTTCGCAGCAAGAGATTCATTTTCTTTTTGCAGTTGTTTCACTTCAGCAAATAGACCATCAACTCTTGTTAAAATATCTTTCGGATTTGTTTTCATTTTTCCTGCTGCTTCTTTTAATAAACCTACTTGATCGTTCATTAATTCGTATGCAGACTTACCAGTTACTGCTTCAATACGACGAGTTCCTGCACCGATACCAGATTCAGCAACGATTTTGAAAATACCGATAGAAGCTGTATTATCAACGTGACAACCACCACAAAGCTCTAAGCTGTAATCGCCAACTTGTACAACGCGTACAACATCTCCGTATTTTTCACCGAATAATGCCATTGCGCCCATTTCTTTCGCTTCTTCAATTGCTTTTTGAGAAATCTCAACATCAATACTTTCCCAAATTTTCTCGTTTACCATACGCTCAATTTTTTCTAATTCGTCAGCTTGTACTTGACCGAAGTGAGAGAAGTCAAAGCGTAGACGTTCAGAAGTTACAAGAGAACCTGCTTGGTTAACGTGTGTTCCAAGTACGTCTTTTAATGCTTGGTGTAGTAAATGAGTTGCTGTATGATTTTTTACAACGCTACTACGATTTTTCGTATCGATAATAGCTTTTACAGCCGCATCTTTCGTTAATGTTCCTTCTTCAACAACAACTTTATGCAAGTTTTGGCCGTTTGGTGCTTTTTGTACGTCTTTTACAAGAACTTTCACACCATCTGCAAGAAGGTAACCACGGTCTGCAATTTGTCCACCGCTCTCAGCATAGAATGGTGTTACATCAAGAATTAACTGTCCTTCTTCACCAGCTTGTAAGCTGTCTGTGTATTCGCCGTTTTTCACAAGTGCAACAACGTTACTTTCTGCTGCAACTGTACCGTAACCAACGAATTCGCTCGCTACTTTAATTTCTCCAAGGACACCACCTTGAACTTGCATAGAATCAACGTCTTGACGAGCAGCACGTGCACGCTCACGTTGTTTTTCCATTTCATTTTCAAAACCTTCATGATCAACTGTCATGCCAGCTTCTTCTGCATATTCTTCTGTTAATTCAATTGGGAAACCGTATGTGTCATATAGACGGAACGCATCTACTCCAGAAATAACAGTTGTTTTTTCTTCTTTTGCTTTTGCAATTACTTCAGCTAAAATCGCTTCACCATCATGAAGTGTTTCATGGAAACGCTCTTCTTCGTTCTTCACAACTTTCGCAATGAAATCTTTCTTTTCAAGTACTTCTGGATAGAAGTCTTTCATTACTTCTCCAACAACCGGTACTAATTCAAACATAAATGGACGGTTGATGTTTAATTTCTTCGAATAACGAACAGCGCGGCGTAATAAACGACGTAATACATAACCACGGCCTTCGTTAGATGGAAGAGCACCGTCACCAACAGCGAATGTTACTGTACGGATATGGTCAGCAATTACTTTGAATGCCATATCTTTTTCTAAATCGCCATTACGATATTTTTCACCAGAAATTGTTTCTGTTGCACCAATCATCGGCATGAATAGGTCTGTATCAAAGTTTGTAGGCACATCTTGAACGATAGATGTCATACGCTCTAGACCCATCCCTGTATCAATGTTTTTCTTAGGAAGTGGTGTATATGAACCGTCTGGATTATGGTTAAATTGAGAGAATACAAGGTTCCATACTTCTAAGTAACGTTCGTTTTCTCCGCCTGGATATAATTCTGGGTCACTAAAGTCATTACCGTAAGCTTCTCCGCGGTCATAGAAAATCTCTGTATTCGGTCCACTTGGGCCTTCACCGATATCCCAGAAGTTTTCTTCTAAGCGGATAATACGCTCTTTTGGAACGCCCATTTTCTCATTCCAAATTGTGAATGCTTCTTCATCTTCTGGATGGATTGTAACTGATAGTAATTCTTTATCGAATCCGATCCATTTGTCGCTCGTTAAGAATTCCCAAGCCCAAGTAATTGCTTCTTCTTTAAAGTAATCACCGATTGAGAAGTTTCCTAACATTTCAAAGAATGTATGGTGGCGAGCTGTTTTCCCTACGTTTTCAATATCGTTTGTACGAATTGATTTTTGGGCATTTGTAATACGTGGATTTTGCGGGATTACACGTCCATCAAAATATTTTTTTAATGTCGCTACACCACTGTTAATCCATAACAGAGATGGATCTTCATGCGGAACTAGTGATGCACTAGGTTCTACTGCATGTCCTTTTTCTTGGAAAAAGTCTAAAAACATTTGACGAATTTGTGCGCCTGTTAGTTGTTTCATTGTATTTTCCTCCTTAAATATAAAAAACTCCCGTCCCTATAAAAGGGACGAGAGTTAACTCGCGATACCACCCTAATTATGAATTGATTACAATAACAATCAATTCATCACCTCATGGTGCCGTAACGTGGCAAGACGGCAGTGATTAGCTGCTCTCAGGATTAGCTTTCTGTTACCCTTCATTTAAAGCTTCTTTCAGCCATATGGAAGCTTCTCTCTATAAATGGACTGTAACGTACTTGTTCCGTCATTGATTTAATGTATTATATGACTAAATATAATAGAATTCTCTTAAGTTTGTCAATGTAGATAATCATTTATATTGGATTAATTACTTATTAATCATAAGTATTCTACTATTCATTCTTAACAGCCTTTTCATATAGTATGCATTTATTAATAAATCGGAATCTCCTTATAAGAATAATTTATAAAAATTTCTAAATATTACTTTTTTGTTATAATTAAATTATTGTTAATAAAATAAAGGAGCGATCACAATGACAACCTTACTTAGCAAAGCTAAAAACATATTAGCGACTGACGAAACGATATTATTTTACGCAGCATGTTCATTAGACATATTTATTTATCGTTCCGTCGCAAGGCCAGGATTGCTAATTTTAACGAACAAAAGGCTATTCTTTTATGGGCCAGATATAAGTAAGAATCCAATATTTGAAGAGTACTCTTTCGCAAAAATTTCTAATCTAAAAGAACAAAAGCGTCTTTTCAACAATCAAATTGTATTTATGTATGATAACGAATGGAAAAAAATAAAACATATTCAAACAAATGATGTGAGCTCCCTCGTTCAAAAGATACACGAGCAGCTTTCTAAATAAATATATGATTAGCCCTCTATTTCTTACATAGAGGGCTTCTATACTTACACATCTTCTTTTTTCAAGAGCGGTCTCACATGAACAATGACAGTGCGAATAACTGCTAAAATCGGAACCGATATTAGCAATCCTACAATCCCAGCTACCTCTCCCCCAACTAGTAAGGCAAGCATAATAATAACGGGATGCATACGAAGTGACTTACCAACGATGTAAGGCGATAAAATGTTACTCTCCACAAATTGCAAAATCGCAATTGTGATCCCCGCCTTAATAAGTAAACTCGTTGATACTGTTGCTGCAATCATTAACGTCGGGATTGCTCCTAAAATAGGACCGAAGTACGGGATTATATCCGTTACCCCAATAATAATGCCAAGCAATAATGGATATTTCATACCGATAAACCAAAAAGAAAGAGCTGATACTCCCCCTAATACTAAACAAACAAATAACTGTCCTCGAATATAACTTCCAAGTGATTTATCAATTTCTTTCGCAAGCATTTGCCCCGTACCTCGCCATTTACTTGGGACTAGTTTCCAAAAGATATGATAAAACTCACCATAATCTTTTAATATGTAAAATACAATGAACGGTATTAAGAAAATAATGAGCAATGAATCGAGTACACCACGAGCTGTACTCATCACTTTATTTAAAAGCACTTGAATCTTCGTTTCCACACCCACAAAAAGTTGTTTCACCTTTTCATGAATGAACGAAGGGAAATTCGCCGTTTGTTCTGTAACGCCATCCATCCACGAATCGTACATTTTTGTAAACTGCGGAAATTGTTCATTAATCTCTTGTAACTGTTTAATAACGACTGGTGTTCCTTTATAAATCCCATAACCAATTCCGCCAAAGAAAAGGATATAAATGAGCAAAATGGCAAGTGTACGGGGCATCCCTTCCTTATGAATTTTTTCAATTAAAGGGTGCAATAAATACGCAATAAAACACGCGATAAGAAACGGCGTAATCGCTACTTTAAATACAAAAATAATCGGTGCCCATAGCGGCTTAATTTTTAAAAAGACGAGCAGACAAAGAAAAACAAGTAACAATAATCCTAAACGATATATCCAAATGATTTTAAGATTCTTCACATGAAAAACCTCCTCCACCTTTATTTTGAAAATAAATGGGGTAGGTTATGTGCGAAACTTTTAAAATCTTTTCATACGGACCATACTGTTTTTTAAAGACGTACATATAAATAACATAACAAGGACAACCACCCCTGAGAATACAGCATGAATTAATATAATCAGGAGGGCTAATTATGGTTTTGTTTATGCTTGGATTATCAGCACTTTTTATGATTCTTGAATGGATTTGTATCGGGTTCGGTATTTGGAAGGGGTTCTTTATTCATTCCTCACGTAAAGAAAAAGCGAAGCAATTATGGCAGTATGGAATACTTGGCGTTGGCTGCTACGGTCTATCTTATCTTTTCTCAGAGATCGGACTTTTTTATTTGCATATGGGTGCATAAAAAAACTCCCTTGTCTACAAGGGAGTTTTTCACTTTATCGAAATGATTATAAGTAAGACTTAATCATCTTACGTGCTTTTTTCATATTGCGTTTTGAAAATACATCTTGCTTACGAGCATATTGATATGCTGCAGCTCCAACACCTAATGCGATTAATGAATTGCGTAGATTCAAAGTAAATCCCCCTTTTCGTTATCCGATCGTTCTTTCATTCTCATCAAATAAATCATCAAGAGAGCTTAGTGAACCATCTTCCTCAACTTGATGCGTATGGATTTTCCCCTTTGAAACCGATAATTCGATATAACAATTCCAGCAATAAAATTGGTTGACACCTATTTTTCCAATGTCTTTCCCTTTGCAATTTGGACAAATAAACATATGGCTTTCATCTCCTTACAGTCTCCCAGATTCTATTCGCCATTATGTCCAAACTGCATTCATTTATACATTTTACTGGAGCCTTTCAACGCTATGCGTTTGAAAGTTTCACTATATAATTTCACCTTGTTACATGAAATCATACGGTGAAATGTTTTCCACGTCCATTTCCTCGCCATTAACTGTGACCATCTGTACTTCTCCTTGTGATTCTTGCAAGCGACTAGCTAAGGTTGTTTGACGCATTGCATCATCAAGGCGATTTACACCAGATTGGAAAGCTGCTTCCTCTCCGCAAATAATAAGGAACTTCTTACTTCTTGTAATGCCCGTGTAAATTAAATTACGACGTAACATACGGTTGTAACTTTTCACGATTGGCATAATAACAATCGGAAATTCACTACCTTGTGATTTATGAATGGAACAACAATATGCATGCGTAATTTGATTTAAATCGGGCTTCGTATACGTTACCTCAATTCCGTCAAATGAAACGATAATCATATCTTGTTGCTCAACGTTTTCTTTCGCATAAAACACCGAAACAATTTCCCCAATATCACCATTAAACACTTGGCTCTCCGGCTGATTCACGAGTTGCAGTACTTTATCGCCTCTTCGGTACACAACATCACCGTAAGCAAGTTCTTTACTCTTTTCCCTCTTCGGATTAAATACTTGTTGCAGCGCTTCGTTTAATACATTAATACCAGCAGGCCCGCGGTACATCGGTGCTAATACTTGTACATCTCTTGCGCTAAAGCCTTTTGTTTTAGCATTTTCACAAACTTTTTTCACAACCTCAACAATTTGAGCTCCTGTACAGCCGATAAATGAACGATCTTTTTGATTTTGTGCTAAATCTGGTGGTAGAGTTCCATTTTTTATCGCATGGGCAAGTTGAATCACTGATGAGCCTTCCGCTTGACGATAAATTTCAGTAAGCTTCACTGTCGGAACTGCGCCTGCATTTAATAAATCTTTTAATACTTGTCCAGGTCCTACAGATGGCAACTGATCTTCATCACCTACAACGATAACTTGAATGTTCGTCGGCAACGACTTAAATAGCTGATTTGCAAGCCAAATATCAACCATTGAAAATTCATCGATAATAAGGAGCTTACCTTGGACAGGGTCCGTTTCATTACGCTGGAAAGATCCTTCTGGCGTCCAACCAAGTAAACGGTGAATTGTGCAAGCTGGAAGTCCTGTCGATTCACTCATTCGCTTCGCTGCTCTTCCTGTTGGAGCTGTTAATAGTATTGGAAATGGATTATCATCACTGTATTCATTCGGATTTAACGATAACCCGTGTAGTGATGCATACATTTCAACAATCCCTTTAATAACTGTTGTTTTCCCTGTTCCTGGTCCACCTGTCAATAACATCATCGGTTTATGAAGTGCCGTTTGAATTGCTTCTTGCTGAAACGGTGCATATTGTACGTTCAGTTGTTCTTCAATTTCACCTAACGTTTTTAACACTTCTGCTTCTGGAAATGAAGGTGTTTCTTCTTGATTCATAAGCCTGCGAATAGACTTTACAACACCTTTCTCAGAGTAGAATAACGTTGCTAAATACACTCGTTCTTCTTCTATGATGACTTTCCCTTCACTTTGCATCGTTTCAATACAACCTATAATATCTTCCTCAGTCACTCTCCCTTCTTGATTGTTTAAAAGTGACATCGTTTCTCTTACAAGTTGATCTTTCCTCATATAAACGTGACCAAGTTGTAATGAGACATTCTCTAATGTGTAAAAACATCCTGCGCGTACACGGTCGTCATGATTACCCGATATCCCTAACGCACGCCCTATATCATCCGCTCTTCCAAAACCAATCCCGTCCACTTCTTCGATAAGTTGATACGGATTATTACGAATCACTTCTAATGTCATCTCTTTATATTGCTGGTAAATCTTAATAGAAAGTTTCGTTCCAAAACCGTAGCCATTTAAAAAGCTCATTACTTTCTCTAGCCCTTGATGTTCAACAATTGTCTCATATATTTCCTGAGCCTTTTGTTTATTAACAACACCATTTAATGCCTCAGGGTCATCCATAATTTTAGAAATAGCATGTTCTCCGAGATGGTCCACAATTTTTTCAGCTGTACGTTTTCCTATCCCTTTAAATAAATCACTCGCTAAATATTGCACCATACCTGCTTTTGTTTGCGGCAATTCTTTTTTAAATGTTTCAACCATATATTGTTTTCCATACTTTGGATGGTCCTTAAAATGACCTGTCAATGTAAACACTTCATCTTCATGCATGCGGGGAAAATGACCGTTTATCATTACTTTCTTTTCGTCATACGTTTCATTCGTTTCAATGACTTTCATACTGACAACGGAATAGAGGTTTTCTTCGTTGTGGAAAATGGTATGAAGAACTTGCGCTTTTATAAACTTTTTCTCTTCCTCAAACAAATCCATTGCATGTTGATTTCCCATTTTTCCTCTCCTTTCCGGTATTTTCACTTTAATGAGCAGTACATCCCCCACCTTTTTAGATGAGGGATAACTACCCATTAAACTATATTTTTATCTTATTCAGCTTCTTGCTCTAATAAACGAACGCCATTACCCGCTAAAAAGTGATCTGGCTGAATTTCAGTTGCTTTCTTAAATAAAGCGAGAGCCTTCTCATTATTTTCCTCAAATACGTACGCAACACCTAAATTGTAATACGCATCTGCATGCTCCTCATCCATTTCTAATACCTTTTCAAAATAAGGTTTCGCCTCTTGAACGTGTTCTAGTCGCGCGAAGCAAAGTCCGCACTGGAATACAGCTTCTACATCGTTTTCATCTAATTCTGTTGCTCTTTGTAAGAATGGTAGTGCAAGACGATCATTTCCAAGCTGTACATGTGTGATACCTAACATAAATGTTACATCAGCTGATTGTAATCCAGCTTGCATTGCTTGTTCAAATACAGCTTTCGCTTCAGTAAATTGCTCTTGGCCATAATATACATTTCCTAAACCATAGTAGGCTGCTGCAGATTTATCATCTAACTCTAGTGCACGTTTATAAAATAAAATCGCTCGCTCGCTATCACCTAATACGTCTAATAAATTTGCAAAATTAATGTATCCAAGCGCATCTTTCGGATTTTCTTCGATTGCTTCTGTAAAATTTTTAGCTGCTTCTTCCCAGTTTCCTTCTTGCATATATTGAATACCTGTTTCAAGTTTGTTTGACATGTCCTTCACCTCTACAACAAATTATAACAAAGAATGTATTTTCCAAGCGAACGAAAATTCGCTTTATGTAAAAGAAACCTCTAACCGCTAATCGGCAGAGGCTTCTCATTTATCCTAAATAATCCAATTTCTTACCACTACGGTATACTTCATCAATTGTAGCACCGCCTAAGCACTCATCTCCATCATAGAAAACGACTGCTTGTCCTGGTGTAATTGCACGAATTGGCTCATCACAAAGAATACGAACTGTATTTTCATCAACGATTTGAACCGTTACTTTATTGTCTTCTTGACGATAACGGAATTTCGCCGTGCACTTAAATTCTGTTTCTTTTTCTTTGTTACTTACCCATCCTACATTCGTAGCAATAACTTCATCACCATATAGAAGTTCGTTATGGAATCCTTGATCAACATATAAAATGTTTTCTTTTAGATTTTTCCCAACAGCAAACCATGGATCACCATTACCACCAATTCCAAGGCCATGACGTTGTCCAATTGTATAATACATTAAACCGTCATGCTTCCCTTTCACTTCACCAGATAATGTTTGCATTACACCTGGTTGTGCCGGTAAGTAGTTACTTAAGAAATCTTTAAAGTTACGCTCACCAATGAAGCAAATACCTGTACTATCTTTTTTCGCCGCTGTCGCTAAGCCAGCTTCTTTCGCCATTTCACGAATTTGCGGTTTCTTTAATTCACCTAACGGGAACATTGTTTTTGATAATTGCTCTTGGCTTAATTGATTTAAGAAATATGTTTGATCTTTATTGTCATCAACACCGCGAAGCATTTTATATTCGCCGTCCATATAAGCAACGCGTGCATAATGGCCTGTTGCCACATAATCCGCACCAAGCGCAATTGCATGCTCTAAAAATGCTTTAAATTTAATTTCTTTATTACACATTACATCTGGGTTTGGTGTACGACCAGCTCGGTACTCATCTAAGAAGTACGTAAATACTTTATCCCAGTATTGTTTTTCAAAGTTTACTGCATAATACGGAATACCAATTTGGTTACACACTTCAATTACATCATTGTAATCTTCTGTTGCTGTGCAGACACCATTCTCATCTGTATCATCCCAGTTTTTCATAAAAATTCCGATTACATCATAACCTTGCTCTTTTAATAAAAGTGCTGCTACAGATGAATCGACGCCACCGGACATTCCGATGACAACGCGTGTTTCGTGAGGTAGTTTGTTCATCATGTCACCTCCCATGCTAATTTTGTGTTAATCGCTTCACGATTTTCACTGTTTCGTACGCCGCTTTTTCAATTTGCTCTTTCGTATTTCCAAGTCCAAAACTAAAGCGTACGGATGAACGTATTTGATCGGAGTCTTTTCCAAACATCGCTACTAATACATGTGATGGATCAATCGAACCAGCTGTACAAGCAGAACCACTTGATACTGCAATGCCAGCTAAGTCTAAGTTCACAAGGAAAGGTTCAATGTTCATTCCTGTAAAACTTACATTAAGTACATGCGGTAAGCGATGTTCTAAGTTTCCGTTTACCTCGAAAGTAATGCCTTCATTTTTGAAGACAGATACCATTATATCTTTAAACTCTTCATATTGGGCATTTTTTTGCTCACGAGTTTTTTCAGCTATAAGAATTGCATACTGAAGCCCAGCAATACTAGGCACATTTTCCGTACCAGCACGGCGTTTTCTTTCTTGCTCTCCGCCTATTAATAACGGTTCAAATTTCACATTTGCACCAGCGTATAAGAAACCTACACCTTTTGGCCCGTTAATTTTATGAGCTGAAATTGATAATAAATCAATACCAAACTCTTTCACATTAATTTCTACTAAACCGTAAGCTTGTACCGCATCTGTATGGAAATACGCTTGATGCTCTTTTAACAGCTTTCCTATTTCCACAATCGGTTGCATCGTCCCTACTTCATTATTCCCAAACATAACAGATACAAGAATCGTCTCTTCTGTTAATGCCTTTTGTATGTCAGAAACTTGAATGCGCCCTGTTTCATCGACAGGTAAATATGTCACTTCAAACCCTTCACGCTCTAACAATTCGCACGTATGCAAAATCGCATGATGTTCAATTTGCGTCGTTATAATGTGGTTACCTTTATGACGGTTCGCACGTGCTACACCGATAAGCGCTAAATTATCAGCTTCTGTACCACCGCTCGTAAATATAATTTCATTCGGATTCGCATGAATGCTGCGTGCACACACTCTTCTCGCCTCATCTACTGTGTGACGAGTTTGACGTCCATAAAAGTGAATACTAGACGGGTTCCCGAATATTTCTGTCATATATGGAATCATCTTTTCGACCACTTCTGGGTGAGTCGGAGATGTCGCAGCATGATCTAAGTAAATGCGTTCCATTAAATCTCCTTCTTTCCAAATCGTTTCACAAGGAATTAAATGTAAAACATATAGCCCCCGTGATTTTCTTCCTCATAACGTACTAAATCTTCTAACGTTGTACTATCTAACACTTCTTGCACCGCATCACGAACACGCATCCATAACTGGCGCTGCGCTGGCTCTTCTTCTTCTATCATTTCTACAACACTAATCGGTCCCTCTAATACACGGATTACATCCCCAGCTGTAATGTTAGCCGGTTGATCAGATAATACATATCCGCCATATGCCCCACGCGTACTCTTTACAAGACGAGCGTTACGAAGTGGTGAAATTAATTGCTCTAAGTAATGCTCAGATAAGTCATGCGCCTGCGCAATTGATTTTAATGAAATCGGACCTTCACCAAACTTTTTTGCAAGATCAATCATAATTGTTAAGCCATAGCGGCCTTTCGTTGAAATTTTCATCTATTTTGCACCTCTTTTCAAATTTTCACTTCTATTGGTTATATCTTATTTATAAAAAGAACACAATTTAAAATCCTATGAAATTATAGCATAATATAGTATTATAAGAAATTTCAACTTGTGTATCAAAATGATAACATAAAATCACATTGAAAAACTCGGAAATTATTACAATTGAAAGAAAAATGAAAATATTATCCTTCATTTTTCCCATAAAACAGCATCCTATTTCAAATTTCGTAGAAAAAAATGATACGATAGAACGAGATTATATATTAAGGGAGACGGTCCAAATGAAACAACCACTCGCACATCGAATGCGCCCTACAAATATTCAAGAAATTATTGGGCAACAACATTTAGTTGGTGAAGGAAAGATTTTATGGCGAATGGTCCAAGCCAATCATTTTCAATCTATGATTTTATACGGTCCTCCAGGTACAGGAAAAACATCCATTGCCAGTGCAATTGCTGGAAGTACCGGTACCCCGTTTCGTCTATTGAACGCTGTTACTCACAATAAAAAAGATATGGAAGTTGTCGTGCAAGAAGCGAAGATGCATCGACACCTCGTTTTAATTTTAGATGAAGTTCACCGTCTAGATAAAGCAAAGCAAGACTTTCTATTACCTCACTTAGAAAGCGGACTTCTTACTTTAATTGGTGCAACGACAAGTAATCCATTCCATGCAATAAACTCCGCTATTCGAAGCAGGTGTCAAATTTTCGAATTACACGCACTAACAGAAGATGATATTTTAATTGGGTTAAAAAGAGCTTTAGAAGATAAAGAAAAAGGCCTTGGAGAATATGCTGTAACGGTAACAGATGAAGCACTACATCACTTTGCAAATGCCTCTGGTGGTGATATGCGTTCCGCTTATAACGCACTTGAGCTTGCTGTATTATCTAGCTTTACTACAGACGATCAAGCGGCTGAAATCACACTCGAGATTGCGGAAGAATGCTTACAAAAGAAGAGCTTCGTTCACGACAAAGGCGGCGATGCTCATTATGACGTATTATCAGCATTTCAAAAATCAGTGCGCGGAAGTGATGTAAATGCAGCGCTCCATTATTTAGCACGCCTTATTGAAGCAGGTGATTTACAAAGTATTGGCAGACGCCTTCTTATTATGGCTTATGAAGATATTGGACTTGCTAGCCCACAAGCTGGACCACGTACACTAGCTGCAATTGAATCAGCTGAACGAGTTGGATTCCCAGAAGCACGCATCCCACTTGCAAATGCCGTTATCGAGCTATGCTTATCACCAAAATCAAATTCAGCTTATAAAGCACTTGATGCTGCATTACACGATTTACGCAACGGTCAAACAGGTGACATTCCAAGCCATTTAAAAGATAGTCATTACAAAGGCGCAGAATCACTTGGAAGAGGCATTGGATATTTATATCCACACGACCATCCAAATGGCTGGGTAAGGCAACAATACTTACCTGATAAAATAAAAAACAAGCAATATTATAAACCGAAAACGACAGGGAAATTTGAGCAAGCCCTTTCTACTGTTTATAAAAGATTACAAACTTCGAATAAAACGAAAAATAAAGGGTAACATAAACGAAAACGTCACCATTATGGAGGCTTCGCTTATGAAAACACGTCAAGATGCATGGACAAAAGAAGATGATCTCCTTTTAGCAGAAACTGTTTTACGACATATTCGCAGCGGAAGTACACAAATAAAAGCATTTGATGAAGTCGGCGATACGTTGAACCGGACTTCAGCAGCTTGCGGCTTTAGATGGAATGCTGAAGTAAGGCCGAATTACGAAGATGCTGTGCAGCTTGCGAAGAAACAACGTAAAGAATTAAAGCGCTCTGAAGCTAAAATAGAAAAAAATCAGTTCACGAAAACGAAACAACTCGTAATCGATGCTGAGTTTTCTGAAGATATTACGCCAAGTAAACAAGAACTTACGATGCAAAATGTCATCTCATTTTTGCAAAACTTGGAGCATAATAACCCTTCACTCGCAAAGTTGCAAACTGAAAATGATGTATTACAAGCTCAGCTCACTTCTCTGCAAAAAACGAATCATGAACTTGAAACGAAATTAGCGGTACTCACAAAAAAACAACAAGCAATCGAAGAAGATTACGCGATGCTTGTTCGAATTATGGATCGTGCTCGAAAACTTGTTTCGGTCGAAGAGCAAGAAGAGCAAATTGCCCCGATTTTCAAAACCGATCAAAACGGGAATTTAGATATTATTTATTCTGCTGAGAATTAAAAACAGGGATGTCACTTTTTTGACTAAGTGACATCCCTGTTTGTTTCTTTGGTGGAGAGTATATATGTATGTGTCGGTAAATGAAATTACACCGACGATTTTTCAAATATATCTATCGTAACTCAAAATATATCAACGATTTTTTTAATATATCGATGATTCGACAAGAAATATCCCTCCCTATCACACAAGAAAACTCTCGGTATAGATTAGATATTTTTTACTAAAATGTTATTATAAACATATACATTTTAAGGGCGATGGTTGCTATTTCATTAATAGTCTTCAAAATAACACTCGGTATTCTCGTTCTAATATTAGGTCTTTTTACCATTAAGAGTTTAAAAAAGACTTCCGCCTATAAGTCGGATAAATACGATTATTCTTTATTAGGATTACTTACATTCGAATTATTAGTATTGCAAATATCTGCAATTCTTTAAAACATAATAGAAAAAGCATATACCCTTGACGGATATATGCTTTCTTTTTATTCTTGCCCTACACGCTTCACTTCAACGTTTTTAATACGTTCACGTACAACGTGACTTGCCATGATTAAGCCTGCCACAGATGGTACGAATGCATTTGATGAAGGTGGTAATTTCGCTTTACGAATTTTTGCATTTTCGTCTGGTACGATTTCTTTACGTACTTCTTCACGAATTACGATTGGGTTTTCGTCAGAGAAGACAACTTTTACACCTTTTTTAATACCATCTTTACGAAGCTTCGTACGAATTACTTTCGCAATTGGATCTGTATGTGTTTTAGAAATGTCCGCAATACGGAAACGAGTTGGATCCATTTTATTTGCTGCACCCATACATGAGATAATTTTAATTTTACGACGTAAACATTGTTTAATTAAATGGATTTTGAACGTAATCGTATCAGATGCATCCACTACGAAATCTAAACCGTGCTTAAAGAACTCTTCATATGTTTCATCTGTATAAAACATTTCAAGTCCAATTACTTCACACTCTGGGTTAATGTCTGCGATACGCTCTTTCATTAATTCTACTTTTGAACGTCCTACAGTAGATACTAAAGCGTGAATTTGACGGTTTACGTTTGTAATATCTACAACGTCTTTATCAACTAATACAAGACGTCCAACGCCAGAACGTGCTAACGCTTCAGCTGCAAAAGAGCCTACGCCGCCAATTCCTAAAATACCGACTGTACTATTTTTTAATATTTCAAGTCCTTCTTTACCGAAGGCTAATTCATTACGTGAAAATTGATGTAACATTCAGCTCTACACTCCTATTACAAAAATGGTCTACCATGTATTCTAGCGTTTTTCCGACTATTTGTATAGAAAAAGTTATAGAATTCCTAAAAATACATATTTCGATAATGAAAACATAGTGTAAACCGGTCTTTTTTTACTTCCTTTCAATACACGTTTAAAAAGGAGGATTTAGAGAACCGAGCAGATCAAGGCGCTGAAGCCAGGAGGAGCGCAGTGTAGAAATACTACTCGAGCACCGAACTGGCGAAGCAACGATGAGATGCGACAGTTATCTAAACCGGACTTTTTAAACAACCTCTCAAAAAAAGTCTAGATGGTATTAGTATAACCATCTAGACCCTATTCTTACTTCTCTTCTTTTAAGCTTAATTTTAAGTTTAACTCTTCAAGCTGTGCTTCTGCAACTGGGCTTGGAGCTTCTGTTAATAAGCAGCTTGCGCTTGCTGTTTTCGGGAATGCAATTGTATCACGAAGGTTCGTACGGCCTGCAAGCAACATAACAAGACGATCTAAACCTAATGCAATACCGCCGTGTGGTGGTGTACCGTATTCGAATGCTTCTAATAAGAATCCGAATTGCTCTTGCGCTTCTTCTTGTGAGAATCCAAGTGCTTTGAACATTTTTTCTTGTACATCACGCTCGTAAATACGAAGTGATCCACCACCAAGCTCATAACCGTTTAATACAAGGTCATATGCTTGTGCACGTGCTTTTTCTGGTGCTGTTTCTAGTAACTCAACGTCTTCACGGAATGGCATTGTGAATGGGTGGTGAGCTGCGAAGTAACGATCTGCATCTTCATCGTACTCAAGAAGTGGCCAATCCGTTACCCATAGGAAATTAAATTTACTTTCATCAATTAACTCAAGCTCTTTACCTAGACGTAAACGAAGTGCGCCTAAGCTATCTGCAACAACGCTCTTCTTATCTGCTACGAATAGTAATAAGTCGCCAGCAGTAGCTTCTAATGTGCTCATTAACACATTTGCATCTTCTTCACCGAAGAATTTTGCAATCGGTCCTTTTAAACCGTCTTCTTCAACTTTAAGCCAAGCTAGACCTTTTGCACCGTATACTTTCACGAATTCAGTTAATGCATCGATGTCTTTACGAGAATATTTACTTGCAGCACCTTTTGCATTGATTGCTTTTACTTGTCCGCCGCTTTCTACAGCACTTGTAAACACTTTAAAGCCACAACCTGCAGCAAACTCAGATAAGTCTGTTAGTTCCATTTCAAAGCGTGTATCTGGCTTATCAGAACCGTAGCGAGCCATTGCATCAGCATATTTCATACGAGGGAATGGTGCACTAACTTCTACACCTTTTGCATCCTTCATAACTTTCGTCATCATACGCTCCATCATATCTAAAATTTCATCTTGTGTTAAGAATGAAGCTTCGATATCGATTTGCGTGAATTCCGGTTGACGATCCGCACGTAAATCTTCATCACGGAAACAACGTGCTACTTGATAGTAACGCTCAAATCCGCCGACCATAAGAAGCTGTTTAAATAACTGTGGTGACTGTGGTAGTGCATAGAATTCACCATCATGCACACGACTTGGTACTAAATAGTCACGAGCTCCTTCTGGCGTGCTTTTCGTTAAAATTGGTGTTTCTACTTCTAAGAACTCTTCTGTGTCTAAGAAGTTACGAATTGTTTTCGTTACGTCATGACGCATTTTGAATGTGTTAAACATTACTGGGCGACGTAAGTCTAAATAACGATATTTTAAACGCACATCTTCTGATGCATCTGTATCATCAGCAATGATGATTGGCGTTGTTTTCGCTGCATTTAGTACATTTACTTTTGTTGCTTGTACTTCAATACGACCAGTTGCCATATTGTCATTAATTGCGCCTTCACCACGTTCAACAACTGTACCTTCTACGTGTAATACGTATTCGCTACGAATTGTTTCTGCTACTTCTAACGCTTCTTTTGATGTTTCTGGGTTAAATACAACTTGCACGATACCTGTACGGTCACGTAAGTCGATAAAGATTAATCCACCTAAGTCACGGCGTTTTTGTACCCAACCTTTTAATTGAACTGTTTGTCCAACAGCTTCTACTGTTACTTTTCCACATGCATGTGTTCTTTCAGCCACTGTAAGTTCCCCCTATATTAATTTCTCTGCTACGTATGAAGCAAATACATCTAACGCTACTTCTTCTTGTTCACCTGTTGCCATATCTTTTAAGTTAATGATGCCTTTATCTAGCTCATCTTCTCCTAATACAGCTACAAATTTCGCCTTTAGACGATCTGCTGATTTAAATTGTGCTTTCATTTTACGATCTAAATAATCTTTTTCAACTGACAATCCAGCTTTACGAAGATCGAACGCAACTTTTGCAGCATGGTCTTTCGCTTTTTCGCCAAGCGCTACAACGTAACAATCAATGCTATGTTCAAGTGGTAATTCAATGTTTTCAGCTTTTAGCGCCATAATTAAACGTTCAATACTCATTGCAAAACCGATACCTGGCATTTCTGGTCCACCGATTTCTTGTACAAGTCCGTTATAACGGCCACCACCGCTTAATGTAGTGATCGCACCGAAACCTTCTGCCTCACTCATAATTTCAAAAACAGTGTGTTGGTAGTAGTCTAAACCACGCACTAAGTTCGGATCTTTTTCAAACGGAACATCCATCATCGTTAATAGTTCTTGAACTTTGTCGTAGTATATTGCTGAATCTTCGTTTAAGTATTCTGTAATAGATGGTGCTGTTCCCATTAATTCATGGTTACGGTCCTTCTTACAGTCTAAAATTCGAAGTGGGTTCTTTTCTAAGCGAGATTGACAGTCAGAACAGAATTCGCCGATACGTGGCTCAAAGTGTGCGATTAATGCATCACGGTGCGCTTGACGGCTCGCTGCGTCACCTAAACTGTTTAATACAACTTTAATATTTTTTAAGCCCATGCCGCGGTAAAATTCAACAGCAAGTGCAATTACTTCTGCATCAATTGCAGGGTCATTACTGCCGATTGCTTCGATACCGAATTGTACGAATTGACGATAGCGACCTGCTTGTGGTCTTTCATAACGGAACATTTGACCGATATAGTATAATTTCGTTGGTTGTGTTGCATCACCAAACATTTTATTTTCAACGTAAGAACGTACAACAGGTGCAGTACCTTCTGGACGTAATGTTAAGCTGCGCTCTCCACGATCTTGGAATGAGTACATTTCTTTTTGTACGATATCTGTCGTATCACCAACACCGCGTAAAAATAGCTCAGTGTGCTCAAAAATTGGTGTACGAATTTCTTTATAATTGTAACGACGGCAAATTTCGCGTGCTTGCCCTTCGATATACTGCCATAACTCAACAGTGCCTGGAAGAATATCTTGCGTTCCGCGTGGGATTTGAATAGACATATTCAGTTCCTCCTCAAATTGTTTTAATCTTAATAAAAATAAAAAAACTCCCGCCTCTACTGTTTAAACAGTAGGGACGAGAGTATTATACCCGTGGTGCCACCCTAATTGAAGCACGTATGCTTCCACTTTTTTAATAACGCTTAAATGTGCGTTCATCCCTACTAAGCGTATATGCCGTTCAAGTTGAAACCTCTAGAGTGTCATTCAATCAGTCATCATGCAGAAATGTTTTCAGCCTAAGACATTCCTTCTCTTTCCATGTGTGTCTCATTTACTCTTCTCTATCAACGGTTATATTCATATGTAAATATAAAATTACTATACGTTTGTTAAGTAGGATTGTCAAGTGCTCTAAGAACGTTCAATCTGCTTCTTTAAACGCTTTACATCTTGAAGAGAAATCCCAAACTCGGAAGCAAGCTCCATTGAAGTATTGTTTTGCTCTTTTGAAATAAAATCATGAAAATTCACGTTAAATAGTTGATTTGCACCATTTGTAACAGAATGCCCTTTTTCATTCATACGCATACGTATATCCCTCACATTCAATATGGATGTTTTACTTTTTATTGTTCCATATTGATGGGAGAGTTATACATAACCGAAACTGCTATTGATTCCAAATAAATGAACAAAACATACAACAATGTATAAAAAAGAGAGGATTATATAACCCTCTCTTTTTTATCAACACTATTTACTTTCTACAATTAAGGTCACCGGACCATCATTGATTAAAGAAACATCCATCATTGCTCCGAACTTCCCTGTTTCCACATGTAATCCTTGTTTACGAACTTCTTCATTAAAGAAATCGTATAAACGCTCTGCATAATCAGGTTTCGCAGCATCCATAAAGTTTGGACGTCTTCCCTTGCGGCAATCTCCGTATAATGTGAATTGCGAAATAGATAGAACTTGTCCTTCTACATCAAGTACAGAATGATTCATCTTTCCACTCTCATCTTCAAAAATACGTAAGTTTGCAATTTTTTCCGCAATGTAAGTTGCATCTTTTTCTGTATCTTCGTGCGTAATGCCAACTAGTAATGTTAAACCGAACGGAATTTGTCCTACGATCTCACCGTCTACTGTGACAGACGCTTTCTTTGATCGTTGTAAAACAACTCTCATCTTTCTACACTCCCTATTAATGCATCATGCGTCGTACTGCATAAATTTCTGGAACGCGTTTAATGCGTTCTACTACTTTTTTCAAGTGTTGTAAGTTACGAATCGAGATTGACATATTAATTGTTGCCATCTTATTACGGTCACTTCTACCAGAAACAGCTGAAATGTATGTTTTCGTCTCTGTAACAGCTTGCAGTACTTCATTTAATAAACCGCGGCGATCGTAACCTGAAATTTCAATATCAACGTTATACTCTATTTCTTTTTCAGGGCTACCTTCCCACTCAACTTCTAATAAACGTTCTATCGCTTCTTCTGTATGAACATTTACACAATCACGGCGGTGAATCGATACACCTCGGCCTTTGGTAATATACCCAACGATATCATCACCCGGAACTGGGTTACAGCATTTCGATAAACGGATTAATAAATTATCAGCACCGCTTACCTTTACACCAGAATCCCATTTTCGAATTTTCATCGGTTTACGAACTTCTTTAACTTCAACAATTTCTTCTTCTTCGCGTTGCTTGCGGAACTTGTCCGTTAGTCGCGTAACAATTTGCGAAGCTGTAATTCCGCTATATCCAACTGCTGCAAACATATCTTCTTCATTTGCAAAGTTAAATTTCTCAGCGACGCGTTTTAAGTTATCAGGCGCTAATACTTCTTTCATCTCATACTCTAGACCACGTACTTCCTTTTCAACAAGTTCACGGCCTTTTTCAATATTTTCGTCTCTACGTTGTTTCTTAAAGAATTGACGAATTTTATTTTTCGCATGAGATGTTTGAGCAAGTTTTACCCAATCTTGACTTGGGCCATATGAATGTTTCGACGTTAAAATTTCAATGATATCGCCTGTTTTTAATTTATAATCCAGCGTCACCATTTTCCCGTTTACTTTTGCACCAATTGTTTTATTCCCAATTTCCGAATGGACACGATACGCGAAATCAATTGGAACCGATCCAAGTGGTAATTCCATTACATCGCCTTTCGGTGTAAAGACGAATACCATGTCAGAGAATAAATCAATTTTTAATGACTCCATAAATTCTTCTGCATTAGAAGTTTCATTTTGCCATTCTAATATTTGACGGAACCACGTGAGTTTCTTCTCTAATGTACCTGTTGTTTCTGCTGTTTTTCCTTCTTTGTATGCCCAGTGTGCCGCGATCCCGAATTCTGCAATTTCGTGCATTTCTTTCGTACGAATTTGCACTTCAAGCGGATCACCTTTCGGTCCAATTACAGTCGTATGAAGAGATTGATATAGATTTGCTTTTGGCATTGCAATATAATCTTTAAAACGACCTGGCATCGGCTTCCAGCACGTATGAATAATTCCAAGCACTGCATAACAATCTTTAATACTATTTACAACGACACGTACAGCTAATAAATCATAAATTTCATTGAACTGTTTATTTTGCAGTGCCATTTTACGATAAATACTGTAAATATGTTTCGGTCTTCCAGAGATCTCAGGTTGAATTGCAACTTCTTTTAATTTCTCACGAATACCAGTCATTACTTCGTCTAAATATTCTTCACGTTCTGCACGTTTACGCTTCATTAAATTTACAATACGATAATATTGTTGTGGATTTAAATAGCGAAGTGACGTATCCTCTAGCTCCCATTTAATAGTACTAATTCCGAGTCTATGTGCTAAAGGTGCAAAGATTTCTAGCGTTTCATTCGCTATGCGACGCTGCTTCTCTTGAGGCAAATGTTTCAATGTACGCATGTTATGAAGACGATCAGCTAGTTTAATTAAAATAACTCGAATATCTTGAGCCATTGCAATAAACATTTTGCGATGGTTTTCTGCTTGTTGTTGTTCGTGAGATTTATATTTGATCTTCCCAAGCTTCGTAACACCATCAACAAGCATAGCAATTTCTTTGTTAAATTCCCGTTCAATATCTTCTAACGTAATCTCTGTATCTTCCACTACATCATGTAAGAAACCTGCTGATACCGTAGCTGGATCCATGTGTAAATCAACTAAAATACCTGCAACTTGAATTGGATGAATAATATACGGTTCACCCGATTTTCTGTATTGTTCGCTATGCGCATCGCGTGCATATTCATAGGCACGTGCTACTAGCTCAATATCTTCATCCACTAAATATTGACTTGCTTTCTCGAGTACCTGTTCAGCTGTTAGTACCTGCTCATTTGCCATCGAATCACCTTTTATTGAAAATTGACTTTATCTTTATTTAATAGAATAAATTATATTCTATCATTATAACCCAATGATTGTGAATTGTGAAAAGGAAAAGATTTTACTGACATTTCACCATGATTTTTTGTTCAATTATACAAAAGTACCCGCTCCTCTCCAAGAGATTCACGGGTACTTTTTATCACCGTAGTTTTACCTATATAGTGATTAGTATTTTTCTAATACTAATACATCGTAACCATCTAACATTTTACGACCATCTAAGTAAGTAAGCTCTACTAAGAATGCAATCCCTGCTACAACTCCGCCAAGTTCTTCAACTAGCTTAATTGTCGCTTCGATAGTTCCACCTGTAGCTAATAGGTCATCTGTAATTAATACGCGTTGACCTGGCTTAATTGCATCTTTATGGATTGTTAAAACATCTTTACCATATTCTTTACCGTAGTCAACTGTAATTACTTCACGTGGTAATTTTCCTAATTTACGAACTGGCGCAAATCCTACTTCTAACGCATAAGAAACTGGGCAACCGATAATGAAACCACGAGCTTCTGGTCCTACTACAACATCGATATCTCTTTCTTTTGCGTATTCAACGATTGCATCTGTTGCTGCTTTGTATGCTTTACCGTCATTCATTAAAGGTGTAATGTCTTTAAACACAATACCTTCTTTCGGATAATCCGGTACAATTGCGATATGTTGCTTGAAATCCATATTTCTGAATCCTCCTCAGATCTAAAAGGTTTGTAAATACAAATCCTTTACCCTAACTGTTCTACTTCTTTATGATTACGAATCGTTTCAAACCATGTATATAGTTGCTGATATGTGCTATAAACCAATTCTTTTTCTAATTGTAAGTGGTTCATTTTCTCACGATATGTGTTCGATTCAATTAAATCACGCTTTTGTTTTTTGTCTGCCATAAAAATGACGCCATCTTTTATTGTAACAAATTCTAACTCAAAAAACACCTGTGTCATGAAATTTACTGTATCTTTTGACCAACCTTTATGACGACATAGTTGTTCTCCATATTGTCTTAAAGAAAATGGTGTTTTTTGGCTTAAGAAAGAATAGTACCATTTAAAGTGTTCTCTCGTCGGAACTGTACTAAATAAGTGGTTATTCTCTTGATAAAATAGCGTATAAATTCGCGCTGGGAATCCTACCTTAAATAGCTCACGTAATTCATCTGTTCCTTTTGGTAAATCAAGTAACACGATATATTGATCATCTAAATGCGTTACTTCTGAAGCATGCATGAGCTTTTCTTTATAGCTCTCTAAAGAAAATTTATTCAATACCTCTTCAGAAAAATACACCATTGTTATTTTTTCTTTCGGAAGTTCTGCTAAATTTGCTTCTGCATTACGCATACTACGCCAATCAAATAATTGCCACGCCTCTACAGCAATATCTTGTACCATTAGTTGTGGCTTCTTAAAGTTATTCCATTCATTAATGGACGCTTCTCCTATTACAGATACTTTTGCAACTGGAGAGATTTCTTTCGCATATGCACCAAAACCAAATCCAATTGTATCCAGTGTTGCTTGTCCATCACGAAGAGCCATTTTTAAATGAGAGCCATCTGATCCGATTGCGCGAATGCTTTCTAACTCTGCATCTTTTACTGCAATACGTGGTTTCGGATTTCCAATACCAAACGGGGCTAGTTTTTGCATATCTTCAATTGCCGCTAACGTTACATCCTCTACTTTGCAAAAAACATCAACTGCTGTAATTGGAATAAAATCTTCGTCTGTTAAAATTGCATCTGCTTGTTCATTTAAGCGGCGACGTAATTCATCTACATCATTCATATGTAGCGTCATTCCCGCTGCCATCGGATGCCCTCCGAAGTGTGGTAATAACTCTCTACAATCTGATAAATTTGCAAACAAATCAAATCCTGCAATACTACGTGCTGAGCCTTTTGCTGTTTCTTTTATAGGATCAATGCTTAATACAATCGTCGGACGATAAAAACGTTCAACTAATTTAGAAGCAACAATTCCAATTACCCCTGGGTTCCAGCCTTCTTTTGCAAGTACTAATACTTTATTTTCTTCTGGTGGGAAGTTATTTTCCACTTCAGCGATAGCCTCTTCTGTAATTTGCTTTACAATATCTTTTCGCAGTTTGTTCAGCTCATCAATTTCTTCAGCTAGCTCTTTCGCTTCCTCTGGATCATCTGATAATAAAAGGTGTACAGCCGGCGCTGCATCTTCTAAACGCCCGACCGCATTAATACGAGGTGCAATTGAGAAACCAATACTCTCTTCGGTAATTTCACTTTGCGAAACGTTAGCAACTTTAAACAATGCCTTCAAACCAATATTTCTCGTCATACGCATATGTTTTAAACCGCGTTTCACTAGCAACCTATTTTCACCATGAAGTGATACTAAATCAGCTACTGTACCGATTACTGCAATCTCTAATAAATGTTCTGGTACACGGCCTAATAGTGCATGCGCAACTTTAAACGCAACACCTACACCAGCTAAATAGTGAAACGGATATACGCCACCTTCTAATTTCGGATGTATAATCGCAAGTGCTTCTGGCAATTCTGGCGGTGGCTCATGGTGATCTGTAATAATTAGATCTATTCCAAGCTCTTTCGCTACATTCGCTTCATGTACTGCTGCGATGCCAGTGTCGACAGTAATAATCAGTGAGAACCCTGCGCTATGCGCCCAACGAAACGCTTCTTCGTTCGGTCCATACCCTTCTGTAAAACGATTTGGAATGTAAAATTCTACTTCTGCACCTAATTCTTGAAGAGCAAGATATAAAACCGTCGTACTACTTACTCCGTCCGCATCGTAATCACCAAATATTAATATTTGCTCTCCATTTTGAATGGCCTTATTTACACGTTCTACCGTTCTATCCATTCCTTCTAATAAAAATGGATCATGAAATTCTTGATTTTCTGTATTTAAAAAATCTAAAATCTTATCTTCTGTATCTAGTCCTCTACCGAGGAATAATGAAACGACAAGTGGCGATAACTGTAATTTACTTGCTAATTCACTCACTCGCTCGTCATTATATTCTTTTTCTTTCCAACGCGTCTTCGGTTGTAACACGAAATCACCCCTTAACCTGTTCATTATACAAGACAGATTAAGGGGTGACAATATAATGCAAACTACGATGCAATATCTATATACTAAAATGTTAATGATGTTTAATTTGGAGAATACGGATTTATATGTACGAATACATTTTGTACATTATCTTGTTTCATAAGTATTTCTTTCACATGTTTTCCAATACGGTGTCCTTCTTCTACGGTAATGTATGGATCTACAGACACTTTAATATCGACAATAACATAATGACCATGCTCCCGTGCATATAAAGAACCAATTTTTTTCACACCATCTACTTGAAGAACGGCCTCTCTAAGCGGAATAACATCCTCCTCATGAAGAACATGGTCAAGCGTTGCATGAATTGCTTCCGCTCCAATGCTCCATGCCATTTTTACAACAAGAAGTGAAACAACTAATCCTGCAATCGGATCAGCATATACGAGCCAGTCTATACCAAGCTTACCACCGATTATAGCTGCACAAATACCGATTAAAGCTGCAATTGAAGAAAATACATCCGAACGGTGCTCATATGCATTTGCAATAATTGCATCACTGTTTACTCTTTTCCCTAATCGGAATTTATATTGAAACATTCCTTCTTTCACGACGATTGAAAGAACAACAGCAAATATCGTAATTCCTTTCGGTGGTTCTAGTTCTTGCGAAAAAGCTTTTATAGACGAAATCGCGATTTCAAGTCCCACAATAAATAATAATACCGCAACAATAATCGCTGAAATCGATTCCGCTTTACCATGACCATATGGATGATCCTCATCAGGTGGCTGCTTTGCCGCTCGCAATCCAAAAAGTACAGCTAGCGAACCAATTACATCTGATGCAGAATGCACCGCATCCGCTAACAGTGCTTTACTGTTCCCAATATAACCAATTACCGCCTTTACAATCGCTAATATAATATTACCAACGATCCCGACAATAGCACCAAACTCAGCCTGTTTAAAACGTTCATCTTTTTCCATCATTAAAATCCCTTCTTTTCTTAACCTATCTTTTTATTTTAACAAAAACAGCGATAATACCACCACTTTCTTCAATCTTCTTTCTGTTAAAAAGTTGCTATCTTATTGTATCCACAAACGAAAAAAGAGATGCCTCATAAAGAGACATCATCTTTTCTATACTTGCGGTTCAGATTCTACTTTCTCAACCTTTTTCTTGTTTTTGCCCTTTTTCAAACGACGGTTTTCAAGCATTAACCAAATTTGAGAAGCAACGAAAACAGAAGAATACGTACCTACAACTAATCCAACTAGTAACGCAAACGAGAAGTTACGTAGTGACTCACTACCGAAGATAAGCAGTGCAATTACTGGGAATAACACTGTTAATACGGTGTTAATCGAACGACCAAGCGTTTGGCGAATACTTGCATTTACGATTTCTTCTAAGTCTTTTATATCGCGAACTCGTTTTTTCTGTTTGTATAATTCACGGTTTCTATCAAATGTAACGATTGAATCATTAATAGAATAACCGATGATTGTTAACACTGCAGCGATAAACGTTAAGTCTACCTCTAATTGGAAAATACTAAATATAACAATCATAACGAACGCATCATGTAATAATGCAAGTACTGCAGATAATGCGTACGTAAATCGGAATCGAATACTTACGTATAAAATGATAACCGCAGAAGCGATTAATACTGCGATAAATGCATTTCGTGCAATTTCTTTCCCGATTGTTGGTGAAACTGTACTTACGTTTGGATCTGTACCATATTTATCGTGGAAGAATGTTTTTGTTTTTGCAATTTCATCTTTTGATAGAACACCTAATGTACGAACTGCGAATCCTTTATTGTCATCTCCAGTCGGTACAATATTTTCTTCCTTCACATCAATGTTCAACTCTTTAAAATCTTTATGAACATCAGACACAGTAACTGCTTGTTTTGATTGCAAGTCGATACGTGTACCACTCGCAAAGTCAATACCAAGATTCAATTTGAAAATTGGCAAGATAATTGCACCTGCAATTACAACTACAATCGAGAAGATAAGGAATTTATGACCGACATTTACGAAGTTAATACGATCAAATTTCGTTGGTGGATGTACTACACCTTTTGTTAATGGAATAATATCCTTTTGCTTCACACCAAAGTATCCTGGTTTTTTATCGAAGTAACGGCTCTTTACTAGTAAACTTAGTAAGAAACGAGTACCGAATACGTTCGTAATGAAACCGACTAAAATACTTACGATTAAACTTGTTGCGAACCCTTTTACGGAACTATTACCGTAAACGAATAACACACCAGCTGCTGCAAGTGTTGTAATGTTCGCATCTAAAATCGTTGCTAATGAACGATGGTTACCAGCACGGAATGCTGACATCATTGACTTACCAATTTTCAGCTCTTCTTTCAGTCTCTCGTACGTAATAATATTCGCATCAACAGCGATACCTACCCCGAGCACTAACGCCGCAATACCCGGCAGCGTAAGAACTGCATGCATCCAGTTAAAGACAAGTAACGTAACGAAAATGTATAAACCTAACATAATAACCGCTACAAGTCCTGGTAAACGGTAGAATACAAGCATAAATAAGAAAATAAGAGCGATACCAATCGCACTAGCGAAAATCGTTTGCTCTAACGCTTGTTGACCAAACTTCGCTCCAACAGATGTTGAATACATTTCTTTTAAATCAACAGGAAGTGCACCTGCATTTAATAAAGATGAAAGTTGTTTCGCACTTTCAACTGTGAAGTTTCCACCTACGATAGATACTTCAGCTTGGTTAAATACTTGGTTTACTGTTGCTGCTGATAAGAACTTCGGATTCGGTTTTGCAGATTCTGCTTTGTACGAATCTTTTCCTTCTTCAAAATCAAGCCAAATTACCATTAAATTCGTTGGTGGTGGCATTTTTGAAATTTTTTCAGTTACTTCACGGAATTTTTCAGCGCTCTTTAGTGTAAGACCTACGCTCGCACGGCCTTGCTCATCAAATGTTTGCTTCGCTCCGCCGCCTTTTAAATCCGTTCCGTCCATAAGAAGATTATCATCTACATCACGGAATGTTAATTTCGCTTGTGTTGATAACATTTCACGTGCTTTTTGCTGATCTTGTACACCAGCAAGCTGTACACGAATTCGATCTTGCCCTTCGATTTGAATGTTCGGCTCACTTACACCGAGAACATTGACACGATTCTCAAGAGCACCTACTGTACTTACAAGTACGTCTCGATCGATTTTGTCACCTTTTTTGGCTGGTTTTACTTCATACAGAATTTCAAAACCACCGCGAAGGTCTAGTCCTAGACTAATTCCTTTTGCTATGTCTTTTCCTGCCGCACCAATTACTCCACCGATTAATAAAACGATGAGGAAAAAGGCGGCAATTCTCGTACCACGCTTTGCCATATGTACCCTCTTTCCGCTACTAACACTTTAAATAAATCTCTTACGATTCACTTTTACACGTGTGCATACGTCTAGTTAGTAGACTTCCTTTCTATAATTTTGCTAGCTCATCACTAGCTGTGCCGGTACGTTTTCACGATACCTGCACTTTCATTATTTGTTTTCTCTCTTCACTACCTCCTTTATATATGATCTTAGACATAATTATTTCCTGATTATCAATACCTATCATTATACTGCAAAAGGAAGAACAAACCAATTGCAGTCGGTTATTTATTTTCATATTCATCAAATGACCAAAGTGGCGCTTGATATGCTTCAACAGTTAAATATGTCATATATTCATTAGCACTTACTGTTAATACGTCATTAACTAATTCATACAATCTAACATCGCTGTCTATCTTCTTCCACTTTTTCACTTTAAGAAACTTCCAAATGTCATCATCTGTCACTCTGTCGTAGCCGAACATTTGAAACTCTTCTACTTTACTTTCTAAAACGACTTGTAACTGTCCGCGGTATGATTCTACCAAAGCCTCTCTATCTAACATCTATAACATCTCCTTCTTATTTCGCACGAAAAGTCGCTTTTATTCCCGCTCTAATGGACAGCAATAACTACTTTCAAGAGCACTATCATACTTCACTCTCTTAAATGCTTGTCATTCTTGTCTCGTACGTGCATATAAATTATTGTAAATCATTCCATTGATTTTGAGAAGGTAGGAGAAGAACATGACGAGACAAAGCTTTTTAAAAGGCGCATTTATTTTAATGATAGCCGGCTTTATTACAAAAATACTCGGCTTTATCAACCGCATAGTAATGGCACGTATTTTGGGAGAAGAAGGCGTTGGTCTTTATATGATGGCCGTTCCTACATTCATTTTAGCAATTACATTGACACAAATTGGTCTTCCTGTCGCAATCGCAAAATTTGTAGCAGAAGCGGAAGCTGTGAACGATAAACAAAGAGTTAAAAAAATATTAACCGTATCACTAGCTGTTACATCCGTTATTAGTATCATTTTAACAATCGGAATTATGTTCCTCACACCTATTTTAGCAAAAACATTATTAACCGACGAAAGAACGTACTATCCATTAATGGCCATTTTGCCCGTTGTTCCTGTTATTGCTGTTTCTTCTGTTTTGCGTGGTTACTTTCAAGGGAAACAAAACATGAAACCTAGCGCTTATGCGCAAGTTCTAGAACAAGTCGTCCGCATTACCATTATCGCTATATGCATTCAATTATTTTTACCTTACGGCATAGAATACGCTGCAGCCGGCGCTATGTTATCAGCTGTTCTCGGTGAAGTTGCATCCTTATTATTTTTACTCACGTTATTTCAGCGAGAAAAACATTTATCAATACGCTCTGGATTTTTCACTACTGTAAAGGAAAGCAAAGGAACATTTTATTCTCTGATGGATATTGCCCTTCCAACTACAGGAAGTCGTTTAATCGGCTCCGTTTCCTATTTTTTTGAACCTATTGTCGTTATGCAAAGCTTAGCAATCGCTGGTGTCGCTGCTTCTATTGCAACCCAGCAATACGGTATATTAAACGGTTATGCATTCCCGCTCCTATCACTACCCGCCTTTATTACATACGCTCTCTCTACAGCGCTCGTTCCTTCTATTAGTGAAGCAATGGCAAAAAGACAACATAAATTAGTAGAGCACCGTTTACAACAAGCACTTCGAATTTCATTAATTACCGGCGGATGGTCTGTCGTTATATTATACGTATTCGCTTCTCCTGTTTTAACTCTTATGTATGGATCAGACAGCGCAACAGCATTCATTCAACTTCTTGCGCCTTGCTTTTTATTTCATTATTTCCAAAGTCCACTTACCTCTGTTTTGCAAGCTTTAAACTTAGCAAGAGCTGCAATGATGAATACATTTATTGGTGCCATCGTGAAATTAATCGTTATTTTTGTACTAGCATCAAGGCCAGAATTTCAAATGATGGGGGTTGCTCTCGCTATTGCTGCAAATATTGTAACAGTAACATTTCTTCACTACGCTACTGTTTTAAAAAAGATTACATTTACCATTTACGCAAAAGACTATATTTTCGGCGGACTTGCCATCGGTATCGCGGGCGCCTTCGGTTTTTATCTTCATAAATATATTATTTTCTCTCATGCCCTTGGCATACAAACATTATGGGAAATCACTTTAACAACAATTGTTTATATCGTACTTCTCTTCACTTTCAAACTCATTCGAAAAGAAGAGTTAAGTCGTCTCCCTATCATTCGTAAACTTTCATTTTTGAAATAAGTTGAAACTTTAATCAGTGGGGTAATCTCCACTGATTATTAGTTAAACTAATCATTCTTACTCTTTCAAAGGATAAATCTCTAATTTTCTTTTACATCAACAAAAAATTTTCCGTTTTGAAAACTACAGTATAAAATTTGTGTTACATCGTTATAACCTAAGTTTTTTAATTTCTCAATAAGCCATTCATCTGTATGTTCAATCATTTGTAAATGACTAGATTGAATTTCTCCATCAATAATAAGAGGAAGCGTAAACTGCAATGTATCTTGTTTATTTTTTTGTTTTTGAAAGACAGATAACTTCCCAGACGGTTCCAAAATAGCATATTCTACATCCCGAATATCTCCAACTCCTTGTTCCCTTAATTGCATCATTAAATCATCTATATTATAACGTTGCTTTCTCATCTTCTTTTCATCAATCTTTCCCGCGTTTACAAGAATAGCCGGCTCACCTTCTATTAAATGCCGAAAGCGTTGATACTTTAGGGAAATGACTGACAAAATAATTTGGATGCACATAAGAAAAGTCATCGGAACTAATTGATGCCAAAGTGATTTATCGGTATTTTCAATTGCCACTACGGCCATTTCTCCAAGCATAATAAATACGACTAAATCTAATACACTTAGTTCTCCTATCTCACGTTTACCCATAAGACGAAAAATAATTAAGATGATGATATATAAAAGCATTGTCCGTCCAATTATTGATATCCATTCCATTTCTACATCTCCTTTTTTACGTATAGACTCCCCTATAAAAAAGAAACTAGTCTAACTTAGACAAAAGAAAAATATGCTTGTATTAAAAAGGGGGAATGTATAAATGGATGGAACGAAAAAATTATCCACTGCAATCGGCTTCGGTATTATTACACTATTAATTCTCGCATCTCTTACTAGCATGATTATGGCTCTTTTATTAAAGTTTACGAATATAAACGAAGGGACATTAGCCGTTACTATTTTTATACTCGCTCTTTTATCTATGCTTATGTCTGGTTTTATTGCTGGTAAAAAAGCTCAAGGGAAAGGATGGCTAGTAGGTCTCACAACAGGTCTCACGTTCACTATACTCGTTTTTCTAGTTAACTATTTAGGCTTTTCTCAAACTTTATCGAACTCACAATTACTTTATCAATTAGCATTAATGGGGGCGAGTACACTCGGTGGTATTTTCGGTGTAAATATGTCAAAGCAAAGTAACTAAAAAAGGCCCTGCATATTTTATGCAGGGCCTTCCAAATTAGTTTTTCACAACTTCACGAATCGCATTGCGATCGAAAGTTAAGTGTGAACCACCAGATTTAATAACAATTTTCGTCTCATCTACTGATTCTATTGTACCGTGTAAACCACCGATTGTTACGATAGCATCACCTTTTGCTAACTCACTTTGCATTTGAGCAACTGCTTTTTGACGTTTTTGTTGCGGGCGAATTAATAAGAAATAGAAAATCGCAAACATCGCAACGATCATAACGATATTCATCATACCTGCATTCATCTTTTGTTCCTCCTTTTAAATTATGTATTAGAAGTTTTTAGCATTCGGTTTATTAAAGCCATACTGTTCAAAGAACTCTTCGCGGAAATCGCCAAGACGGTCTTCACGAATAGCTTGTCTCACCTGCTCCATTAAGTTTAACAGAAAATGAAGGTTGTGATAAGACGTTAAACGAATTCCGAACGTTTCATCACATTTCATTAAGTGACGAATGTACGCACGAGAGTAGTTTTTACATGTGTAGCAATCACAGTTTGGATCAAGCGGACCGAAGTCTCTTGCGAATTTCGCATTTTTTACAACGAGGCGACCTTCACTTGTCATACATGTACCATTTCGAGCGATACGAGTTGGAAGTACGCAGTCAAACATATCAATACCACGAATTGCGCCATCGATTAACGAGTCAGGAGAACCTACCCCCATTAAGTAACGAGGCTTATTATCTGGAAGAAGTGGTGTTGTAAACTCAAGTACACGGTTCATAATATCTTTCGGTTCACCTACAGATAAACCACCTACAGCGTAACCAGGGAAGTCCATTGAAACAAGATCTTTCGCACTTTGACGACGAAGCTCTTCGTACTCTCCCCCCTGTACAATACCGAATAAGCCTTGATCTTGCGGACGTTCATGCGCTTTTAAGCAACGTTCTGCCCAGCGGCTCGTACGCTCTACAGATTTCTTCATATATTCAAAAGTAGCTGGGAATGGTGGACACTCATCAAATGCCATCATAATATCTGAACCTAATGCATTTTGGATTTCCATCGCTTTTTCTGGTGATAAGAATAATTTATCTCCATTTAAGTGATTACGGAAATGAACGCCTTCCTCTTCAATACGACGGAAGTCACTTAAACTGAATACTTGGAAACCACCAGAATCTGTTAAGATTGCACGATCCCAGTTCATAAATTTATGCAAACCGCCTGCTTCACGAATAATTTCATGACCTGGACGTAGCCATAAATGATACGTATTACTTAAAATAATGCCAGAATCCATTGCTTTTAATTCTTCTGGTGACATTGTCTTAACTGTTGCAAGTGTACCAACTGGCATAAATGTTGGTGTATCAAATGAACCGTGCGGCGTATGCACACGACCTAAACGGGCACCCGTTTGTTTACATGTCTTAATAAATTCATAACGAATTGCTGTCATAACTTACTCCTTTTATTTGTTTCTCATTTTAGCGTGAGATGCAACGAACATTGCATCACCGAAGCTAAAGAAACGATATTTTTCTTTTACTGCTTCATTATAAGCATGAAGTACATTATCTCTATTTGCAAATGCACTTACAAGCATAATTAATGTTGATTTCGGTAAATGGAAGTTTGTAATTAAACCATCAATTGCTTTAAATTCATATCCCGGATACATGAAAATATCTGTCCATCCAGAAGCGGCGCAAAGCTTACCTTCATGATCTGTTGCAATTGTTTCTAACGTACGAGTTGATGTCGTACCTACAGTAATAATACGTCCACCATTCTCTTTCACACGATTTAATAATACCGCTGTCTCTTCAGACATATGATAATATTCTGCGTGCATATGGTGTTCTTCAATCGTGTCTGCAGAAACTGGTCTAAATGTTCCAAGTCCTACGTGAAGTGTAATGAATGCTAACTGAACGCCTTTTAGCTTTAACTTCTCAAGTAACTCTTCTGTAAAGTGAAGTCCCGCAGTCGGCGCTGCTGCTGAACCGATTTCTTTCGCATATACTGTTTGATAGCGATCGCGATCTTCTAGCGTCTCTTTAATATATGGAGGAAGTGGCATTTCCCCAAGTTCATCTAAAATTTCATAGAAGATGCCGTCATATGAAAATTCAAGCTGACGTCCACCTTGATCTGCAGTTCCTGTGCAAGTTGCTTTTAATTTCCCTTCGCCAAAAGAGATAACAGTTCCTTCTTTTACACGTTTCGCTGGCTTTACAAGCGTTTCCCACTTATCACCTTCTTCTTGTTTTAAAAGAAGTACTTCAATGTGCGCGCCTGTATCTTCTTTCACACCGTGCAAACGAGCAGGCATAACTTTCGTTTCATTTAAAACTAAGCAATCCCCCTCATGTAAGTAAGAAAGAATATCCGTAAAATGCTTATGCTCAATATCACCTGTTTCACGGTCTAACACCATTAATCTTGATGTTTCACGCTCTTCTAACGGGACTTGTGCAATAAGTTCTTCTGGTAAATGAAAATCAAACAGATTTATATCCATAGCTATATCCACCTATTTCTTATTTAAATCGATTTATTATATACATAATAAAAGATAATACAATACTTAACACAATACATGTAATGATAGGAAAATAAAAGGTAACGTTTCCTTTTTTTACAAAAATATCGCCTGGAAGCCTTCCAATGAACTTCCAAGCTAATCCAACAACGATGAGTAAGATCCCGGCTGTAATAAGCAGCTTTGGCATCTCCGTCATACTTTTGGTATCTCCATTCCGAAATGTTCATACGCAAGCGGCGTTACAATTCGGCCCCTCGGCGTTCGTTGTAAAAAGCCAATTTGTAATAAATACGGCTCATACACATCTTCAATCGTATGAGATTCTTCTCCAATTGTTGCTGAAACCGTTTCTAATCCAACTGGACCGCCACGGAATTTCTCAATAATACCAAGCAGTAATTTATGATCAATATGATCTAGACCTAATTTATCTACTTGCAGTAGCTCTAATGCCATTTGTGTAATTTCCATCGTAACCGTTCCATTACCACGAACTTGTGCGAAATCACGTACACGTCTTAAAAGACGATTCGCAATACGAGGTGTACCACGAGCACGTCTTGCAATTTCTAATGCAGCTAACGAATCGATTTCAACTTCAAATACTTCTGCTGTACGTTCAACAATCGCAGAAAGCTGATCTACTGTGTAGTACTCTAACCTTGAAAGTACACCAAAGCGGTCACGAAGCGGTGCCGATAATGCTCCAGCACGTGTTGTTGCTCCAACTAATGTAAATGGCGGTAAATCTAGGCGTACAGAACGTGCTGAGGGCCCTTTTCCAATTACAATATCAAGGCAAAAGTCTTCCATCGCAGGATACAATACTTCTTCAATTGATCTATGCAAACGATGAATTTCATCAATAAATAATACATCACCTGGCTGAAGCGCTGTTAATACAGCAGCTAAATCTCCTGGTCTTTCAATTGCGGGACCTGAAGTTGTTCTAACATTAACGCCCATCTCATTGGCAATAATATTCGCAAGCGTCGTTTTACCAAGACCTGGTGGTCCATATAAAAGCACGTGATCTAACGTTTCTTCACGCATTTTCGCCGCTTCAATAAATACTTCTAAATTATGTTTCGCTTTATCTTGGCCAATATACTGACGGAGCGTCTGTGGCCGTAATGAATATTCTAAATCCGCATCTTCATATGCAGATTCCCCTGAAAGGAGACGTTCGTCCATTATACTCACCTCTTACCATTTAGTAAAAGACTAAGTGCCTTTTTAATATACTGATCCGTCGTTAATGCTTCTTTTAATAACTCTGGTACAACACGAGAAACTTCGCGTTCTGCGTATCCAAGTGCGCGCAGAGCTTCCAGTGCCTCATCAAGCTCAGCTGATGAACCTTTATTCTCATCAAAACGTTCTGTGTCTGAGAATAAATCAACAAATGCATCTGGTACGACATCTGCTAGTTTTCCTTTTAAATCTAAAATCATTTGGCGTGCTGTTTTCTTTCCGACGCCTGGGAATTTCACTAAAAACTTCTCATCTTCATGCTCAATCGCTTGAACGACCTGTCCTGTTTGACCAGAAGCTAAAATTGCAAGAGCGCCTTTTGGCCCAATGCCAGACACGCCTAACAACTTTGTAAATAATAAACGCTCTTCACGTGTTTTAAAACCGTAAAGTGCCATAATATCTTCTCTCACATAATGATATGTATAGACACGGATTTCTTGCTTACTTCTTTGAAATACATACGGATTTGGTGTGAAAATTTGATAACCAATTCCATTATGATCAATTACGACATATTCCGGCCCTACATACTCCACGTAACCTGTAACATATTCAAACAAAATACGATCTCTCCCTCTTAAATCATGTATTCCATTTTAACATATTTAATGATAGAAAAGCGAGACTGCCCCAACAAATGTTCTCCACTTGAAACTTCTGTTATTTTCCATTGACAGAAAGGTTAAAGCACCTTAATATACAGAAGTCGATAATGATTATCAATACTAATTAAAGGGGTTACATCAGGATGAAACGTAAGCTATTTATTTTATTTACTATTATGCTTGTTGTTCTTTCTATCGTTGGCTGTTCTTCTCAAAAAGAAGAATCGAAAGCAAAAGAACAATCGAAAACAAAAGTTGTAAAACATGCTAAAGGTGAAGCTACAATTCCAGTAAATCCAAAGAGAATTGTTGACTTATCTGGATCAACAGAAGAACTATTACTTCTTGGACATAAACCTGTTGGTACAGCAAATACATATAAAGATAAAATCCAAAATCACTTAACAGACAAGTTAGATGGAGTAAAAGCAGTAGGTTGGTACTGGGCACCTAAAGTTGATTTAGAAGCTGTTACTGCTTTAAAACCAGACTTAATTATTTTAAACAACCGTCAATTAAAAATTTATGATCAACTAGAAAAGGTTGCACCTACAGTTGTTCTAGAAACAAACTTAGAAGACTGGCGTGGTAAGTTTAAAGAAGTAGGTAAGCTATTTGACGAAGAGAAGAAAGCAGACAAATGGATTGCAGACTACGATAAGAAAGCAGACTCTTTATCTAAAAAAATTAAAGAGAAAACAAAAGATGAGAACTTTATGTTCGTTGCAGTTACACCACAAAACTTCCGTGTATACGGTAGCTTCGGATACGGTGACATCATCTTTAATGACTTAAAACTTCCAGCAACAAAAGGTACGGATTTAAAACAAACGATGGCGCAAGTATCACTAGAAGGTCTAGTTGCATTCCAGCCTGACCAAATGTTTATTGTAAACTTCGGCGGCGAAGCTGATAAAGTTTACGAAGACTACAAAAACAGTGCCGTTTGGAAAGACAATAAAGCAGTTAAAAATAATCACGTATATGAAGTATCAAATGAAGTCTTCAATACGAAAGCATTCAATCCAATCGGAAAAGATATGCTAATTGATGAAATCGCAAAAGAAATTTTAGCTAAAAATAAATAAGAAAAAAAGCAGCTCACCATGAGCTGCTTTTTTTCTTACTTTGAACTGCGTATTGCTTCATTTTTTCAATCGTCTTCACAAAACCTTCTTTTGATTTAATACGAATGCCACGTTTCAATTTCGCACGTTCATAGCTCTCAAGCTTTTTCATATCAATTTGAAAGAAAGAATGGATCGCATTATCATTTTTTGGCACACCTTTGAAAATTTGTAATATCCCTTCCTCTGAAACACCAAAATACCCGCTCGTTTTCAATAACGGAGAAATATCATCAACTTTCTTTTGCAATACAATTTGTACATCATCACGATCAACGAGCTGCCATTCTTTATACTGCTGTAAAAACTTTTCTAAATCCGTCACTTTTTCTGTAAGTATTTCTTCGCTTACTTCGCCATCAACATACATACGCTCTAATAAAATTGTAACCTCAGGTTCTTTTTTCGTTACTTTTGGTACTGGCCCTTCCGCCTTCACATTCGTTTCATAAACGAAACAAAACATCATAACGAAAGCTTGCATCGCAATCAGTATCCATTTCATTTCCGTTCACCTCTTTAAGGAAAGATCATACTTTCATTAGTAGTTTTTCCGGAAATGGGGGTTTTATCCATATTACATTTCTTTCGAAAATATAAAAAATGCAGATAAGGATTCACCTCATCTGCATGTATCATTTACTTTTATATAAAATGAAAGACGCCTGCAAAGCAGGCGTCTTGATGCGTTTACGGCGAGAGACCAGGCGACCACATTCGCGTGTTTAGCACTTAAGCATATCTCTCGTCTTACGTAAATTAGCTCATCGCTTTGCTAATATAACATTAATAAAGTATAAGTGCAACATGTTTATAAAAATATTTTATTTCCTCTTTCATCTAAACAAATTATATGTAAATTATAAATTGATAAATGTAATATATATGTTACAATTAATGTAACAGCGAAATTATAATAAACAGGAGATGGGTAGTGTGAAAAAAATAAAGGATGAACGTCTCATTCTGCAAACGTTAAAAAACGTACGTATTGCTTTTCTTTTTCAATCACTTGGTATAATCGGTATTTTAGGCTATATCGGATTCACTGAAGGAATAGATCAAATTACGAAATCTCCATTATGGCTAGTATTTATTCTTACGAGTATGATCCTTAGTTATTTACAGTTAAGTGTTTCAATTGATGTAGAAGAAAGTGAAAAGGAGATAAAATTAACTCCTTATTACAAAATTGTTTTACGCTCTCTTATTGTAGGAATCGTTATGGCTATTATTTATATCATTTTCAGTCCAGAAAGCCCCCTATTTGAAGCTATTTTAACAGGTGGTATTCTCTTCATATGCTTTTTAGGTTCTTATTCCGTTAGTTATTTCATTAAAAAACGTCGTTTACAAGACGAAGATGAATAAAGAGGAAGGGCTCCCCCTTCCTCTTTTGTTTTGCTATCGCACTGTACCAGTTAAACCGTAACGAATGTCTCTGAACATATTTCCTATATCACGATTAAAATCGTTTGTAACTGTACCGTTACGTAGACGCGTACTCATTGCATCGACACGAGTAAACATATCATTTCTTACAGAAACATATACGTTTCTGTTTCCAACTTCATTTGCAACAGCTTGACGAATTTCGTTCGCCATCGCCGTTTCATTTGTCACTGTGTTACGTGGTTTTACCGCAATCGCTACATCGTTTCCATATACAACTGTAGACACACGGTCTACGTTATTCATACGTTTCACACGATTTGTTATTCTTTCAGCTGTTTTACCATCATTGTTAATGTATGAATTGTTCATTGTAATATTACGAGTTGGATGCGGATTAGCAATTTGTCCATTGTAATTTACATCACGGTAATAATTGTATCCTGTATCGTTACGACCATTTCTATATGTTACATAATCTGTATAACGATCATTACGCGTCACATTATCACGATACTGGTGTGTATCATTATAAGATGTACGCTCGTAATTGTAGTTACGTCCATCCATTGCATTGTTTTTTGGTGTACCACATGCAGCTAATGCACTAGTAACTAACAAAGAAGCAGCAATCACTTTTACTTTCGTATTCAATACAAAAACCCCCTCTGTTAGAATGAGCTTCTCTACTGAAAAGCTCCCTCTTATGATGAGTAACAGAGAAGGTTTTTACACTGTTAATATTTCACTGGGAATTTTCTAGCACTTCATAAAAAAACTGCATTTTCTTAATCAACAAGAATGCAAAAAAGGCGGGAATACTCCCGCCTTTTTAAACTTCTTCTTCGTCCTCTTCTTCTGAAACGGGCTCTCCAAATACATTTGGTGGATCTGGTTGATAATACATCGTTCCTGGCTGTGGTGCATATGCAGACTGAGTTGGTTGATAATATAAAGGATTCGCATATTGCGGACCGCCTGGTTGTGGACTATATAGTCTACTTTCTCCTCCGCATCCACAATCTTCCTCACCCTGCACAAGCGGCGGCATGTTATTATCCATTGGCATCATATTCTGGTTTGGCATAGACGTATGTTGCGGTCCAAACGGCGCTCCTTGCTGATATGGCATTTGATATGGATTTGGTTGTTGATAATACGGATTCGGCGGCATCATGGGCTGTTGATACGGCATTTGATAGGGCATCATATTTGGTGGTTGATTGTTATCCATAATCGGCATCATATTCGGCATTTGATTGTTATCCATAATTGGCATTATATTCGGCATTTGATTGTTATCCATGATTGGCATCATATTCGGCATTTGGTTATTATCCATAATCGGCATTATATTCGGCATTTGATTGTTATCCATAATTGGCATCATGTTCGGCATTTGATTGTTATCCATAATTGGCATCATATTCGGCATTTGATTGTTATCCATAATTGGCATCATATTCGGCATTTG
>Ga0164241_10000147_pt1 | contig 168935 bp, 166 predicted proteins | sample OricomyardsoilBY_FD_108780 | JGI IMG/M metagenome (GOLD analysis project Ga0164241, IMG submission 108780) | Backyard soil microbial communities from Emeryville, California, USA - Original compost - Back yard soil (BY) | ecosystem: Environmental > Terrestrial > Soil > Unclassified | place... | reverse complement strand
TGCTTCTGAAGCAAGGCAAATTGTATGGTCATTACCAATTACTTGGAACGCAATTTGATTAATTACTTCTGGCATAACAGGGTTTACTTTCCCTGGCATAATAGATGAACCTGGTTGACGAGCAGGCAGCATAATTTCCGCTAAGCCAACCCGTGGACCTGATGCCATTAAGCGAAGGTCATTCGCGATTTTAGACATATTCATCATACATACTTTAAGTGCTGCAGATACTTCAGTATAAGCATCTGTATTTTGCGTCGCATCTACTAAATCTTCTGCACCGACAAGTGGCAGTTCACTAATTGCAGCTAAATGTTTTACAACTGCTTCAATATATTCTGGATCTGCATTTAAGCCTGTACCAACTGCAGTTGCTCCCATGTTCACTTCATATAAGTGTTGACGTGATTGCTGAATGCGTTTCATATCACGTTCAAGTACACGAGAGTACGCTTTAAATTCTTGTCCAAGGCGAATTGGCACAGCGTCTTGTAAGTGTGTACGTCCCATTTTAATCACATGATCGAACTGTTCTGCTTTTAATTCAAATACATCATGCATATAACCCATCGTTTGTAATAAGCCTTCTAATGCATTTAACGTTGCGATATGAATCGCCGTTGGGAATGCATCATTTGTTGATTGGGCCATATTTACATGACTATTTGGACTAATATAATGATAGTCTCCCTTTTCCATTCCTAATAATTCAAGAGCACGATTGGCAATGACTTCATTTGCATTCATGTTCATTGAAGTACCCGCTCCGCCTTGGATTGGATCTACGATGAAATGATCATGCCATTTTCCATCAAGAATTTCTTGAGCAGCTTCTGCGATCGCACCGCCCTTGTTTAATTCCAATCTTCCTACATCTGTATTCGCAAGCGCTGCAGCTTTTTTTACAACTGCGAACGCTTTAATTAAACCTTCATGGATTTTGTATCCTGTAATTGGGAAGTTTTCAACTGCACGCATTGTTTGTACGCCGTAGTATGCATAGTTTGGTACTTCTTTTTCACCTAAAAAATCTTTTTCAATTCGAACACCATTTTTAACTTCAGTTAATGTTGCCATGATTATTCACTCCTTAACGATTTCTTATGCTGCTTTTGTTTCTTTGACTGTTTCTACATATTGTTTTGCTTTCTCATTATCGAATTCGCCTTCCCACTTCGACATAACAATGGCCGCTAATGCATTTCCTAATACATTGACAGATGAGCGAATCATATCTAAAATGCGGTCAATTCCCGCAATTAATGCGATACCTTCTAGTGGTAACCCCATTGAACCTAACGTTGCTAATACAACAACGAACGATGCACCTGGAACTCCCGCCATACCTTTGGATGTTAACATGAGAACGAATAATAACGTTATTTGCTCCGTTAGTGACATGTGCACACCGTACATTTGTGCAACAAACAATGCCGCTAACGCTTGATAAATAGCCGATCCAGTCAAGTTAAATGTATAACCTGTCGGAATTACGAAAGAGGCAACTGCCTTTGGACAACCGAACTCTTCCATTTTTCTCATTATATTAGGTAAAACAGCTTCTGAACTTGCTGTCGTAAATGAAAGAATCAATTCTTCTTTTAAAATTTTTATTAATGTAAAAATGTTTACTCCAACCATTCGTGCATTAATACCTAATACAATCACAACGAATAGTATAACAGTTACGTATACAGCTAGCACTAGTTTTCCTAGCGGAAGTAGTGTTGCTACACCAAATTTTGCAACCGTAACGGCAATTAATGCGAATACACCAAATGGTGCAAATTTCATAACTTGATTTGTAACCCAAAACATGGCTTCGAGTACGCCTTCAAAAAAGTTAAAGACAGGCTTTCCTTTTTCCCCAATTGCCGCAACTCCTAAGCCGAATAATACTGAGAAGAATATAATCGGTAATAGGTCACCTTGTGCAATCGATTCAAATACGTTTTTCGGTACAATGTGAACAATTGTCTCAGCAAAACCTTTCTTCTCTGTTGCATCTGCAGTTTGTTTATAAGAAGAAATATCACTTTGCTGTAAATTACTCATATCAACACCAGTACCTGGTTGGAATATATTCGCTGCAAGTAATCCCATTAAAATAGCAATCGTCGTAATAATTTCGAAATAAAGAATTGTCTTACCACCCAGTTTCCCAAGCTTCTTCATATCTCCTACACCAGCTACTGCAACAATTAATGCTGAAATAACAATTGGTACTACAATCATCTTAATTAAGTGAATAAATATATCCCCAATTGGTGTGATATAAGAAATCGCCGTTTTATTGCCATAAAAGACTGCCCCTACTACAATCCCTAAAACAAGCGCGACAAAAATTTGTGTTGCCAATCCGAATTTTTTCATTTATGTTCATCCCCTTCATGCGAACGCTTTCAATTTGAATTTATAAAAGCTACTCACACATCTTATAAGCGAACCTACAAAATCATACAAAAACCTACAAGTTCGTCACAAAAAATTCAAATATTTTTCTTCTTTTTTTCATTGACACCATTTTGTTAAAAAACGATAAAATAAACTTGATAAGTAATCAGATTGTTTCGTATAATCAAAAAGATATATACTTAAAACAAATCAAAATGAAAAGGAGTGGATGTTATGAAAAACTATACAAAGCAATTCGTCCTATCTTCTTCTTTTCTTTTTCATTTTCTTAAAAGGGAACAAAGGCATTCGCCTTTGTTCCTTTTTTATTGCGATCTATATAGGGGGAATTGTTATGAGACCATATAAACGTGTCTTAATTAAATTAAGCGGCGGTGCACTTGCCGATCAAACTGGAAATAGCTTTAACTCCAAACGATTAGAACATATCGCAAACGAAATTTTATCCATTGTTGATTTAGGTATCGAAGTATCCATCGTCATCGGTGGCGGTAACATTTTTAGGGGGCATCTAGCTGAAGAATGGGGAATCGATCGCGTAGAAGCTGATAATATCGGTACGTTAGGTACAATCATTAACAGCTTAATGCTTCGCGGTGTTTTAACAAGTAAAACAAATAGAGAAGTACGCGTTATGACTTCCATTCCATTTAATGCAGTAGCTGAACCATACATTCGCTTGCGTGCAGTCCACCATTTAGATAACGGCTATATCGTTATCTTTGGAGGCGGAAACGGGCAACCGTTCGTGACGACAGATTATCCAAGCGTACAAAGAGCTATTGAAATGAATAGCGATGCCATATTAGTCGCAAAACAGGGTGTCGATGGCGTTTTTACAAGTGATCCGAAGCATAACAAATCAGCAAAAATGTACAGCAAACTAAACTATAATGATGTCGTTAGACAAAATATACAAGTCATGGATCAAGCGGCATTACTGCTTGCCCGGGACTACAATTTACCAACGCATGTCTTTAACTTTGATGAGCCTGGAGTCATGAAAAAAATATGTTTAGGTGAACATGTGGGGACGTTGATTAATGATGATGTTACGATGCTGGTGCATGAAAAATAATGATTTCCCACCAAAAAGGGTGCCTTTTGTAGGCACCCTTTCCTAATCCATCATCACAAATAGAACTCAACCAATCCCGCCACTTTCTCCTTACAACGCTCCCAAAAAGATAACTTCTCAAAAAACTCTTTCGTCATTTCTTTCGAATCATGAAAATCCTCTGTTAACGCCTTATTAACTTGTCCTACAATAGGACCGCCATAAATATAAAAATTCATTTCATCATTTATATTGAAGCTACGCGAAGTAAAGTTTGTTGTACCAATAACAGTTAATTCATTATCAATAAGCATTAATTTGCCATGGAACATTCCTTTTTTATACCCATATACAGTAATCCCATTATTAACAGCTTGACGTATGTATGGATACGCCGCTTCTTTTATAAGAGGTAGATCTGGTTTATATGACCAAAGTATTTTTACTGTAACACCACGCTTTTGTGCTGCGATTAAAGCATTCATGGATTCTTTATTTTTTGCTATAAAATACGGCGTTGCAATTACAATGGAGTGCTGAGCTTGTTTTATGAGCTCTATATATTTTTCAGCAACGTAATGCCCATTGTAACTAGTCATAGTATGTAATGTATTCCCTTTACTAGCTTTATTCGTACTCCTCTTTATCTCTTCTTTCGTATCTCGTTTCCAATCTAAAGCAAACTGCTCTTCTAAATCTTTTGCTCCTTCTCCTTTAAGCCGTACATGATAATCACGCCAATATCCAAATCGCTTATCTTTCCCTAAGTACTCATCTCCTATATTAAATCCGCCTGTATAGCCAATATCCCCATCAATCGTCGTAATACGGCGATGATTACGATGGTGAAGTGAATAAAATCCGAATGGCAATGCAGGTTTTCTACTATATGTAAAATGCACACCACTTTCCCGCAATTCATTTATCATCTTTCTTTCAAATGATAAATCATTAATGCGATCAACTGATAAATAGACGTTTACTCCTTCTTTTGCCTTCTCTTTTAATAAGTTTAAAAAAGTATGACTACTTTTATCATCCGACAAAATGAAGAAATAAGTGTAGATGGAGCTTTTGGCTTCTCTTATATCAGTAAATAATTGTTTATAAAAAGACTTCCCTTCTACATATAATTGAAAGTCACTATAATGAGGCGCATACTCTGTCGGCATGTTTTTTCCAGCTTCCATTTTCCTACCTAAGGTAACATCGATATGCATACAAATTACAATAAAAACGAAAATAGCAATAATAATAGAAGTAACTCTTAATATTTTTTTAATCATTTTGGTTTCCTTCCAATCATATTCCTTACTATTTCGTAGTGTTTCATTTAAATATGTTTTCATACGAAATGTATTTCTTATTTTTATTGATACTAAACAGTTAAAGGAGATACGAATATGAGAAAAGGAAAAACTCCTATTGTTTTTATCCCAGGTCTTTTCGGTTCAATGAGCAATATTATTATTCCCGGCACTGGTAATTGGAGTTTTGGACTTTCTGCATTTGTTTACGAACCATTCATCATGATGCTAGAAAGTATGGGGTACGAACGAAATAAAGACTTGTTCATCTGTTTTTATGACTGGCGGCAGCGTATTGTTTTTTCTACACAAAAATATTTATTACAAACGATTGCTTATGCTAAAAAGATTACAGGTTGCGATAAACTAAATTTAATTTGTCATAGTATGGGCGGCCTTCTTGGACGTTCTTACGTTCAAAGTGACGAATATAAAAATGATGTGAATCAACTTATAATACTCTGCACACCAAACGCTGGATCTCCACCAAATTATAGTTATTGGACTGGAGGCAGTCTCCCTATCCATGCCTCTTCTAAAATAAATATCGTTCATTTTTATATGGAACAATATATTTGTTACTTAAGCATCTTACATAAAATGAATAAAGTTGAGGCGATACACATTTACTTTCCAGGATTACAAGATGTTATTCCTTGTAAAGATTACGGAAATTATTTATTTATAAAATCCAACTCTTCTATTACATTTCTTCCTTATAGTAAGATGGAAACGAAAAACCCTTTCCTCGATACATTAAATAAAAATAGATTTATTATACAAAAAAGAAATATTGAAACGACACTCATTGCCGGAGATGGAGAGGAAACAACTCAATATTTACAAGTCGTCCCTTCACATTCCAAACTGAAATGGACAGACGGCAAAGTCGTCAGTGATTTACTTACAAAACATGGTGACGGTAACGCTGTTCTACATAGCGTTTTTCTTCTAAAGGGACATAAATATGTTTTGCATGCTTCACATAACGAAGTGCTCTACAAAAGCATTCCTATACTACAAAAGATACTCTAAATTTCAAACAAAAAAGGTATGGCATTAAGCCACACCTTTTCACATTAAACAAAATTTCTCGCATCATTATTTCTTCCAAACTTATAAATAGCAATTAAGAAGAATGCAATTGCGAAAGCTAATAAAATTAAAATGTTTAAATACAACTCCGAGAATGGTATTCCCTGCTGTAGTTTTGATATCGTATCTAACAACCAGCGCTGCGGAAGAAAATTAGCTACTTTTTGTACTGCACTTGGCATAATGTCATATGGGAAATAACATCCAGCAAGTAAGCATGTTGGTACAATGATCATATTTTGCATCGCATTTGCCGATGCTGAGTTTTTCGAAAAAGCTACAAGGACTAATGATATTCCAATTGCGATTAATGCAAATAGCATTAGTACGCCCATCATCACTATGAAAGGCATATTGATATTCGTATGAAAAACATTCGTTAGGAATAGGATTGTAATCAAAATTTGTACTGTTAGTATTATCATATTTACTCCGACATTAGATAATATAAACTTCTTCCCATCTATCGGCGTTGATAATAGTCTAAAGTACGTTCTATTCTCTTTTTCTTTTAAAATATGACCTGATAAGTTCGCTGCTGAAAACAGCATAAACATAATAAGGTAACCCATCGTTTGATTTGTCATATCTTTATTTTTCGAAGTATCTTCTAGCGTCTCAGTTTTCATTTTAAATGAACCTTTTTGATACCCTGCGTACATATTATCAAACGCACTTTGATCTGTTCCTGCCACTTTACTAATAGCTGCTATATTATCAATATAATTATATAAATATGATTTTATAAATCCTGTTACTTGATCACCTTTAATCGATGAAATTTCAATATGCTCTGGTTTCCCTTCTCGAACACTTTTTGAAAAACCAGAATCTAATGTAATAACTCCATCAAGTTTTTTGGAAGTGAGTTTATCTTCTATTTGAGACTCCTTAACCTTACTCACATTCACATGATTTAATCCTTCTAAAAACTTTATCGTATCATTTGCTATCGGCTCATTTTCTTTATTTACAATCCCGATATTTAACGTTCCTTGCCCTGCATTTCCGTATATCGAGAAGGAAATGAGCGTCCCTATTATCGGCAAACTAATAATAATGAATAACCCTTTTTTATTTTTCAAAAGTACAGATAACGTTTTTTGTATGAGCCATAAAATATCCTTCATACTATAGCCCCTCCCGTCTACGTAATGCAATAATTGCAATTAATAAAAAGAGTGCTGATATTCCAAGGTTTAAAGAAATGACTGGTAGTGCTGCCCCTACATCATTTGCATAAATAATTTTCATAACAGCTGTATTTGCCCAAGTTAATGGCGATAAATTCGTAACGAAATTTTCTTCTACTACGAAATATGCACCTCCAAAAATAGAAGCTAATTGCACAACAACCATAATAATTGCCCTAGACGCTTCAGCTGTTTTCGTGATATATCCGATTCCTAAACCGAAGCTAATTGCTAGAAAGACTTGTGTTAATAAAATAAGAAATATGATTCCAAGATGGTCGCCCCAATTCGCTTGAAAAACAAATTTACTAAATAACATGACGAGTAATATGCACAGGGCATTTGCTACTAGGCTACCAAGTACTTTTCCAATGAATATTTCAGCTTTACTTATAGGTGCAGCAATGAGACGATCTCCTGTTTTACGTATTCGTTCTCCTCGAATTAAAGAACTCGCTCCCATCGCAGCATATAGTGCAATCATCGTTGTCATTACAACCGCATAGTAATCCATAGAACCTGGTTTTTTCGCAGCTTGTAAGGATGTTTCTTTTATATAATCATTATGATTTCCGTTTGAAATAACTGTGCTCACCTTAGTAGGATCTACTTTTGCAACTTCGACCGCTACATTGTACTTATCAACAAATGTTGTAAGCATTCCTTCCACAATACTCCCCTCAATACTACTTTTGTCACTTCCGTAAAATTTTGCACCATCTTTATTTAACTCTACATAAGCAGCATATTTATTTTTCTTCACTTCTTCTTTCCCATCTATACTGCCGGAAGCTTTTTTAAAATGAATACCTGATTTATCCACTTCTTTCGTAAATGCTGCAAATGATTGAGAAAACGTGCTACTCGCTTCATCTTTATATAGCACTTGTATATCTTTAATCGAATGACTATCACTATTAAATGCGTTGGTTAACGCTGTTCCTAACACAAGCATAAGTACAATCGGAAATGCTAACATAAAAACTAAAGTTCTTACGTCTCTGAAATCTCTTTTAATATGCATAATTGCAATATTGAAGATGTTCAATTGATGAACCTCCCTTTACCTTTTCTTCATTTACCTTTTATTTATCTCGTAAGTTTCTTCCGGTTAACGTAAGAAATACTGTTTCTAAGTTTGGAGCCTGCTCCTCTAATGAACGAATTTCAATGTCATGATTAATGAAATGCTGAATAATTTGATTTAAATTATTTAATCCTGCATCCGAGTTTACCTTGATTACGTTCTCTTCAATTTGAACAGCTTTCACACCGTTTATCTCTTTTAACTTTTCTACATCTAAATTTTCTACTGACTTCACTTCAATCCAAATATCTTTCGTATCTGTAATAATCGCTTTTAACTGTTCTTTCGTACCTTCTGCAATCACTTTACCGTGGTCGACAATTGCGATTTTCGTACAAATCTCTTCTACTTCTTCCATGTAGTGGCTCGTGTAAATAATCGTACTTCCCATTTCATTTAATTTACGTACTGACTGCAAAATGTAGTTTCTTGACTGTGGATCAATTCCAACTGTCGGCTCATCCATAATAATTAACTTCGGTCTATGAGCAATTGCACAAGCGATATTCAGTCTTCGTTTCATCCCGCCAGAAAAGTTTTTCGGATAACTTTTATGTTTATCGCTAAGTCCTACAAATTGAAGAGCTTCCTCTACCCTAGCTTTTAATTCGGCTCCTCGTAATCCGTACAACCCAGCAAAGAATTTCACATTTTCATAGGCAGTTAACTCTTCATAAATCGCAATATCTTGCGGAACAATACCAATATTCATCTTTGCAAATCGATTATGTTTCTTTATATTTTTTCCTAGTATGCTAATTTCACCTTCATTACTTCTTAACAAGCCAGCAATCATATTTATCGTTGTACTCTTACCAGCACCATTTGATCCTAAAAAGCCAAATATTTCTCCTTCTTTAATAGATAAAGACATATTATCAACTGCGATGAAATCACCAAATTTTTTCGTTAAATTTTTAATTTCTAATGTATTCATCATTTTCACCCCTATTTCGGTTTCTCTGCTTTTAGTATAAACAAAAAGAATGAACCTGCTCAGTGCAGAAGTTCATTCTTTTCACATGAGAATATTCACTTTTTTCATATGAGATGGTTCATCTTCGTCCCATTCTCTTATATCGGCAACAACATCGTCACTGAAAAGCCACTTGTTCCATCTACAATAATTTTTCCGTTTACTGAAGCTGTTCGCTCCTCCATCCCCATAATACCGAGACCTTTTTTAACAAGAGCTGCCCCTTTTCCGTTATCCTTCACTTGCACCTTAACCATCTTGTTAAGCACATGAATATCTATAGAAATAACTGTAGCATCAGCATATTTCATTGCATTTGTTAGTGCTTCTGTAACATTCTCACCGATAATTTTCCACTGAATGGGAGAAATCATATCTAAGTTCCCTTTATATACAAAAGGAATATTCACATCATTCTTACCGGCAAATTCCTCTATGAATAATTTCATACGATGAATACCAATTTGCTCAGTTGGTGGCTTCATATTTTTCAATGTAATGCGAATACTTTCAATTCCATCTTTTGAAATGTGAATTGCATTTTGTAATAACTCCGCAGATTTTTCTTTATCTATTTCCATTAACCTTTTTGCTGCTTCCATTTGAATAAGCGCACCCGTCATCGAGTGACCAATTTTATCATGAATTTCTTGCGATAACCGATTTCTCTCTTCTAGCTTAAATGTGTATTCAGATTGTCTTATGTACTCTTTATTTTCATGTAAGCTTTTCGTAAGTCGTTGCATATCTTTTCGCATCTTATCATTTTGCGATTCAAGCTTTACTACACGCGATATATATCGATCTGCAATAGTTAAAACGAGAAAAGAAAATGCAACAATTAATCCATAAGTCATTCGAATACTTTCATCTGCAATCGTAATTGGGAGCATCATAACGACAAAGCGTGGCCAATTCTTTTCTATGTAATAGAATGTAATTTCGTATAAGTTCAAAGGTAAAAACAAAATAAAAAATGGATGAACCCTCCATGTAAATAACATAACTACGCCAATGGATATACAGATTAATATTTTTTTATACGTATCTTTTTTAAATATAGAAATCATTACGTTTACAGAAAGGTAAATAAGTAAAGTAAATATAACCCACGGTAAATTTGCTACATTTGCGTAAATATAACTGAACACAATATATAAAAAGACAATTAATTTACTTACAGTTAACCAAAATTCCATATCATTAATCTACTTTCCCTGTTAAGTAATAAATCGCAATTTGTGTGCGATGTTCAAGTCCAGTTTTCCCTAAAACTGATGTAATATAATTTGCAATTGTTCCCTCAGATATAAAAAGCTGTTTCGAAATTTCTTTATTTGAGAAACCTTTTGCAATTAATGCGATAATACTAAGCTCCCTTTCTGTGAAAAGGCTCTTATCAATTTTACATTCTTCCTCTTTACTTTCCATTAAATTAGACTTAATTTTATCGAGGACAACATCTTGCATAACAGTTTGACCGTTATATACTCCTTTTATCGCATCACGAATACGCTCCGGATCGTTATTTTTTAATAAATAACCTTTCGCTCCGTTTTTTACTGCATCCAAAATATACTCATCATCATCAAACGTCGTTAAAATAAGCGGTTTTGTTTTCGTCTCTTCACAAATGAACTTCGTCGCCTCTACACCGTTCATATTTGGCATACGAACATCTAAAAGAGCAATATCAACTTCATGCTTTTTACAATACGCTACAGCATCTTCCCCATCATTTACAGTATCTACTACTTCAAACTCTTCGTATGTATTTAAAATAATTTTCATGCCCTCTCTAATAAAAGAGTTATCATCTGCTATTAATATTTTAATTTTCATGTTTGTTAGTATGAACCTTTCCCTACTAACATTCACATCCTTTCTCCGTATAACATTTCCTACTTGCTCATTATATACTTCTCTTTACCATTTTTTCACACCTTTTTTCATCTAGCTCTCCCGCAAAAAATATATTATTCTTTTTTTACAAAATGTGTAGGGTGACTTATCATTCTTTACGTCTATATAATAGAATGCGTCAAAAAGGAGGGAGAGACCGATTGAGGAAAAACAATTAATTGAAAAAGCACAGCAAGGAAGCGAGCATGCTTTTCGTATCCTTGTACAAACATATCGTCATTATATTTTTCAAGTTATCTTTTCTATTTTAAGACATGAAGAAGATGCGAAAGATGTTACACAAGAAGTATTCGTAAAAATTCACACCTCTCTCCCAAATTATCAATTTCGCGGATTAAAAACGTGGATGGCACGTATTGCCACCAATCACGCTATTGATTATAAGAGAAAGAAAGCTAGAGAAAGTGAAGAACTCTCCTTATGTAAAGAAGCTGAGGAAAATATACAGTCCTCTCATAATATTGAGGCTTTATTATTGACGAAAGAGCAAAAATTACTCATTGCTCAAAAACTGAGAGAACTTCCCGAAAATTACCGTGACGTCGTTCTCGCACATTACTTAGAAGAAAAGAGCTATCAAGAAATTGCTTTACAGGAAAACATCGAAGTAAAAACAGTCGAAATGAAACTGTATCGAGCACGAAAATGGATTAAAAAACATTGGAAGGAGGAAGAGTTTCTATGATGCATTATTCAAAAGAAGATTGGCGCAATTATACATTAGATTTTATAGAAAGCAATGAACGTGAATCTATGGAAGAACATCTTTATGAATGTGATCATTGTTTAGCACTTTATATGGAAAGTATTGATGAACAACATGAAAACCTTCCAATGATAAATGATGATTCATTTACGAACGAAGTTATGACGCAAATTAATTTTGAAACACTACAGTCTAATGAAAATATAAAAACAACCTCACTAAAGCGCACGATCATTCATTACATAATTGCGACTGCGGCTACAATTATTTTTATGGTAAGTGGTTTATTTCAGTATATTTTTACAGCGACATCAAATTTAGAGAAATCTTCAAAACATAACGAGTCTTCTATTTCACAACAAATTGTAAACAAATCGGTAGACACATCGAAAAAGGACGGAGGTTCAAAGCATGAATAAAAATCCCTTTTTAGCACTTGTATTAGGGCTAATTCCTGGGCTTGGACATTTATACTTAAAAAAGCTAGGACGGTTTATTTTATATAGCGGAGGATCACTATTTCTATTCTCCTTTGCAGTATTTTGTACCATAGTAGTAAGAGAACGTGATATTGCTTTTCTTTCTCTATTTTTACTAGCTGTTCTATGGGTAATTAACTTACTAGATTTAGTTATCACCATTATAAACCAAACGAAAAAGCAAGAAGCTGGAGAAGTGATAAATTCCTCTAAAGAGAGCGAACGATTTTATATCATTCTCTTATCCATCATCCCTGGACTTGGCCATTTCCAATTAGGACTTATGCAACGCGGACTTACATTTTTAGTAGCTTGCACAGGAATCGGAAGTATGATCATTTTCGTTGCACTTTTAACATCGCAAGAAAGTTTTCTTATCTTCCTTATTACGTTACCTGTTTTATGGATTTATAATTTCTTTGACGTTGTTCAGCAACTACAGAAAAAAGAACGTGGCGAGCAATTAATTGACCGTACTATTTTCGAAGATTTTGAAGAGCACCGCGAGCAGGGAAAGAAAAGTAAAACATTTGCTTCTATTTTAGCGATGTTCCCTGGAGCAGGTCATATGTATTTAGGCTTACAACGCCGTGGTCTTCAGCTTATGGCAGCCTTCTTACTATCTATTTATTTACTCGACTTATTAAGACTTTCTGCGTTTTTATTTTTAGTACCAATCATTTGGTTCTATAGCTTTTTTGATGCGTTACAGCAAACAGCAAAATACGGAAAAGAACGAGTTCAAGACGAACCCATTATCGATTATTTTATAAATCATCAAAGATGGATCGGTATCGGATTAATTACACTCGGTGGTTATTATTTATTAAATCAAACAGTCCTTCCTATTTTGAATGATTATTTTGTAACTATATTTAATATTCATCTTAGTGAACTATATTATCGCTATTTCCAAACATCTATCGTTGCGCTCCTTTTAATTGGCGGCGGCTTTAAATTGTTACTTGGAAATAAAGAAAACAAAGGTGGGACAAGCGAATGAGGACTTGGCGTGTTGGAACATTCTCAATGGGGCTTTCTATTATATCGTTAGGATGCTTTTTACTATTTTCAGTCGTAAAAGGAATTCAAGTATTAGATACACTAACTGCATGGTGGCCAGTTTTACTCATCATACTTGGAGCCGAAGTTTTACTATACCTTCTATTTTCTAAGAAGGAACAATCATTTATTAAATATGATATTTTTAGTATTTTCTTTATCGGCGTTTTAGGAAGCGTCGGAATTGCTTTCTACTGTTTATTATCAACTGGATTACTAGAAGAAGTTCGTCACTCTATTAACACAACGAGGCAAACGAGTAATATTCCAGACGGACAATTTGATATACCTGAATCTATCAAAAAAATCGTAGTAGATGCAGGACATCAACCTCTAACGATAGAGGGAAATAATACAAATCAAATTCATCTTTTGGGAACTTATGAAATGACAACGAAAGCAAATGAAAAACTCAATTTAAAACGAGATGATTTCCTTTCAGTTCAAACGGCTGGAGAAACGATGTATATCACTTTAAAATCATTACCTGTTCAGCATACGTTATTTAATTCAGCACCACAGGTGAAACCAACGCTTGTTCTTCCGCAAAATAAAAATGTGGAAATCCGTGCTTCAAATAACGAACTATCTCTTTATCCAGGTCAATTACAAAATAATTGGTTTGTACAGGAAAGCTCAAGAGTGTCTGTCCATCTTGCAAAAGAAAGTGATGTATCTTTAACAGCAGTAACGAATCAAAAAGAAACACATGGAAGTACACCTTGGGAACAAGTAGAAGATTTAACGAAAAACGAAAATACTTCTTCAGAAGAACATCCAGAATTAAACAACCAAGAACATTGGTATAAAAATTCGATTAAAACTGGAAATGGGACGTACAAGTTAAATATTGAGAAAACTTATAATTTGAATATGAGCGTTATCGAAAAATGAGAAAAACCTTCCGCAATTGCGGAAGGTTTTTCTCATATAATCGCTTTAATTCCTTCTAACACTAATCCAATCATAAATCCGCAAACCGCCCCGTTCACTCGGATCCACTGCAAATCTTTACCGACATTATTTTCAATCATTTCGATCAACGTTTTATCATCTAACTTATCAAGGTTTTCTTGTACAAGCTTACCAATTTTCGAATGGTTCTTCTCAACAAGACTTACAACTTGTTTTTGTAACCAATCTTCTATTTTTTGAACTGTCTGTTCATCTTCTTTTATTTTATTCATTTGTTTTTGTAAAAATGGAATAACATATTTATCAGCAAATTCTTCATTATTTACAAAAGCAACTGCTCTTTGTTGTACTTGCTCTAGCATCTCTTTTATTTTGTCAGTAGCATCCCAATTCGCAATCCACTTTTCTTTCCAATTTTCTAATTCCTTTAATAAGGCTTCATTTTCTTTTACATTGATAATTTCTTGACGAATCTTCGCTAATATAAGTTGTCTTGTGCTATTATCAGCCTCTTGTAGGCTGTTAATATTACTAATGATAAACTTCTGCAAAATGCCGCCAATTTTATCTTCATCTACAATATTCATAAATGATTTCAAAGTAAACTGCAAGAATCCATCTACTTTTATATTTTCCATCGCCTTCATACCTAAGCTACCGAGCTGGTAACGAGCTTCATCTTGCGCTGTCCAATCTTTTACCTTCACTAATATGTAATCAAGTGTCTTCTCATCATATTCTTGCACAACTAATTGATCAACAAGCACTTGTAAAATGTTATTTGTATTAATTGTATGTAAATACGTCTTTAATTCTTTTTCAATAATAACCGCTAATTTTTCTGTATCGATTGAAACAATCGCCTTCTCAGCAATCGTTACAATCCCCTTTTTCACAGCATCAGACTGCATTTCTCTCTCAGCAATTTGTAGCACCATTTGTGCTAGCTGCATTTCTTTTACTTTATTCGTAATACTTTCTTTCGTTAGCCATTCATTTTCTAACGTATTGATGAGCCCTTTCGTTACTCGTTTACGGTTTTTAGGTAACAAAGCTGTATGCGGAATTGGAATTCCCATCGGGTGACGGAATAATGCTGTAACTGCGAACCAATCTGCAAGCCCGCCAACTAACCCAGCTTCAAATCCCCCTTGTATAATCTCTCCAGCTATCGTTCCTTGAAAAGGGATAGAAGCCGCAAAGCCTATCCCCATAACCCCAAGCGAAATACCCGCTATATATTTAGTCTGTAATGACATCGTATACACATCCTCTTATTATGTAAAATAAAGCTTTTTTGTTGTATTTATTCAATATTAGTTATCCTTTATATATACTATAAAGAACTATTGTGAAAATAACAAAGATTTTTATGTACATGAAAAAATGAGGCTACAACTAGCCTCATTTTTCTTATACCGTTAACTCCAAACCTTTCCTATAATATTCATTCATTACATCTTTTGGAACCATACTTCCACCCGTTCCCCACACAATATGAGTACCTTTTTTCACCTTCTCTGTTAACTGTTGCTTTTGTAAATACTCATCTTCTTTACATACTTTCACTGGCCCAATCATACCTGCTAGTGCAGAAGGCTCTAAATAAATATTCTCCGTATCAGCTAGTTTTTTTAACAATCTATATAACTCTTCATCACTTACTGTGTAATTTCCACTCAAAAATGGTTCCATCGTTTTACCGACAAATCCAGACGGTCTTCCTACCGCTAGTCCGTCCGCGTCTGTTACATTATCAATCCCGATATCTTGAACAGCAATTTTATCATGAAGGCCTGTCATTAAACCGAGTAACATACAAGGAGAATGTGTTGGCTCTGCAAAGAAACAATGAACGTTGTCTTTATACAATAACTTTAAACCAAATGCGACGCCGCCAGGTCCGCCTCCTACTCCGCACGGAAGGTAAACGAATAAAGGATGCTCTTCATCTACTACAATCTCTAACTCTTCTAATTGCTTTTGTAATCGTGATGCTGCTACTGCGTATCCTAAAAATAAATCATGTGAGTTTTCATCGTCTACAAAATAACAGCTAGGATCGGCATCTGCTTGCTGACGCCCCTCTTCTACTGCTTTACTATAATCAGCTTCATACTCAATAACGTTTACACCTTTACTTCTTAATAAATCTTTCTTCCATTCTTTTGCGTCTGCTGACATATGAACCGTTACGTTAAAACCTAGTTTGGCACTCATAATCCCAATGCTTAGCCCTAAATTTCCTGTTGAACCGACCGCAATTGAATATTTGGCAAAAAACTCTCTACATGTATCACTATCCAAAATGGAATAATCATCTTCTTCTGTTAACATACCATGTTGCAAAGCTAATTGTTCAGCATATTTTAACACTTCATAAATGCCACCCCTAGCTTTAATTGATCCTGATATCGGAAGATGACTATCACATTTTAATAATAATTCTCCTAAAATAGGTTGCTTGTAATTTGTCTCTAAAGCTTCTTTCATAGAAGATATTTTCACTAAAGGTGATTCGATTATGCCATTCGTCCCTTTCGTTTCAGGAAAAACTTTCGCAATATATGGTGCAAAACGCTTTAATCTCTCTTCCGCATCTTTTACATTCTCTTCATTAAGTGGTGAATCTTTTATTGCCCTTTCATACTTTTCTATGTTTGGATTTATCCAAAATACTTCTTCTGTTGCAATAAGTTTATTCACTAATGGGTATTCTGCTTGTAATGCCCCTATTTCTTTCATTTTGTTTCCTCCTTATATCCTTGTAGCTCACCATATAATAAATTATAATTAAATTAATTTTAATATAGTTTAACACAAATCGTTAACTTTAGTTAATTTTAATTTAATTTATTTAAATATAATTTAATAACCCTTAAGGAGATTTTCATTATGGAAAATATAGATATTGGTAAAAAAATTGAAAAACAAAGAAAAGAAAAAGGTTTAACTAGTAAAGAACTAGCAAAGATGGCCGATATTACACCATCTATGTTAAGTCAAATTGAGCGTGGGTCTGCTAACCCTTCTATTCAAACATTAAAAGTGCTTGCTAAAGCTCTTGATGTGCCAACATTTAGCTTTTTACTTGAAGATACAAATACAGACGATTTAATTGTACGTTCCCATAAACGAAAGAAAATGATTATTGATAATTTATCATATGAAATGCTTTCACCTGATTTCACTGGAAATTTAGCAACAGCAATTATGACCGTCCCGCCTAATACAGCTTCATCAGAAAATGTGCTAGAACATAAAGGAGAAGAATTAGCATTTGTCTTAGATGGGAAAATCACATTATATTTAAATGAGGAAGAATACGTATTAGAAACTGGCGACAGTGTAAAGATACCTGCTTATTTAAAGCATAAATGGGTGAATAATTTTGAAAAAAATGCCATTGTTTTGTTTTCTGTTACTCCGCCGATTTTTTAATGTATCAATAAAAACAGGATGATTCTTATAAAATGCGGATTATCCTGTTTTTATTAAATAAGAAAGTGAAATTTTTGTTAAAAACTTAACAGTTGGACCCAATCCGAACAATCCTCCTAAAAACATTTTTACAAGTGAAGCTATCCCTCCCATTGATGCTAACGTATCATGAGTCAGATTCATCCCACCACTACCAGAGGCACTTGTAATATTCACATAAAAATAAGAAATACGTAAAAATTAATTATTTTTTCAGAATTTTGTTGAAAAATATGGTAAAATTACTCTTATACTTCTTCTATTTTGCTATTATAGAAATAATTAAATTAGGATACTTTTATCGGATGGGGGAATATATAATGAGTGTGTTATTAAAAGGGCATGAACAGATTGTCAACGAATTAAACATTTTATATCAAGTAATGGTAGCGGAGCAATTAATTGAAGCGAAACAATTAAAAGAAAAAATAGAGAAACAGATTAATAAAATTGAAGCTGATCAAAATCTATCGCTTTACTACTCCCTACTAAACTTTAAATATAAGGTCCTAACCGATTGGACAAACATTAAGTATGATACTTTTAGTCAAATTGTTCGTTTAGACAATCCAATAACTGAAGACTTTATTACTTATTATTATCACTTTTTTAAAGCTGAACATGCTACCATTATTGGAAATTATGATGAAGCAAAAAAAGAATACGAAAAAGCTGAATCCCTTTTAAAACATGTACCAGGCGAACTAGAAGAAGCTGAATATAAATATAGATTTGCTATATTTAATCACCATACAAACAAACCACTTACAGCAATCAATTATGCAAATCAAGCGAAAGAGATTTTCTCAAAATATCCACGTTATGAAATTAAAATAGCTCTATGCGAAAACATTTTAGGCTCATGTTCTGTTTATTTAAAACAATTCGAACAAGCCGAAGAGAACTATAATTCAGCAATCAATATTTTACAAAAGCTGAAAGACGATACACTAATCTTAAAAGTTCGAAATAACTTAGGTTGGCTCTACTCTTCTCAAAATCTATCAACCCTTGCTATTAGACATCTTACAATAGTTACAAACAAATTACCTAAACACCTAAAAGCCAATTTTCTACAAGCCAAAGAACATTTTAGTTTAAATGAAAAAGAACTTGCAAACGATTGGGTTCAAAAAGGCTTAGAAATTTGTAATGAATTAAATAATCAAGAATATAAACACCATTTCACTATCTTAAAAACACAACACACTGGTATTCTAGACGACTTAGAAAACGCAATCATTGCAGGCACTACATATTTTAACAGTAAAGAATTATACGATTATGCACAAGAATATTACGAATTATTAGCAGTAGAATTTCATAAAGTGAATAAAATAGAGAAATCTCAAAAATATTTTTTCAAAACTTACGAAGCAAAACAAAAATTATTAACTAAGGAGGCACTAAGATAATGAAAAAGATTAGTTTAGCTATTTTAACCTTTACATGCATACTTGCTTTTGGCTTTAATAATTTCACTGAAAATCAACAAGCAAAACAACTTCCAAAATGGGATACAGATAAACAAGAAACACATGCAGACCTATAGAAACCTAAAAACCCCTAATAAAGGGGTTTTTAGGTTTCTACAATATAATAATACGCTTATAAAAGATAGCCATACACAGATACTCTCTGTACATGGCTATCTTTTATTTTTTCGGCACCAACAAAATCCCTAAACTAATAATACAAGAGCTCATTATTTGCTGTGCTGATAGACCAAACAGAACCGAATTTTGTTCACTAACAAGCGAAATAATGATTTGAGCAAAACCCTCAATAATTAGAAAAACACTTATATTCTTTCCATTTCCGAGCCTTTCATTTTTCATCCATAACAAGCCCATTATACAAAGAGCAAGGATGATCTCGTATACGAATATAGGGTGATATAAAAGTTTAGATTCATATATTTTCATTCCCCATGGTAGTGTCGTTGGTGCACCTACTTCATGATGTAATAGAAAATAAAAGATAGTGCACACACACAATCCAAAAGGGAGTACATCAAGTAAAATACGAAGCGAAAATTGTTCCTTTTTACTTTTCCAAACAATGTATACACTAGCAATTACGCATCCTACTACAATATGTTGCATACTTCCAATAGCTAATATTGCTTGCACTGGCGCCCCAAAAGCCCATACAGGATTTAAAATTGCTGGTGCAAACTTCCATACAAATACGATGATAAGAAACGCATTTGTTACGGCATCCATCATTTTTTCATATGATGCATTTTGATGCCTCATCTTTCGTTTCATCAACATAAATCCAAATAGACTTCCAATTATAAGAGATACGGGTTGTAATCTCACGATCCACTCCATCATCACGAAATCCCCTTTTAGCTCTCAATCAATTTCTTAAATTTCTTTTCTAATTGATCTGGTGGTAATACACCTCGTACATGATCTACTATAATTCCATCTTTATTAACAAAAAATGTCGTCGGTAAAGAGAATACTTTATAATCTAGTCCAGCTACTCCGTCCATATCTAGTAGAACCGGAAACTCAAATCCATAGCGATTAGCAAATGCGCTTGCTTCTTGTACTGGGTCACTAACAGTTGCATTCACCGCAAAAATTTCAACATCCTTTTTATATTTATCATACATATGAACTAAGTCAGGTGCCTCCATTTCACACGGCCCACACCATGATGCCCAAAAATTAATAATATATGGTTTTCCCTTGGCATCATTTAACGACTGCAACTTTCCGTCCAATCCTTTTAATGTGATGCCAGGTGCTTTAAAACCTACTTGTGGTAATACTTCTTTCTCTTGTAACTCTGCTTGTTTCGCTTTTCTTTCCTTTTCTTCTTTCTTTGAATTATAAAAGTTAACCCCCGCCCAAACGAGAGCACCTACTAGTATAATAGCAATTAGTTTCTTCACTTTTCTTCCTCCTCATTTTTAAAAACCTGTAAATCCACCAAATAGACGAATAAAGAATGCTGTCATTTTCGTCATTTGATTTGTATACAATAAAATACCTGTAATATATGATAAATAAGATATATATAGCGATAAAAAGTATAATGATATAAATGACAACACCTCTATCCACACTACATATGGTAGTGTTTATTCTTAAAAAAAGAGGCTATATGCACTCTCCGACAATAAGTACAATTGACACACAGAATAACCCTACTGTTACATATACCGAGTTCGTATGTAACGGAATAGTAAGCTTAGCAACCTTTTCATTTAACACTTGCTCGATTCGTAAATTTATTGCTGTTTTTGCAAATGAAGCTGTAACACATCGATTTTCCATTGTCTTTATTTTAATTAATTTTAATAACGCGCTACCTAACTCAAATGAAGATTCCATTTTTTTCATCGCATATTTATCTGCTGCTAACTCTTGATACGTATGATATCGTTGTAACAATTCTTTTAATATCGGGATGTACATCATTCCTTCTGCTAATAACGTAAAACAAAATAATTTTAGCGGATCCCAATTATTTTGATGATATTCTTCATGGAAAATAATCGCATCAATCTCTTCATCTGAAAACGTCTGAAGCAAACCTTCCGACATGACAACTTTCGGACGGAATAATCCAATTGTAAACGCTGCAACTTCCGCAGTCGGCAGTATATATATTTGTTTCCCTTTTCTAATAAATGGGATAAGTACTTTTTGTACTTTTTTACTATAGAAAAATTGCCGCCAAATTCTTTTACAAACAATCAATACAGTAATTAATAATAACCCCGCTATTATAATACGAACCATTGATAGTTCTTTCATATGTTTTTCTAACTGAAACAAGCAAAACTTTGAAAGGAAGAATGCCTTATTTTGAAAGAGAAATGGATATGTAACATAATACAATAACAAGCTGAAAAAGAGGGTACTAACAATGAGCGCTAACAATACGATTTTACGCATTTGCCCTTTCATTTCATCGATCCTCTTTTTTTAACTGATTCAATTTGTCTTCTAATTTTTTTATTAAATTCGGATCAGCCTGCTCTAACTCATCTATCATATGTGTTATAACTAAATCTCCAAATTCCCCCACTAATTCCTGTGTCATTTTCTTCGTTTGATTGGATAAGAATTCTTCTTTCGTTTGTATAGCACGATATATGCCACTTCTTTTCACAGTCTGTTTTTCTAAGTGTAATTTCTCTACTAACCTGTTCATAACTGTCATAACAGTATTAAAATTCACAGGCGATTCTTCACTTAATTTCCGCTGGACTTCTTTAATAGTAATACCTTCAGTAGACCAAATAATCTCCATAATCTTCGCTTCAAGCGGTCCAAAGAAATGATTTAATCCTTGCTCATTTAACCTATAGTTTTGCGTAAACATCGTATGACTCCTTTCACACTACGAATTGTAGTACAAATTAAATGAGAGGTCAAACGCAAGTAATACAAACTAAAATTCACTACCTATAAATACGTACCTCATTCTATTCATTATAAGCCTAACTTATCTCCAAATGTATCAAAGAGATACTGCTCTAATATTTGTACACTAAACTTCTCATTACGCCCAAGGGCAAATAATTCCCGATCCTTCGCTACGATAGTATCTAACGGAATAACTACATTATCCACTATTTTTGTAATTTCAATTATATTACTTTTTACATTTACTTCTGTTTTAAATTCAACGTTTTCTAACACTATATGTGAACGTCTTCCTGATGCAAAAAAAGTAAAATTAGGATTTTTAACAACGCCAATTTCAGTCTCTAACGCATATAAATAGTGAAAAATTACATCTCTATGTCCATCTTTTATTATTTTTTCATCCTTCTCATCGTCTAAGTATTCTTTCAGCTTCGTTGTAAATTCAAATCGAAAATCCACTTTTTTCACGCTCCTTCTTTGTATTTCATATTAAATAAATATATTGAAATAATTTTACCATATTGTAATACAACTTCCTATTAAAAGTAAAAACTGTTTTAGAAAATCGCTATTATTTCCGATACCCTTTTAAAATATAAGTATAAATTCAATATGAATGAATGCTTCATTACATCTATTTAAACATATTTTTTCCATTTTTTGAAACATTAGTATGAAATATTATATATCAATGAATGGTTTCTAATTCATTGGTATATATAGTCAGTAGTTTCTTTACTATCCCGATATACTTAAACTACATTTTCTACTTATTCATTACATATAGAGAAGGAATGTAACTCTCTTCTATCGAATTTTTATATAACAAAAATAATTAGGTGGTGCTTTACTATGAAATTAGCTGTCATTGGTGGCGGTGATTTACAAGATTCAAATCACTTGCCTATTAATGAACGCCTTATAGAATTAACAAATAAACAGTATCCAAAAGTATTGTTTATTCCAACGGCTAGTCATGATGATGAAAGCTATATAAAATTATTTTTAGACACGTTTGAAAAACAATTACATTGTGAAGTACAAATTTTACGCATTACAACAGATTCACCTTCTAAGTATGAAATAGACGAGATGATTCATTCAGCCGATTTAATTTATCTAGGTGGCGGAAACTATATTCACATGCTTACGCAATGGAAAGAACATAGACTTGATGAAAAATTATTATTGGCTCTGCAACAAGGGACACTTATTGCTGGCTATAGCGCTGGTGCTATGTGTTGGTTCACGTCTAGTATCCGATCAGATTATGAAGGTTCTGGTTATATAGAGAGTAATGGATGGGGGATTGTTAATAAAAGATTTTGTCCACATTATAATCAATTAAACAGAATGAACGCCTTCCATTCCTTTTTACAAAATCATCAAGGGAATATAGAAGGAATTGCACTGGAGGATAATTGCGCTTTATATATTACAGAGGAATCCTTTGAGATTATCGGTGAATCGGAAAAAGCATGGGAGTTTTATATGAGTGATAAAACACTCATTAGACAACATTTTGATATAACTTTAAAAAGCTATTTGTAAACCTGCACTTAAGAAAAAATGTCCCTAAGTCTAATAACTTAGGGACATTTTTTCTATTTAACTAACTAATCGTGTAATTCGTTTCTTTTGCCATGAAAGCTTATAATATGCATACTGCAATATTAAGCTGACAATAAATGCTGCTGGATACCCGATCCAGATACCTTCTATTCCAAGACTTGTATGGTAAGAAAGATAATATGCTACGGGTACTTCTACAAGCCAAATTGAAACAACTCCAATAACAGTTGGCCAAAGTACTGTACCGCTCGCTCGCATTGTCGCACTAATAATTTGTGCATGACCGAAAATTAAATAACTCCATAACGTAATCATAACTAAGCTATGAGCAATTTCAATTGTAGTTTGACTCGTTAAAAATAGTGATAAAATGTCTCTTGAGAATAAATAAATAAGAGATATTAACACACCACCGATGACGTAGTTCATAATAATTCCGGCCTTCACAACTTTCTGCAATCGATCAAATTGATTCGCCCCAATTGATTGTGCTGCAAAAATAGAAACTGTAATACCAAGGCTAACTGCTGGCATTTGTACATAACTTGCAACTTGATTCACAACGCCGTAAGCAGCTGTTGCATCCGAACCGTAACGATTTACAAATGCGATTACGGCAATCTCAGATAATGAAACTAATATCATATTTATACTTGCCGGTATACCGAGCCTTAGCAATAGCTTTAATAACTCCCCATCCATTCGAAGGTATTTTCTAACCGTTCCATCTAGTTGTAATGGGTGATTTTTCTTCTTTAAATACACAAGCATGACAATAAACGTAATAACTGTAGATATAACAGATGAATAGGCTGCTCCATACACATCTAATTTCGGAGCTCCTAACCATCCAAAAATAAGAACTGGTAATAAAATCATATTTAGTACTGTACTTACAATTAAAAAGTAAAATGGCGTTTTAGAATCTCCTGTACCTCTCATAAATGTTGTATATGCGAAATATAAAAATAATACTGGCATCGATATAAATAAAATCCGTGCATAATGTACACTTATTTCAATAATATTTTCTGGCGTTCCCATTAGACGCATAATATCCATCGCAAAAATACTTCCTATTATCGCCAACACAACTCCAATAATAAAGGTAAATGTCAGCGTCGTACCAACGATAGCTTTTAAACGATCTTCGTTTTTAGCACCAAACGCCTGACCAATTAAAATAGAGCTTCCTGAACCGATACCAATTACAAATGAAACGAGCAAGAAAAATAATGGGAAGAATGCTGATATAGCCGCTAAATCATTAACTCCAAGCCATCTTCCTACTACTACCATACCAAATAATTGTCCAACTGATTGTAGTACATTACTTAATAATAACGGTACTAAAAACATCGACATCGATTTCCAAATCGGTTTACTCTCACTTTCCAACTTATGTGACTCCGCACCTTCTTTATTGTTATCTGCAGGTGGTTTCAAATTTCATTTCTCCTTTTATTAAACATCTATTTTCAATCTCTATCTCTTTGTATAGTTGTTATAACACTGTGCTTCTATTCATTTTCTTTTCATATGATTATAACTTCACCCAATATTGACTTCCATCGGCTGTTCGATCTAAAAATCCATATTCAATTAAATATCTTCTTAAAGTTACGAAATCAGAGTATACATTTTCTATCACTGTATTTACTTCTTTTTCAGTATACTTTTTATTACTATCAAACTTCTTCACTAAATGACGCAATATAATTAATTTACGCTTTTGTTTCTTCGGAAATTTGGAGAGAGGTCCATCTAATCCTTCTGTAAAGTGAGCTTTTAATATTTCATTATTTTCTTCTTCCGTAATATTGTATCGTTCATCCACCATCGTTGCTGTTCTATGAATTGGTACAAATTTCGTTTGTAGTTTTGATTTTTCTTCTGATAATTCCATTAGCGCTAAAAATACTTTTGCTTGCTTCATTTTCTCTCGCAGTGTAAATCGATGATTACGAATTGTTGATGTACTTCCGCCATCCAACTCTTTTACAATTTCTTTATCATTCAGTCCCATATAGAAAAACTGAACCATTTTCTTTTGTAAATCTGTTAATCCAGTAAATTTCTTATCCATATTTAGCAAATAATCAAACATAGACGTATGCTCATTTTGAATATGCAATTGGACGAACTTCTCTGCTTCATACAAAACTTGATTATCTTGATAAATAACACCTTTAATAAATGTTTCACCACAAGCTAAGCAAATGTACCCCTCTTTTTCTTCATCAAACACATACCCTTTCTTTAATTCCTCTATTGACGCATCCCAAAACTTCTCTGAAATATCGCTCATACTAAACACTCCTTCAAAATGTTTATTTAAAAACCAAACAAATCACTATATCGTTTATTATCACTTCATCATCTTATCACAACACAAACAAACATTTCAACGTTTCGTTTGCCCATTTTATAAACTTTTATAAAAACATCTATCAAAAGGGGTTAATACAACGAAAAGCGAATATGTTTATGCAAATTCATTTTATAGGATGTGAAATAGAACATGAATATTCTTCAAGACCCTTGGTTTACCGTTAAGCAAATTGCACAGAACCCATATGCGATTAGTGAATATGGAACCGGTATTCACTCATTCCAAAACTTCAGTATTCAATTTTAACTACAAAAAAGATGTTTCCGTATAAGAAAACACCTTTTACTTTTTATCCCGCTATTTACCGGGCAGTAAGCCTCCCACTAATTAACGTTTCACTTTATATATTCTATTTACAGTCTCTACTAAAACCTTACTTGCTTGTACAAATGTATGCTTTCGATTTCTATCTTCAACAAATTTATTAGCACAACTACTCATAATCATCATACAACTAATTATGACTAACGCTATCTTTCTATTCTTGTAAGTCACTTTATGCCACTCCACTATTACAAAACTTCTTTTGAATTTATCCCATCAAGAAATTTTACATGAATAATAAAACGTGTGAATATGCAATTCTGCATATTCACACGTTTTATCACAATGTTATGATTTAATTTAGTTACAGAACAAGTATACCGAGGTGACTAACTTGAAATTTAAAGCGAAAAAAAATCCATTCCACGTCATTTTCATTACATTATTTATAATTATTTTTTTCGTTTCGTTATTCTTTCAAAATGAAAATTCTATTTTTTTCACTCTCATGATGCTGCTAAATATCGTGAATCTTTCTTCATTCTATTTCTCTCACTACAACGTAACGGAATCATCTCTTGTTGTAAAACACGGTTTCATACTTCGTACTGAAATCCCATTTAAAGACATTCGCCATATTAAGCACTCTGGCAAAAAACTTCGTTCAAAAAAATGGACTAGGCAACAATTAGAAATACATTACAATTTATTTGACTCAGTGACCTCTTTCGTACCACTAGAAGAAGAAAAATTCATTTCACTCTTAAAAGAGAACTGCCCACAGATGAAAGTAATGAATACGCCTGCTAACAAATAATATATTTTGAAGCTTGCATTATTGCAAGTAGATGAAACTTAAAAATGAACATCAAAAAAGCCAAGATTCTATACTCAGAACCCTGGCTTTTTCTATTACTCTTTTGGAGCAATCATTTTCTTTGGATCTACAATTTCATCAAATTGCTCTTCTGTTAGTAGCCCAGATTGCAATGCTGCTTCTTTTAAAGTTAATCCTTCTTTATGAGCATGCTTCGCAATTTTCGCTGCATTTTCATATCCGATATGTGGGTTTAGCGCTGTTACAAGCATTAGTGAGCGATTCACATTTTCATTAATTACTTCTTCATCTGCTTCAATACCAACTGCACAATTGTCATTAAACGAAACAATTGCATCCGCTAATAAGTGAGCTGATTGTAAGAAGTTATAAGCAATAACAGGTTTAAATACATTTAACTCAAAGTTACCTTGGCTCGCAGCAAATCCGATTGTTGCATCATTCCCCATTACTTGCGCTACAACCATCGTTAACGCTTCACTTTGCGTTGGATTTACTTTACCTGGCATAATAGAGCTTCCCGGTTCATTTGCTGGAATAATAATTTCTCCAAGACCACTACGTGGACCACTTGCAAGCCAACGTACATCGTTAGCGATCTTCATTAGATCCGCAGCTAATGCTTTTAATGCACCGTGAGTATATACAACTTCATCATGGCTCGTTAATGCATGGAACTTATTTGGTGCAGAAACAAATTGTTTACCTGTAAATTGACTAATTTCCTCTGATACCATCTCACCAAATTTAGGATGAGCATTAATACCTGTTCCAACCGCAGTTCCACCAATTGCTAACTCTTTCATATATGTATTGCTCTCTGCAATCATACGCTCTGTTTTTTCAAGCATACGGTGCCATCCGCTAATTTCTTGCCCTAAAGTTAACGGCGTTGCATCTTGTAAATGTGTACGACCAATTTTTATAATATGTTCAAATGCAGTTACTTTTTCTGCTAAAGTTTCTTTTAATTTCGTAATCGCTGGTAATACGCGATTTTCTACTGCGATTACACAAGCTACATGAAGCGCCGTTGGAAATGTATCATTTGAACTTTGTGACATGTTCACATCATCATTCGGATGAATATGTACGTCAGATCCCTTCTCTTTCAAAATTTGATTCCCACGATTTGCAATTACTTCATTCACATTCATATTTGACTGTGTACCACTACCTGTTTGCCATACGACAAGCGGAAAATGTTCATTCCATTTCCCTGCAATCACTTCGTCAGCAGCTTCTACAATTGCTTCTGCTTTTTCTTCTGATAGCTTTCCTAATTTTTGATTGCTAAGCGCTGCACTCTTCTTTAAAATTGCAAATGCTTTTACAATTTCAAGCGGCATTTGCTCTGTTCCAATTGGAAAGTTTTCTTTACTACGTTGTGTTTGTGCTGCCCATAATTTATCAGCTGGAACTTTTATTTCTCCTAATGTATCTCTTTCAATTCTGTACTCCATGTTTTCATCCCCTTGAAAATATAATACCTACATCTCTTATAATAACAGACTTCCTCTTAAATGATAAGAATTCTCACTCTTAAATATAGATATTCTATATTTATTTAAAAAAATTCCTCTTGACCTAAACTTAAGTTTAGGCTGTATCCTTTCCATTGTAACCTACTATAACATTACTGGAGGAATTCAATATGAAAAAATATGCTTTTATAACAGGTGCGAATAAAGGAATTGGATATGAACTTGTTCGTCAATTAGCAGAAAAAGATTATCACGTATTTTTAGGTGCTCGTAATGAACAACTTGGACAACAAGCCGTAGAATCTTTAAATGTTTCAAACGTTTCCTATATTCAAGTAGATATTTCAAATTCACAATCCATTCAAGAAGCAACAAAGAAAATTTACGAAACGACTGATCACTTACATTTATTAATTAATAATGCAGGCATAGCGCTAGACTTCAATATGCTACCTAGTGAATTAAATATTGAAACTTTACGCCAAGGATTTGAAGTTAATTTTTTTGGAACTTTCCAAATGATGCAAGCCTTTTTACCATTATTAAAGAATTCAAGCAACAGTAAAATAATAAATGTAACAACTGATATGGCCTCACTAACAATGTTTTCTAATGGTGAAACACATCCAATTAATACACTAGGATATAATTCTTCAAAAACAGCTATTAATGCTTTAACATTAGCTTTTAGTAAAGAATTTGCTACTAACGGTCCAGAAGTATTTGGGGTAACTCCTGGTTTTACAACTACGGATCTTAATGGAAATTCCCCCGGTGGCCATACAACCACTGAAAGTGCTAAAATTATTATTAAATATGCATTAAGTGAAACAAACTATAATGGCAAAATACTAAATAAAGATGGCATTATACCTTGGTAATAAAAGGATGAATGATATGTATTATACAATTGGACAAGTCGCCAAGATGCAACACTTAACAATTTCTCAAATACGTTATTACGATAAACAAGGACTGTTCCCTTTTCTGCAAAGAAACGAAAAAGGAGATCGAGTTTTTGATGAAGAAGCACTGAAATATTTAGAGATGATTTTGTGTTTAAAAAACACTGGTATGCCAATTCAAAAAATAAAACAATTTATCGACTGGTCTATGGAAGGAGAATCTACCATCCTTCAAAGGTTAGAATTAATGAAACAACAGGAGACCAATGTCTTACAGCTCATTCAAGACACTGAAAAAAACTTAAAAAAGATACAACAAAAAATTGCTAAATATGAGAATGAAATAACTTCAGCAAATGCTATTAAAAAATAAAAAAATCACCTTCTACATATTGTAGAAGGTGATTTTTATTTTATGATGCTTGCTTTCCTTTATCTGCATCATCCACATACCAGATGAATTTGCCTGTATATCCGTAAATAACTGCTAAAATTAACGATACGAAGCTTAACCACATAAACGGAACGTATGAGAACGTTGCTACACCTAAAATACCAGCCATAAAAATACCATTATCAGACCATGGAACCATACCTGAAGTTAACGTTCCACCTACTTCTGAGTTACGCGCTAATACACGACGGTCTATTTTTAATTTATCATAGCTATCTTCCATAATTTTTGGTGTTAAAATTAGTGATACATACATCGCACAACCAAATATATTAGCTAAGAATGCCACGATTAATGTAGACAATGTTACATTACCTGCAGAATTTAATTTCTTCTCAAATTTTGATACGATTACTTTTAAAACACCTAGTTTTTCAAGTAATCCACCAAATCCTAAACCGAAAATAATAACGGCTACTGAGCCAAGCATGCCGTTAATTCCACCACGGTTTAATAACTTGTCAACAAACTCAACACCAGATTGAATTGAGAATCCGTTATAAGCTGTTCCAATCGCCTCTCCAAAGTTCATCCCTTGGAAAAGGGTTGCCCAAATTGCACCAATTAAAGCTCCCATTGCAATTGTTGGCATAGACGGTTTCTTCATCGCTAATAGAACGATAACAATGACCGCCGGAACAAGCATCCATATTTTAATATCAAATTGCTTTAATAAAGCTTCTTTTAAAAATTCTACTCGATTCAAATCTACATTATCGCCGCCATACATCCAACCAGCTACAGTAAACATAATACTAGTAATAATATAAGCTGGAACATCTAATACGAGCATAGCTCGAACGTGAGCAATAACATCTACTTTCGCCATAGAAGCTGCAAGAACTGTGCTATCAGAAAGTGGTGATAATTTGTCGCCGAAATAAGCTCCTGAAAGAACTGCACCAGCAACAAGCGGAAGTGGTAAACCAAGGCCTTCACCAATCGCCATCATAGCAATACCTGCTGTTCCCACTGTTCCCCAAGACGTTCCTGTTGCGATAGAAGTTATAGAACAAATAATTAATGTTGCTAATAGGAATATGCTAGGGTGAATAAATTCTAATCCATAATAGATTAATGTTGGTACTACCCCACCAGCAATCCATGTTCCAATTAAAGCACCTACTGCAACTAAAATCAGTATCGCTTCTAATCCGTTAGAAATCCCTTTCGTAATTGCATCTTGCAATTCTTGATAACGAAATCCTAATCTTAATCCAAGCGCAATTACTAAAAACCATGAAATAAATAGCGCTAATTGAATTGGGAGATCAAAAATCGTTTGGAAGGAAAAGACAACAGCAAGAAATAGTAATAAAAGAACTATGATTTCTAGCATCGATGGTAATCTTACACTTTTCATTTTTTTCTCTCCTTACAAGTCGATAACATGACGTATGTCGTCTTACATGTATGTAATATACAATTAGCGAAGACAAAACAAAATTTTCATATTATTTCGATTTATTTTTCCAGTATAATATATTCACAACCCTTTCTATTGTAAAAGTAGATTACGTTTTTCGCAATGAAAAATATAAAAAATGTTGTATTTTTATTTATCCCGATATTTTCGGCCAATAAGACCCCCGTCTCAAAATTCAGTAAGTGCAAAGCACTTAGGTAAGAAATTAACTACTGTAAAATTCCGAATTGATATGAACGTATTAAAGCTTCACTTTATTTACAAAGAAAAATCCCATACTAACTTTTTTAATATTTGCTGCAATAAAACTTTTTACAACTATCTTCACTTTTTAATTCACACTATTATTTTCCACACAAAAATAGGACACACATCATTAAAATGATGCATGCCCTATCTTTATTTATACATATTTTGTATTTCTTCTTTATTTTTAAGTATTTCCTCAAACTTATCACTACAACCCTTCGGAAATAACACTCCCAGTCCATATGAATGCGCAAATTGAAAATGAGGGTACTTCGCTTTTACCTCATCCCAAAACTTATATACGCCGAAATCACTACTTCTAACTTCAATATCATGAAATAATACAATACCGTTTTTCGCGACTTTCGGTAGCCATGTATTATAATCGTGAGAAACAGCTTCATACGTATGATAGCCATCAATATGCAAAAGATTTATCGTTTCATCTTGAAACCGGTCTACAGCATCATCAAAAGTAGATCGAATTAAATTTCCTATATTAAGGTAGTTATCGCTCACTACTTTTTCTACTATTTGAAAAACCCCTTCTCCATATGGACCTGTATGCCCATCTCCAGCCCAAGTATCTACTGCAAAGCATTTAGTCGATAACCCTCCATCTTTTACTCCCTGACAAAAACTAAAAAAGGAAGCTCCTAAATGTGTACCTAACTCAACTAAAGTTTCTGGTTTTTCAAATCGTACTAAGTCATATGCAAAATCTAAATGTCCACTCCACGCAGATTGTGACCGAATAATAGGACTAAATGTTTCAAATTCAAATGATGGTTTATGAGTAACCCAGTTCATCGCATAACTCCTTCTGCACATATTTTTAACAAACCAAATTACTCTTATCTTTATTTTTTTATCGCCTTGATTATGATTCTATTTCATGAAAATATGAAGAATTTATTCTTTTCTATTGAGGTAAAGCATCATATACATATGGGTCAGTTGGCTTATTAATTTTCTCGATTTTGTTTACTTTTACAAGTGGAAAAACTGTTCCTTTATATGTCGTTTCATCTAATAATCCTGTTATTTTCACCCATGTTTCTTCTGGAATTTTTTCAATATTTTTCCCGGTAACAATCATCCCCCAGACTGATGCATCCGCAATACAACAAGTTATGCCATATCGAGCCACTACTGCTTTATTACCCGTCACATCTTTATCCTTATATATAAACCCTAAGAATGTAATTTCTTTCCCTTTAAACCAATTAACATTTTGACCAATTACATTCATTGTTTGAACATAATCCTTATCCTTTACTTGTAGTTTACGCTGTCCTAACATACTTTTTACTACTTGCTCTTCCGTTTTATAAGTCGTTGCTAAATTTGATGTTTCTTCTGAATCAACTAATACTTCTCGCTCATCAAACTTAACCTGTTTCCCCTCTTTTTCGTTTCTTTCCAGACTTCTCGCCTGTACACTTTGATTCATACCCCTTTTTCCTGCTAAACTTCCATCAATTGTTACACTTCCAAAGAGAAAAGCACTAACTATCGGAACAACAAATAAAACATATACAAAGAAACTTTTTATCCCTGATTTTGATGTTGTATGATGTTTACAACAATTATAATCATGCTGTTTTTCTCTTCCATCCCCCCAAACTTGTACAATACCAAAAATTAAAATTACTACAAAAGCTATATACGTAAATTTGATCATTTTTGGAGCGATAAAATTATAAATATTCCCTGTTACAAGTAGTTTAAATAAGAGCATTGCTAAACCAATTAAAATAATGCCACGAATATAGCGATGATATGCCTTCTGCTCCTCTTTCTCCATTCTTTCTCACCTCCTATAACATTATGATTTGCACGATGGTATACACAGATACAATGACAATTCCCATCAAAAAGAATACAAATCTCTTTTGAAAATACGCAAATAGCATTAACGTATTTTTCATATCAAGCATAGGCCCAAACACAAGAAATGCGAGAAGTGCCTTTATCGAGAAAACATGTCCAAAAGACGCAGCTATAAAAGCATCGGCTGCAGAGCAAATTGATAAAACATAACCAAACCCCATCATAATAACGGGAGCAATTACTTCGTTATGTGCTACTGCATCCAGTACATTCCGATCAAAAAACGTTTGAAATACACTTGCTAAAAAAGCACCAATCAATAAATACTTACCAGTATCAAAAAACTCATCTACAGTGTGATTCATAACATCTTTCCAACTCTTTTTTTTGCTTGTTTGAACTGAAACCTCTACGTCTTTTAAAACATTTCTTTCGCGATAGCAATAATACACAATTAGACCTATGAATAGAGCAACTAGAATTGTTATCCCAAAGCGTGCATATACAACGTAATCATTTTTTTGAAACGCATATACAGTAGATAAAAAAACGACTGGATTCATAATGGGTGCACTCAGTAAAATAACAATGCCTACATGAAGTGGTAACCCCTTTTGAATGAGCCTTCTTACAATTGGTATAATGACACATTCACACATTGGAAAAAGAACTCCCACAAATACTGCTGGAATCATTGCAACAATTGGAGATTTCGGCATTACTTTTTGAATCATATCTTCCGTCACAAACACTTGAATAAATGAAGAAACAATTACCCCTAATAAAATAAAAGGTATTGCTTCAAAAATGATACTTAAAAATACCGTATTCACATTCAGCCATTCCTGCGGTATATTTTTGTGCAAATTTACTAGACTTGTAAAATCTACAAAAAATAATAAAAAGAGAAACATAGCGATAAGAGCTATGCCTACTAATTCTTTTGAAACTCTATTAAAGACCAAGCTTCTCGCCTCCATTTTATTTATATGTAAACATGTGCTTGTCCAAATCCTTCATACTACAGCACAAATTTTATAGTCTATTTCTATTCTTAAATCGTAATCATTATGATTTATTATTGATTTTTCTTTTCCTATCGTTTAATATAAAACGTAATCATTACGATTTAAAGGAGAGATCATTTCATGAAAAAAGTACCTATCACTGTATTAAGTGGTTTTTTAGGATCTGGAAAAACTACCTTACTACATCACATTTTGACTAATAAGAATAACTTAAAAGTAGCTGTTATCGTTAATGATATGAGCGAAGTAAACATTGATGCATCTCTTATAAAAAAGGGTGGTTTTTCACGTACGGAGGAAAAACTAGTAGAAATTCAAAATGGCTGTATTTGTTGTACACTACGAGAAGATTTAATGATAGAAGTGAATCGTCTTGTGGAAAATGGTGATATTGACTATATTATTATTGAATCTTCTGGTATAAGTGAGCCTATTCCAGTTGCTCAAACGTTTACTTATACAGACGAAGTTCTTACCATTGATTTAACGAAAAATTGTCGCCTCGATACGATGGTTACAGTTGTAGATGCAAATAGATTTTGGGATGATTTTGCAGATGGAGAAAGTTTATTAGACCGAAAACAAGCAATCGATGAGAATGATACCCGAGAAGTTATTGATTTATTAATAGATCAAATTGAGTTTGCAAACGTAATTATTCTTAATAAGATAGATTTGCTAGAAAAAGAAGATGTGATAGAGCTTCATCATTTACTAAAAAAATTAAATCCTAATGCAAAAGTTCTTGAATCTTCGTTTAGCAAAGTACCATTACAAGAAATTTTAAACACAAATCTATTTAATTATGAAGAAGCTAGTCAATCGGCCGGCTGGATACAAGAATTAAACAGTGATCATCATACACCGGAAACAGAAGAATATGGTATCACTTCTTTTGTTTACCGCCGCAAATATCCTTTCCATCCCGAGCGCCTTATGAATTGGCTAGAAAAATGGCCTTTAGATGTTGTAAGAGCGAAAGGATTCTTCTGGTTGGCATCTCGTAATAATATGATAGGGCTTCTATCTCAAGCAGGCTCCTCTATTACAATTCAAGGAGCCGGTGAATGGATAGCGGCATTACCTGAAACTGAAAAAAATCAAATGATTACAGAAGAACCAGAAGTATTGAAAAACTGGGATAAACAATATGGAGATCGAATAACCGAACTCGTATTTATCGGAATTGATATGAACTGTTCTTTAATTGAACAATCATTAGATGATTGTTTATTAACAGAAAAAGAAATGCAACAAAACTGGAATACATTTATTGATCCTATCCCGGCTTTTACTTATACTTCATAACAATTAATAAAAGGCTTCAGTAGAATGAAGCCTTTTTACTTTATAGCACTCTTATTTAATAGGTTTGCTTTAATTATGAATACAATTGTACCTAAAACAATTAATATAGCATATACGATACCAACTACATTACCTATTTTTTCTAAGCCAAGCGGTAATATTATAGTAGCAACTCCAACTATATAAGAAAATGCTCCTGAAAGCTTCGCTAATTTATTTTTATCTCCAACAAACGTTTCTTCTTGATATCCTGCTAACAAAAACAACCTCTTTTTCACATGTATTTGATACCCTAAAAAAATGATAAGTAACCCAACAAATAAACAAACTAAAAACCCAGCTAACATATACTCCCCCTCCTCTACAATATTTTACTATACATAAAAAACAAATTAGAAATTTCAGTTTATTAACACGTCATTCTGTGATATATTGCATATTGTATTCAATTTGTATTTTTAGAAAGGAGAATTTTAGATCATATGGATTCAAATCGATTAAAAGGAATTATAATGGTCATAATCGGTGCTTGTTTATGGGGCTTGTCTGGTACAGCTGCACAACAACTTTTTCAATATGACAATGTTTCAACCGAATGGTTAGTTACGATCCGTTTACTTATATCTGGAATTATTTTGCTCATTATTTCCTCATTCGGAACGAGAAAAAAAGAGATATTTAGCATTTGGAAACAAAAATCTGATGCTATTAAAATGATTTTGTTTGGTCTATTCGGTATGCTTGCTGTACAGTATACGTATTTCGCTTCAATTAAAGAAGGAAATGCTGCCGTGGCAACATTATTACAATATTTAGCTCCTATATTCATCACTGTATACTTACTTTTCAAATGGAACGTTCGTCCATCAAAAATTGATTTCATTTCAATTACCCTTTCATTAGTAGGCACTTTTCTCTTACTAACAAACGGGTCTGTTCATAACTTGGCTGTTTCTACACCAGCTATTATTTGGGGGATTTTATCTGGATTATCTCTCGCTTTTTATAGTTTATATTCAAAGGAATTGTTAGAAAAATGGTCTTCCTCCGTTATCGTTGGATGGGGCATGATTATTGGGGGTATTGGTGTAACGATTGTACACTTTATTTCTACAAACGAATTCATTTTATTATCAACTATGAAATATGTAAAACTAAGTACCCTACCGCTCATCACATTTGTCGTCATTTTCGGGACACTTATTGCCTTTTATTTATACTTAGACAGCATACGATACCTGACTCCGAAAGAAACAACATTATTTGGTTGCACAGAACCACTCGCAGCTATTATTTCTTCTGTACTTATATTGCAAGTGCCATTTCAATCTTTTCAGTTATTAGGCGCTTTTTGTGTCATTGTAATGGTGCTCATCTTAAGCCAAAAGCCGGATGAAGGGAAACAAAAATTAAAGCTTGTTCATGCAAAAAAGGAAAATATACAATGAAAGGATTGAATTCACTATGCCTGTCCCTCAAAATTATAAAAAACCAGGAAGAGTTTCAGCAAAATCACTCGTTTTAAATCAACTACAAAATTGGATTATTGAAGGTGTACTGAAGCCCAATGAAAAAATTAATGATGGGGAATTGGCTGAGGCACTAGGAGTAAGCAGAACACCTGTAAGAGAAGCACTTCAAATATTAGAGCTTTCTGGATTAGTGGAAATGGTACCAGGGCAAAAAACGAAAATTGCTCCTATTAAGTTAGACGACGTATCTATCATTTATGAAACGATGGCTGGTCTTCACTCTATTATAGGAAAGCAAGCTCTTCAAAACATTACAGACGCTGATATTCAACTACTTTCTGAAATAAATGAGCATTTTCAGCAATCTATAGAGAAAAAAAACGCAAAACAAGCTTTAGAATTAGATATACAATTCCACAATACAATTTCTTCTATTGCTAAAAACCAATATATTGAACCCTTTCTAGAAAATATGCAACTTCACGTTTTACGTCTTGAATATTTGTTTTTCCAAAACTTTGTTCCAGCAAGTCAATCTATTGAAGAACATCACTCTATCATTCAAGCATTACAGAAGCAGGACGAAAAACAAATGGAACAAATAATGACCCAAAACTGGCTCCGTCCCATGAAAGAAATACAAAAAATAATTTCTACGAAATAAAAAGAGAGCTGGTTACACAAAATCGTAACCAGCTCTCCTTTTACTAATCTATATAGCTACGCCTGAATATTTGCATAATCTTCCATATCTTCGTACTCTTTTTCCAATTCCTCTAAAGACAGCTCGTATAATTGTCGGTCGCGAATCTTAAACACACCTGCTCCAATTAACTCATCAATTAAATGCCTCTTACGATTTTCAACAGCAAAACGGAGTTGACTACTCATCTTTTAAAAAACTCCTTTCTACGATCATTGAAAATGATAATCTCTATCAATTACCACTTTTGATTATAAAAGATGACTCTTTATAAGTAAAGTAATTTCATGAAATATTTACCTTGCAAAGTACTTGTGGCCACATTATATATATGTATGCCGTGCGAAAAATGTTATGACACTTTTTCTTATCCTTTTTCTTTCATACTTTGCAAGTTGTCTCATCATGATTAAATTCACCATCTATTTCTACTTGAATGGTGACATGTTCTACATGAAATTTCTCCTTTAATACATACGTAGCCTCTTTTAATACACTTTGCGTTTCATTCCCTTTAATAATAAGATGACATGTTAATACTTGAAAATCTGATGTGACAGACCATATGTGCAAATCATGAACTTCTTTGACAATCGGAATATTTAATAACGTACTTTTTACCTCTTCAACATTTATGTGCTGTGGTGCACCTTCCATTAATATATGAACCGTATCACGTGTTACACGCCATCCACTAATAATGACTAAAATAGACACAAGAATACTAGCAATCGCATCTGCAGCAGTCCATCCGAAAAATTTAATAAGTAACGCAGCAATAATCGCTCCGACGGAACCCAATAGATCGCCTAGTACGTGCAGGAAAGCACTTCTTAAATTCAAATTACCTTTCACATCTCCGCCTCTCATTAATATCCAAGCTGATAAAATATTAATAAGCAGACCAAGGACTGCAATAATGAGCATCCCATTACTAGCAATCTCAACTGGTTCTTTAAAACGACGGATTGCTTCAATAAAAATGTATACCGAAATGACAATAAGAACGACACCGTTACATAATGCTGCTAACATTTCGACTCGCTTATACCCGTATGTTTTCGCAGTTGTTGCTGTTTTTTCTCCGAGTTTAAACGCAAGTAAACTTAAAGCTAAAGATACTGCATCACTTAGCATATGCCCCGCGTCAGATAGTAGTGCTAAGCTATTTGTTACAAATCCCCCAACAACTTCTGCAATCATAAAACTTGTTGTTAGTAGGAAGGCAATTAGTAACGCCTTTTTATTTTTTGAATGACCATGATCATGCGAATGTCCCATACTTATACTCCTTTAAGTACAATATCTGTATGTTAGTATGAAACAAACTCCCCATCTTTATCCCGAATTGACTGATTGTAAACGCCCGCTTCCTCTGTATACACACTTCGCTATTTTTTAAACAATCCCTTTTTCTCAAATAAAACAAGACTACTTCTTTTTTATTTTCATATTGTTTACTAATGAAAGAATTTTTAAGGAGGTTACTTAAATGAAACGTTTATTTCTCTGTATGGAACGTGAACTTGTTGTAGTGAAAGAACACAATGATAACTATGAAACGACTTATCACTTACAAAATATGCAACCTACCTGTATCGCTGTTGATCCATTTCAAAAGAATCGTGTATATTGCGGAACATTTGGACGAGGTCTATGGTTAAGTGACGATAGTGGGGATTCATGGAGACCAATTGGAGATTCTTATCGTTACTTTGATTTCCCTAAAGAAGATGGTATTTTGCACTCCTCTATCACTTCCATAACAATAAGCTCAAATGAACAAGTTAACGGATATGGTGTCGTTTATGTCGGCACAGAACCGAGCGCTTTATTTCGCTCTGAAAATGGTGGTGAAACGTGGACTGAACTTAAAAATATGAAATCATTATTATCTTCTTATACGTGGGCATTTCCGCCTAGACCTTTTACCCATCACGTACGCTGGATTACAGTTGACCCAAATAACCCTAATACAATACACGTTTCAATCGAAGCTGGTGCTGTTATTCAAAGTAACGATAAAGGGCATACATGGATTGATAAAAAATTCGGTGCTCCTATCGATGCTCATCAATTACTTATGCACCCTGAAGCACCAAATCGCCTTTATGCATCATGTGGTGACGGATTTATGGGCGGACCTGATCGTGCTTATCTTGAGAGTTATAACAATGGAAACAGTTGGATCTCATGTAGTGCAGGACTTGAACATCATTATTTATACAGCATGGCTATCGATCCAACTGATTGTGATACGATTCTCGTTTCTGCTGCGCCAAGTGCTGATCTTGCTCATCATCGTATCCCTTATGAATCTTATATTTATCGAAAAACGAAAGATACTCCGTTCCAGCAAGTACAACAAGGATTACCATCTGCAATCGGTACAGTCATTTCGATGTTTGCGACAAACGAAGCCGAACCACATACGTTCTACACGTTAAATAACAATGGCGTCTTTCAATCCAATGATAGCGGCGAATCGTGGGAACAACTAAACATTCCGTGGAAAGATGAGTATAAAACGCAGCATCCGCATGCACTATTCGTCACTAGTTCTTAACGAAAAAAGACTGCCTAAATGATTTTAGGCAGTCTTTCTTTTATTTCTTTAAATCAATGACAATATCATCTAACACAATATCTTTGCTCTTCGCTTCTTTTTTCGGCACTTCTATTTTCTTCTCTTTCCCATTCACATACTCTACTCCACCATGATTTTCAGGTGTATGTACTCGCAAGTGCACGCGAGGTGTAACGATAAGATTTGTTGCATTTTCGTTTAGTTTTTGGAAGGTGGCACTCCAACTACTTTTATGTGGCTCTGCTACTGTACTACTTCCGCCATTTCCTTCACCGGCATAATGATTTCCTAAATCATCTTTTATTTCTAACTCAACATCCGCACTATCCCATATACTTCTTAATACCTTAGATTCTTCCTGATTGAAAAAAACGATAAATGACATCGGAGTTACTTCCATTTTGTCTATATTTACTTTTATTAATTCATTTTCAGAAACCCCATTAACTTTTACTTCCTTACTATCCATTGCTTTTAAACTAAGCGCGAAATTCCAGTTTCCCTTTATTACATTACCTTCATAATCCAACTCAATTGCCTCTATATCCCAAACATTTGCAACATCTAACCTTTCACTACCATGACCACTCATCGTAGTCATACCTACATATTTTCCCTCTCCAACTTTTGTAACGTTCGAACTACCTCCTCCGCCATTAAAGCCCATAACTTGCGGACTTCCAAATGGGAACGGTTTCTCTCCTAAATCTTTTTCGCTCTCAATAGAATATGTAATTGTAATTGTTCTACCATCGAATACAGCATCATTAATTGTAACCTTAACCCCATTACTCTCTTTTGTCATATTCAACTCAGTCGAAAATTCCTTATAATTTTCATATAACCCCGTTCTACCATTATCTAAAAATCGGAATATGTCACCTACAATTGGCAATCCCCCGGCATATGTAGGAAAACCGATACCAAGAGTTGCAACCGATAATCCTACTAAAATAGATGCAGCAGCGACACCCTTCTTCCAACTTTTCATCTTTTTCTTCGTACGTATCGATTGTTTTACATTTCGTTTTACTTTTTCCTTTTCAATTTCAGAAGCCTCAATTTCTTCTAGTTCTTTTTCATCTATATCAATATCATTTAATAGTTCATAAATGTCTTTCATATTGCACTACCTCCAAAACTAATTTTCGTAGCATTTTGTTGTAGTTTCTTTTTCCCCCGGTACACTCGATTATCAATTGCTGCCCGAGTTAATCCTAACTTGTCACCTATTTCCTCTGTCTTCATACCAAGTAAATATTTCATAATGAACACCTTTTGATCTAGCGGTTCTAATTGATTAATGAGCTTCAATAATTCTTCCCTATCTTCCATAACGATTAATTCGTCTTCTGCTGATTTTTCTGTATTGATATGAAACTCATCTGAAATGATTTCTACTGTTTTAGTCGATTTCCGGTAATAATCAATTGCTTTAAACTTCGCAATCGCTGCAATCCACTTTTTAAAATCACTCGGCTCTCCATGAAATTTATTTGCGTTATTCCAAATGGAAAGAAATATATCGTTTATACATTCCTCTATGAGTCCATCATTTTGAATGGGAAGTAGAACTTTATGCGTGATCCCCTTTATGAGTGGTAAGTATGTATCGACAACGAATTCTAACGCGTCTTCTTTTTGCCGCTGTAATCTTTTTATAAAATTTTTCTCATTTGATTTCATGTAGCGATTCCCCTTATTGTTTTGTAAAAGCTTTTACACCCTATATAACGTCTGAGAAAATTTTTTCTCTCATCTTTTTTATTTTTTGTATGTAATGGAATACTTTCCCTTAGCCATTTTCTCACATAACTATGCATTCAAAGAAAACTTTCTCAAGTCTGTAATTTAATTCATGTAGTACACTATTTATATAGTCACTCTTTAATTTAGTGTACATTTTATTTCATTAATCTATTTTAAAAATTAGGAGATGAGATGTGTATGTGTGGAATTACAGGTTGGGTAGATTGGAAGGAAGACCTTTCAAATCAACATGTTATTTTAAAAAAGATGGCAAATAGTATTCAGCATCGTGGTCCGGATGCTGAAGGATTTTGGTTTTCACCTCATGCGGCCTTTGCACACCGGCGTTTAATTGTAATTGATCCAGAAGGCGGGACACAGCCTAAGACATTTCGTGCTGGTGATTATACGTATGCTCTTACTTATAATGGAGAAATTTATAATTTCCGTGAACTGAGAGAGCAGCTTCAAAAATGTGGGCATGCATTTGAAACCCATTCAGATACAGAAGTATTACTACATGCTTATTTAGAATGGAAAGAAGACTGCGTACGACATTTAAACGGAATTTTCGCTTTTGCCTTATGGGATGATCAGAAGCAACAATTGTTTTTAGCACGAGATCATTTAGGTGTAAAACCACTCTTTTTTACAGAAAGAAATGGCAGTATTATTTTCGGCTCTGAAATTAAAGCATTATTAGCGCATCCATCTGTCCCTGCTGAAATTGATGCGAATGGAATAAATGAAATATTTGGATTAGGCTTATTTCGCACTCCAGGATGTGGCGTCTTTAAACATATTCAAGAAGTACGTGCTGGACATTCTATAACATTTACACGTCATAAAAAAGTAGTTACGAAGTATTGGAATTTAGAAAGTAAGTTCCATACAGACTCTATAGAAGATACATCTTCGCATATTTTATCTATTTTACAAGATACAGTAAAAAGACAATTAATTGCCGATGTTCCTCTCGTTTGTATGTTATCAGGCGGATTAGACTCTAGCGGTATTACTGCACTTGCGGGTAAAGAATTTGCTGCTGAAAATAAAACACTTCATACGTATTCTGTTGACTTTGTAAATAGCGCAAAAGATTTCGAACTGACATTTGCTCGCACTGGTTTAGACGCTCCTTGGGTAAAACGCGTTTCTGAACATGTCGGGACAGCGCATCATGATATTATTGTGAATGCTGAAGAATTAGCAAATCACTTATTCGTTCCCCTTCATGCGAAAGATTTACCGAGTGCTGGTGAAATGGAAACTTCACTATATTTACTATTTTGCGAAATGAAAAAAGATGCGACCGTAGCTTTATCCGGCGAATCGGCTGATGAAGTATTCGGTGGATATCCTTGGTTTCATCAAGAAGAACTACTATATGTAGATAAGTTTCCTTGGCTAACAAATTGGAAAAATACATCTCCTCTTCTACTAAATGAAGTAAGTAACCAATGTAATCTAGAAGACTATATTGATACACGATTCCAAGAAGCGATACTTGAAGTACCTACTCTTGAAGGCGAAAGTAAAAAATCCGCGAAACAACGTCAAATGTTTTATTTATTTTTAACAAGATTCCTTCCTTTCTTACTTGACCGTAAAGATCGTATGAGTATGGCTGTTGGCTTTGAAGTTCGTGTACCGTTTTGCGATTATAGATTAGTTGAATATTTATGGAATGTTCCTTTCAACATAAAAAGTATTGATAATATCGAAAAAGGCATTTTACGTAGAGCACTACAACCAGCTTTACCTGACGATGTACGCAATAGAAGAAAAAGCGCTTATCCAACTTCACAAGATCCACACTACTTACAAACAATCCGTAATTTAACACTTGATATGTGTAACAATAAAAACAATCCTATTTTCTCACTTATTAACCATTCCATCTTACTTTCAATTGCTGATCAAAGTAATAAAGTGATTAACAATTTTGAAGCAAGAAGTGCCATGGAGTATATGCTACAAGTAAATGAATGGTTGAAAACATATCACATCCATATTGCTTAACAAAAAGGAGTTCAAGGATAAAAACCTTGAACTCCTTTTATATTAATTAGCACATTGTTTATTATCAGTATCAATAGACCATCCAATAATCGTGGCACAGTCTCTACCTTTCCACTGCAGTACATTTGTTAATACGGGCTCAATCTGTAAGCTATTTCCGTCGTGTAATATTTCTACTAAAGATTGATCATCATCAAACCTTCGTTTGTCACACTCTAAAATACCGTCCGTTGCCATTACAATGTGATTCATTCCTTTTTCTAATCCTCTTACACCTGACGTAAAGCAAGGTGTATTTGCTGCAAAAATATTTTTCCTGCCAATATATTCGTAATTTTTCCGTTTATTTAATCGTCCTTTTCCATTTTTCGTTTTCTCAGAATGGAATAAATACGCGAAACAATCACCAACTGATAACCAATATAAAAATTCGCCTTTTCGTAAACAAATTAAGCAAGCGAGTTCCTCATCATCTTGATCACACTTTTTAATAAATAACTCATCTGTAAATAACGCTAATAAGTACATATGTGTATGATGAAAAGCTAAATGTATTGGATAGGAAAATAACTCTTTTAATTTCTCTTTTCTTTCTGAAATCGCTTCTATTATATAATCAATATTTTTTGTTTTGTGGTGTGTATCAAAAATCATAACAAATTCAAATTGTAATTCAGGATCCCACCAAGCAAGCACCGCATCTCCTCGTTCATATGCATCACTTTCTTGATTTCCCCCATATACGCCGACTGAAAGAGGACCACATTTTTCAACATGTATTTCATCTACATACATCTGTTCATGACTCATCCATTTGAATGTATTCACAACTATCATCCTCTCTCTTGCTAAATGTATACCTTTACACATAGATTACCTTATATTTCAATAAAAATAAACTTTTTCAACATTTTTTATCCAAATAAAAGGATTTTATTTCTAAAATGACGAATATATCTTACTATACGATATAAAAAAGGGGGATTTATTATTATGAACAACATTAATCAACATTGGGAGAGCATTTATTATCACTTACGATACGAATACGAGGACAACCTTTCCCACCAAGCAATTCGTATTTTACAAATCGTTTCTCGTGAGAAAGATATAACAATTGGAAAAGTCGCTACTGAGCTTAGTCTTTCTCATAACACAGCATCTGAACATATAAAGCGCCTTATTCAAAAGGGGTTCATCGTTAAAGAGAGAAATAAAAAAGATGAAAGATTGGTAAACCTTACATTAACAATTGAAGGAATTGAAGTATTAGAAAAACATACTTTACTAGATAAAGAAAAGATAAAAATATTAGAATCACAGTTATCAAAAGAAGAACAACAATTAATTGAAAAAGCATTTTCGCTATTAGCGAAGGAGGCAAAATATGCATTTCCTCGTTAAAGTAATCGTTTCGGCACTTATTATCGGCGTTATCACTGAAGTCGCTAAACACTACAGTACGATAGGTGGCTTTATTGCTGCCCTTCCTCTCGTGAGTTTACTTAGTCTATTTTGGATTTCATTTGAAGGCGGGAATAAACAAGAATTGAGTCAATTTGCTTTAGGGGTATTATATGGATTCCCCGCATCAGCACTACTATTATTTATTGTCTATATTGGTTTAAAAAATTCATTTACACTTAGTACATCTGTCCTACTCGGTATAGGTGTTTGGTGTATCGTTTTTGCTTGTCAAAAATTATTTCAAGCTTAGGAGGAATTAACATTCATAAATTTGTAGAAATAATGGGGCAAAATATAGAAGTACATATAAAAGGAGGTGGTAAACAAACTGTAGTCATTCAAACCGGAATGACTTGCTCATTTTATGATTGGCTTCCTATTATAAAAAAGCTTTCACAGCACTTTACAGTCGTTTCATACCATCGCCCAGGTTACGGGAAAAGTGAGCTAGGAAATCAGCCACGTACAATAAGGCAAGTTACAAAAGAGCTACATATGTTACTAAACAAACTAGCTATTCAAGAGCCATTTATTCTAATCGGTCATTCCTATGGAGGATTATGTGCACAACATTTTGCGATGTTACATGAAGATAAGCTGCAAGCACTTATTTTAGTTGATTCTACTTCGATGAACTTACACCGTTTAGATGAACTTCATTTACCAATTTCTGATCAAACTGACTCGGATAATATGTGGCTTGAAAAATATAATACATACTCCAAAATGGATGTAGACATGCTTTCTAATAAACTAAAATCTATACTCGCTAACCAATCAAGACAGTACATTGAATTTTCTACCTCTCCTCTGTTATATAAAGCAACAGCTTCTGAACTATATGAGTGGAAAAATTGTGCTCGCTCAATAAAAGAGCTATATAAAACATTAGAAATACCATTAATCGTTATCGGTAGAGATCCTCATTATTCTATTACTCAGTTGACTGAGGGTGGCATGCCAAAAGAGGAAGCGACACAACTTGAATCAATGTGGCAAGAACTGATCCATGAACAATTACAACTCTCCATACATAGCCAATATATACTTGCCAAACATGCTGGTCACGGAATCGAAATTGATCGGCCTGATATTATTATTGAGGCTGTTCAATCTCTATAAATAAAAAAAGGAAGCAACTAAAGTTGCTTCCTTACTTATCTATTCATAATCTTCTTCATCATCGATTTCTTCGTAATACGCATTCCCATTACTTACATAAATAGGGCCATTCGCAACATCAATACGTAATACCCATGCCCATGGCACAGCTAAACGCTTATGTATTGCTCGCCAAAAGCTCATTGATTTTCTTTCGTACTCCTGGAACTCCTGAAGTAACTCTTTATAGGAGGAACCGTCTAACTGAATATTTGCTTCTAGCAAACGAGAATGGGCATAGTACTGCAGCTCTAGTTCAGCAGCAATTTCCATTTCTTCTTCTGTTGCCATACCAATAATTGTTCCATCTGCTGGTGCAATTTCATATACGTTGTGAACTTCAATAAGCCCTTCTTTCTCTTTCTCAAACATGTAAACAGCCTCCTTTAACATATATTTTTTATGTTACAAAGTCATACTTCTACAATAACTTCTCTCTTTCCTCTTTTTTTGATAAACTTTTACAAAATATTTAACCGATGACCTGTTTTCTCTATTCTTTCAGCAGAAATGAAACGATTTTTATCAAAATTTAATTTATACACATCAGGCATATGAAGTGTTTTCCAAAACTCCAAATCATATTTCGAATTAAAATAATTCATTAGTAATACCATAATATTCCCATGCGTACCTATTACAATATTCTTACCTTCATATTTTTTTAATATATTTTGTATACATATTACAGCGCGCTTTTGTGCTACAGTATTTGATTCTCCGCCTTCGTATGCAAAACTCCAATCTTTCCACACATTCTGCATAGCATCATTAAAATTTGATACTGGCTCTGTGCTCAATAATCTTTCACGCAAATCTTCTTCAGTTTGTATTGATAATTTATATGTATTCGCAATTCCTTGTACAGTTTGGATTGCTCTTTTGTAAGGACTAGAAATAACAACATCAATATGTTTATCTTTTAATAAATGCGTTACATTTTCTGCATCACAGTGCCCTTTTTCAGATAAAGGTCGTTCCCGTTCTTCTTTTGTATATGTAGAATGGGCATGGCGAACGAAATATATTGTTGTCATTTTTCAACCTCCTTTCTTATTTTCCATCTATATTCAATAATAAGATTGGAAAATCCTGTATTACAAAAGAGCACTTTTCATAAGTGCCCCTTTGTTTACATAATAAAATTATTTCATTATAATTTATTTCTGAATTCCTCACTTATGACAATATCTCGAATAAAGTAATCCATATTACTTAGAAGTTTTTCAAATGCTTTTTCACTCAAATTGTTCATCATAAAGACAATCTCAATCTTATTCCCTTTTTTATCAGTACCATAGAAACTATTTGTTAATACAAATGCCGTAGAACCACCTTTCTGTCCAGCAAATTCGAATATACCCTCTCCTACGGTTCCTTTAAATATATTCTCAACCTCACCTTGCATTTGTGGTGTAAAATAATTTCTGCTATTTATCTTTTCCAATAAACTCATGTAATCCTTCGCATTTGCACCTATAAACCGATCTGACCAAATACGCTGAAAATCCATATCGGCTTTTAACGATATCTCGCGTTTTGTCCATTCTTTCTCGTCTTTCATCCATTCATGTATTTGCCATACATGCTTAACATATTCATCATTAGACATATTACGTAGCTTGTCCAATGCTTTATTTTGAGGAATATGCAGTTCTTTTTCAACATAGCCCCTCATATATAATGCCCCTGTATACGTTGGATAAAATTCATCGTGACTATTTAAGCCTAACTCTTTCAAACTTTCATTTATCCGCGCTGCTCCAAGCTTGTCCAATAAATATGATGCATTCGCATTCGAACTATAATGGATCATTCCTTTCACTACTTCTTCTAAAGAAGTTTGACCACCCTTCACTAACTCTTTACCTTTTACATCATCTAGCCATGCAGGGTGTGCACCACCATCAGTATTTTTCACATAGTATTTTTCTAATTCTTTCAATGAAATTTTCTCGTCTTTTCTTATTTTCCCTTCAGCTACTTGCTTAGCATATTCAATTGCTATAACGATTTTCGACATACTTGCTAGCGGTAATTTTTCTTTTTCATTTATTGATGTCAATGTTTCACCATTTCTTTTAACAATTAAAGAAGTTGTTTTATCATCCTTATGTTCTTTTATGTAATTTAGCACATAATTAGAGTCTTCTTTGGAATTGACATATTCCTTCACTGAAAAGAAAGCTATACAGCCTACTATAGTAATTCCAGCTATAATTCCAACAACTTTTAATCCCCTCATGATACTCCCCCTAAAATAAACATATTATATATTATACTAAATAAATTTCCCTTTTTAAGTAATAATTAGATTATTTATACAAAAATACTTCTTTTCTTAAACAACAAAAAAACATGCCTTCATTAGGAAAGCACGTTTTGTGATATTCTTCACATTGTTTAGTTAAAAAATAAATGTTTACTTACCATGATGTAACATTAAATCACTAAGTTCTTCTTCAATGTGATTTAATTTCGCAACGCCTTCTTTCCATTTATGAATATAACGTGAAACCCCAACGAAAAACAAAACAATAATTGTGGAAAGAATAATACCATATACGATTGCTACAGTACTCATAGTTACACTTCCTTATAATTAGTAATGTGGTTATTAGTTATATTTTTATTATAAACCTTTTTCTTTTAAAATACTTCGATTTCAACTTTTTGTAACAAAATTGATTTTTCTAACATTTCGTTCGTGAAAATGGCATATTTTTCACAAATTATACAAAACTTCACCATATGTACTATTACCATATGAGTTATATTATTAAATAGAATAAAGGGGATGATATACTATGACGACTTGGTTTATTGTAATGTTAGTTGTATTTGGAGCATTTAAAATTATCGTTTCTAGCCTTCCTAACACTGTTATTGAATCCATTATTAGCAAGTACGAAACACATCCAAAACTTGAAGAAGAGAATGTGACTATTACAATTCATGGAAATAACGTAGAAGGCGAACAGAAATCAAAAATTATTCATGATTTTAACGAAGGTTTATTTTTAGATCGCTATTATGCACCACCACACAATGAGGGTACGCCTTTAATTATCAATGCAAAACGTGGCAAAAAGAATTTTACATTTTATATTTATAGTCACGAGGAGCATGTTGATGTTGTAAAACAATATAAAAAGAAGGTAGTTGCTTATAGTTTACGCTCTAAAAACCTTCAAAATAGTGATATGTTCGTGTCAGCTGACTTAGCTTAATACTCATATATTGGAAAAAGGAATCCACGAAATATGGATTCCTTTTTTCTCATTTACTGAAAAATAAGCTCTGTCTTCAAACTATCTTTCGGTAACAACCAGCCTTTTTTCTCTAAACTCGCCATTAATAATTCCCTTTGTTTTGTCGCAATACTTTCTTCATTTGTTTTAAATGACACTTCTATTACGAAGTCATCTTCTAATTTTCCGGTATTACTTAATGGCCAAATTTCAATATTTGCTTTTATGTTTTCAAACTCTCCTGTATATCGTTTCATTAATACAGGACCGTAAATACGGGAATTCTTTAACATTTCCTCTCCCCAATTTGTATACAACCATTTGTTCATTTTCCCTGGTAATTTTTCTATTAACATGTTTTGAGCAGCTTGTTCATTTGGTAAATCAAGTATCCCATATCCTTTAGCGCTGTAACTTTTCTTATTTGAAATGCTTAATGTTTTCTTCTCAAATCCCCAATCTATTTCCGCCTCATAACTATCCGTATTACTATCGAATCCTTCTTTTTTAGCTACTTCTAGTGCATCTTGAATTACACCATTTGGAATAGGATATCTTTTTTTATATGTTAGTTCAAAATCTTTACTAAATTCTTTCTTTCGAATTCTAGCAAACCAACCTTCCTCACTTAAACTTTTATTCGCAGTATCTAAAAATTGCACTTGTATTCTTTCATATTTTGTACCAGCCTGGAAATGTTCTAGCACCTCTTGCTTCATCTCTTTGTTATCACCTAATACTTGTTCTGGCTTCAATAATAACTTTACTTCAAAACTAGGTTTCATTGGACTAGCTGCAAACCCTTCCTTAACGTTATAAAGGAAACAACAAAAGAAAATGCTTACGAATACAAATACTTTTTTCATATACCTATCCCCTTTACATTTCAAATGACTTCTATACGTTCCATTGCAAGTGAATATACATTTTCATATCCTGCTGTACTTAGCTTTTGTTGTAATCGATCCGTATCCTCTTTCAAAGCGTGCACTAACACCGTATGTTCTGGTAATAATGTATTTAGCATCTCTTTAACGTCTCTTATACTTTGGTGAACTTTATACGGAACTCGCTTCACCCTACATGTACTCCTTACATGTTCTTTCATAACTCTTTCTGCAAAACTCCCTTTCGCAATATGCCCAGTAAAAATAATGGCATTCCGTTTTTCATTCCGAAGCTGTTCATAGTATAACTGTGCTCGTTTCGTTTGCATATTCGCATCGCTCATTACAACTATTCCGTAACTATTTTGCATACTAATGTCATTATCCATCACTATTATGCTTCTTTTTAAACTCTCCATAATCCGTTTAAGTTCTTCATTATTTTTTATCCAATCTTTATATATGAACATCTCTTCAAATCCAGCCAAAATTTCTTTATCTACTATAAGCGGAAATTCTTTATATCGTTCATATAAATACAATACTATATCTTGCGCCCTACCAAGTTGTGGCAGCGGTAATAATGCTATTCCTTTATTTTGCATAACTCGTTCAATTTCTGCACATAGATCGTCTAATCTTTCATTTTGCGAAACATCATCTGTGTGATAAGCGGCATCTACAATTGCAACTTTTATATTGTGGCCCAATTTCTCAGGTAAATTAGCTCGTAGTATATTAGACTCTGCTGAATAGTCGCCTGAATAAAATACGTATGTATTACACATATCAACTAAAAACCAAACAGCTCCTAATACATGCCCACTATACCCCCACTGAAACCGCAATGTAGGAGTAATTTGTATCCATTCATTTGGATTACTAATCTCATCAATACATACATAATTTAAATCTTTTATATGTTGGTCGCTATAAGGTAACTTCCACCCTTGCATCACATTATAGTTTCTCCATTTTTCATAATATAACGGCAGTTGCTCCTTCGTATAACGAGTCGTCCAAATTTTTTTCTTATATCCATACTTCGCCAATAAAGGTAAACCCATCGTATGATCTTCATGAATATGTGATAAAAATACCGCATCTAAAAATGGAACAGCTTCTCTCCCTATTTTTGGATAACCATCCTCATAAGATCGATTAATACCACAATCAAATAATATTTTCGTCTCTTTATTTTTTACAAAATAGCAGGAGCGACCGTACTCCCCTGCTCCTCCCCATACTTCCATTCTCATCATGCTACCCCTTTTCGTTTTTGCTCCATATGTTGCAGCAGTAATAAGCACATTGTTGTAAGTCCAACAGAAACAACGGCCATCGCCATTCCTATAGATACTTCACCCTGTTCAAATTGAGCAAAAATAAACGTTGCTGACGTTTCTACTGATGGAGGTAATACGAGAAGTGATGCTACTAACTCTCTTATTGAAATTGTAAATGTCATCGCCCATCCGGCAAGAATGCCTGGGATAATAAGAGGCAATATTATTTTTCTAAAAATATAAATATAATTTCCCGAAAAAATACTTCCTGCCTGTACGAGAGAATCATCAATTTGTCCGAGTGATGATTTTACATATTGCACCGTGTAAGGTAAAAACAGAACAACATACGTTATGATAACCATAATTGGTGTATTATAAATTGACATAGGCATATATGGTGAATTCCAAAATAGAATAAGACCTACAACCATAACGATTCCTGGTACCATATTCGGTAACATACCGCACATATCAAGCCATTTTTCAGAGTTTTTTTTCCCCTTTCGAATCATAAGTGCCAAAAAGACTCCAATAATTACCGCAATAATCGCTGTTACGAGTGAAAAAAGAAAACTATTCCATAAAGCCTCTAATCCCGGAGACCCTATTGTAAACAATGCCTCATAATGACTTGTTGTAAAGTTATTTACATGTAAACCGCCGCCTCTTAATTTTGAAAAAGAAGCAATAAGTATAGAAAAGTATGGAATTCCAATTGATACGATTAATAAACCAATTACATACATCCATGCTACAACGCGCGTAAATATAGACAAAGTATATCTTTTAGATTTCACACCTTTTCCACTAACCATTGCATATGAATACTTTCGATTCAATACATTTTGCATATACCAAATGAGCATACAAGCACTAAGTAATAAAGAAGATAATGCTGTTGCACTACTGAAATCAATTGGCCAACTCGAAATAAATTTATGAATTTCTGATGTTAACACGTGGAATCCTATTCTACGTCCGAATGTAGCCGGTGTTCCAAATTCAGCAATCGTCTTTACGAAAATGAGTAAAGCACCCATTACATAACTTGATACTAATAACGGCAATATTATTTTTCGTAAGCGATAGAAAAAACTTCCGCCATGAACTGCTGCAGCTTCTTCTTTACTACTCCCAATCTGAAGTAACGTGTTTTTCAGCATGAAATAAAGGAATGGGAATAAATGCAGACTCATAATTAATACCATACCTCCTAAACTAAAAAACGATGATGAAACTGTCTTTAGCATCGGGAAAAATTGTTCAAAATAGCCGTTAGGTTGCATGAACAAAATCCAGCCCATCGATCCAATATACGGCGGTGTCATAAATGGAATCATAAAAACAATATCTAACTTACTATACTTTCCTACATCTGTTTTGCTCATAATAAATGCCAATGGAAATGCAAATATTGTAGCACCTATTACAACGAGTACACCTAGAAGCATCGAATTTAGAAAAATCCCCGCTAATCCACCACTCTGCATCACTTCAAAAGGCTTTAAAAAATTCCAACTGCTATTTTCATATACACTAGAAAATAAAATAAGAAAAAGTGGAATGACGATTAACATCCCCACAAGTAATAACGCTACCGTCATTCCAACTTGTCTTACTGATACGAATCGATTTACCATGGAATCACCATCTTATTGAAATACTTTCTTAAATTGTTTCCCTATTTCATCTTGCTCTTTCTCAACTGTTTTCCAATCAATATTTAATACTGGAATCTCTTCTACATTTGGTCTATTTTCAGCTTTTATATCTGTTCTACCAGGCAATAAATACGCTTTAGAAACTTGTTTTTGTACATCATCGGATAATAAATAATCAATAAACTCTTTTGCACCTTCAACATTTTTACTATCCTTCATAATCCCCGCTGCACGTGGGCTAATAACTGTTCCGCTTTTTGGATATACGATATCAACAGGTTCACCCTTTGCTTTTGCGCTATACGTCATATAATCAACACCCGCAATGACCATATCTTTCGCACCTGTTACAACTGGGTCTAACGCTTCCTGGTTTGCTCCTGCTACTGTAACTTCATTTTTCTTAAGCTGCTCAAATAAATTCCATCCATCTTGTCCATTCTTTTTCACGTATCCTGTTACAAAGTCTAAAGCTGAACCTGAAAGTGCTGGATCTGGAAGATTCACTTTCCCTTTCCATTCTCCTTTCGTTATATCGCTCCAATCTTCAGGCGCCGTCTTCACATTTTTTGTATTGTACACAATCCCTAATGCTGAAGCACTATACCCGAAATAATGGCCTTTATCATCTGACCATTCAGAACGCAGCTTATCAGCTTGTTTCGCCTCTTTATAAGCTAACGTTTGACCCTCTTTCTTTAATCCTTCCATCGCTGGTAAGGAAGCGAGTACGACAACGTCAACGACTGGATTTTTCTTTTCAGCTTCCATTCTCGCTAAAATTTTACCAGTTGTCCCTTGAAACATTTCCACCTTTATACCAGTTTTCTTTTCAAAGTCTTTTTGAATTTTTTCTGCTAACCCTTTTGGCCCTGCACTATATACAACAATTTTCTTTTCATTCATATTTTTACTTTTTGCATCTGCATTACCTGTCTTTGAACTACAACCTGTTACTACAGTAGAAAATAGTAAAGTACATACAAATAAAGACTTAAGCGAACTGAATTTCTTCATACGATTCTCCCCCTATATGATGAATACATTTTTTTGGTACATATAACGATACTGGTTTCCCGATGCTTAGCTTACTATTGTGATAGGCTGTCCAGATGCCTAAAGTCCCCATATTTACTTTCACTTCATAACGTTCTCCTACATATGTAACATGCTGAATTTCACCTGTATACATTTCGCACACATCATTTTTTGTCCAACTCACATGCTCTGGACGAATCATTCTTTTCCCCTCTACAAACCAATTCGCCTTACCAACAAATTTGGCAACAAATTCATGAGACGGTTTCACATAAATATCTTCCGGTGTTCCTTTTTGTAATACTTCTCCTTGTTTCATGACAATAATTTGGTCTGACATTGACATTGCTTCTGTTTGATCGTGAGTAACATACAGTGCAGTTAAACCAATGGAATGAACAATATCCATAAGCTCTATTCTCATTTTTTCTCGCAAAATTGCATCGAGTGCACTTAGCGGTTCATCAAACAAAATAAAATGAGGTTTTGTTACAATTGCTCTAGCGAATGCGACACGTTGTTGCTGTCCACCAGAAAGTTCGTGCGGATACCTTTTCTCCATACCTTGCAGGCGAACTCGCTTTATCGCATCCTCTACTTTTTCTCGTAAATGATTCATTTGCTTTGTAGCTCTTAAACCAAATGCAACATTTTCAAAAACAGTCATGTGCGGCCATAAAGCAAAATCTTGAAATACCATACCGATATTCCGTTCATGAGGAGATGTCTTTATCTTTTTTGTAGCAGAATACATGCACTGGTCTCCAAAATATATTTCTCCCTTATCCGGTTCTTCAAGTCCTGCTATCATTCTAAGTAAAGTCGTTTTCCCACATCCCGAAGGTCCTAAAAGTGTAGTGAATTCCCCTTGTTTCATTACAATCTGCAACGGCTTTAACGCTTGTGTTTTACCAAATGTTTTTTCTAATCCATTAATTTTAATATCCATCGTCTCACCTCTCTCCCCTCATTCTTAACCTGCTTTCATTCTATATGGAAGATTTATACTGAATGTTAATGTACTGTAAAGATTAAATTAAAAAACTTCTAATAAACTATTTATTTCTATAGATTTTTTCTATAGTTAAAATAAAAAAGGCGGCATCATAATGAATCTCTTAAAATTAGAAATTGTAGTACTTATTAAGAAATACAAAAAGCTTACAATCGTTGCAGAAAAACTTGGCGTTAAACAACCAACTATTACTTTTCATATAAAAAGCTTAGAAGAAGAACTCGGTGTGTCTTTATTTGAATTACGTTCTGGAAGGTATTTCTTAACAGAGGCTGGTGAGGCTTTGCACCATTATGCTTGTAAAATAGATGCACTTATGAAAGAAGCTAGACGTGTCACGCAAGAGTTTAAAGATTTTCATAAAGGTGCTATAACAATCGGCGCTAGTTATGTACCAGCGACTTATCTTTTGCCAGCAGTCGTTCATCAATTTCAATGTGAATTTCCCAATATAAAAATAACGCTACTAGTGAAAACAGCCCCTGAAATTCGAATGATGCTACAAAATCACGAAATCGATCTTGGGATAATTTCCGCTGCTCCATTTGATGAACCACTTTTAAAACAAACGAATATAATGCCCGATACACTTGTTCTTGCCTTTTCCAAAGAACATCATTTTTCAAAGAAAGACAATGTATCGTTACAAAATATAGAAAAGGAACGCATACTATTGCATCGTAACCCATCTACAACAAGAGATTTACTTACACAATGGACGTTAGCGCATAACATTACATTCCAATCAGAAATTGAATTAGACTCATTAGAAACGATGAAACAAATTTTAAAATATGGTAATGGAATTGCCCTGATTTCTAAACTTGCTATCGAACAAGAAATACAACGAAATGAGCTATGCTATATACCAATCCCTGAATTTGAATTTCAGCGTAATATTTATACGATTCATCATGAGGACAGATGGAATTCTAAAATCATTTCTTTTTTACTACAGAGCATCACTTCATTTGCAACAAAAAATTAAAAGGCTGTCGTTATGCACGACAGCCTTTTAAACTATAAATCTATTTATTTTTCTTTGCCTCAATTTTTGCTTGCGCCTCTTCAGCCTTATCTAATGCTTCTGATACTTTCTTCTCTTTTTCTTTCACTTCATCTATACTATCGACAGCTTTAATAATTTTATCGATTCCTTCTTCTTCTACCTTTCTACGCTTTGCCACTCTTTCATTTACTTTCTCTTCCACATCTTTTGCTTTTTGAAGCATATTCTCTGCATTTGATGTTACAGCTTTTTCAAGTGCATCGTCTTTTTTCATTTGTAACACTTCATTTGCAATGTCTTTCGCTTCTAAATACTTACCGTCTTTTAATGCTGTTGCTCCGTGATCCATTTTCTCAGCAACTTCTTTATATGATTTGGCTTCATTTCCTGATTTCTCTTTTTCTGCTTTTTCGAACCACATAGTTGCATCACTATACTTTTCATCTTTCAATGATTGCATACCTGTTTCAATATATGTGTCATAATTGCTACATCCAACCATTACAACTAATAGAAAAAGCATAACAAAACTTAATTTTTTCATGCTGTTGTCTCCTTTTCTTTGCAAGCTCACTTTACTTTAACATACATGAAAAAGAGTTTCAAAAACTAAAATACTAATTTAGTCATTTTTATAATGATAAGTCAAATTTTTATTATTTTCTTATTTTTAAGCGGACACATCTAGTTGTTTTTTCGCCATATGTTGCTTTACTCCAACTAATACAACTAACAATAAACCTCCGCCTATTGTCATCATAACAATGCTAGTTGGCAACATATCTAATAGTAGTCCATATACAATCATACCAAGTGGTGCGATTGCAGTCGCAATTGTTTCAAGTAGGCCAAACACACGCCCTAGGTAGCTCGGATCTGTCGTTTTTTGCATATGTACTTGCATTGGAATGTTTACAATCATAATTGCTATACCAGTTAACATCATAAAAGCAATATAGTAAATAAAACTTGCTACTTTTGGAATGATAACTAACAACGGAAAGACTGTACATAAACTTAAACCTGCAAACAAAAACAGTCCAGTATAAATTGAACGAAACGGATTATTCACTTCTTTACGCACCGATAAAGCAATCGCACCAATTAACATCCCGACTGCTAACATTCCCTCTACAGTACCAAGTTGCTTTGAAGATAAATGCAATGTATGTACGATAATGTATGGAAGTGCAACGGTTAGACCACACGCAAAAAAGTTTACCCACAATGCTATTTTCATTAAACCATATATTTCATGTTTTCGTTTTATATATGAAAAACCTTCTTTTATACTCGTCAAGAAATGCTCTTTACTCTCAGCCACTTCTTTTTTATATAAATCAAATACAATAAATAATTGCAAAATAACCGCTAAAAAGAATGTAATGCTATTCAACAAAAAGAACGACTGAATTGAAAAGAAACCAAATACAACTCCGCCAATAATCGGCCCTAAAATATTTGATAAAGAAGCCGCCGTTTGATTTAAAGCACTCGCTTTTTGAATACGTCCTTCATCTACTAAACTCGGAATAGACGAAGTTAATGCAACGGAATAAAAACTTGCACAAATTGATAATAATGCTGCTGAAATATAAATAAAAAGAAGTGATGGTCCAAATATAGTAGCAAGAATAAACATACTAAGCATCGTTAAACTACTTAATAAATCAGTACCAATGACAAGCCATTTTCGATTGACGCGATCTGCTACAGCACCAGCAATTGGACCACAGATCATCCTTGGAAGTGATCCGCAAACGAGCGTAGTTGCAAACCCCATCCCTGAACCAGTAGTCTTTAATACGTATAACCCCATTGCGAACGTATAAATACCTGCGCCTAATAAAGACGTCATTTTTCCAATCATCATTAAAATGATGTTTCTCGTTGCAATCTTCATTCTTGAATCATGTTGTCCTATACTTATATCTCCCATTTTTGACTCTCTCCCCTTAAAAGTTAAATTGTGTTAAACTTATTATATAATCAACTTTCCGATTTTCACAACATAAAGTTAAATATAATTTAACTTTTTAAATATAAAGGAGCAATAATATGGCAACTCTCGGCGAAAAAATTAAAGCATTAAGAAAAGAAAAAAAGCTTACACAAACAGAGCTGGCAGGTTTGGAACTGACAAAAAGTATGCTTAGTCAAATTGAAAATGGAAAAGCTACACCTTCTATGAAAACATTACAATATATTGCGGAAAAACTTGAATGTGAAATGAGCTTTTTATTAGAAGAAGATGAAGGAGAAATTGTGGAACTCATTCAAAAAATGGAGCCATTAATAAAAGCAAATAAATGCGATGAAGTATACAAGACTTTACTACCTATCGTTCAAACAGAGCTACCTTCTACTTTAAATACAGCTCGCTTATACAAACAATTTGTAACTGCTGCGACGATTATGAAAGATTACAACATTGAATCTTACGTAGAAAAAGCTGTTTCTATTTTTGAAAAATATAAGTTATATCGCGACAGTACAGAAACAAAATTAAAATTATCTTTTGCGATATTCACGCGTAAAAAGTATGCTGAATGTTTACAACTTATATATTATATTAGAAATGATTATGAGGAAAAACATTTAGAAATGGATCTCATTATACATATCGAGTTATGTTTATATGAAGCCATCATCTTACTAGCATGTGGCGATTATGAAAAATGTGAAGAAACGATATTAGAAGCACTCGCATTTTCAAAAAAGCATCAAGTGTATTATAAAACAGATGAATTTTACCGGATTTTATCTTACCAAAAAGTCATTACAGCTGATAAAGAACAATATTTATATTACATAAAAAAATCTGAGCAATTTGCCATTTTTACAGAAGATATTCTATCCATCGCAATTATTGATATTTTAAAAGCTTACTATTACAACACAATTACTAATGAATATACAATCGCATTAAAACATCTAGAACAATTTCGAGAAAAACTAAAAGATGAGCCAATTTTTCAAGACGATGGACTGTACTATCTTGAAAAAGGAAAGGCTTTGTACGGATTAAAACGTTACGAAGAAGCTTTACAAGCATTGCAACGTGGTATTATACCGGATTATATGAACCATCCACTGGATCAAGCGTGGCTTACAACAGCAGGTGCATATCGTGCACTTTGTTACGTCAAACTAAATGATAAAACAAGAGCTCTTGAAGAAGCAACAAAAGCAAATGAAATGATACAATCTTATCCAGATTCTATTTTCTCTGCATTTATTAAAGAAACATTACAAATAATACAAAAACTTTAAGAATGTCTCTAAATGGTATATTATTCCTCTTTTTTAGCAAAGATAATAATGATGGGAGGAATATAAATGAATATACAACGTGCAATAGAGCTTTCTATGTCAGCAGAACAAGCCAATGTCAATTTTCAAGGCATGCCTGTTATGATTCAACACGTCGATGAAAGCAATGAAACCGCCCGCATATATGAAGTAAAAAACCCAGGACGCGAATTAACTGTTCCAGTTAATAGCTTAGAGGAAATATAAGAAATGCCACTTCTCTTTTGAAGTGGCATTTTTCTTCTTTCAGATTACTTATTATAAATTTCTTCTATCCTTTATTTTACATGAGCTGAAAAAATAAGAATTTTCTACTTCTTTTCTTTTTGTGACCTGCTAAAATACAAACTATAGATTAATTATTCGTACTATACATTAAGGGGGAAAAATAATGGCATCTAATTTAGAAAAAAACAAGCCTTATTATGCAGTTATATTCACTTCTAATTTATCAAATGATACAACTGACTATAATACCGTTGCCGAAGAAATGGAAAAACTCGCAAAGCAACAACCTGGATTTTTAGGTGTAGAAAGTGCACGAGGTAATTCTGGGCTCGGAATAACAATTTCTTATTGGGAATCACTTGATGCAATTGAAAATTGGAAAAAGAACACCTTACATAAAGAAGCGAAAAAAAGAGGTCGTGAGCACTGGTATGAAAACTTCCACCTGCGTATTTGCCTTGTTGAGAAAGAATTTAAGTTTCATAGAGGCGATTTATAACTATGAAGAAAAAAGTAGCTCTCGTTATTGTTCATGAAATATATGGTGTGAACGACCATATGCATCACGTTACCCAGCACTTTACTTCATCTCATATAGACGTATTCTGTCCTAATCTTCTACAATTACAACATGCATTTCATTATAGTGATGAAGAAAAAGCATATGAACATTTTGTAAATCATATTGGATTTGATTATGGAAAAAAGCAAATTGAAGAATTCATTTCTCATCTTTCTAGTAGTTATACACATATTGGACTTATCGGCTTTAGTGTTGGAGCTACCATCTCCTGGCTATGTAGTAACAATCCGAAAATTGATTTTATTATCGGATGTTACGGTTCTCGTATACGTGACTATATTCATATAAAACCAACATGTGCTACCTTACTTATTTTCCCTGAAAAAGAATCTAGTTTTTCAGTATCCTCTTTAATTCACACATTGCAGCAACAAAAGAATCCTTTATTAGAAATAAAACAACTACACGGTGAACATGGATTTCTAAATCCGTACACTGAAAAATATAACGAGCACTCTACAAAACAAGCATACAATTTAATAGATTCATTTCTTGTAAAGTGAAACTTCAATCAGTGGGGTGGGTTAATACTCCACTGATTATTCCCCCTCACCAATCGGGCTGTTAATGCGTGATAAAAACAATCTTATAAAGGAGATTTTTCAACCGCCTCTACTTACAATCTATTATCGTTTGCATTTTATTTTTTACTAATTGGATCTTATATGTAACAACTTTTTATTCGCTACTCCCCGCAAAAGTTAGTGAGTTCCTATTCCTACCCATTTGGTTTTTCCTTTGTATTTTAGGTTTTATAACTTTCTGGCGCGAATGGGGAATAATCGTGTATTCTCAATATGTATCGGTTTTCTTTCCTTGACTAGTTTTTTATTTGGGTTATTGTTGTTAGTTCTTTCGGGGATGTAATAGAAGAAGGAAGAAAAGCCAACTTTCAACTTTTCTTCCTTCTATGTTTACCTTTAGTTTTCACTGTCACTGATTCACAAGGTGTATAATATATTTGAGGTGTCGCCTTATCAACAAACATCATAAACGTAATAAAGCCGATAATAAAGAAAATAAATAACGTTAACAAAATTGCTCCTATCGTTAAAAGTATCATAACACCACCCCTATATTTTTCATGTTATTACACTTTTCGCTATGATATGAGCGTAATCCTTTTTAGAAAAGGAAACGTAACAAAATAATCACAATCACTCCCGTTAATACTGTACCTAATAAACTACGAGTATATATCGCTACAAGAAATGTTGGAATTGCTGCAATAAGATAATCCCACTGCATCGTTTCATGCATAAATAAAACTTGTGCTAAAAGCGCTGCTAATATCGCAATTGGTATGTAATTTAACCATTTTAAACCCCAGTCAGGAATTTGTAGTTTGCTAAATACAAGTAGAGGTAAAATACGTGGCACGAGTGTAACAGCTCCTGCTGCTAGTAAAAGTAATAATACATCTAATCTCATTTCCATTTTTCAATCAACACTCCAATCGTCGCAGCTAGTAAGGTTGCGATAATAACCGCTATACTATTTGGCATAAATAGGTGTGAAACGTATGCGATAATAATCGCTACAATTGCAACACTTAAATGAATTGCTAGTTTCGGTTTACTACTTATGAGCTGAAGAACAAATAATCCGATAAACATCGCTGGTAATGCATAATCCATGCCGTATGTATGTGGATCTGGTATCCACTCACCAAATAGCCCGCCAATGATAGTAGCAAGAATCCAATTTAAATACGCTGTTACATTAAGCCCTATCATCCATCTTTCACCTAAATATCCTTTTTGCGCAGCATGCTGCACTGCAACGCCGAAAGTTTCATCTGTAATTTGCGAACCGATGATTAAGTTTTTAAATAGAGGAATTTTCGTAAAGTACGGTGCAAGTGCAGCACTCATAAGAAGGTGGCGCAAGTTAACAAAAAATACAGTAAAAATAATTGCGGAAGCAGGAGCACCCGCTGCATACATACCAGCTAATATAAATTGGGCAGAACCTGCATAAATTAAAGTGGACATAAACGCAATTTCAATGATGGAGAAACCAGCTGTTTTTGCAATTACACCAGCTGCTATACCGATGCTCAAGTAACCAAATACAGTTGGTAAACAATCTTTTACTCCTTGCTGAAATGTATCGTCACTCTGCAAAGCTACATGTGCCTGAGCTTTACTCATCTCTATCATCCTCCATTCCTTCTAAAGTTCGTTTTCCTGTTACGACATGAACTAAATCTATATTTTCACGCCATAACGTATCTAACTTATCAGCTCCAAATTCCTTTGTGATTTCTTCAACCATAATATCGTGCCGCACATACTCTGTAGCAACGAGAACTAGCGCTGGGTCATACGTTGTAACGGCCCATGAAGTGCTATCATTTGAGAAGTTCGCAATTAATACTTCCTCTCCATCACGAGCAATAACAGTTAAATGACCACCCATTCTCTTTTCAACAACGTGGGGCGTCATATAATTATGATGAAACGTCGCTCCTATTTTTGTTTCTGGAGCTCCAAATAAGATTGAAAATATATGTACGCCTTCCTCTTCCTTTTGATGAATGTATGGTTCAATTTCATGCACTTGTTCTTCCCATACAGAAACCCATAACTCTTCCTTAGCTCTACTAATTATATTGCATATTTCTTTCAAAACACGATCATTTGAACGAATATGCGAAATTACATCTATTTGTCGCTCTTGTTCTAAACAATTTAATTTCTCATCTAAAAATTCAAAGGACTTTTCAAAGTCTTTTCGCATTCGATTCATTAATTCGGTAGCTGGTACTGGTACATATTTAACTGGTTCAGAAGGTACAATATGCACTGCTCCTTTATCCATTAACTTACCGAGTACCTCGTAAATCATAGAACGAGGTACTCCTGTTTGTTTACTCACTTCATAGCCCGTTACTGGGGAATGTTTTAGTAGTCCAATATACGCTTTACATTCATACTGAGAAAATCCCAACTTTTGTAATTCCTTTATAATTTCATCCATCGGTAACCCCTCACAATCTAAATCGCCCTTACTTCAAAACGACGATTTTGCTTCCCTTTACTTTTTACTTTATCAATAACAAGTGTTCCTATTTCACTCGTATTTTTCACATGTGTGCCTCCACAAGCTTGTTCGTCTAAATTTTCAATTGTAACAATGCGGATTTCTTGGATAGTAGTTGGCAGGAGATTTATTGCTGTTTTAATCATTCCTACAGCATTTTCTGCTTCTTCGCGGCTCATATAACGAGTGGAAATTTCTTTATTTTGCTTAATAAGTTTATTCACTTCCTCAACAATTTCTTCTACTTCCACACTCGATAACTCTTGTAACTCATTAAAATCGATACGTGCTTTATCAGGATAAATTTGATTTCCAGTGCATAGAGCTCCATACTTTTCATAAACAACAGCTCCGATAAGATGCAGTAAAGAGTGATGACGCATTAAATTATGACGCCTTTCCCAATTTATCTCTAATTTAACTGGACCTAACTTTACTTGTGCTTCATCTTTTATATAGTGAACTATTTCTCCTTGCTCCTTCTTTACTTTTTCAACTTCAAATACAGACCCATCTTGTACAATGACACCCGTATCACATTCCTGTCCTCCACCAGTTGGATAAAAAATTGTTTCTTTTACAAATACTTTATTCCCTTCTACTCTTATCACTTCTGTTTCGCAACTCGTTTTGTATGCATCTTCTAAATATAATGCCGTTGCCATACTCTCACCTCTTTAGTAGTTATAGTTATACCTACTAATATAAAAAAGAAGCTCCATAAAGTCAATTGATAATTCTGAAATTTAAAATTAATAAAAGACTCCTTTATTAGGAGTCCACTATCTCAATATTTCATTCGCTTCTTTTTCATAAATTTTATCAAATGACGTCATAACACGCTGTGATGCTTGAATCATCTTTTGATCTGTCATAAGATCTGCCATCTCTTTCGTCATATCTACATTTGAATTTTCTAGCATATGATTTTTTACTATTCCTGTTCCGTTCGGTAAATTAGCAATGTTTCCTTCTGCTAGTGTAAAGCTTTTGTTTTCACGTTGCACGAGACGTGCATTCGTTTCTGCATCTACTGTTTTTGTTTGTAACTGTGCAATTACTATTCTCTTAATATCTGGTTTTTGCAAAGTTCCATCGTTAACTTCTCTATAAATTTCTCCATTATTAGATACGAAGAATTCAACATTTTCTGGAATACGAATACGCTCATTATTAACATCCATCACATAAGCACCTGAAGATGTTTGTAAATAACGATCACTATTTAATGTGAAACTACCATCTCTCGTTAAAAACGTTTCATCATTTTTAGAAGTAACGAAAAATGATGTTGTGCCGGCCGCGCCGTCATCTAAAAAGAAATCTGTAGCGCTATTTGTCATTTGTATATTTCCTTGTACTAAATTCACATGCGTTGCAGCTGGTACTACAGCGTAATCGACCGAACCGATATTTGTTACCGCCCCATCTCCGCGGCGATATGTGTCTTGTACATCAAATACTTTAGACGTCATATTTTCTGCTTTAAATCCTGTCGTTTGAGCATTTGCAACGTTATTCGAATGAACATTAATGCGCTGCATGTAATTCATCATGCCCATAGAACCTATATAAAGACCGTTCATATTCGTTTGAATAAGGCAAGCGCCTTATTCTTCACCTCTTTTCTACGATGTTTGTAACATTTGTTTTGCTAAATGTTCAGCTGTAGCGATATGTATATTTTTCTTTATGTCTTGGCCATCTGTCATTAATACAATAGGAGCTGATGATACTGCTGGAATTTTCAACAATTCGCCACTACTTGCTGTTTCATCAAATTTCGTAAACACAATACCATCTATATGAATATCTTTAAAGTTTGTAATAATTTCAATCATATCTTTACTTTTCATTGAAGCTGATAACGTTAAACAAATATAATCTGGTTCTACTTGTCCCATCGTTTCAATCATTTCTTCCACTGTTTCTGACGTACGATAATTTTTCCCTGCTGTATCAATTAAAATATAATCGACGCGTGCTTCTTCTTTAAAATACGTAAGCGCTCTTGTCATTGCAGCTTCATCACGCACAGCAATTACTTCAGATCCAATTGTCTTTACGTTATCTTGCAATTGCTGTACTGTTCCTATGCGCGAATGATCTGTCGTTATAAAACCAACTGTTTTTTTCTTACCGTGAAATTGCCATGCCATTTTCGCGAGTGTCGTCGTTTTACCAACGCCAGTTGGACCGATTAATGCAATTGTTTGTACTTCTTTTTCAAAGACGTTTTCCGTATTGAAATGAGATTTCATATCTTCCAATATGTACCTGATAACTTCTTCTTCCGTAATCATCGTTGCATTTTCAAACTTTATTTTTAACTTTTCAGCATATGCATGAATGAAATATTGTTCCACATCGTTTTGTTCTAGCATCCGAATTACTTTTTGAATAATAAACGGTACAGATTCTTGATTTTCTTTCTTTGGAACTACTTCTTCTTTCTTTACTGGAACGACTTGTTTCACAACTTTTTTCTTTTTCGTTACTTTCGTTACTTCCGTTTCTTTCATCGGTTTCACAACGACGATTCCTTTTTCAAACAGCTTTAATAGTTTCTCTTTTTTTCTTGCCCATTCTTCACTATTTCCTGTTTGCATCGCCGCGTATGACATAGAAGTCGTTACGTTTTCTAAATTGTGCAGTACTGATTGAATTCCATTCGCCTTCACAATTTGTTCTGAAGGATCATTCACAACATCCATTAACTGTTCATGAAATTGAGCTGTACCTTCATTCACTTCTTCCTGTTTTTCTTCTGGAAAAGCAACTAACATTTCATAATCCTTTTTCCAAAAAAACGGTATATTTCGTTTTACACTTTCATCGACAACATAATAATAATCTGTACCATATTGGTCAAATAACTTTCGATACAATTCATTTTTCGAAGCTGCTTTTATTCGCATTAACGCTTCTTTCTTTTCTGTACTTTCCATTACTTCACCCCCTACTATTCAATATAGGCAATTTGATCCACAACAATTTCTGGTGCTAATTCACTAATACAAAGTACTTGTGCTTCCACTTGATAACGTTCTAGCAGTCTTACAATCGCAAATCTAAAATCTTTTCTACGTGTTAATAACACTGGCTCTCTTCCCATTAAACGTGCTTGCTTAAAGACGCGCTGCACTTGCTCAACGACACGTGTTTCTAAATCTAAATCCCAGTTTAATAAGTAACCTTGATATGAATTATTCACAACATCCGCATCTAACTCAATTGAATCAGAGAAGAGCGCTGCATATATTTTTCCGTCTGGATTTTTCGCATTTTCACAAATAACTTTTGAAATACATTCACGAACAAATGATGTCACACCATCAACGTGGTTTTGATAAATTTCTTTGCCGTCAATAATACCTTCAATAATTGTTGGTAAATCACGAATAGAAATACCTTCTTTTAGAAGTTGTTTAATAACATTTTGAACGAGTGATAAATCAATTTCTTTCTTCTTAATCTCTTCTAATAGAACGCCATTATCATTTTCAAGCGAGTTAATTAAGTCTTTTACATGTTGGCGCTGAATTAATTCATGAAGATTACGTCTAACTACAACATCTAAATGTGTAATTAATATGCTAAGTGGCTCTAACACTTGATAGCCTTTCATTTGTGCATCTTGCACCATATGCTCTAAAATCCAATATCCATCTTCACCAAAAATTGGATCTTTCGCTGGCTCTGCATCTAAATCAGCCATTACGTTTGGTGTTTTTAATGCTAATAAATAACCTGATTTTAAAACACCTTCAGCCGCCTTCGCACCCTTAATTCGAATAATGTAACGTCCGCGTGGTCTAAAGCTCGTATTATCTTTAAAGTTAATTCCAGGAACGTTAATACCAAGGTCAGTAATAATCGACTTCCTCATAAGAACAACTTTATCACGAGCTGTTTCCCCGTTAATTTTCTGCTTTACAAGTGCTGCTAAATCTAAACCGAGTTCTACTATAATTGGATATTTATCCGTAAATACTCCGAATGAATCTTCCACTTGTTGCAGTTGCTCATCTTCGCCTTGGATCATTTCTATTTCTTTTTGAAGCTCGTCTTCTTTTTCTTTCTTTATTCGATTTTTATTACGAATTCCTAAGAAGATAATTGTTCCGCCAACGAGTGCGAATGGTAGAAACGGTAGCGGAGTAAAAATACCCATTGCGATAAATAAACCACCGAGCGCATATACAACGACTTCATGCGCTAATAACTCTTTAAAGATACCTTCTGTTACTGTATCCGGTGAACCGTCAAATACACGAGTTACGATAATACCAGTTGAAATCGCAAGCATAAGCGATCCAATTTGGTTTACGATTCCGTCCCCGACAGTTAGCTGCGTGTAATGAAGAGCCGCTTCACCAAAGCTCATGCCTTGCTGCATCATTCCGACAATTAAGCCAAAAATAATGTTTACGAATAAAATGACGATCCCGAAAATAACGTCCCCTTTAATGAACTTTCCGGCACCATCCATCGCTCCGTAAAACTCTGTTTCCATATTTAATTTTTTTCGTTTTGCTTGTGCATCTTTTTCTGAAATAATACGCTGGTTTAAATCAGCATCGATAGACATTTGTTTCCCTGGTAAAGAATCAAGTGTAAAACGAGCTGCAACTTCAGCTGTACGAGACGCACCGTTTGCAACGATAAACTGGAATATGATTAATACTGTAAAAATAACGATACCAATTAATAAGTTTCCGCCAATTACGAACTGGCCGAACTCTTCAATAACATGACCTGCATTTCCATCTGTCAAAATCGCTCGCGTCGTCGAAACGTTAATCGATACGCGGAAAATCCCGATTAATAACAACATCGTTGGAAATGACTTTAATTCATCCCACTCGTTAATACTTGTCGCTCGCATATAAATAAGCACTGACATACTTAGTAGAAAAACGATAATGATATCAAGTATAAATGGTGGAAGTGGAATTAAGAGCGCCACTACGAATGACGCTGCTAAAAAGATAGAAAAATAGGTTCTTGCAGACTCTATCTTAAACAAAGAGATCTCCTCCAAACGCGCTATTATACTTCAAGTTCGTTCGTCTGAATTAAATAGCGCATAACTTCAATTACAGCTACGTATAAATCTTCTGGAATCGTCTCATCTTCCTCGACTTGATAATATAAAGAACGAGCAAGCGGACGGTTTTCCACCATTGGTATTTCTTGTTCACGGGCAAGCGTTCGTATATATAATGCGAGCTCATCTTCCCCTTTTGCAACGACAATTGGTGCTGCATCAACGTGTTTATTGTAACGAAGTACGACCGAAATATGAGTCGGGTTGTTTACAATAAATGTTGCGCCATCCATCTTCTTCGCAATTGTTCCTTGCAAGATTGCATGCATAAAGTTTTTTCGTTTCCCTTTTACTTGCGGGTCCCCTTCATTATCTTTATGCTCTTGTTTCACTTCTTCTTTTTTCATCTTAATATCTTGCTCGTACTCCCATTTTTGATAAATGAAATCAATAATAGAAAGAACGATTAAAATAATTAAAATTGCTAAGAAAATAAATTTAATTTGCCTAATAATTTCAGTAAGTGACGCAGTCCAGTTAAATCCAATCATGCTCACGATTTTCTCTAAATTCTTTTTAAAAAGAACGTAAGCGACGTAACCGATTAATCCCATATAAAACAGTGATTTCAAAATATCTACTAAACTTTTACGACTAAACAGTCTCGTGAAATAGTTTTTCGGATTAATACGTGATGCTTTCGGTTTAATGACTTTAGAAGAAAATAGGAACCCGACTTGAATCATATAATTGAATAAATGAAAAGCGTATACGAGTATTAATATCGGAGCCGATACTTTCAGTAATAAAATCCCCATTAAATAAAAATACTCGGTTGAATCTGTATTTTTTCCAATTTGATCAAACAGCACCGCTACGGAATTCGCAATCTCATACCCTAGCCAATCTCCGAAGAAATAAACGACAACTGCTAATACGAGAATGGAAAATAAATTATTTAAATCTTTACTCCGGGCAATATTCCCTTCTTCACGCGATTTTTTACGCTTCTGCGGGGTGGCCTTTTCTGTTTTATTATCCTTTGCCATGCGCGTCCCCCTACTTCGTTAAGAAAAAGTTAAATAGTTTCGTATACTCTTCAAGTAATACATCCGTCATATTTTTAAACACATAACCGAGCATCGGTACACTCATCGCAATAAACAAAATCCCACATGTAATTTTAATTAAAAATGCATTCATAAATACATTAAGTTGTTGGGCATTTTTCGCAATTAAAATTAAAACAAAATTAATAATAAATAGAGTTCCCATAATTGGTAATGCAATCTCAACAGCAGATGTTATCGCAAATAACAATGTTGCTAAAAGGCTATCGAGAAAATTCGTTGTTAACAACTTTGAAATTGCCTCTGTATATTCGAAAGATTTCAAGATTGTTGCAACGAAATAATTAATACCACCAAGAGAAACAAATATAATAACAAAAAACATGTCAAAAATCGTCGCAATAAGCGTCGATTGTGTGCCACTATTTACGTCAAATAAACTAGACTGTGAAAATCCGATATCAAAATCTATTATGTGCCCAGCTATTTTCGGTATATTTAGTAACATTTCAATAATCTTTGCTAAGGATAAACCAATTACTAGCTGGGTTGCTGCATACGCAACAACCTCTCCATTTGTTGTCATCAAAGGAAGATCAATTTTATCTGCTACTGTAATTGATAATCCTAATCCAAATGTAACTTTCGCCATTGCTGGAACTGATTTACCTGAAAAAAACGGTAAAAAAAACAAAAAAGAGGTAATACGACAAAAAGCAAAAAAAGTGTTTAACCATAATTCCATATTCATCTTATATCACCTTTTTTCAATAAGAACGCAACAACGTTGGAATCTTGTCATATAAATCTAAAATTAAAGTTATTATTTCCTGAAACATCCATGGACCTACAATAATAATGACTAAAATAATTGTTGCCATCTTTGGTAAAAACGTTAAAGTTTGTTCTTGAATTTGCATCATTGCCATTAAAACTGAAATAATAACAACAACAATTAGGCTGACGCCCGCTACAGGTAGTACAATTTCAAATCCTTTATAAAAAAAAGTTTGAAAAATTTCTGTAATAGGTGTTATGTTCATTAACTTTTGACTCCTATCGTACATATGCATAATCGCATGATACGTCTAATTATAAATATACGTTTCTACTTTAGTTTCACATAAACCTTAAATTATAAACAACATACTTAACCTACAGTTTTAAACATTATATCGACGATTTTTGTATATCCACCTAAATATACGAAAACGAGTATTTTAAACGGTAAACTTAAAATCATCGGCGGTACCATCATCATCCCGAGGTACATTAAAAGTGTACTAATAATCAAATCTATAAATACAAACGCTAAATAAATGAACATCCCTGTCAGTAAACCTTTTTGAATTTGCGTTAACGTAAAGGATGGCACAAGCGTAAATAAGGAAAGATCTTTCAAATCTTTCGGCAACTCTTCTCCGCGTACTTTCAGCATCATTTTTAAATCATGCTTATACGTATGCTTTGACATATATTCTTTCATAATAGGAGCTGTCGTTTCCGCAGCTTGACTTACTGTTATTTTCTCTTTCGTCATCGGATCCCACACATCACTCTTCAGTTGCCCAAGTACAGGCTGCATCGTAAAGAGTGATAAAAATAATGCAAGTCCAACAAGCACTTGGTTTGGTGGTAAATTCATTACCCCAAGTCCTTGACGTGTAATCCCTAGAACGATCATAAAATAAGTAAAATGTGTAAATAATAGAACGATAGAAGAAGATAATGATAAAAGGGTAACGAGCGCAAATAGTTGTACACTTGAATTACTCGTAAACTCTTTTCCATTTTCGAAATTAATAAAACCGTTCGGGGCTGCATACGCTGGATTTACAAAAATAATTGAAAAAACGATAGAAAATACGAAAATAACGGCTAATAATGATAACTGTTTCTTTATTCTCATGATGGATCCTCTACTTTTTTCGTTTCACTCTTCACCGCGTCTTCTAGTGCTTGTTGAAACTGATTTCCTGTGCCGGTTAATTGCACAGACTGCACACCGTTATTACTAATAACAGTGAACACTTGCTTTCCGTCCACTTCAAATAAAAAGGCACTCGTTTGATGATTTAAATAAACGCCGTCTTTTACTTGAATATGGCCATTTTCACCCTGCTTAAAAAACTGCTGTTTGCGCGTCTTTTTCGTCATATAATATGCACCGTAGCCGAGCGCACCAAACAGTAAAACGACTTGAAATAAGGTCGTCATATACGACATATGACTCCTCCTCTACTCTTTATCTTGCATTTGACTTTGCGCTTTCATAAGCGCCGCTTGTTTCTTATCAGCTTCAATTTCAGAAATGATAATACCGAATTTCTCGTCCATTACGATTGCTTCACCGATGCCGACTTTCATATTACTTAAATACACATCTACTTTATGTCCTAAGTTTTTCTCTACTTCCAGAACATCGCCAACTTTTAACTGCTTTACATCACCAAGTGTAATAGATGACTTTCCAAGCTTTACACCAAGTTCAATCGAAATATCTGAAACAGTATCAATATGTGCTTTACCTGCTTCATTTCGCTTTCCTGCAAAATCTTCTAATCCCATTAATGACACGGGAGATACTTCATGCTTCATATGGATCCTCCTACTCTACAAAACTTTTAAATAGGAGCGCCTTACGCGTTCCATCTTTTCCAATAAAACAATTAAATTTATGCTTTCCATCTACATAACCAAGTAATTCATCCGAAACTTTCGTATGAAGCGGAATAATATCGCCTTCTTCAATTTGTTCAATCTCACTCATTGTCATTTTCTGCTCACCAATTGCAACGTGAACAGGTTTGTACACTTGATTTACTTTCATTTCCACTTCAGACGTATACTTTTTACGCTTGTCTGAAGAATGTTCGACAATATTTTCAGACGTTAACTTATCCATAATTTCTTCAACAGATAAGAATGGAATTCCGATACGCACCGTCGTATTCCAAAAATCTGTTTTCATATTTACGTTAAGTAATGAAATGATATCGCTCGCTGTCGTAATCTTTAATGCATTCGGATCTGTTTCCGTCGTTACAAATTTCGGTTCAATCGCAACAACACTTTCAAATGATTGCTCTAAATTTTTACAAAGAAGCAAGAATATATTATCAAGCGTTAAAAACTCAAACGCTGTTAACGGTCTGCGCATCGTAAAGTTACGCTTACTATCTCCGCCAAGCCAACATTCATGAATATAAATAACGAATGCTAAATCAATCTCAATAACAATTTCTCCAAGCTCTGGTAAACCGAGATCAATTACGCAATATAAATAATAATCTTTCGGCATTTTCTCCACATATTCACTCGTAAATGGAACTTGCTCAACTGTTGAAGGCTCTAGTTCAATTGGAATACGCATACGCGCTGATAACGTCTGTGACGTCTGTTTTCCAAAAGTAGAAGCAATCGCTTGCAAACTACGTAAATGCTCAACACCGAACTTCTCTGGTCTATTAAAATCATACTCTTGAAATTTCTCTTGCTTTCCTGCTTCTTGTGCGAAAGCTGGCATTTCCTCGCCTTCATTTACCGCCTTCAGCAGGGCATCAATTTGCTCTTGGCTTAATTTTTCGCCACTCATGACAATCCCCTTCCCTACCTTTTCAATTCAACGATTTCAACGTACATTTTTCCATTCTTCGTTAAAATCTTTCCGGTTCCAATCTCTTCATTCTCAAGCATAAGACGCACCGTATTTTTCGTTGAATTTTCAAGACGATACAATGTACCTTTCGTAATATGAAGCAGATCTTCAATTTTCTTTTTCGTATTTCCGATTTCAAAATAAATTGTTAACGGAATATCATCTTGTAATTTCAAATCTAGCCAACTCCCATATCATGTTCACGAAAATTTCATGTTCTCTCTATATATGAAACTTCTTATTTTGAAACGTCGATATTTAATATTTTTTTAATATATCCTTGCGTTTCTTTAAATGGCGGTACGCCTCCGTACTTTCTCACATTACCAGGACCAGCATTGTAAGAAGCAAGTGCCAATACTAAGTCACCGTTATTTTTCTTTAAATAACCACTTAACTCTTTCACGCCACCTTCAATACTTTCAGCTGGTGAAAAGGGATTCTTCACACCCATCTCCTTCACATTCGCTGGCATAAGCTGCATAAGTCCCATCGCACCGGCATGTGACACCGTTTTCGGATTAAAATTAGACTCTACTTCAATCATTTTTTGAATTAACGTTTTCGGAATTCCATATGTACGACTTACACGATCAATAATATCCTCATACTTCCCTTCATTGGAAGAACGTATTTTTTGAATATTATACTTCTTCGTTAATTCCCACGTATCAGCAGCCTCATTTTTCGTTTCTGGGAAACGTCGTTCAAACTCTTTTTGCGCAACTTGCACTTCATCTGCTTTCTTCGTTTCAGCCTTTTCTTCAGGCTTACTCGCTTCCTCTACTTTATTAATAGTTTCTACGGGTTTATTAACAACCGCTTCTATTTTCGTAGATTGTACCGGCTGACTCATATCTTCTATGTTTGCCGGCTGCGTAGTAGCCTTCGTCTCCTTCGCAGGTTCACTCTGCAACTTCTCTTGAAAACGACTACTAACGAATGCTTGTGGACTACTTAGCTTTTGCTGAATTTGCCCTTTCTTATATGCAAGCACTTCTTTTACTATATTTCCAACTATCATAATATCACCTTTTCGGTAAACAAAGATAATCTAATATTAGAGTTTTTTTTTAAAGTTTGCAATAATCCTTTTAATAATTATGTAATAAAAAAATGAATATATTGTTAAACTGTTATTTTTTTATATTTATTAATTCGAATTTTTAGTTGACACCCGCTATGACAAGGATTACAATAAATCTCGAAATTGATTTTTTCGCATATTACCGTTTTTCAATTTGCAGAAAAGTCAATATAAAAAAATGGGGGTTTCTTAACATGAGAATTAATACAAACATTAACAGCATGCGTACTCAAGAGTACATGCGCCAAAACCAAGACAAAATGAACGTTTCTATGAACCGTTTATCAAGCGGTAAACGCATTAATAGTGCAGCTGATGATGCTGCTGGGCTTGCTATCGCAACTCGTATGCGTGCTCGTCAAAGCGGTTTAGAAAAAGCTTCACAAAACACACAAGACGGAATGTCATTAATCCGTACTGCAGAATCTGCAATGAATTCTGTATCAAACATTTTAACTCGTATGCGTGACATTGCCGTTCAATCTTCTAACGGTACAAATACTACTGAAAACCAATCAGCGCTACAAAAAGAATTCGCAGAATTACAAAAACAAATTGATTATGTTGCAGAAAATACAGAGTTCAATGATAAAAATCTATTGGCAGGTAACACTAAATTAGGTACTGGTACTGCTGCTGCTCCTAGTGGTACAGTAATCAACATTGAGACTCTTGATACTAATGATTCAACTAAATCAATTGCTATTACATTAGCAAATTCTACAACAAAAGCATTAGGACTTGACAAATCTAGTATCGGTTCTGCAGCAAGTGCACAAGCAGCTATCTCTGCAATTAACACAGCACTTAACACAGTTGCTGGTAACCGTGCAACTCTTGGTGCCACATTAAACCGTTTAGACCGTAACGTAGAAAGTCTAAACAACCAAGCAACTAACATGGCATCTTCAGCTTCTCAAATCGAAGATGCTGATATGGCAAAAGAAATGTCTGAAATGACAAAGTTTAAAATTTTAAATGAGGCTGGTATCAGTATGCTATCTCAAGCAAACCAAACTCCTCAAATGGTAAGTAAATTATTACAATAATCTACTTAAAATAAAAATAAACCGCTCTTTTTCTGAGCGGTTTATTTTTATTTTCTCAGAGTGTCAAAAAATCCTTTAAGGTTCCCAAAAGTTCATTATACGAGATGGACTCTTTTTACTGTCTACCTATAGAAGATAATACCAGACATAAAAATAAACCGCTTTTTTCTAAGCGATTTATTTTTATTTTTTCTATCACTATTAGATTATCAAATCACTTGTTTAGCACCACCTCTTTTCACCACAAATTATTTAAGTATCCTTTTTCATAAAAATACTACAATCTAAAATTCACAGTTTATAAATATTTCTTGTTCTATAAAAAATTTTAGGGTATATAAGTCCATCGAGTATCCCTCTTTATAAATTAACTAAAATGTGAGTCTATAACTAATAACACCTTCAAAAAATATTATTGTTTTTCTATTTTTTCACAAGATCCACTAACAAACTTTTAGTTAAATGCATCTGCTTTTCTAAAGAATAATGTTTTTCAATGTATTCTCTATATTCTTCAGATTCGTATTTTTCCTCTAATACCATAGCCACAGCTTCATCCATGGTATTCCACAAATAATTTTTCGAATAAATGTCATGTGATCCTATAAAATCATGAACAATGGGTTTAATCCCCTTAGCCATTCCTTCTGCAATAAAATATCCAAAGCTTTCATGAATAGTTGGCGCTAAAATATAATGTTTATTTTCTAACCATGCATTTACATTATGTTGCCAACCATCAAAGTGAATATTTTCTTGTAAATTTAAATTCTCAACTTGATATTTCCAATACTCTTGAATTAAACGATCTTGAAAATCACCAGCAATATATAGTTGGTATCTATTGTCTATATCAACTAATTTTTTCATTATTTGTAACATCATAAATGGATTCTTCCTATAATTCATCGTTCCAATAAAAGCCAAATTATATCCTTTCTTATTCACTTTAAAAGTATATTTATTTAAGTCTATACCATTTTCAATCAATTCAATTTGTACTTTAGAACGAATATCTGGGATTGATTTTTGTAACATGTCAATCAAGTGATTAGTCACGACTATTAGCTTATCAACATTCTCCCACTGTACCTTAAGCGGATTATCTGTCAATACCTCATATCTATGAATTCTACAAATTATTTTCTTTTCCCTTGCTAAACTTAATTTACTTGCATAAGCAATTATTTCATCGCACCACTCAAACCAGCATATATCAGCCCAGTTCATAGCAGACTCAAGCTGCTTTATATCTTCCACTATCACTTTTTTCACTTCATATTGATCTGATAGTTTCTTGATAATATCAATTAAAAATTTGTCTCCATCTTTAATTGAAAAAAATGCAAGTTTCTTTCGCTCTTCTACAATAAGAGATGTATAATTTGACTGTATAAATTGAATTTTAGAATGTAATTCTTCTTTTAATAATTCATCATCGCAATATTCGAGAGCCAAATTATAGTTTTGTACTGCTCTATTATATTGTTCTTGTATCTCATATAAATATCCTAAATTAAATAATGTATCCACATCAAAATGATATAATCTTAATGCTAGTTTAAAAAAGTTTTCAGCATCTAGGTAATTATTTTCACTAAAAGCTATAATCCCTTTCATTTGATATACTTCCGCCGTTATTGGAAATGATTTTTCATATTCACTAATTAAGTATTTTGCCTGCGAAATCATACCCTGATTTATTAATTTCTTTATATCTTCTCGGATAAGACTCAATTGTATTTGTTCATTATCTTTATCTTGCGAGATTACAATAGCTTTATCGAATTGTTCCGCTAATTTTTCCGTTAATTGTTTCCTTTCATAACTTCTAATATCTTCACTAATAGGAAGGTCTTCTAATCGACCTTTTTCCCATTTTTTATATAATTGCAAAATACTTTGTTCTATGCCTCTAATATCATCAAAGTCAACATTGTAGCCCCTTTTTGTTTGTTGGATTAACGTATCTACTACTCCTCCAATCGGAGACAGAGAGATAATAGGCTTTCCTAATCTTAAATATTCAAATATTTTCCCCGGATACATTGATTTATTTTTTTCTCCTGGCCCCACTATTAACAATAGTGCAGTTGCTTCTGAAGCTTTTTGTAAACTCACACTATGCTCTATGTAATCTGAAAACGTTACACATTCCTCTAATCCTAGTTGTCGGCTTTCTGATAACCATTGTTCACGATTTTCAGTAAAAGAAAATTGAACTTGAACTTTTCCCTTATCAATAGCACCTTTTTCAATTAATGATGCTAAAGCTACTAAAAACGTTCTTGGTGTACGTATCATATACAGCATTCCATTATGAACAATTGTGAATTTTTCATTCATTTTCACCTTTTTTACTATTTTAGAAAAATCAAGTTCATCATATCCGTTCGTAATTGTAACTACTTTGTCCATAGGTAAACTGAATATACTTCTATAATTTTCAGTCGCCAAAGGAGTTGTCGTAAGGATTAAATCTGCTGTTTGTACAAATGTTTCTTCCATAGATTTAATGATTTTAAACATAATTTCATCTTCATTATAATCAAAATATGAATTATTAGACCATTCATCCCTAAAATCGCATACCCACGGTTTATTAAATTTATTCTTAAAATAGCAGCCAACAACATGATCAGAATATGGGCCTGAAGTTGAATAAACCAAATCTATGTTATTCAAATCGATTTCTTCTTGAATTTTTTCTATCACATGCATTGCCCAGAATATATATCGATCTGGTAATACAAGTTGATTAAGTTGATTCAAATTATTTTTTAGTATAGAAATATATTCTGTTAATGTAGGAACTTCTTTAATGAGAGATTTATATAATTCAACCGTTTTCTCTAATACTTCCTTTTGAATCGTCTCTGGTTCATCCACCCTAATAATTTGTATACCTTCTGGAATTTGCTTCAATAAACTCTTATCCTTAAATAAAAAATCTGATTCTCCCACAGTTACTACAATAGGCTCGTAATTATATTCCCTTAAATATTTTATAAATTTAAGCGTTCTCTGTACACCAGAACCACCTAACGGTGGGAATATATGCGCAATAACTAATACCTTTTTCATTTTATATTTTCTCCTCTTATATTTTTTTGTATTTAATAGTAACTTCTTAATTTGTTAACTGTTTTTTTAACCACTTACTATCCGGAAATTTTTCCAGAGCTTCCCCAATTATGAAATCCTTATTATTATTATCAAGTAAAATAGCATATTTATAAAAACGATAATCATTATGAAACTTATTAATAGCTTCTTGAATTACATTCCATGCTTCTTCAAAATTTTGTTGATTTATTAACCCTTTAATTATATTTATATATCCTATCTTAGTTAATTGATTGCAATTCACTAATTGATAGAGATCCAAAGCTATCTCCTCATATCCATTTTCAAAAAATATATCTGCAAGCTTTGCATTAATATCATTCTTAAAAACATACCTACACTCCATTAATCGCTCCACAAATTCTGATTTATTATATCGAACAGCTCTTCCTATAATAGCTAAATATTCATCTTGTTTAATTCTCTTAAATTTATTAGATTCTATAAATAAATCTTTAAATACATGCTCAAAGTTAGATTCTATTATTGTATTTTTAACATTTTCATCTTTTGTTATTTCATATAAGATACATAAATCAGCTAAATCAAATATTCCTATTTCTATTCCAAATAATATATCTTTCTTTTCGACAACTATTCCCTCATTTTCAATATAAGATGCTGTAATTATGTTTGACTTCAATTGTATTACACGAACTAATTCCTTATTCTCTTCTACTAGTTCTTCTCCCATTAACTTAGCTAATTCAGCTAATCCGATATTTAAAATATACTTTACAATATAGATGTACGCTTTATTAGTTGTAATCAAATTTTGATTCTTTATAAATTCATAAACTTCACTTGCAGTATGATATTTACTTAATATATATATAATTCTTTCAATAACATTAACTGATGCTGTATTTTCATTACGCGCTTCAATATAATGTTGGATTGCTTGTTCATCATTCTTTTCAATTTCGCAAATACGCCCTAAACGCTCATGTGGTAAAAATGATTTACGATCAAAATGATAAATCGTTTCTTCGTATAACATATTATTTAATAAAATACTTTCATACACTTCTCTCGCATCATCATATCGTTTTTGTAAAAAATAAATATCACCTTTCCAAAAAGTAAAATCCGGAGACGCTGGCCACAATGATTCCGTATCACGCACAATATTCAATGCTTCTTCATAGCGTTTTAATTCTACTAAACATTCCACTATAAAAAATAAACATGTACGTACCCATCCCTCATCTACACTAACCTTATATTTGTATGCTTTAACAAAATTCTTTAATGCCTCTTTTGTTTTTCCTAGTCTCCTTAGTTCTTGTCCATAATTAAAATAAGAAAATCCATGATTTTTTTTATTTTTTAAATCTTGTTTTATTATTTTCAAATTACGATTTTTCTTATCTTTTTTTTCGACTACCTGTGGCATATATCCATAATGATACAATTTTATAGATGCTTTTGCTAAATTTGCTTCTCTATTCTTAGTTTCTAATTGCTCATGAATCGCACCTGTAAAATAAACACTCCCATCATTTTTATATAACCGCGCCATGGTGTTTACTGTAATTTCCTCACCACTCTCCCCTACAAAACTCATAATCTCTACAAGGAATATACTTATTTTGTCTTTATAAGATTTAATCTCTTCCATTGCTGCAACAAAATTATTAACATCTATACACTCATCTGCATCTACCGCAATAATCCATTTTCCGCTCGCCTTTGAAGCAGCAAAATTTCTAGCCTCAGCAAAGTTATTCGTCCATTTAAAATCATATACTTTATCCGTAAATTTTTTTGCAATCTCTTTCGTTTTATCCGTTGAACCAGTATCAACAATAATAATTTCATCAACTACACTTTCAAGAGAGTTTAAACACTTTCCCAACATCTCTTCTTCGTTTTTTACTATTAAACAGGCTGACATAAAAGGTTTCATAACAATCACTTACTCCTTTATTTTTTAAAAATAATAATCCTATAATCATTATATTATTATTTTATATAATTTATAGTGATTTTTTTATTTTTTAAAATCTCACGTGTTAAAAACTGAGGTTTTATTTTCACTACATGATATTTAAAAATCAAATAAAAATACATATATACTAATCTAAACTCTCCGTCTTTTCCGCCTATCATTGTGATAAAGCATAGCCCCATTCCGTTCGAAATATATAGCCATGTTAGTTAACTTAATTACCCCTTTAATAACTGCATTTCTACCTTTTTGATAAATTTTTTATCTACTAATTCCTCCAAATATATGAATGCGCCCCTTCCCATTTTTAATTGGAAAATTCGAATTACTAACTCAACAATGCCAGTAAATAATTTGAATAATTGTTGCAGGTTTGTAGGTATTGAAGTAGCAATACTGTTCAATCCATTGTCAACTTGTGTCTCAAGAATAGATCCTTCACCTCGTAAACCTCTAGCAAAAAGGTTATACATTCACCTTTTTATTGATAGGTGATTATATACAACTACTTAAGGACAAATACACTTTTACAGCACATAAAAATTACTCTTTTCTTATTTTTAGCACTATCATTTAAATCTTTTAGCTAAAAAATAATAAGCATGTTTTCAAATAATGATTTTTCCTCCTCCCTAAAAAAGACTCCTCAAACAAATAAAAGGGAAATACATATAAACTATGTATCTCCCTTTTATTTTGTACCCAAATTTTATTACTGTGTTACCGTCATAACTTGTCCGCTACGGTCAACCATTATTTTCATTTTTCCGTCTTGTGCATTATATAGCCCAAGTTTATGTAATTCCATTTTACAATCTTGTACGAAAGTTGGTAATTTACGAATTTGATCGATATCAGAACTTGTAATGAAATGAATTAAAAGCTGCGTCATACCTTTAATATCTTGTACAAGCTCTTCTTTCTCTCGTTTTAGCCTTTCATTTTCTAGTTGTAACGACTGCAATTCATCTTCTAGACTACGTGTGTTCTTTGCTTCTCTAGAACGCCCTGCTGCCATGCTAGAAAGCTTATAAATACCTTCCATAAACTGATGTAGTTCGTCTTCTTTCCTTTCACTACATTGATTAATTGTTTCAAAGTTATCAACGATACCAGATATAACTGTTACAAGATTTTTTTCATCCTCTTTATGCTGGATTTCTTCTTTTAATTCGTACTCGTTTTCTTGTTTTCTTGCAACGATTGTCTCTTTTACTGGTATATATTTTCGCTTTCGTCCTGGTTTTTGTTTTTCAATATTTTCAAACGGTATTTCACGTTTTTTTAATTTATAATACGTATTTTGCAATTGACTTTCTGTTTTTGGAAAAAGATTTAGTTCATTTTTACTTACGTATTTTGAAATATTTAAAATGTTTAAACCGTGACGTTGACAAAATTGATACACTTCATACAGTAGCTCTAGTTCAGACTTCAGCCATGTAATTGCTGATTTTTCATATGCTCGCATCCCGCCATTTTTTTCTATATCTATTTGAAATAATACCATTCTATTATGTAAATCAACTAACTCTTCATACTTTACTTGGAATTCTTTTTCTATTTTTTTTAATTCCGCTTCTAGTTGCATATCGTTCATTTTATTATTTGACATGTTTTGTAAAAGACCTAATACATTAATTGCTGTGTGGTGATACATAATCTGTGCCACTCCCCCTCATCCTTTCACAATTCTCATCTGACTCCCATGTCTTTTAAGAAAATAGCAATTTTTACATATCCATATTATAACAGTTCGAAATTATCTGTCAAATAATAAACATACAAAAATGTATAGAAAGTATAAAAATTTGGAAAATGTTTTTTTATTAATATGCAAAATTGCATATTAATTACATTTAATTATATTATATGGTATTTTGAATGTTTTTTCACCGAAAAAATTTGCGTTACCACGAAATATTACTAAAATAACAATCGAAAATACGTTTGCTTATATTTTTAAATCAAAAATCTCTAAATAAAGATTATTCACACATACAGCGACAAACACCCAAGAAACCTTTCATTTTTCTACCAGCTAAAAGTATAGAATACTAAAAAGGAATTAGCCATATGTAGCATTGGCTAATTCCTTCCTCTCTCTAACAGAATAGAGTTATAAACCCAGTCTTCAAATCCTCAATCGAAGTCTCGCTTCTTCTAAAGCTATCTCGGTGGCTCTCTCGTCCCATTTACCTAAAAAACACTCCATATCTCTGGTCTTACATCGCATGGGTCTCTATTAGGCACTGACCGCTGCCACACATAGCTAGTTCCTCTATTCCAGCTAAAAAAGTGCTTTTCTTACAACACTAACTTATCAACTAAACCAATTAGCTCTTGAATATCTGGCTTACTTACTTGGGCATTTGCTCCTACAGCTTCACCTTTATGGAATAATTCATTTGTAATTAATGAAGAGAAAATAATGACTGGTAAACAATTCATTACTTCACTATCCTTAACCACTTTCGTTAAATGATGTCCATCCATTTTTGGCATTTCAATATCCGTAATTAGCAAGTGAATATGTTCAAACATTTTTTCGCCTTGCTCTTTCGCTAATTTTTCAATTTGCGCTAACGCTTCTGCACCATTGCTGAAGAAGTTCATTTTCGTATATCCAGCTGATGATAATGTTTCTTCTAATATTTGGCGAAGCATTGCTGAATCTTCTGCAATATAAATTACTTTTTCAGCTCGATCTGTTTTTTGTTCTAACCCTGCAATTGATTTATTGTCATAACCAGTGCCGCTAATTTCACATACAATTTTTTCATAATCTAATAGTAAGATGATTTTGCCATCTAGTTTTACAATACCAGATGTCGTTTCTTCTAGTCCCATAGATAATGAAGCTGGTTCATCAATTTGTTCCCACGAAATACGTTGAATACGATGTACTTCATCAACGCGGAAAATAACTTTCATTTGGTTTAATTCTGAGATGATAAATTTCGTTTGATCAAGTGGCTTTGTTGACTTTAAATTAAGAGCCATCGCTAAGTTAATAACAGGTAAAATTTCACCACGTACTTGAACAACACCTTCAACTGCATGATGAGATTCTGGCACAGTTGTAACAGGGAATGGATTAATGATTTCACGTACTTTCATTACATTAATACTAAATAGGTTTTCACCAACAGTGTACGTAACAATCTCTAATTCATTTGTTCCGCTTTCTAATAAAATACTTTGTGCTTGTGACATAAAGGTGTCGCTCCCCTTCCATTAATTCCGTATATCTAATTATTAAGCTTTATAAAAGAGAAAAAGTCAACTACCTATATAAAAAATATAGATAGTCGAACGATTCATTTTATTAAAAAACAATTAATCTTGTATAAACGAAGCAAGTGCCTCTAATAAAACTTCTTGTGCTCCTACAATTTCTGTCGGCATTGCTTCCCATTTTTTCAAAAGCTCCGTCTCTACTCTTATTCTCAGCTCAGAATTCATTTCTGCTAGCACATATTCTTTCGTTGCTATATCAACATCAAGTAGCGCGAGTGCATATAATTCCGGGTCATTTATTTTTTCGAATAATCGTTTTAATACTACCGGTGCTATATGTTTTAATTTTTCAATATGAATTTCCTTATCCGAAAATAGTAACTCATATTGAATAAACGTAACATTTTCTTTAATCACTTTAAAATAACAATTATTTTTTTTATCATTCACAAAATAACCGTTTGGATCTGCGATAATACTCTCTACTTTACGAATTAAATCTGGCAAACTATTCGCCGCCATTACAGTTCGCTGCTCAACCTCACTCGGCGAAATGAATGTAACGCGATACTTATTTTGCGCCATCCTCCTCACCTCTCCTTTTATAAAAATCTATTGTCACGTACTATCCAGAAGGCACTGTCCTACTATGAAATGATTATCTCATCCCCAACTATCTCAGTACGCCTCCATAGCTCTATTCTTACAACTAGGAGCTCTTCTGGACCATAACTGTTTATCCACACTAAACTTTGCTTACCTCTTTTTATACTACCCTAGTAACTCTCCATACCTTTGTCCTTACACACCAGTCGAGGCCCTATTAGGCACTAACCGCTCAAAAACAACGCTGGGTCCTCTCGTCAACCCTAAAAAGAGCTTTTTAGATCTTTTTAAGAACTTTTCAATAACTCTATGTTATTAAACCAAAACGCTATCTGCTGATCCGTAATATTTGGCAACATTACAAAAAACTCACGACACTTCATCTCATCCTTAAACAGTTGATACTTCCAAACGCTATCGCTACTACCAACACTTATGAAATAAAACTCATGGATACGGCCAATGATTGCTTGTTTTTCGCCAAATGAATACGGTGGCACTTGCTTAATTTCAAATTGATCTGGTAAATATACATGCTCTTCTCGTTCTATTTTTAATACTTGCTCGGCAAGTTCACGTTTATTTTCGAAAAAAGGCAATTGTAAAATTCGCTCTTGTCTTGTCATACGAATAAAAAACCCTTTCTACTCCATTACATTTTTTCCATGCGATATATTATCGAATTAAGTTTACAACTTCATTTAATACTTCATCTGAAACTTTAATTACTTTCGCATTTCCTTGGAATCCGCGTTGGTATAACATTAAGTCAACGAATTCTACAGATAAATCTACGTTAGCACCTTCTTGTGCACCACCGCGTACTTTACCTGCACCGTTTTGACCAGATGTACCAAGAGCTAAAATACCTGTTGTATTCGTTGCTGTATAGTTACCATTACCTGTTTTCATTAGTCCGCCTTCGTTCGGGAACATCGCAACAGCTAATTGACCTGCAGATTTCATACTTCCATCAGAATATTTTACCATTACGTATCCACCGTCAGCAATGAAGCAATCTTTAACCGTCGCTGCTGCTCTACCATCTACGTCTGTTACTGATAATGTTTTATCTGTTGGATGATTTGTTAAATGGCTTAAGTCTAATTTTATAGAACCGCCATCAAATGGAATATTGGCTCCTTGCTCTTTCGGATTTGGATTTCCAACAGCATCAAATGTCATATTACCACCTGCACCTGGAACATCCTTAAACTCTGTTTCTTTTTTCGAGTCATTGCGCATTTGTACTTTATATGTATAGTTATGTTCACTCGTTTGTTTAAACTCTACACGCATTGTCCATGTATTCCCCGCATTATCATATACAGGTAAATCTTGTGTAATTTGTTTTTCACCAGTTGGAATATTCCCTTTAATTGTCCCTTTCGATGTTCGAATACCACCAATTGCTGTTCCCATTGGAATTTGCAACGGTCCTGGAATTCCAGATAAATCAACTTCACCAGTTGCCTCATTTGCAGGGTATGCAAACACGTATTGACCTTCGGTATTCGTAATATAGTAATCTGAAGATATCCCAAACGTACCTTTACGAGTAAATTCCATATTTCCGCCTTTTGAATCACCTACAACGAAGAAACCATTACCTTCCATTGCTGCTTGTGTTTTTCCACCTGTTAACGTAATTGTACCATCACTATAATCCGTAACAGTACCACTCATTTTCACACCGTTACCAATACTTTTCGGATTCGTTCCTGCGTACTTACCGTCACCTTTTGCACCAATCGAATTGTTATATAGTAAATCATCAAACATTGCTTTTTGTTTTTTATAACCTACTGTTTGTGCATTGGCAATATTATTTGAAGTTACACTTAATGCATTTTGTGTTGCATTCATCCCTGTAATACTTGTATATAACGCTTTAATCATAACGTATGGACACTCCTTATGAATTTGTAGTTTTTACTTCTTCAGTTACTTTTTGATCGTCTTTCTTTGCATCTTCTGGATTCGTTTCTCCAATCGGTTTATCAGACACTCTCTCAACGAAACGAAGAGAGACAACTTTATTATTAATAACGAGCTGTACATCGTTATTTTCCGCAAGACGAACCGTTTCTACTTGACCGGTTACTTTGTTTCCGTCACCGTCAACACCTCTTACGTATTTCCCTAAAAACTTCATTCCACCATCAAGTGCTGTTGAATACATCGTTGATTGCAGCTTATCTACTGCTTTCGTCATATTCTGTACTTGTTCCATAAGAGATAACTGCGCTGTCTGATTCATCATTTGATTCATATCCATCGCATTAAATGGATCTTGATGTTGGAAACTTGATAAAAACAATTTTAAGAAATCATCTTTCCCCATTACCCCAGGAGTCTTTTGCGCTCCTGCTGAAACTCCATTACTTTTTTGCACTGGCGATTGTACACCATTAACAGGTACATTACTTTTTTGCGCTCCTGCTTGTAACGGAATATGATTTGTACTCGTTGTATTTAATCCAACTGTTGGCACGCTTTATTCCTCCAATAATCCCGCAAATTCTGTTGATTGTTGTTTTTCATGATTTGTATTTGCTAATTTCTGTTTTTGCCTTTGCTCTTGTTCTCGCTGTTCTTTACGATTTTCATCTTTATCTGAATAGCTAATTTGAATATTGATTTCTTTTTCTTTTAACTTTAATCTCAATTCATCAAAAATGATTTCAACACGTTTTTTCGCATCGTGTTTTTCCATTTCTACGTGAACGTCAATTTGATCTCCGTGTTTTTTCATAAACACTGTTAATGTACCAAGTTTTTCTGGATTTAACTGGAATAAAACACGTTCTTGTTTCACTACAAATTTTTGCAGCGCTTCTACTTGCGCTTCCATTTTCTTTCCTAAGTCAGGTAATGAAACTTTCTCAGCACCACTATTTGATTTCCCTATTTGTTCGGTACTCGTCGTTTTATTTAATAATTCTGCACCTGCAGAGCTCGAATCGTTTAATGCATCAACTTCTGGCAACTCTACCTTTACATCATCGCTCTCAAGTTTCGGAAGATCTACCTCTTTAAACTCTTCTTGTTCCTTTGCAATATTACAAGTTTCTGTTTCTACAACCTTCAATGCTTGCATCGTTTGCTCTGGCATCTTCATTTTGTCTAATACCATTTGCATTGTATCTTCTAAACATATAGCATTTTTGATATTCATATTTGAAAGAAGTTCTTGTAATTGTTGTAATTCAGCTGCAGGTAATTCATTAAGTTTAATATTGCCATATTCTTTATATAGCTCTTGTATTTTTTGTATGTATTGATATAACAATTCCGGCTGCACATGTAATTGCTCAATTGCAACCATTTGCTCAGATACAGCTAATAACAACTGTTCTGTCTCTTTTTTTTCTTCTTTCTTTACAATAGGTTCTTCTTCCGTTACCGATTTTTTAGAAAGAATATAATCTTTTCTCTCTTCTTTTGGTGCTTCTTCTCGTTTCGTTTTCTCCGTTTGCGGCTGTTTTTTATTTTCCATTCTCATCGTACGATCGAATGAAGAATCTTCATTTTTTGATTGTACTTCTAGCCCTTTTTCTTTTTGCGGAGGTAAACTTTGTTGCACCGGTAATACAGACTGTATCACTACATTCACCTCATCCATTCATACACATTTTCAAATCCAGAAGCATTTTTTCTTCCAGCTTTTCTTGTGCTTTCGCAAGCTTTTTGCAATCTTCTTGATACATCTCATCAATGACACGTTCTTTTTCTTTTACTTGCTCTAAAAGGCTTTCATTTTTTTGAATAAAACCTTCCGTTTTTTTAATTTTTCGATTCCATTCTTCTATTCTTTCAGGTGAAAACGTATGTGAAGAAAGCATTCCAGCCATAATACGTTGCCCAGTTTGTACGACTTTACTACGCGATTTCACAACATATAAATCATATTCTTTTTTTTGTTCTATTTTTCTTTTTTCAGCTGTTAATTCATACACTTCTTTTAAAATATGTTCTTTTTCTTGGTTTATTTGCAATTTTATTGTGTCGTACTGCTGTTTATCCACCTGTTTTCATAGCCCCTTTCTATTATAACGTTCTCTTTTTCTATTATATAGTTTTTTTCCAAAAAAATCTGTGAAATATTAAAAAACAAAAAAATAAGACCTCTTGGGCAGAGGCCTTATACTATATGCTGTATCGCTTCAACGATATCATCAAATTGGAAACTATCCGATCGACCTTGCTTTAAAAATGTATTTATGCCTTCTACTTTATTTTTACACTCAAAAATATAAGCATTTTCTTCATTTTCTTGAATCGTTCCTAGCTTAAAATACAATTCATTTTCTTTATAAATTGATAAAATCTTTCTCATTTCATTTGCAAGTTGCCAATGATGTGGCGAAACAATTTCTTCCATAATCCTACTTACTGAATCTAATACTGAAATTGCAGGGTAATGACTAAGCGTTGCAAGCTCACGCTTTAATACGATATGTCCATCTAAAATACCACGTGCTAAATCTGGTACAGGACCATTTAAATCATCCCCATCAACAAGCACCGTATAAATACCTGTTATAGATCCCTTTTGTGTTTTTCCGGACCGCTCTAACAACTTCTTCATATAACTTTCCATTAACAGTGTTTTACCACCAATCGGTAACTCTTTAACAGCAATATCAACACTTCTTCGTGCATCGGCAAAACGAGTAACAGAGTCCATCATAAGTAATACGTTATTACCTTGATCACGGAAGTATTCAGCAATAGACGTTGCGAGTTTCGCTGCACGAAGTTGCATAAGATGACTTTCATCTGACGTCGCTACAACAACGACGCTTTTTCGCATACCTTCCTCGCCTAACTCTTTTCGAATAAAGTCTTTTACTTCCCGGCCACGTTCCCCTACTAAACTAATAACGTTTATATCAGCTTTTGCATTTTTTGCTATCATTCCAAGTAAAGTTGATTTACCAACACCTGACCCAGCAAAAATACCAATCTTTTGACCGATACCAATTGTTAGCATAGAATCAATTGATTTTATTCCTGTTTCAAATACATCGGTAATCTCTTCACGTTCAAATGCATGTATAGGTGGTGCATCTAGTTTTATTTTCTGTAATGGAATGTTTTCAGCTTCCTCATTTAACACTTCACCATTTGCACTTAACACTTTTCCGAGCAAGTGATTACCACGTGGTACAACAACATCTTCTGAAACTAATGTCACTGAATCTCCATAACATACTTTTTCTGTCTGTTCAAATGGAAGTAGCATATTATTTTCCTTTTCAATGGCAATCACTTCACATAAGACGTTATGTTCTCCAACGAAGCAAACATCACCAATCTTCGCTTTCGGCCCTTTTGCTACGAAAAACTGTTCTTGTACACTATGAACTTTGCCTACTTTCGTATACAGCGGTGTTTCAATGAACTTATTCCATTTTTCGTTCTCATTCATTAACAGGCGGCTCATACATTTTGCTCCTCAAATAACTTCTCTTCTTCCCATTTCTGACGAAGTTTCGCAAATATAGGTGCAAATTTAAATTCAAAGAATTCTTTCTCTTCTTCCAGAACAAATTCACCAAACTGCAAGGAGAAATCATATTTCCATTCTACTAATTGTAGTAACCAATATTCTTTCGTATTTTCCTTCTCTTCTTGAATACGTTCAAACGTTTCTGGATGTACTGTAATGATTAATTTTTCAAACGAAGTTGGCAATGTTTGCACGATGCCAGTTAAAATAGGTAACACATCAAGCAATCGTGAATCTACCGCTTGATTCACGATTTTTTCTGCTAGATGAAAAGATTGATCCCATAATAACTCTGTCCATTCATATGCTGTTTCTTGTTGTTCTTTTTGAAATTGCACACGCGCTGCTTCCATCTGTTCCATTTGCTCATGAATATGCATTTGAAATTGTTCTTTATCTTGTAATAACTGCTGCCGCTCTCGTTCTAGCATTTGCTGCTCTTGCCTTAGCTGATTCATTTCCATATGTAATGATTCTTGCTGGGCGCGAAGCTCTGCATGATCAGCTTGTAATTCTTCCTCTTCTATTTGAACTGAAGCTGGTTTTGGAAATTGTAATTCATACGTTTCTTCAGAAAAAGAAACAGAATTCTTCGGAATTCTGTTTTTAAATAAGGACATCCTCTTCACCTCTTTGAACGATAATTCTTCCTTCTTTCTCTAGCTTTTTCACTGTACCAGTGATCGTTTGCTGCGCTTTTTCAGCATCCGTCATCTTAAGCGGTCCTAAGCCATCTAATTCTTCTAGAATCATCTCTTTACGGTTTGAAGACATACATGTAAATAATTTCTCTTTAATTTCTTCTTTTGCAATTTTAAGTGCTTTCGCAAGAACACCGTTATCTGTAATTTCTTCTAATACCCGGCGAAGCGCAAGATCTTCAAGACCAAGTAAGTCTTCAAAGACAAACATATTTTCTTTAATTTTCTCAGATAACTCATAATCGACTTCATCCAGCTTTTGAAAGACTGTTTTTTCAACACCTCGTGAAACATTATTTAAAATATTTACGATTGTTTTCAAGCCATCAGTTTTATTAATTGCACTAAATGCCATATTATTTAATTTCGTTTTTAACAACTCACCAATTTGATTAATTAATTCACCATCAACTTGTTCTAGTTTCGCTATACCCATTACCGTTTCAACGCGCTTATGATCTGGCAATCTCTCAATTAATTGAGACGCAAGTTGCGGTTTAATATAAGAAGCGATAATTGCAATTGTTTGTGGTGACTCATCATTAAGCACTGTAAGAAGTGGCTCTAAATCTGTAAGTGAATTTAAGAACTCAAACGGATTATCTTTGTTATACCAAAGATCTTCCAATAATTTTTCCAGTTCGTCTTCTGGCATGTTTTTAAATATGCGACGAATGTATTCTTTATCTGGAGTGACTAAGTTCAATTCTTTTACATTTAGTTCATATAAGAACTCTCCTAGTACATTTTCTAACGTTTCTGGTTTGTATACACGAAACTTTGCGATTTCACGAAGTAATACTTCTTTTTCCTCAGCTGTCATATATTCAATGACTTTTGCTGCCACCCCTTCTTCTAATGTACGAATAAGGATGGCAGCTTTTTCTTTGGAGGAGATTTCATCTAACATCGTTGTTCCTCCCTTACTGTCCGTTTAACCATTTTTTAATTACTTTTGCAGTACCTTCTACATGTTCTTTCGTAGCATCCTGCACTTGTTCATCTAACGTTGGTTCTTTCGGTTCTTCTGGTTCAGGTTTTGGCTCTGGCACTATTTTTTCTTCAGGAATTTCCAAGATACTTTCATTACTTGCAGCAATTTCCTCTTCTGCTAAGTATTCTTCATATTCCTCTTCTTCTTTCTTTCTCTTACGTCTTGCTAATAAGAACCATACTAGACCACCGATTGCTAATAAGCCAGCTGTAATTCCACCGAATAACCACCAGTTCATACCACTTTTTTCTGGCTCTTTCTCTTTTTCAGCTTTCGGCTGATCGAACTGAACAGTTACAACGTTAACTTGACCATTTATAAAGTTACCGTTCGGATCAGCTTGAAGTCCTGCCGCTGTTCCGATTGCTTCTTTAAAAGTTGTCATATCAATTCTACGTTTTACTAACGTATCATTATCTACCCATACAACAACATTCGTTTTCGTTAATTCTGGGTGTTTCTTAATTGTTTCAACTGTTTTATCTATTTCATAATTTTCAATTTTGTTGCCATTTTTATTATCGTAGACAACTTTACCATTTTGATTATTGTTCGTACCGTAGTTTGGCACTTCACCGTTAGCTGTAATACCAGCACCTTGCTTCGTATCTGCCCCTTCTTGCGCAGTAGAGCTTTCCTCTTGCTCTTGTTTACTACGAAGTACACCTTTATCACCATACTTCTCTGACTGACGTGTAACTTCATCGTAGTTTACAGATACTTTCGTATTCACTTTATATTCATTCGGTTTAAACATCGTCATTAACGTTGCATCAATGTCTTGCTTTAATTTACCTTCAAGTTGGTGCTGCATCTCTACTTCTTTCTCATAAGAAGAGGAACTACTAGAATGTGCTTCATCTGCTCCTTTTGAGATAACACCTTTTTTACTATCAATAACACTTACTTCTTCTGCTTTCACACCAGGAACCGCTGCACTAATCATTTGCTGTATACCCGCAACTTGATCAGCTGTTAACAATTGTCCACGCTTCACTCCAACCGTAATCGCCGCTGTTCCTTTTGCTTTTTCTTCATCAAAAATTGTCTCTTTTTCAGGCAATGTAATTTGAACATTTGCCGTTTCAACTGTCGCAAAATTTCTTACAATATCTTGCTCCAATTGCTTCTTCGTACCGACAATTTGCTTCATTTTTTTATCTTGCTCACTTGAACCGAGAGAGCTTTCTAATAAAATTTCCTCACCGCTTTTAGAATTAAACGGTAAGCCCATCCCATTCATTTCTTTTCGAACCCATGGAGCATCATTCTTTTGCACACGAATCGAACCATCGGCCGCTAATTGATAATCGACACCTAACTTCGATAATTCTGCTGTAATCTCTTGTTTATCTGTATCATTTAAATTTTGATATACAACAACATATTTATCTGGCAAGGTGAAGTATAAAAGTGCTCCTGTTACAATCGCTAAAAGCGCAGCACCAATTACTAACTTATGCCACGTTTTTAACGATTGGATAACATTTTTCATCTTTTCCATTTAAACACACCCGTCCACTTTCCTAAATTTGCATATTAATTAGTGACTTATAATTTTCAATAAGATTATCACGTACGAGAGCAGCTGTTTTCATTTGAGACTCAGCTTTCTTTTGCTGAATTAAAACGTCATGTGTTTCTCCTACCCCTTTAGTTAGTAAATCATATACTGCTGTTTGCGCATTGTTTTGCGTTTGATTCATATCTTCCAATAAATCAATAAACTTTTTCTCCGGAGCTACAGATGTTTGAGAAGTTTTCGGTGCACCAATTGACTGAATTGCTCCAAATGGTTGTGTATGTAACATTGGTTGAATTTTCATATTACTATCTTCCCCCTTATCCTCGGCCGATTTCTAAATCTTTATCAAGCATTTTTTTATTCGCATTTAATACACTCGTATTCGCTTCATACATTTTTTGAGCAACCATTACATTCGTCATTTCAGCAGTTACATCAATATTAGGATAACGTACATATCCCTCTTCATTTGCGTGCGGATGCGTCGGATCATACACTAAATTTTCCGTTTTATCTGCTTCAATACTTTTTATTTTTACTCCATTAGTAGGAGCCCCATCTAGCATACTTGCAAAACTATTGTTTGATTCCAGCACCACACTACGACGCTCATATAAATCTGCCCCCGGAGCCGCTGTCGTATTTGCATTTACAATATTGTTAGAAGTAACTTCCATCCACTTTCTCGCTGTTGTTAGCCCTGAGCCACTTGCATTAATTGCCTGAAACATCCGTTGTCTCTCCTTCTACTTTTAACGTCCGCGTGCCGCTTGGTTAATTGCATATTGTGTATTAATTGCGTTAATTGAAATACCGTATAACTGATTTGCTTTCATTAAATCTAGCATTTCTGTCGTTACATCCACACTATTTCCGTCTTTATTCGTTTGCATTGATTTTGTTTGAATCTTTGCATATGTATTTTTCGTATTTACTGTCGGCAAGTGCATTTCATTCGTTTGATATAAATCTGGATTGCTCTTTAAATCAGCCGCATTGTTTTTATATAATGCACTACTTTTATTCATCTGCTCAGCAAATGTTACATCTTGTGCTTTATAGCCAGGTGTATTCGCATTTGCAATATTACTAGAAACAGTATTTCGTTTCGTTACTAAATAATTCATATAATGGCTTACATCACTCACTAAATCTGGCATATTCCACACCCTTCCTTTTCTAACGTAATGATCCACTGATAGAAGTTTCACTTCATTATTTATTTTCTTATATGCGTTTATTAAAATATTTACTATTATGTACCCTTACATATTTTATTCCATTTTTTCATTGTTGTCTTTAGAAAAATACAAAAATATAAAAAAAGAATGCAAAAAACTGTATACACATAGTAATCTATAGAACATTTCAATATATAAACTATAAACTAAAGTCCATTTTTCTATTATTTAGATTACTATTATTTTTTCATCACAGTCATAAAATGAAACCTCAATCAGCGGAGTTCTTTATGTAAACGAAGGAATAGACCCCCTTTTAAAAGGGGAATCTGTTTCCAAACGTTATTATTAATATTTACCGTAAAATGAATTAGCCTTCATTCGCCCATCATTTGTCATAATCATTTCTTCCAAAATCTTTTGCTTATCTCGAATATGTTGAGCTGCCTTAATAATGAATGGGCTTACCTCCGCCGCAACTTGCGCACGCGTTTCTTCATCCAATGTCATCATCCAGCGATTTAACATTTCACTCTTCTCAGCAAACTCTCTGTCTGACACTTGCAATTCACCGATTTCATTAAAACAGCTGACAAACGTCCGATAAATATCATTGTTCATTTTCAAGTGCTCCGCGGTAACCGTCTATTAAATCTTGTAACACTTTCACAATTGCATCAATATCTTTCGCCTCACGCGTTACTTTCATCGTTTGAATTTGAATGCTAATCCAATCATATAAACCATAGAGACTATCATATAAATCTTTCGTAATCTCAGGATTTAATTGAAGCTTTAGTTCTTCAAAAATACGTTCTAACTTCTCAAGCAGCGCACCTCCCTCTTGTAGTTTAAACATATGTAAAAGTTCTTCTACATTACGAAACTCAACGATACATCTTTCATAAATAAAAATTGTATTTTTAATCGGATTACTCGTCATAATATCATTTTGCATATAACGTTGCCATGCTTGCATACTATCACTCCCTCACCCTTCATTAATCATCACTTTTTGTTTTAGTCATTGCTTTAATTGTTTTTAATTGGTTATCCAGTTCTGCTAACGTGCTTTCCAATTTTGAATACTTCTCAATAATAGTTTTTTGCTTTTCTTTATTCACGTTATCAATATCTCTTATTTTATTATCTAAATCTTTTACTTGTTTTTCAATACTTTTAGAGCGTTTACCTATGACTCCTTCATCTCCAAAAATTCCATCTAATCGTTTCTCCATATCATGACCTAAACCAGTAAACCCAAAGAAAAATTGCTTTACTGTTTCTTGATCCTCTTTAAAAGCATTTTTTAATTTCTCTTCATCTAGGATCATATTTCCCTTTTTATCCACTTGGATTCCGAAATCATTTAAAAACTTACCATTTTGCGAATATCTAAATATACTTGTCATCGTATTACTAATTGAAAATGCAATGCTGCTTCCTTGTACAGCTCCATTTTCACCAGCAAATAAATCTAAAGTTGAGACAGCTTTATTATACTCATCCTTCATTTTTTTGATTAAATCGACAGAATCTTTTATATTTGAATCCTCAACAGTAATTTTGATAGGTTCTGTAGTTTCTTTTTCTAAATTAATTACCAAACCTGGAATCGTATCAATTTTATTAGATGTACTCGAATCTTTAATTCCATTTATCGTATATTCAGCATTTGTAGCTGCTGTTATTTCATGAGCAACCGTAAATATCTTGTTATTATCCTTATCTATAGATGATTTCACTAAACCTATTTCTTCTAAAAAACCTTCTTTGCCATCTACTAAATTTATTGCTCCTTTTTCTCCAGCTGTAGTAGATGTAAAGAACAATTGTCCCCCCAATGAATATACGGACACTCCATAATTTCCATTATTGATTTTATTTACTAAATCTTTATAAGTCATATCCTTTGAAATTTCTACTTCTTTACCATTAATTTCAAATGCAACGTCTTTTTCAATCTTTGCATCTAATTCTATTTTATCACCTGGCTTTGTTGTAATTTGATGGCGTTCTGCAATTTTTTCGACTGTAACAGTATAGGTTCCAGCAATTGCAGCTGCATCTGCCTGTGCAGTAACGAAACCCTCTTTTGTTAGAGTTGTTTTCTTTTCATTACCTTTAAATGCATTTAAATCTTTAAAAACCTGCAAAAAATTACCAAATTCTTTTTTCATACTTGCATATACATTTCGTTCATTTGTTAGTAACTGTTTTTGATTATTAAATGGTGTCTTCTTCATTTCTAAAGTTTGTAATTCTAATTCTACAAGTTTTGAGGTATCAATCATATTATTACCAAGGTTCCAAATCTGTTGTCTATCACCAATACCCGTTAAAGTCCCTGCCATATTTCCCACTCCTCATTTGTTTACATATAATCTAATATACTCGTTTTACTCATCGTACTAACTGCTTTAAGCGTAGCTTCATACGTCGCATTTATATAAGCTAAGTCGGAAATCGCTACCGCTAAATCCACATCTTCAATTTCTTTACGGTTTTCTTGAAGCGCTAAATTTTGTTCGCTTAAAATTGTCTTAAACGTATCAATAGTATTCATCGTTGCACCGACTTCCGTCGTACGATTAATAACATTGTCTAAGTTTTTCTTATTCTCCTCCAATAACGGTTTCAATGTTTTTTGATCACCACTTTGCATAGCATCTTTCATCTTTACTAACGTTTGAATTACAGGAGTTAATAAATCCTCACTTTTACGAAAAGCTTTAATTTCATAACCATCGTTCAGCTTCCACATTACATCATTTCCGCCACCTTGGTATGTACCCTCATCTGTAAACGGGGGCTTTTCTGCACTGTCCCCACCAAAAATGTAGCGTCCTTGTTCTTTTGTATTTGCTAAATACACAACTTGTTTTACCAGTTGGTCTAACTCTGCTCCAATTGCTTTCAACTCTTTTTCACTATTCGTTCCATTTAATGCTTGTATCGTTAATTGATCCACCCTCGTTAAAGATTTCACAATACCCTGCAATGTGTTTTCTGTTTGACTTAGCACATTTCTAGAATCCGCTATATCTTTTTGCATTTGTTCAATATTCGCCAATGAATGTTGAATCGCAAATGATTTACTCGCTGCTAGTGGATCTTCACTCATAAGAAGATTTTTCTTCCCTGAAGTTACTTGGTTTCTATGGTATTGTTGTTGCACATTCAAATCCATTAACTGATTCTTTGCCCAGTTTGCATTTTGAAATGTAGATACTCTCATTTCTATCTCCTCCTTATATATTTCCAATCAATTATTATCACTTATCGAATAATCGAAAATAGACTATCAAACACTTCATTCATCGTAGTAATAGCTTTAGAGTTTGCGACGAAATATTTTTGGAAGGCCATTAAATTTACCATTTCCTCTTCCATATTTACACCTTCAACGCTCATTTTTTCTTGTTGAATACCTTCTAGTAAGTCGCCATGAATTTTTTGATAACCATTTACTGCACTTTTATCAGATGCAACACGAACTATAAATTGGTCTAATGCTTGTTTATAAGAAAGACCTTCTTTATAATCTCCATCTGTAACTGCTGCTAGTTTATTTGCTGTTTCAGCAGACATTTTCATTTTCGAAACATCTTTTTGGAATTCTGGATTTAACTTCATATCTTTCGCATAATCTCCAACGAAGAAATCTTTTCCCATCACTGTATTCACTTGATTTTTCACTGAACTCATTAAGTCTTCGAGATTTTTTTTATAATCAACAATCTTTGCTTTCGTATCAATCGCTGATTTTATCGCTCCGCTAGTTACAGAGATTTCTGAACCGTAAATCTCAACTGACATTGGATCTTTTTCTTTATTTAATTGAAGTGGATATGTATCTTGTCCATTTACTGTTAAAATACCATTCATTCTAACACTCGCGATATTAGGATTCATAGATTCATAAGATACTTCGATGTTTGCATACTTAGACATCTCTGTAACGATGCGATCTCGTTCGTCTAAAAGTTGATTCGGCACTTGTGTACCCGCTTGTCCAATTTTATGATTCGCTTCTGCTAAACTAGCAGCCAAACGATTAAATTCATTAACATGCGCTTCAATATCTTCTGCCGTCTGCGCTTCCACTGTATCTAAGTTTTTCGCAAGACGATTTACTTGACTAGTGAACTTCCCAGTTTCAGAAATTAATGTATCGTAGTAGTTTGGTTGCTCTGGATTTTTTGCTACTTCACGAAAGGCATTAAAGAAACCGTCCATTAAACTAGATAATGAATTTTTTCCTGTCGTTCCAACCATAGACTCTACACGTGATAATGTTGAATTCATGTAGTTATAGTAAGAGAGCTGAGATAATTGATCATTAAACTGCTTCGTTTTTACCTCATCAGTAATACGGTCAACACCTAGCGTTTGTACACCGTAACCAATTCTCTGTTCTGGCGTATGACCATTGCTTGCTCCAACAGATCCGTAATTCACCATTTGACGCACATAACCCGGTGTATGAATGTTAGACAAGTTTTGTTTCGTTGTTTGTAATCCCATTTGAGCCGCTAACATGCCCGATAGCGGTGTATTATAATCAGATAATCTCATAAAGCTTCACTTCTCCTTTACAATAGTTCGTTCATAAAGATTTGCGAATTATTGTTTCGCTCTAAATTATATTCAGAAACAGAATCCACAATACTTTCTGTAGTTTTTAATAGTACGTTTAAGTAATATTGATTTTTCAAAAGAAGCATTTTTACATTCTCTTCTAGTTCAGTTACGTTTTTTTGTAATTCTTCCATTTTTTCGATTTCTTCTTGAGAAAAATACGAAAATAACGCACTTACACGAAACGATTCAACTCCTTGTTCTTTACAGAACTGAACAACCATTTCTTCTAATGAGCTTGATAACCCTTTTAAACCATCAATGTACTGCAATTGCTCTACTTGCAATTTTTGAACTGCATTTACATTTTTATTTTTTAAATTCTCATATATTTGCTCTCCAAGCGCTTGAATATTTTCATACGCTTTTTGAATAATAACGAGTTTTTCATATAATTGTATGTACATATAGCTTCCTTCCTTTTACAAGACTAAATTCACAATTAAACCATGGATTTCTCCAATTTGATTTAACATTTCTAAATGTCCTGTTTTCGTATTAATTAAATTCATAACATCTTCTAATTCATTCAATCCCATTTCTGCCTGTTTCACAATCGTCATTTTCTGTGAATATCCGTAACGCGGGTGACGAGACATGACATCTTTATACTGCAATACATTATCCACGTAAAAATTCAAAAATGATTTTACTGTATTTTTGTATTCCATTACATTATCAAGCGTTAATTCCATTTCAATTTTCTCTTTAATTTCTCCAATATTATCGACAAACGCTTCCATTTGTTCTAGTAATTTATCTTTTTTCGGATCTGCATGCAAATTATCCGAAAATGCAAGTCCTGTCCTGACATTTGCTTCTTTCAGCATTTGAGTAGCAGGCGGTATATGCGATAAAATTGGATTATGCGAGATAGAACGTAGCATATATATCACCTATTTATTTTTTTATTTCTTCCTAAACTTAATCGTAAAATCCAGTTATTTATAATTATACTCTGAACAGTAATATTTTGCAGTTATTTTTTATAAAAGATATGTTACAATTTAGCATGAGGTGGCACAATTCTATGAATATTTTCCTTTGTGGTTCAAATCAATTAACAGCATTAGATCAAGAAGAAATTAAAAAATTTTTAACTGACTATGCTCACAAACATAAAATTTACATATTATGTTATAAATCTATTGAAAATGAGGTTCTTCGTTTTTTCGTTGAGAATGAAAGACTCGCTCAAAATTTATGCCTTTACACGCTGCAACCATTGCAAGCAATTACAGATGAATTTCAAGAAGTCGTTGATTACTTAAAAAAACACGGAGCCGAATATGTTGCTTTTGATCATCCTTCTGACTCCATTTACCGATCAGATTATATGTTTTTTGTTAAACAAATTATTGAAGACACTGATTTAGTTCTCTGTTTTTATAATGGTGACAAACATACATCTGTCATCCCTGTCGATGTCGCAAAAGAAGCAGGTATTGATGCTGTCATTTATGATTTACCAGGATTACATGAAAAGCAAATGAAAAAAAGCTTTGAACAAAAAATTCGTATGATGTAAAGGGGGAGGCACAATACCATTATTGTGCCCATTGTAAATATGATAATTGAACAAGATTATGATCATTTTATCGCGAGTTTTAAACAACAATTCAATATGGACATCGCTTCATATAAACAAGATAGAATGCGCCGTAGAATCGATGCTTTCATTTCGAGAAAAGGCTTCGAAAACTACACTAATTTTTTAAACAAATTACGCGCTGATCAAAATTTATTTTTAAATTTTATTGACTATATTACAATTAACGTTTCAGAGTTTTTTAGAAATAAAGAACGATGGCAAACTTTAGAGTCGAAAGCACTACCAAAATTACTCGAACAAAATAGCGGAAAATTAAAGGTATGGAGTGCCGCTTGCGCTGCTGGTGAAGAACCATATACACTCTCTTTAATTTTATCAAAGCATCTAGCTCCATTTCGTTTTGAAATTCAAGCAACAGATCTTGATTTTCATATTTTAGAAACCGCAAAACGCGCTCAATATACGGAACGTTCGTTAAAGGAATTACCTACTGATTTGAAAGAACGTCATTTCACAAAAGAGAATGGTCTATATTCATTGCATCAAAACATTAAACAAAACGTCTCGTTTAAACAACACGACCTTTTAATGCAGTCATTCGATACAAATTATGATTTGATTATTTGTCGTAATGTAATGATATATTTCACAGAAGAAGCAAGAGTAAAACTTTACGAAAAATTTAGTCGTTCTTTACGAAAAGGCGGTGTACTATTTGTTGGTAGTACGGAACAAATTTTAACACCCGAACGTTACAATCTTCAGCGATTTGATACATTCTTCTACGAAAAAATATAAAAGAGGTCGTCACAATGGAGTGACGACCTTTTTACATAACTCGAATTAAAATAATACCGACAATCCATATGAAGAGAAAAAGAAACGTCATAGACCATTTATGTTCTTGCATCGTTTGTTTCAATGCCTGTGATAATTGTGTCATGTTCATTTCCGCAAGCGCTCTCCATACACTTACATCCCGATCTTTAGCAATGCGGTCTGTAACGCTAATTAAAATTGTTTCGTTAGACAATTTCGTTATATAAGCAGTAATAACCGTTACCATCAAATTTATATTTCCTTCTGAAGAATCACTTTCCACTCTAGAGATAAGTGCACTTACATCTAGTAAAGGAATATGTACTTTTCTACCAAATGATAGTTGTACTTCAGCGAAATCATATGTTCCATCTAACAAAGGAAGTTCTTTTATGTGCGCCTGCTTAATAAGTCCTTGTAGGCTTCTAATTACTTGTTCAAACACTTTTTCTGATTGCTTTCCTTCTTGAGATAATGTATGTAACTTTTTAAAAAGTTGTAACACTGTATCCATCTCTTTAGAAAGCATTTCCTTCATAATCTTTCCATCACTTAAACTTGCAAGTAAAATACCTATTTCATTATTTTTCGAAATAATTTTAGACTGTCCAGTAAACACTAAATTGCTACGCTTTCGTTCTTTCTGGATTTCATGTTCCGAAATAGCTGCAGGCTGTTTTAATGGTTGTAGCGTCTTATCTTCAATTGTCGTACGTTTAATCTCCATTTAAGCGCCTCCACTACTATGAAATAATTAGCCCCATTCTTTATTACTCTTTAAAACTAAAAACAATACGAACAAACCTGACATGATAGTAAATACATCCGAAGCTTGTACTCCCTGTTCACCTTTTTCTTCTTCCTTGTCTTTCGTTTCTTCTTTTTGTTCTTTCTTTTTAGAGACAACTTGTTTGTTACTTTTCTCTTTTTGGTCCTTCGCCTTTTGTACTTCCTTGTTGTCTTCGAACGGCTCTTTTATAACGTAAGTAAATTCCTCTTTCTCTTTCAACGGTTCTTTTATAAACTTATTTACTTTCTCATCTTGCTTCGGAATTTGAACAACCGGCAATTTTTCTTCTAGAAGCGGGTTTTTGATTTTCAAATCTTCTTGCTTCTCATTTTCTTTCTTATCTTCTAATTCATTTTCTAGTTTATTATCTAATTTCTCTTCTTTCTCTTCTATCTTTTTATCATCTTCGTTTTTTGGCGCCAAAACAGAAATGGTATATTCACTTTCTTCAACAAGTTTATTACCTGCTGCATCTATTATCTCTACAAGTAATTCGTATGGCCCAGCCGGCAATGCTTCTGTTATTTCAAATACTTTTTCCCAATCCATATCATGCTTGTTGTAGTCTAATAAAAACGAAAGCTCTTTATTTTCTTTCCCTTTTAATGTAACGCGCACTTCTTTTACAACCGATTCTATATCTGACGCTTTTACTCGTATATGTATAGAATCTCCCTGTTTTCGTTCAACTAAGTTCTCTTTTACTTCATCAATAGTAACTTTCTGTAACTTTGGCAATTCTTTATCTATAGTTGGCGTTTCATTTTTAATACGAATGAGCGGGACTTTCACTTCATTTTTTACGATTTCTTCTTTCTCATTCTCTTTGTAACTTTGAACGAGCTGAAGATTCCAATCACCTTGCAAATCAAAATCCTCTGCTTTATAGTTAGCAACCCAGCTCTTCGTTTCTTCATCATACTCAAAAGATAGTATTCTTTCTTGCGCATATTGCTCGCCATTTTTTTGTAACTGCAATATACCTTTCATACTTTCAATGTTTTTCCCATTTGGTTCTACAGCAATTCGCACTTCTTCGCCAACTTTAAGCTCCGGCTTATTTACTGTAATAATTCCTTGTTCTGTTTCTATCTTTCTTTCATTCAATTGTTTATTTACTACTTCTTGTTGCTCTGCTTCTTTTTGTTTCTCTTCATCTTGCTTCGTTTCCACTTGTTCTGACGATTCTTGAGATTCCTTATTTTCTTCTTGTACATTCACTTCATTTATTTTTTGATCTGACTCAATTTGTTCCTCAGCCTGACTTTGCAAGGGGAAGAACAAGCACACATGTATGCATAGCCAACTCATTAGAAAAAACTTTACGTTTTTCATCTACTAGTTCAAACTCCTATTTCAATGCCTTATAGTGATTTCGTCACTTTTACTCCAAAAAATCCATCTACATTTACAAGTTCACCATACGCCACTAATACATCATTTACATAAATACGAATCGGTTCATCAATATCCTCATCTAGTACAACTGCTTCATTTTCTTGTAAACTTAATATATCTTGAATCGTTTTCACTGTACTTCCAAATACAAATTTCACGTTCATTTCTACATTTTGTAGAATGGACGTGTCCATATATACTGGTTCCATTTGTTTTACTTCTTTAAATTCAATAGGTTGCACAACTGGTTCTACAATTTTTTCTTCTTCAATTTCTTCTGTGGCAATCTCTTCTTCTTCCACCATCGGATACAGAAGTCGCCTTACCATTTCTTTCGCTTCGGAAATTGGCAAAATTTGATACATCTTCGATTGAAGCAAATCGCCAATTTCAAGATTGAACGTAATTTGAACGAGTTCGTCCACTTCCATTGACTCTCCCAAATATTCCATTTCTTCTTTTAACGTTACAAATTTAACATTTGGCGGCGTCATGTCCATTTTTTCTTGAAACATTTCTGACATCGCCGTAGCAGCATGACCCATCATTTGGTTCATAATTTCTTTAATACCGCTCAGTTCTAATTCAGTAAGCTCTTTTTCTGGGTCAACTTCCCCTGTTCCCATCATCATTAAATCTACCATTGTTAAGGCAACATCTTTCGTAAATACAAATACATTCTCATTCTTTAGCCCTTCAACAAAGTCGACATTTAAAATAACAAATGGTACTGGTACTCCATCATAATGACGAACATTGATTGCTTCCACATTTGGTGTACTAATTGTAACTGGCTGATTTAAAAGCGTTGACAATACTGTTGAAGCGGAGCCAATTGAAATATTTGCAATTTCACCAAGCACATCTTTCTCTTCTTGTGTTAAATGCTCTTTTTCAACTTCTTCTACAATCTCAGTTTCCACTACTTCTGCTGGTTCGTCTGTTTCTTCTACTCCACCAGATAATTGCATTAATTTATTTACCATTTGTTTCGCATGCTCAACTGAAACAATTTGTACAAGTTTAGAGTTTACAAGATTATCTATCTTTAAATCAAACGATACTTTAACAATCGTATGATTCCCATCGATTTCAGAGATTTTCTCCATTTCTTCTGATAACTTTACAACTTTAATCGTCGGCGGAGACATATCTACTGTATCTTGGAAGAATTCCGACATAGATGTAGCTGCGAATCCCATCATTTGATTCATCGCTTCTTGTACAGCACTTAGCTCTAATTCACCAAGTTCTTTTCCGTCCTCGACTTCACCTGTTCCCATCATCATTAAATCAGCAATGGACAATGCAACATCTTGCTTAAGAACAAGAAGGTTTTCCATATCTAATCCTTTTGTAAAATGAATGTTTAATACAACATGTGGAACTTCGACATCTCTTGAATCATATAAATCTACCAACTCTATACGAGGAGCAGTAATGCTTACTTGCCTATTTAAAATTGTTGATAATACAGTCGAAGCTGAACCAAATGATATATTTGCAATTTCGCCAAGAATATCGCATTCTTGAGGCGTTAAATGCTCATTTTCTTTTTCTAGCACAATCGTGCTCGTATCCCCTTTTGTGTGTTGCTCAGGCATTTTCCCTGCCTCCTCATTTCTGTTTTTCTATCAAATAATATAAACTCTTATTTTAGCAAACTCATTAGTATAAAACGTTACTATGTATCCATTATTAGATTCGTAACGATTAGCCAAAAAGCTCCCCAATTGTATACAAGTGGGGAGCTTTCCTTCATTCCTATTATAAACCTTCTGGGTTTAAAATGAGGACCACTCGTCCATCACCGAGAATCGTCGCACCAGAGAAATAGTTAGAACTCTCTGCAAAGAAGTCACCTAATGACTTTAAGACTATTTCTCTTTGACCGATAATTGTGTTTACAATAAGTCCATAGCTGCGATGTGTGTTACGAACAATTAACACAGGAACCATTTGACCATCATATGACGCAAACGCCTCATCTACTGTTTTTTCACCAAATACAGTACTTAAATGTTTCACTTCAATAATTTGATTACGATAATTTAACACATCTTTTCCTTGTAAGGATTGGATGTCTTCTCTCTTAATTCGAATTGCTTCAACGATATTTCCAAGAGGTAAAGCATAACGCTTATCATTCGTTTGAACAAGCATAGATTGAATAATAGACAACGTTAATGGAAGTTCAATTCTAAATGTACTTCCCTTTCCTTCCTCAGAATCAATAATTAAATGTCCACCTAAACTATGAATCGTATGTTTTACAACATCTAATCCGACACCGCGTCCAGAAAGATCTGATACAACTTCAGCTGTACTAAATCCTGGTTGGAAAATAAGATCAAACACTTCACGATCTGTTAATCTATTCGCATCCGCTTCAGTTACAACGCCATTTTTAATCGCTTTTTCTAATACTTTCCCTTTATTAATACCGTTTCCATCATCCGTAATTTGAATAACGACATGATTTCCACTATGAAAGGCTTCTAATTTAATCGTACCTGTCTCATTTTTACCTGCATCACGTCGTTTTTCAACAGTTTCAACACCGTGATCGATTGCATTTCGAATTAAATGAACGAGCGGATCACCGATTTCATCAATAACAATTTTATCTACTTCAGTATCTTCACCTGTAATTTGTAAATCGATTTTTTTCCCTAAATCTTTCGCTAACATACGTACCATACGCGGGAAACGATTGAACACAGTTTCAATCGGCACCATACGCATATTTAATAGTACATTTTGAATATCTTTTGAAATATCGCCTAATCGATTTAAATGTTCAATTAGCTCCTTGTTTTGAATCGTTTGAGCCAATTCATCAATGCGCCCACGTTCAATTACACTTTCTTCAAACATATTCATTAATCTTTCGATTTTCTCTAATTGAACACGAATTGAACGATTCTCCACTTTAGCATTTTTCGTTTTTGTAGTACTTTTAGCTGGCATAGTACTTGAAGGTTGATTCGTTGCCTCTATCGGTGAGTTTACTTGCGTAACCACAGCAGGTTGTAGCTTTTCTTCTACTTGCACAACTTCTTGTGTAACGACCTTTTTAGAAACTACTTTCTTCGATATCGGTTCTCCTTGCTTTACTTCCACTTTCTCAATTTCAGAAACATGAAGTACTACTTGTTTCAACTCTTCTATACTACAATCCGTATCCATAAATACTGTAAATTCAAATCCGAAAGCATCTGCTTCAATTTCTTCAATACTCGGAGCTGTTTTTTGTATATTCCCTACATTTTGCAATGCTTCAATACACATAATGGCACGTACTGCTTTTAAAATTGCTTGCTGTTCAACTGTTATATGCACTTCATGCGAAACTGCATCATCGGTGTCTATATGATTTTGCTCTATATGTTCCGTAGGAGTTTCTACATTGCCGTTCAATAATGCTTCTAATTTCTGTTTAGTTGAGGCTACATCAATATTGCCCATTCCACCTTGTTGCACATCTGCAACCATCTTCTCCAAATTATCAATGCACTCAAAAATCACATCAATAATATCCGCATTTACAACTATATTTCCATGACGAATTTCATCTAACACATTTTCCATCTTATGCGTTAAATCAGCCATTTCCGTAAATTCCATGCTCGCAGACATACCTTTGAATGTATGGGCGGATCGGAATATTTCTCCTACAACATCCATATCAGCAGGATTTTGTTCTAACACTAGCACATTTTCATTTAGCGACTGTAAATGTTCTTCTGACTCTTCGAAAAATATATTTAATAGATCTGTTTGCATTTTTATCCCCTACCTGTCTAACAAACATTTCATTTATGTATAACAATTTAGTGTTTTACAATGAGAAAAAAGGGGGCCACACGTCGATCCGCTATCACTGTTTTGATTCCTTGTGGCACCCCTTCTATATTAACTATTTGCTACTTTTGTTAAAGCTTCAATTACACGATCCGCTTGGAATGGCTTTACAATAAAGTCTTTTGCCCCGCCCTTAATTGCATCTAATACCATACCTTGTTGTCCCATTGCAGAACAAATAACAACCTTTGCACTTGAATCAATTTTAATAATTTCTTTTAATGCTTCAAGCCCGTCCATTTCTGGCATAGTAATATCTAATGTTACAATATCAGGTTGAAGTTCTTTATACTTTTGAATTGCTTCTACCCCATTCTCTGCTTCGCCAATAACTTCAAATTCAGCATTACTTTTTAATAAGTTTTTAATCATCGTTCGCATAAACATCGCATCGTCTACTACTAAAATTTTATGTGCCATTCTTTTTAATTCTCTCCTTCTATGTATAAATATATCTTAATATTTCACCTTATCATTCTCACTCATTATACAAAATAAAATGATAAAATTTAATATTTTTTTAAAAGAATTTTCGTGTTTTTATTATTTTATTATTAAAATAATAATATACTACTCTTTTATATAAATAACAACGCGACGGTTTTTTTCCCAGTTTTGCGGTGAATCATTTGGTACAATTGGCTTTGTGTCTGCATATCCTACCGCAGCTAGCCTTTTATCGTCCACATTATACACTTCAATTAAATGGTGAATCATATTTGCCGCTCGTGCTGAAGATAACTCCCAATTAGAAGGGAATTTCTCGTTATGAATAGGTCTACTATCTGTATGTCCCTCTACAACAATTGGGTTAGGTACGGATTGAAAAAATCCAACTAATTGACTTATTATCCCTTTCGCTTCGGGCTTAACGTTCGCATCGCCTGTATCAAATATTAAATTATCTACTATAACGACGCTTACCCCTGTATCCTCTCGATATACATTCACTTGACTAATACCATTATTATCTACATATGCTTTTAACTTTTTATATAATTCATCCATTCTCTTTTTTGAAATCATTTTTTCATCATTTTTTTCATGTGAAATATCCGGTATTGTATTTTCCATTACTTTTGCATCTACTTGCCCCGTATCACTAAACTTTTCAAGCATCTTTGACAATTTTACTGCATCTTGCTTTGATGTAGCAACTAGTAATACAAAGAAAGTTAATAATAACATCGTTAAATCTGTAAAAGTCGTCATCCAACGAGGCGATCCCTTTTGCGGTCCTTTACTCATCATACCACTCCTTGAAATATTAGGCTGCTCCTTTTACCTTTTTTACCTTTGTTTCGTATACGTATGTATCCAGTTTCAACTTTAATTTAGAAGGGATTTGTCCACGATACAATTCTGAAATTGCTTCTATTACAAACTTCTTCTCTGTATATAAATCTTCAATACCACGATATACTTTTTCCGCAAGAGGGATTGCAATCATATTCGCAAGTACAGACCCATATAATGTCGTTAACATCGCAACTGCCATTCCTGTACCAATTTGCGATGTATCTTGTAAGTTTTGGAGCATAATGATAAGACCGATTAACGTACCAATCATTCCCCAAGCTGGAGCAAAATCACCAATTTTATCTAATAATGCTGCTCCTTTTCTTAACTCATACACTTCCGTGTCAATATCTTTCAATAACACTTCTTTTAATTCATCTTCATCGTAACCGCTTAACATTAATCGAATTCCTTTTTGAATAAAAGGATTGTCTACTTGCTCTCCATCTACCTCTAAAGAAAGCAAGCCGTGCTTTTTAGACTTTTTCGAAAAATCGACAAACAAATCCGTTAACTGTTCTAAATCTTCTTCTCTTCTATGTAAAACAGTAAAAATGCTTTTCGTATATTTTTTTATTTCTCCAAATCGATATGCCACAACAATTGTCGCTGTTGTTCCCCCTATGACAATTAAAATAGATGAAACATCTAAAAAGTTTTTGAAAGCTTTTATTCCACCGCCGCCAAGCATAATTGCCGCTATCACTATAATGAAACCTACTATAATGCCCACTGGGCTAGAAATATCAAACTTCCTTTTTCTTCTTTGTGGTCTAGCTAATACTTGATTTTTCTCTCCCATATTTCTGCCCTTTCCTTTCCATTTTTATATAACATTTTTTTATTTTAATAATACGTTTTCACATATAACATGTATTATACGCTTATCATCTGTTTATCGCAATATACTCATAAAATTGACACATTTCATTTCTATATTAGAATTATGGTATGAATAAATGAGGAGGATCACGATGGAACACAACATTTTACAAGTCATTGCATTAGCAGAAAAACTAAAATATGAAATGCGACATAGCTGGCTTTCCAACGGACGTCAAGAAAGTGTTGCCGAACATACATGGCGTATGTCTCTAATGGCCATTTTAGTTGAACCTTATTTGGATCAAAAAGTAAATATTGAGAAATTACTTAAAATGGTTATTATTCACGACCTAGTCGAAGCCGAAGCTGGTGATATCCCTGCATTTGATACAATGAATAGTCACGAATTACAGCTACAAAAACAAAAAACTGAACTAGAAGCTATTTTAAATATTAAACAAACATTAACAGGTTCTCTCGGTGAGGAATTATATGACTTATGGATGGAGTTTGAAGCGAAAGAAACGTACGAAGCAAAAGTTGCTAATGCACTCGATAAACTTGAGGTGAAAATCCAACATAACGAAGCTGATATTGATACGTGGCTACCAATTGAACATAAAATGACATTCCAAGTAGCAAAGCATACAAACTTTGATTCTTTCCTATCTAAATTACAAAAAATTATTGAACAAGATGGAGAAAAGAAGTTAATTGCTGCCGGCATTGATGTTGAGGCATGCAAGCAATAATGAAATAAGACACTCAACAAGAGTGTCTTATTTCATTATTGTTGATATAGCCTGCTTATAAATAAGCTGTTGTTTTCCATCCACTAAGATTAAAACTGTAAATTTATCCACTCCAACAACTTCTCCTACTATTCTAACGCCACTCTTTAAGAAAATTGTAACTGTACCTTTTTCTTCTTTTATTTGTTTATACAATTCTTCCTGTAAATGTTCCAATTACTGTCCTCTCCTTTCCGTGAAACATCTTAATATAAAAAACTATAAATTTTTTATTTATGCACTTTGTCTTTTATGTTCATAAACTTATTAATAAGTATATCTAAATCACGACTAAATAACAAAACTTTATCATGATCCAATCCGTGTCTCGCAACAAGTTGAATTAACTCTTTCTTTTTGTTTTCTATTTTATTTTTTAATTGTCCCATCTCCATCTCTATACTAAAACTCCCTTTTCCCATAATATTACTTGTAAAATTATAGTACATATTCTCTCATAAAAAAATAAGAAAATGGTTTTTTTTACAATTTTTTATTTTTTATGCCTAAATTATGAATTACGTAAAGGTTTATTTACAAATCACTAACATGCAATCCTAATGAATCTACAGGCATTTGTCTAATTATAAATGAGACTGGCTCGTTTTCTATACAAAAAACATACTGTATATAGTAGTCCATGAACCATATAGATTAACTTACTAAAAAGGAGGAAAACATATGAGTTATGGTGGAAGTTGCGCTGGTTTCGGCGGTGGATTTGCTTTGCTTATCGTACTATTCATCCTTCTAATCATCATCGGATGTAGCTGTTGGGGTGGCGGCGGATACGGATATTAATATATCCTATCCTTGAAAAATGAACTAAAAACTATAGAAAAACAGCTCAAATATGAGCTGTTTTTTTTCATACTTTCGTATGAATTTATATCCCTCTTATTTGCGATTTCAACTAGCAACATATTGTTTACTATGGAATAAGAAACATTTTTACTAAGGGGGATTACAATGATTAGAGGTCTTTACGAAGCACATTTACCTGTCCGCAACTTAAAAGTATCAATACCTTTTTATGAATCACTAGGGCTAAAATTATATAAAAGAGGAGATAATATTGCTTTCTTTTGGATTAAAGAAAATGAGAGTTGGCTCGGCCTTTGGGAAGGCACAGAATACAAAGTGAATTATCACCCCTCTTTACGACATATCGCCTTTCAAGTAAGTTTACATGATTTAGAAAATGCGATTCATTGGCTAAATCAAAAAGGAATTTCAGCACGAAAAGACTTTGGAATGGAACCAATTGAACCGATTGTTTTTCCGGAATTAGCACATGCAGCCGTATACTTTAACGACCCTGATGGAAATAGTTTAGAATTGATTGCACAATTACCTGTTGGACTTCCCACAGCGGAAAAAGTGTATTTAAGTGAGTGGAAAGAACAAATTCAAACATCGTCATTACATAAGGATTAATCTATTTATGTCAGTTTCTTATTCCACACTTCTTAAAACAAATAAAAACTTCAATAAACTATTTTATGGGCAAACATTAAGTGTACTTGGGGATTGGTTCCATACGGTAGCTTTATTAACATTTGTCTACAGCATAACGGAATCGCCGTTTATGATCGCACTTACTTTTATAAGTAAAAGTTTACCACAGCTTCTTCTTAGTCCATTCATAGGCGGAATTGTAGATCGTTTCTCTAAAAAGAATATTATGATTTTTACCGATATTACACGGGGAATTCTAGTCCTTACATACTTACTCGCAGGCTATAAAATTGAGATTATTTTCATTGCTAATATATGTTTATCTGTACTTTCTTGTTTATTTGAACCGGCTAAACAAGCAACCCTAAAAAATATCGTACACCAAAATCATTTCGTAACTGCTAACTCTCTTTCTAGTACAATTAATGGTTTTATGTCTATTATGGGGGCTTCTTTGGGCGGAGTAATTGCACAATCTTTACATATTGAGTTCGCTTTTTTAGTAAATAGCCTATCATACTTTATTTCAGCCTATTTTATTTATAACATGAGTATTCCTGCTCATGATACTTGTAACAAGAAGAAAGCATTTTTCACTGATATAAAAGGTGGTTATACATACATATTACAAACAAAAATAATTTTAACATTAATTCTTGTCGGCATTTCATGGGGGATTATTGGAGGTGCTTATCAACTACTTCTAACGATCTATGCCGAAAAAATTTTCCATACGAACATTGGGATTTTATATACGGTTCAAGGGGCTGGGCTTATGATAGGAAGCCTTCTCGTTAATCTTTATATATCCCATAATAAAGAAAAAATGAAAAAAGTATTCGGTTGGGCCTACTTATTACAAGGAATTTTCTTTCTCGGATTCATTCTATCCGATCAACTTATTATCGGTATCATTACTTTATTCTGTATGCGCATAGCAGGAGGAATCATCGTTCCACTTGATACGACATTACTTCAAACTTACACACACGAAAATATGATAGGTAAAGTTTTTTCATTCCATTATTCCATTTACGGATCTCTTATTCAGTTATCGATGTTTTTTACAGGAGGGCTGTTAGAAATTCTTTCTCCTCAAATGATTGGCTGTTTATTAGCTACATGCTGTATTTTTGTAAGTTTTATATGGCTGTTCTTGTTTTATCGCGGGGATCTCAGTGAATAATTTAATGATAATCAATACATTTTGATCCCATTCATTATTTGTTTCCCCATAATAAAATTGTTTAAAAATAAAAGTCAGATTTTTTAGTTAAAGAGCCTTATATGGCAACACTATTTGAGAAAAAACTAGATATTTATGTTAAAATACAAATAAGTTTGTGAAACATTGCACTTAAATAATAGACTTTAACTAGTTAAACTTGATTAAATAGGAGGGCTGTTTTGGGTATCACATTCTTTTTCATATGTATTATATTAGTGGCTTCTATTCTGCAAGCAAGTACAGGTTTTGGCTTTTCCATAATGGCAACCCCTTTCTTACTTATGTTATTTCTACCACAAGAAGCTATACAAATAAACATTATTTTATCTTTAATTATCTCCATTTCACTCATTTGGAAAATAAGAATGGACGTTGATTTTGTTCTACTGAAAAGGTTTATTTTTGGAAGTATAGTTGGTGTTCCTTTTGGCATTTTGATTTTTATTTCCGTTAACATAAACACTTTTAAATTAGCAGTTAGCATCCTACTCTTACTATTAACATTGTTGCTAATATGCAACGTTAAGGTTAGATCAACACAATCTAGAGATTTCATAGTTGGCGGATTATCTGGTCTTTTAACGACAAGTATCGGTATGCCAGGTCCACCCCTGTTACTTTATTTTACAGGAACTAATACTGAAAAAGAGAAGTTAAGAGCAACTACATTAGCTTTTTATCTGTTTATATATTTCATTAGTCTAGTAACTCAAATACTCTTTACTGGCACAAACAAAACCATTTGGGAATCAAGTTTTTATGCCATTCCAATTGTATTTTTAGGTTTGTTTATAGGTCAAATTATTTTTAAATGGCTTAATCAACGGATTTTTAAAATATTTACGTACATTCTTTTAAGTTGTACAGGGGGTTATCTTCTTATTGAAAGTTGGAACTTGTTATAGAAGATGCTTTAGATCGTGCAATAACAGATATGTTCAAACGAAATTATTGCTGTATTTTCCGGCGGGGTATTCCATATCAAAACTTAAATAACTTTATTGACAGTTTACAATTAGCAATAATCTTTCTTTCATAAGGAAAATATTTCAAATTAATTACTAAATAAAACGATAAAAAGCGGCTATTATGCCGCTTTTACTTACTATTGGCATTTCATTCTCATTTTCTATCACTTTTGTAAAAAATCATTAATTTTTATTTCTATGTACATGATAACAAACAAAATACCTAAGTTCAGAAAGAATAAACAACTTTCTAGCCTTAGGTATTTCTCCTTCTCAAAAAGGCAAACCTGCATCACAGGTTTGCCTCTTTACTCACTTCACTTCTTATTTAATCCTTTTTCACTTAAAAACTCTTTCATATGCATTCTTTTTTCTTTAGACATAAACGAACTCATTGATTCCGTCCATGTTACGTTTTTCTTGTTTGATGATCTTTCTTTATAATACGCGTTCATCGTTTCATCATATTCGTTTAGTAATTCATCATATTTTTGTTCATCATATCCATTTTCATGAAGAACTGCTGCTACTGGTAAACGTGGTTTAACTCCATGTTCTTCATCTGGTACACCGACTGTCATTCCGAATACAGGATATACTTTATCCGGTAAATGAAGCAGTTCACTCACTTCTCTCGGATTATTACGAATACCACCAATATAACAAATACCGTATCCTAACGATTCTGCTGCTAGTGCTAAGTTTTGCGCAAAAAGTGAAGCATCTACCGTCGCAACGATAAAGTCTTCTACTCCCTCATGCTTTATCTCTGTACTATGTTTTTCACATGCAATTTCAAGTCGTTTTAAATCTGCACAACAAACAAAAAATGCTGCACAGTCCTTCACATGGCGATTTCCGGATAGCTCTGCTAGTTTAGCCTTTAATTCCTGATCTGTTACATATATAACAGAATACGCCTGTACAAAATGTGATGAAGCTGCATGTTGCGCAGCATGCACCATCTTTTCTACTACATCTTTCGGAATTAATTCTTCTTTATATTTACGAACTGAAACATGTTGCTCCATCTTATGTATGATCTCATTCATGAAAATCACTCCTTTTTTCTCTTCATAATGAAAAATTAACATATCTTTTTCAATTTTCACAACTTATAAGCACAAAAAGAGCAATTCTTTTTGAATTGCCCTTTTTTAAAACATTTATCGATACGGTAAATGAAATTATACTTATCTTATTACGCCGTTTTCAAAACTTTAATACCTTTTACGATATTCCAAATGAAGTAGTAAATTCCTACAAGAATGAACACTGCATATGTGATAGCCATTCCAATTCCAGCACCGTCAGATTGATTGAAACCTAAACCGTACATGCCTGATACTGCTAGTCCTCCAAATAAGATTGCGTATGGGAAAACATGTGACCAAAATGCTTTTTTCGCGTGATACTTCACTTCATCTTCTGCAACAAAGTACACGATAATTGGTAGTAAAAATGGTGCAAAAAAGATACTAAAGTAACATAACGAAGATAAAATATTATTTCCTTTCATCCGATTCACCTCTAAATAGTTTTTGTTACCTTCATTATGTCAGGAAATCATTCTAGAAACTATCGCTTTACCTTTCACGAACGTGACATATTTGTAAGATTTTCCTCAAACTAAATCCCGCCTAGAATTTCAGACGGGATCACTTTCACTATATTCGATTCATAAACCAATACTGTGTAATTGCTAAATATTCTCGTACATTCGATGGAATGATGATTGGTTTCGGTGTTTTTGCCGGAAGACCTTCTAATTGTAAACCTTGTTTGGCCGCTATTTTTTTCGCTCTAAACATGTGAAAATCGTTTGTTACGATCATACCTTTTTTCATATCGGCTGGAATTAACGGTTTTGAGAATGTAATATTCTCATCTGTACTCGTAGATTTGTCCTCCATTATAATGCGGTCTTCTACGATATTTTGTTTTATTAGTCCTTGTTTCATTGCTAATGCTTCTGAAATGTCTTCACCTTTTCCTTGTCCTCCAGATACGATAGCGATTGTTTTCTCATGTGATTTTAAATATTCAGCTGCTTTATCAATACGATATTGCAATGAATAAGATGGTTTCGTCCCATTTACTTTCGATCCTAGTACAATTATGTAATCAGCATCGTAGGTTGCATTCATATGCCCATGCTTATAAATGTGATATTGTAAAAACCCCGCATACACGGCGCAAATCATTATAACAACTAAAATGCCCTTCATTATTTTCTTCTTTCTCATATTCATATACTCCTATTTTCTTTTACTTCCTTCATGATAATATCCATTTATTTGTTTGTATACAGACAAATTCCAATAAACCCTAATTTATCCTCTGAAAGGTAATATTTATATTACTTTCGGGAATAGTAAGTACAACTTTACACGAAGGAGTGTCTCTATTGCTTCTCTTTTTATGTAACGTGTCGTTCTTTTTCATCTTATTTTTACTATCGCTTAAGTTACTCGGTAAATCCGCGTTAGCGCAACTAACTCCTCATGATTTTGGGGCTATAATTTTTTTATCTTATTTAGCTTTCCAGGCCATACCCGTCTCTGGTGCTTTACAAGCATTTCTCGGTATGGTTGTTATCACATGTTTACATTTACTCCTTACAAAATTAAGCCTATTCAACAAACTAAATCGTTTTATTCTCGGACACCCTATCATTTTAATTAAACATGGTGATATTATTTTTGAGAACTTACAAAAAAGTAGATACCCCATTGCAGAACTGCTTTCTAATCTTCGCGTTGCAGGATATCCAAGTGTTCATGAAATTGAATACGCTATTTTAGAAGCGAACGGCGCTATTAGTATTTTACCAAAAAGAGAACTTGTACCATTAACTCCAAAAGATTTAAACATAGAAGTTAAGTATGCTGGATTACCAATTGCACTTATCGTCGATTCACAAATTCAATATGATAACTTAAAGTTAATACATAAAGATGAAAAATGGTTATATAAAGAATTAAAAGAAAAAGGAATTACAAATATTAAAAACGTTGCCTTTGCTTCTGTTCAAGAAACGGATGGATCTTTTGCGATTAGTTTAAAGGAATAAAAAAATCCCCTTAATTGCTTAAGGGGATTTTTTATCATATCGCTTCTTTCTCTCCTGCCATATTTAATGGAACAGGATGTTTCATACGATTCATCGTAAATACGATAATCGCTGTCATTACTTCTGCAACTGGCATAACGAGCCAAATTCCATTTATACCAAATAATTTCGGCATAATCCATAACAATGGAATAATAAATAGTAATCCTCGGCTCATTATAATAAGTACTGATTTCTTCGTTTGTCGCACTGATTGGAAGTACTCTCCATACACAATGTTATAACCTAAAAATACGTATTGGATAAAGAATAAACTAATACCTGTTAAGGTTAACTCCAATAATTCTGGAGATTGAACATCAAATAAACCAATGATATATTTCCCGAAGAATAATCCGACAATTATCGCAACGCCTCCGAGGACAACAGCAATTTTCACAGCAAACTTCAATCCTTCACGAAGTCTCTCTGATAAATTTGCCCCGTAATGGAAACTAGCAATTGGCTGTAATGCTGCTCCAACACCAAAGAATAATAGTAATGTCATTGCATGAATACTATTCACCATCGCATAGGAAGCTACTCCTACTTCTCCTGCATATTGGACAAATGCGATATTAAAACCAATCGTTACGATTGCAACCGTACTTTCTGCTGTAAAACTTGGGAAACCAATCACCATAATTTGTTTGACAGTATCCCATTCAAAATGAAATTTCGTCCACTTTAAAATACTACTTTTTCTAAAGAAATGAGTTAATAATACAAGGAAACCAATCGCTGCCGAAAGAATAGTCGCTGAGGCAGCACCTGTTACGCCCCATCCAAAGATAAAAATAAAGATATAGTCAAACACTATATTTAATACAGCCGTTACAACAAGACCAGCCATTGCTAAATTAGGATTTCCATCATTTCGTATAAATGTACTTAAAATATTTTCTAAAACGTATATCATTCCAAATGTTAATAATACGTGTAAATAGTCTAACGCATATGGTAAAATCACTTCATTTGCACCAAATAAGTATGCTAAATCTTCTATTCTCCATAAGCAAATCGCTGCTAAAATCCCTACGATAACAACTGCTACCGTCATTGATTGAGTAAAAATAGACCTTGCTCTCTCTCGTTTATTTTCACCTAATGCAATGGAATATAACGTTGCCCCGCCCATTCCAATCCATAATGAAATAGAGAAGAAAATCGAAAAGGCTGGAATAGCCACGTTCACTCCTGCTAAACCGTTCGCCCCAACTCCTCTACTAATCATAACCGCATCAATTACAATATTCACTGACATTAATACCATTCCGAGGACGGCTGGTATTAAATAAGAAATAAATAAACTTTTAATTGGTTTTTCTCTTAATTTTTCTGTTGCTTCCATACTCTAACATGCTCCTTTTTTTCAACTCTCTTTTCTTAGTTTAAACCTTCAAGTAACTTTAAGGTCAATAGAGAATTAAAAATAGGTGACTTAATTATCGCGTTTGATGCTCATTTGTAATTATACGAGTCCTATAACTTATTGCTTTGTTTTTTCATTATAGGAATTTGAATTTCTGTTACTTGCTCCTCAGGATCTTCTGTTACAGACCAATCAATCAATCCAATCTCAATCGAATCTCCATGTACTTCGTAACCTTCTTTATCAATGTATGTAAGTAACTCCTTGTACGTTGCATCTGTTTCTTCATACGGTCCATGATGATAAGAACAAGCATATAAACCTTCTTTAATTTCATCTGAAGTATGCACTTCATACGGCATATAATCCAAAAGAATAAATACACTGCTATATGCTTGAAACTCATTTTGCATTAACCCTTTTTTCGCAACAGTTACACCAATATCTCCAGAAAATAAACTATCATCCATTTGCCTCATATTTTTTTGCAACGAATGGATGTAGTACTCAAACATATCATCCGTCGTATTTGGAGCAACCGCAATTGCTGTAATTTTTCGCGGCGGGATCTCTTTAATTACCATTTGTTCAGCTTTTGCTTTTGTTGCTTCCTTAATTAAATGAATTCTATGCTCCATTTTCGCCAGAGCATACTCAATTTCTCTTTGTTTCTTCAGCATCATCTCTTGTTGTTTTTCCAGTAAATTGAGTGCGTATGCTGGATTTCTTTCATCAATATATTTTTTAATTTCCTTTAATGGAATGTTTAATTGGCGTAAAAACTTAATCGTATCTAATAGTGAAAATTGATCGATTGTGTAATAACGATAATTTGTTTGCGGGTCCACAGTGGACGGATGAAAAATTCCCTTCTCATCATAATAGCGTAAAGTTGATTCCGCTATATTATGCATTTTTGCCATTTCTCCAATTGTAAAGCGTTTGTTTAATAACATCTTTTATTTCCTTCCATTTCTATTTACTTCATTATATGTTCATTTTGTCTTTAAAACAAAAAAAGAATTCCCATACGAGAATTCTTTTTTTACTATTAAACCTCTATTATTATAGGAAGAATCATCGGCTTTCGTTTTGTATTTGTATATATATACTTCCCTAACGCTTCTCTTACCTCCCTTTTCAAAATACCCCAGCTATTCACATTCTCTTTCTTTAAATTATTAATTGTAATAACAGCTAATTTATTTAATTCTCTTAAAAATTCTTCTGAATCACGAACATAGACAAATCCACGAGAAATAATATCAGGACCTGAAATTATTTCTCCATCGACTTTATTAAAAGTAATAACTATAACGAGCATTCCATCTTCTGAAAGTTGTTTACGATCACGTAATAAGGCATTTCCAACATCTCCAATTCCTAATCCATCTACATATATATTTCCTGCCTGTATTCTTCTAGATTGAATTGCCACTTCATTACTTATATCTACAACATCTCCATTACGTACGATAAAGATATTTTCCTTTTCAATACCAATTGATTCTGCTAACAAACTATGGTGATGTAGCATTCTAAACTCTCCATGAATTGGAATAAAATATTTTGGCTTCATTAATGTAAGCATTAACTTCAACTCTTCTTGATATGCATGACCGGATACATGCACTCCAGTAGAACTGCCTGATCCGTAAATCACCTTTGCTCCTAATGCAAATAAATTATCGATAATTCGAGAAACGTTACGTTCATTTCCTGGGATAGGGGTCGCGGCTATAATAACCGTATCTTCTGGTAAAATATCCACTTGTCTATAGTTTCCACTAGCTAAACGCGCTAAAGCTGCCATTGGTTCTCCTTGACTTCCTGTACAAAGTATTGCAACCTGCTTTGGATCTAAACGATTTACCTCATTTGCTTCAATTAACATACCTTCTGGAATATGTAAATAACCTTTCTCTAGAGCAACCTCTACTACATTTACCATACTTCTCCCTAGCAAAGCTAGTTTTCGATTTGTCTTTATACATGCTTCAACTATTTGCTGAACACGATTCACATTAGAAGCAAACGTAGAAATAATTACTTTTCTATTTGCTTTCATAAATATTTCCTCTATCCGTTCTCCTACTGACCTTTCTGATGGAGTAAAACCTGGGCGTTCTGCATTTGTGCTTTCAGATAATAAAGCTAGTACACCTTCACTTCCTATTTTAGCCATTTTATGAATATCAGGATGTTGATTATTTACTGGTGTTAAATCAAATTTAAAATCACCTGTATGTACTACAGTACCTTCTGGTGTATGAAAAACAATACCGAGACAATCCGGGATACTGTGGTTCGTTTTAAAAAAGGTTGCCTTAATAGAACCACAATCAATTTCTGATTCTGAATGAATAACGATTAATTCCGTATCATTTTGAAGATTGTGTTCCTTTAATTTAATTTCAATTAAACCTAACGTTAACTTTGTTGCATAGATTGGTACATTTAGTTGTTTTAAAAAATATGGTATTCCGCCAATATGGTCCTCATGCCCGTGCGTTATTACTAAACCGCGAATTTTTTCTTTATTTTCTTGCAAATATGTGACGTCTGGAATTATTAAATCAATCCCTAATAAACTTTCATCTGGAAATTTAGACCCACAATCAATGACGACAATATCATTTTCATATTGGATAGCATACATATTTTTTCCTATTTCATTTACTCCACCTAAAGCAACAATAGACAAGTTATTTTTTAATGAATTCAAATGATAAAACCTCCTTTTCACATTTATAATTCGTGAAATAGCATTTAGGCTTTATTATTTGTAATGAAAAAGGACTTCATACTATTTTATACATATAAAATTCACACGCTACTCTTACACCTATATCTCAATAAGACAGCTTCTTCCTCAAAAAGCTCCCATTTTTTCATTGATTTTTTATAAAATCTATTATATATTAATTACAGGTTCAAATTACGAGTTCAAAAGAACTTGTAATCAGACCCTTTTGTTTAATGGGTTTTACATATTTTCATTAGGCAAATTCCGAGAAATCGTATGATAAAACTAAAAATGATGAGGAGAGGATCAGATGGAATTCGAATTTTTCTTTCAAATTGCACTTATTTTATTAAGTACAAAGCTTGCTGGTGATCTTAGTGTTAGATTAGGTCAACCTTCTGTACTAGGTAAATTAATTGTCGGTATCGTTATCGGTCCAGCTTTATTAGGTTGGATTGAAAATTCAGAGCTTCTAACTCAATTAAGTAATGTCGGGGTTATTCTTCTAATGTTTATGGCTGGACTTGAAACAGACTTAGAAGAATTAAACGCCAATCGTAATTCTTCTTTAGCAGTTGCACTCGGAGGTATTATTCTTCCATTCGTAGGTGGTTACGTTTCTGGCCTTGTTATGGGAATGGAACAAGGAAACGCTGTATTCTTAGGATTACTTCTATGTGCGACAAGTGTTAGTATTTCCGTACAAACACTTCGTGATTTAGGTAAAATGAAAACACGTGAAAGTACGACGATGCTTGGAGCCGCTGTATTTGATGACATTCTTGTTGTTATTTTATTAGCATTCGCAATGAGCTTCTTAGGCACTGATGATGTTAACTTAACAATGATTATCTTGAAGAAAGTAGTATTCTTCGCTTCTATTATTTTAATCGGATGGAAAGGTGTTCCAGCAATTATGCGTTGGTTATCACCACTGCGCGTATCTGAGTCTATCGTGAGCGCAGCTCTTATCATCTGTTTCTCATTCGCATATTTCGGCGAACTATTAGGAATTGCTGGTATTATCGGTGCTTTCGCTGCTGGTATTGCAATTTCTCAAACAAACTACAAACATGAAGTAGAAAAGAAAGTAGAACCAATTGCTTACGCTATGTTCGTTCCAGTATTCTTCGTTAGTATCGGTATGAATATTACATTTGACGGTATTGGCAATCAAATTTGGTTCATCTTAGCATTAACAGTAATCGCTGTATTAACGAAACTAATTGGTTGTGGTGTTGGTGCACGCATGACTGGATTTGATGCTAAGTCTTCTGCAATTATCGGTTCTGGTATGGTTTCTCGTGGTGAAGTTGCACTTATCATCGCAGGAACAGGTCTTTCTTCTGGGCTATTGGCACAAGATTACTTTACAGCAATCGTTATTGTCGTTATTTTAACTACAATGATTACACCACCAATGTTAAAATACACGTTTGGTGCAAAAGATAAAGCAATGAAAGCAAGTAAATAAATTTACTATAATAAAAGGAGATTGCTATTTTATAAGATAGCAATCTCCTTTTTGTTTTATCTTTAAACAATCTCGTTCTTTTTTAACCATTTTCAAAAATAGTTCGTGCTTCTTCATCATCCATATCATTACTAAATGAATACACCATAATGCCGTAATTATCTATATATTCACCTAGCTTCATTTCCTCCACTTTCTTATAAAAATCGTCCACCTCATAGTGCGGAATATAAGCATCCCAAACCGGCTCATTTATTCTCTTATACGCCGTCACTTCTAAATCATATCCGTCTTCATAATATCCGATGTGATAATGTTTGTTCGAATCATATTTATCCATTAAAAGTCCCCTCTACTAAACAAAAGCGAGCCTTATATTAAAGCTCGCTCCTCTCTCTACTTATTAAATACGTTCCATCGCCGTCTTCAACGTTCCAACAACAAAGGCAATTTCTTCACTTGAAATAATAAGCGGCGGTGCTAATGTTAAGACGTTATTATATCCTGCTGTCGTCATACCGTTTCGTCCTATAATAAGCCCTTTTTCTTTACAAGCATTTACGACACTTGCGATTTTGTCGTTATCAATTGGCTCTTTCGTCTCTTTATCATTTACTAATTCAATTCCAACTAATAGACCTTTTCCTCTAATATCCCCAACAAGCGGATGTTCCCCAATTTCATCTTTTAGTTGCTCTAATAAAAGGGAACCCATTTGCGCAGATCGCTCAATTAAATTTTCATTTTCCATAATCTCTAAGTTTTTAAGGGCTAATGCACAAGCTGCTGGATTTCCACCAAATGTATTAATATGTCGGAAGAATTCATACTCTCCCTTCCCTTTAAATGCTTCATATATTTCTTTTTTCACAGCTGTTGCAGATAATGGTAAATATGCGCTCGTAATCCCTTTTGCCATCGTAATAATATCTGGCTTCACATCATAATTCATAAATCCAAATGCTTTTCCTGTACGACCGAAGCCACAAATCACTTCATCACTAATAAGTAGCGCGCCGTGTTTTTGACACGTTTCATGAACAGCTTTCATATAGTCTTGTGGTGGCATTAATATGCCCCCACCTGTAATAATTGGTTCCATAATAAAAGCGGCAATTGTTTCACTTAATTCCCACGTCATAACACGATCGACTTCTTTCACACATTCTACATCATAAATATGCTGCCCTTCAATTTCAGGCATACGGTAACAATCCGGTGGTGTTACGTGTAAAAAGCCTGAAGCAAACGGTTCATATTGATATCTACGCTGCGCTTGTCCCGTCGCTGCCATTGTCGCCATTGTATTCCCGTGATACCCACGATAACGTGACATAAATTTATAACGATGTGGTTCACCTTTTTGCGCATAGTATTGTCTTGCTATTTTAAAAGCTGTTTCGTTCGCTTCTGAACCACTATTTGAGAAGAAAATAACATACTCTCCCCCAAGCCACTCATTTAATTTTTCAGCAAGCTTTATAGCTGGTTCATGAGATTGTGACATTGGAAAGTATGATAATGTTTGTAATTGCTTATAAGCCGCTTCTGCGAGCTCCTTTCTTCCATATCCACTATTCACACACCAAAGACCACTCATACCATCTAAATATCTTTTTCCTTGTATATCTTCAACCCAGCACCCTTCAGCTTTTGCCCCTACCATTGTACTATTTGGACTAAAGGGACGCATTCCGTGCCAAACATATTGCTCATCTTTTGCTAATAATTCATCAGTTTGCTTCGTTTTCATCATTACTTCCACCTTCCATAACAACTTATTTTTCACAAAAGCTGCGCTGGTGCCATGATGACTTAAATTTCTCCCTGCTATTTTCATTCCACAAAATTAAGACAAATCCTACTTACAAATCAGTAATATTTACAAGAAAATGACAAAAGAAAAAAGAGCTTTTCTTATCTATCGAAAAGCTCCTCTTTTATTTAATGTGAAGACGCATCGCTAATACCGTGACCAGTATTAGATTTCACGAGAATTTCATCAAATTTCGCTGCATCTTCTTTCTTACTAGATAAAACAGTTCCTAAATACGCTGCAAGAAATCCAAGCGGAATTGAAATAATTCCTGGTGTCGTATATGGGAATATCGCTTCCCCAACAAAAATAGCTTTTCCAGCTACAGGGTTCCAAACATTCGGACTCAACGCTACGAGAACAATAGCTGATACGAGACCTACAATCATACCGGAAATAGCACCCGTTGTATTAAAACGCTTCCAATATATTGTAAATAAAATCACTGGTAGATTTGCACTCGCTGCAACTGCAAATGCTAATGATACTAAAAATGCTACGTTTAATGTTTGGGCAAATAATGCAAGTATGATAGATAGTATCGCTACCCCAATAGATGCATAACGAGCCATAGATACTTGCTCTTTTTCCGTTGATTTTCCTTTGCGAATGATCTCATTATAAAAATCATGAGCGAATGCTGATGCTGCCGTTAATACGAGACCTGCCACTACAGCCAAAATTGTTGCAAAAGCAATTGCTGATACGAAAGCAAATAAGAAGTCTCCACCTAGCGCTTTGGCTAATAAAGGTGCTGCCATATTACCCGCTGGGTTCGCTTTAATAATCGCTTCATTTCCTACAAACGCTGCCGCACCAAATCCTAAGAAAATCGTCATAATATAAAATGCACCAATTAACCATGTCGCATATACGACAGATTGACGTGCAGTTTTTGCATCACGTACTGTAAAAAAGCGGACAAGTATATGTGGTAATCCAGCTGTACCAAGTACTAGTCCTAAATTTAAAGAAAGTGTATCAAGGCCATCCTTATACTTTACACCTGGATTTAAAAATGAATCTTTTAATGGTGTAGCTGTTTTCATTTGGGCAAACATTTCAGTCACGCTGAAGTTGAATTTTGCGAAAACGATAACAGAAATAATAAACGTACCGGCCATAAGTAATACAGCCTTTACAATTTGTACCCAGCTCGTTGCTGTCATACCACCAAAAATAACATACACCGTCATAAGTGTTCCAACGATTAATACAGATGTCGTATATTCAATCCCTAATAATAATTTAATAAGTGCACCCGCGCCAACTAATTGTGCAATCATATAAAAGATAGAAATCGTCATCGTATTAAGAGCTGCAACTCCGCGAACTTTTTTCGCGTCAAAGCGTGCTGCAATCATATCCGCCAAAGTGTACTTTCCTAAATTTCTAAGCGGTTCTGCAACAAGATATAGTACAACTAAATAAGCAACTAAAAAACCGATACTATAAAAGAATCCATCAAACCCAGTTAATGCGATTGCTCCAGCTATGCCGAGAAATGAAGCAGCAGACATGTAATCTCCAGCAATGGCCAGACCATTTTGCCAACCAGTTAATCCCCCTCCAGCCGTATAAAATTCACTCGCATTTTTCGTTTTTTTCGATGCAAAATAGGTTATGACGAGCGTACCAAGAACAATAATTAAAAATAGTGCAAATGCAGTAGTATTCAAGTTCAGCCCCTCCCTTTTTGCATATCTTGCAAAATTTTTCGGGAGATTTCATCAAATGATTCTGCTTTTTTGCTATAAATCATACATAGTGCCCATGTCATAATAAATTGGGAAAAAGCAAATACCCACGCCCATGTAACGTCTCCAAATGCAGGTGTATTAAGCACCTTTGAATACGATGTTAAAATAGGTAATGCGATAAAAAAACTAAAAAAGAAAATACTCATTGGAATGATAAACTTCTTTTTCGTATTTAATAACAATTGAAATTCTTCCGACTGAACGACCTCTGTATAATTCACCTCATTTTGCAACTTACGTGCTGACGTATCGTCTCGTTTCATTAACCGATCCCCTCTCTTACTTAAAATACACTTCCCCCTTGCATACCTAAAGACTAAATTTTATAAATATTCAGAAACTTATATTCATTTTAGACAATCCATGCATTCATGCAAAGATTTTTTGATAGACATTTTTCGGCAATTTCCCCTAAATTTTTAATATACTTTTTCAAAATAAAGTGACACCTTACTTATTTATCCTCATTAAGACAAAAGCAGTGCTTAACGCACTACTTTTGTCTTTTTTTCCTTTTCTAAATTACGAGCCGTTTCGCTTAACTCAACATCTTTTCCGTCTTTAAGTGTTCCAAATATAAAATCGAATACTGGATTTGAAACACCAAACCAAAACTTTTCGTTTTTATAATGGTGTAATATATGTTGTTTTTTTAGCCATCTTCCAAACTTAGTGACGGGACGAATCGGTCTATGAGCAATATAATGTTTCCATTCGTAAACGAGCAGCATAATAATCATTCCGATTCCAAATGAAAGTGCAATAGTAACACTTTTTGTAATACCATATGCTATAAGTAAATATATAGTAAAACTAGGTATACTAAACCATACAGGTAAAAACAAAAGTTTTAAATCATCTGGATATACGTGGTGATCATAATGCAATCTTCTTAACATTTTTAATAGAAATGTGTTTTTAGGTGGCTTTATATGGAATAAAAAACGATGTGTCATATATTCATTAAGTGTATAGAAAACAATCCCAAACATACATGCTAACATGCCAAACCACGTAAAAAATTGCATTTTTAAAATAATAATGAAAATAAATAGAATGCTATACATAATAACAATATCATGTTGTAAAAAGAACTCTTTCCCCACTTTCTTCATCTTGTTTCCCCCTTTTCCAAAAAAACAGCCGCAACATATCGTTACGACTATTTCTTTTCTACTTCTTATTCTATTCACTTTACAAATTTGCCTGCTGTTCTATTGCCGAGAAAAAATTGTTTGATCCAAATATATTTTGCTTCGGAATAATATGTTCCACTGCAAACACTGTTACTTCTCCTCTTTGCACTTCTCCAATAATGAGCCCAAATATTTCATGATTTACTGCAAACGTCGGTTGCTTTGTTTGTAACAATCTTGCAGCATTATGAAACACCGCTTCATATAGTGGATTTCTATCAGTAATTTCTTTTCGGATTTTTGGCGCTAACGTAATTATAATTTCTTTTCCGTCAATAGTGGTTCGATACATAAAAATCTCCCCTTCAATCTTATGTGAACAACTGTAAAGCTTTGTATGCAAAATGTATAGAGTAACCTACTAAAATAATACCTGCTCCGGCTGTTATGTAGCCAAGCGCTTTTGGTTTTAATAAAGTTCTTCCAAAATGTACAGAAAAAGCAATATTTAAATTCCATAAAATAATACCAACAATAATGCAAAGACTGTACAAAAAAGCTTCTTGTTTCGTTACCTTCGTAAGTAATGAGCTAAGTGTACTTCCGTATATACCAAACCAAAAAACAAGATTTAATGGATTGGATATCGCAATTAAAAATCCTGCCATAAACGATTGCTTAAGGCCACCTACCTCTTCTTTTTTATATTCCATATTCGATTCGAAAATTCCTTGTTTTACACTTTGAAATCCTAAATAAAATAACAAGAAAAAACCCGTGCAATACATGAAGGCTTGTACATATGTATACATAAACACAGAAGATAAACCGAAATAAATGAGAAGCATAAATAAAACATCTGCAGTCATTCCACCAATTCCAACAACCCAAGCGTGCCAAAAACCACGTTCAATTCCTCGTTTTAACATTTCAATATTAATCGGCCCTACTGGCGCAGCTAATGATATACCTAATACGATTTGCTGTATAATTGCTCCAATCATCGCTCTATCCTTTCTACTCTCTTTACTACTAGTTAATGATGTAATTTTAAAAAATAGACTAGCTTTCATAATAAAATACCCTTTTTTATCCAAAATATACAAAAGAGCCATCTAGATGATGGCTCTTACTTTTCTATCCTATGAAGAAAAGGACATTTCCCTTTTATTGGCTCTACATCGTCTCCTATGAAATATTGTTTCCATTCACGATGCTCTGGGTCACCATAATGACTAATGTTAGGATGTTTCGGCAATTGATCCCACTTTTCAACTCGCTCACGGACCATTTGTCTTGAATATGCTCCTTTAGGACGATCTCCCTCTAATCCATCAAAAATAGTGCGTGGCTGAAACCCAATAACGAGAGAATTCCCTAAATGTCTAGTTTTTCGTTGTTTATAAGCTGGCGCATTTCCAAATGCGAATATTGGCTCACCACCAAATGAAAATTCCCATAAATAATGGTCTGGGTCTTCAGGAATTTGCTTTGGCCATGCTTCATTATCGTTTTCATGTAAATACTGTAACACTTTCCAAAAAGAATCACGGTAATATTCGAGTGATTGTTCTTCACATTCCGGTTCTACAAAAAGGAAAAAGCCCCTTCTTACAATCGGTCTCTCTTTCATTAACTCTAAAAAAGATAACATTGTATGCGGCAAATGACTCCAATCATTATGAGAAAGAAATGAATAACGAAGTTCATTCTTTTTCAAAGCTGTTAAACCGAAATAGCATGGAAAAGTTGGTTCTAACACGACACTTGAAAAAATCTCAAATTCTTTTGCAACCCAATCCGGTATGTCGGTTCTCGTTCTCATTCCTTCATTATCTAATAAGTAAGACTTATTCATTCTTTCACCTCATTATGTATAGCATTCAATTAAGAATATTACATACTCGGCCTGTCCTATACCTATTTAAAAATTTGACTGAAAAATTATTTAAAAATACAAAAAAATAAAATCGCTTACTTGACTAAATTCTCCCAATTCGTGTATATTTAAATTAATCATTTAGCAGAATATTCAAGAATATAGCATTTTTAGTTTATATTATTTTTTAAATGAATTTCACTAAATGAAAATAGTAAACGCTTTTAGGAGGAATTGTAACATGCAAGGAAAAGTAAAATGGTTTAACAACGAAAAAGGTTTTGGATTTATCGAAATGGAAGGCGCTGACGATGTATTCGTACATTTCTCTGCTATTCAAGGAGACGGCTACAAAGCTTTAGAAGAAGGTCAAGAAGTATCTTTCGACATTACTGAAGGTAACCGCGGACCTCAAGCTGCTAACGTAGTAAAACTTTAATCCAACATATAACAGGAGGTTGCCTTACTTGGTAACCTCCTTTGTTATTCCTTTGTATATTTCCGTTTTACAGAGCAAAAACTATGTGAAATGCGCACTATACAAAGGAGGAATTATTAATGGGATCAGAAGTAAATGATTTTGAAGAAGTGAAATTCCGTGTAGAAACAGCACAAAAAATGGTAGGATCAGCAACAATTTCAATGGATCCAGATACATTAGAACATGCTACTACTGCTGTAGAAGCAGCTCGCTCTCAGCTTGAAATTATGAAATCTGTTGCAACTGATTTAGATGAACCATTTTTAATGAATGAGGAAAAGAAATTAAATAAATGTGAGCATCAACTAAACGAAGCAAGACACTAAAAAACATCCAGAGAATTTTCTCTGGATGTTTTTTCATGACAACTGTTCTCCATATTTTTTCAATGTTTCTCCAACTGTACATTGGCGTATACAAAATGAATGGGCATAATATTTACTATTTGTCTTTCGATTATGTTCTCGCAAAAAACAGCCTTCACAATACGTTTCTAATAAGTCATTTACCTCTGTAATGAGTTGCTTTTTATCCACCTTTGCACCTCTCTATTCAGTTATTTCTTTATGACTATCAATAACTGTTCCTTCCAATGCTTGCGTAGCTAATTGATGTGCTTCTTTATTTTGTTTTCTAGATATCGGCTCACATATAAGTTTTAATTTCATTTGCTTCGCCTTTTGTTCAATTTGATCTAAATAATGATTTAAATGTTCATCATAACAAGGCCATTCTCCAGCCAATTGCTGTAGTACCACTTGTGAGTCTCCGCGAAGTGTAATCGCTTCATACTTAATCCCTAATTCCTCGAGTATATTCATACCGTATAATAATGATGCATATTCCGCTTCATTATTATCATATATACCTTCTATATATGCATTGCGGCGAATCCGGTAGTTTGTATTTCCTTTTTTATAATACACACATATACCAACGCCAGCCTCTTTCGTCTGCACATCATACCCCCCATCAAAATAAACGAGTATTTCTTGGGGCTCTTCCTCTACTTGCTTACTTAACTTTTTCATCTCTTTTAATGACCATTCCGCGTCCATTTCATCATAAAATGAAAATTCTTTTACTCTTCCTGTTTTCTCAAAATCCTCTGCAAATTGAAGTACTTCTTCTATGTTCATATACTCTGTCGTTAATTCCGTCTGCAATCCGCGCTTTGTTTTATACAACCAATGAATTTTATATTTCATACTTCATTCCCCTTATATAAGACTTCTTATTTATCCGGCTAATTGAAGCCTCACTTTATTTTATTATATTTTATCAAGAGTCAAAGAATTATATTCAATATTATCACATACAAAAAGAGCCATCCTATATAAGGAATGGCTCTTTCATCTATTACATAAATCTTTCAAATTGTACTCGCTTATTAATCCAGTACATTACAGGCATACCAATGGCCATTACTACGAATTCACCTGCTGCACATGTTAACCAAGTCCACATAAATGGTAGATCAAATGCAAGATGAAGTTCAATTGCAATCATAAACATTGTAATCGTAAAGATAACTGTATTAAAAATCATACGAGCCCAAACACCTTTAATAAATCGCATAGAAATAATCGTTGCAACTAATGCAAGAATAGATTGACCTACTCCAAATACTAAATCATAAGCGATCATAGGTGAGAAAAAGAGATTCGTTAAAAATACACCTAATACAATTCCGTAAATTGCTTTCTTGTTAAATACAACGAGATGATTAAACATCTCTGAAATACGAAACTGTACATTCGTAAAGCCAAATGGCTGAATAAGCATAGAAACAGCAATATATAATGCCGCTAAAATACCATTACCGACTAATGTTCTAATATTCATGACAAAATCTCCTTAGTTTTTTTACGTGGGATGGTTTCGAACCACGTTATTCGTTTTTTAAGCAACAAGATTATATTTTACGTGGTAGCCCCTCTTTCGTCAATAGATTCCTATCGTGAACTACCTTTTTTCTTTTAGACAACGTATAATGAAACATATGAAAGATTTAGGAGGTTTCACTTCATGACAGCAACAATTCAAAATGAAAAAGTGATCGTTTCCATTTCTGACAAAGGTGCAGAATTACAGAGCGTTCGCTTAAAAGAAGACAACATAGAATATTTATGGCAAGGTGATTCTACTTATTGGGGACGCCGTGCACCAATTTTGTTCCCAATTGTCGGTCGATTAGTAGATAATACATACTACGTAGACGGTAAACCATATTCATTAACACAACACGGTTTCGCTCGTGATCTTACTTTCTCTGTGAAAGAACAAAGCGAAACAAAGATCACTTATATCGTTACTAGTAATGAAGAAACATTAAAAAAATACCCATACGAATTCGAATTACTCGTTTCTTATGAGCTAGATGGACAAAGTGTTCATGTAACATATGAAGTAAACAATCCTACTTCTAAAGAAATGTTCTTCTCAATCGGAGCACATCCTGGATTCAACTTCCCTTTATTGGACGGTGAATCATTTACAGATTATCACTTATCGTTTAATGGTTCGGAACGCTTAGAAACAAGCGTATTAGAAGGACCTTATCTTTCAAACAAAAAGCAATTAATCGCTGAAAATACGACTGAATTGCCACTTACATACGATTTATTCAAAAATGATGCACTTATTTTTGAACATATGAATACGAATGAAATTTCGATTCGTTCTCATAAACATAATAAATTTGTAAAAGTAGAATTTGATGGATTTCCATTTGTCGGCGTATGGACACCAGGGGATAACGCACCTTTCTTATGTATTGAACCTTGGTATGGAATCGCTGATGAAGTAAATCCAGCAAAAGATTTCAAGGACAAAAAGGGAATTCAATCTTTACAAGCGAATGAAACATTTACATGTCGTTACAGCATCACAATCGGATAACTACTCTATCCCCTACTTCAAAAAAATATTTAAGTAGGGGATAATCTTATAATTTGGAGGTTTCTCATTTTGATTGAAGTATATATTGATGGTGCATCAAAAGGAAATCCTGGTCCTTCTGGTGCAGGAGTGTTTATTAAAGGCGTTCAGCCGCCTGTACAATTATCAGTACCACTTGGAACAATGTCCAATCATGAAGCAGAATACCGCGCTTTACTTCTAGCATTAAAATATTGCATTGAGCATAATTATAGCACTGTCTCTTTTCGTACAGATTCGCAGCTTGTTGAGCGGGCTGTTGAAAAGGAATACGCAAAAAACAAAATATTTGCACCTCTTTTAGATGAAGCACTACAGTACATAAAAAACTTCGATCTCTTTTTTATTAAGTGGATTCCAAGTAGTCAAAATAAAGTAGCTGATGAATTAGCTAGAAAAGCTATCTTACAAAATTAACGGGGGTATGAGTGTGAAAAAAGAGTGGATTGCTCCTCTTGCTTTATTATTTGTCTCTTTTATTTGGGGAGCTACGTTTGTTGTCGTTCAAAACGCTATGTCTTTCGTTGGTCCATTTACGTTTAATGGTATTCGTTTTTTATTCGCTGGAATTATTTTATTATTCGTTCAAATTATTTTCTCACAGAAAACTTCAAAACAAGAATTAAAACATAGTAGTTTAGCTGGATTAATAGTTGGGTTCTTCTTATTTGTCGGCTATTTATTACAAACATTTGGCTTACTCTATACAACTTCTTCAAAAGCAGGTTTCTTAACTGGGCTAAGCATTGTTATGGTCCCAATCTTATCCTTTATCTTTTTAAAACAAAAAGCCACCATTTTCATCGTACTTGGTATTGCTGTAGCTACAACAGGTTTGTACTTATTAACAGCTGCTGATTCTTTCCAATTAAATATAGGAGATATACTTGTTCTTGGTTGTGCAGTCGCTTTCGCTGCCCATATTCTTATTAACGGCTTCTTTTCTAAAAAAATATCACCTTTATTATTAAGCACATCTCAAGTATTAGCTGTTGGTATATTTTCTTCTATTTGCGCTTTCTTGTTTGAAGATTGGGAAAAGTTATTTTCAGTATCACTATGGACGAATCAATCCTTTTTATTCGCACTCTTTCTAACTGCCCTGTTTGCAACATCTATTGCTTTTTTCATTCAAACATCGGCACAAAAACACACTTCTCCAACGAGAGTAGCAATTATTTTCGCAATGGAGCCCGTTTTTGCTGCATTAACAGGCGTTCTCGTTGCAAATGAACAACTTTCTATTTCTGCTATTATCGGATGTCTATGTATTTTTCTAGGCATGATTTTTGTTGAATTACCTTCCAAAACAAAAAAAGAAGCGCAGGCTGCGTGAAGTTACGCTTGTAACTTCCGCATAAAAGCCTTAGCGCTTTTTTTATCTGTAATTTCTTCCTCTTTCAATCGTTCTAATAACGCAACGAAATAACTACCATCAAACTGCAATTGATGTTTAATTGTCGCTTCTATTGCTGCGTTCACAATCCCATCAGACGCACCAGTATATCCTTGTCCAAACATAATAAAGCCTTGTGCTTCCTCTGATAATTTAAATCCTTTCGTATGTAAGAATGAAAGATAATCTTCTACTGTTTGCATGTTATTCCCACCTACTCAAAAATTCTCCATCTCCTATCATACATGTTTTTACACGCTATGAGAATGAAATTTCTTTGACAACTTTGTAAATCAATCTTCTACTTCTCTTACAATAGAGGATTTCCTAACAATCTGAAGGAATATGTACAGTGAAACTTATTTCATATTAAAGGGGAGACACGATGAAACAAGCACTATTAATTATCGACGCTCAGCAAGAATTAATTGATGGAAATGAGCAAGAAAATGAAGTTTTTCGTAAAACCGAGCTATTATCTACACTAAATATAGCCCTGCAGAAAGCAATAGATTCAAATGCTCTTATTGTTTTCGTAAGAGATATCGATGTTGCTTCTGGTAGTGGCGAAGGATTTGAAGTACATAATCAAATTCAAGTACCCCAGTCTGCAATCTTTATTAATAAAGCAGCAACCAATTCATTCTACGGCACTTCTTTACTTGAACTTTTAAAAGAAGAAAACATTAATCATATTGTTATAGGCGGATGTAAAACAGAACATTGCATTGACACTGCCGTTAAGACAGCAACTGTACAAGGATTTGACGTTACATTAATTAAAAACGGTCATTCAACAACTGATTCTAACGTATTGTCTGCAGAGCAAATTATCTCTCACCATAATAAAATTCTCCATGGTCATTATAATGTTGATCATTTTTCAGTTGTTAGAGATGTCGAGGAAGATCTTTTTCAACCTATTCACGACCAATATCGTGATTAAATTGGCTCAAAAAAGAATCCTTCATTTAAAAGGATTCTTTTTTATCCAAAAATTTGCGCTGCAATACTATATAGTTCACTATTTCTTTTTAATAACCGATTACTATTTTTTATCATAATTGGTGGTGTATTCACTTTTTTAAAACCAGCAATCTCTAATTCTTTCATGAAATCGTTCTTTCCTTCTGGTACATCCATTCTTAATTTTCCATTATGCCCTCTTGCTAAATCATGTACTATTCTCATTGCCATCGCATTATTTTTAGCAACGACTGGTCCTATTATTTTATTTTCTGGCGTTTGTATACTTATACCGTATCCTACTACATTTTCTTTCGTATCCTTTACAACGACACACTGCTCACTTTGCATAATTCTTTGTTTTAAAAACTCGTTTCGGCTTGTCCCAAATGCTCCTTTATCTATTTTTATTATTTCTTCTAAATCACTCTCTTTATAAACCATCATATATTCTTCATTTTCTGCGCATTTATGATTTGCATTGTACGAGTTACAAATATATTTAGAAACATAACTTACTGCCCTAAATCCTAACTTTTCATATAAAGGTTTCCCTTCATCCGTAGCAATCAGCATAATTGGAGTATGAGCTGATACGCTTTTAACGCACGCTTCCGTTATTATCTTTCCAATCCCTCTCCCCTTATAATCTGGATGTACAATCACCATTCCGATAGACGCTAATTTCTCCCCATATAATATTATTGCCGCGCTAGCAATTAGTTCCTCTCTCTCATTCCAAACACCGTATACAATCCCTACGTTAAAAATAGTCTCAATTTCTTCTCTGTTATAATCCCACCCAATATAAGAAGATAATGATACAATATTCCCAGTTTTTTCTTCCCTAAGACGCTCCACCCTAATTTCCAATTCAATCATACTCCATCCCCTTATCTAGACATTTAAATCATTATTATCAAATCAACTTGTACATGTTTCCATTTATTTATCACACACATATCCTATTTTGACCAAGACTATATTGGAAATGAGGTGACAACATGCCCATTACGAATCGATTTTCTACCACCACTAACGGCGCACTCGCTATTACAGGTAATACTTTAGGCTTAAGTAAAATTAGTAATCAAAACCGTGCTGGTACAATCGGGGCAATTGGTGCGTTTATAACTACGAATACCGCTTTACAAGTACCTACTTTTCCCGCAGGTACAACGTTAACCTATACACAAAATAGTTCTACCGCTATTTTAAATATCCCTGCTGGTAGCACTATTCTTTACGCAGAACTCGTTTGGGGAGGAAACTATTTATCTCGTGATCAAAACATTACGAGTGTTCTAGGTAATCCCGTTTCATTTACAACACCCGTTTCAACATACTCAATTACTCCTTCAGCTGTTACAGCTTCAAATCAAACGTTCGTTTCAAACTCTATTACATTTGGCTTTTATACTCGTTCAGCAGACGTAACAACTCTTATTCAAGCTGGAGGTTCTGGTTCTTATACTACAGGAGCTGTCCCTGGACTTGTTGATCCTTTAGATGCTTCAAATGGATCCATTAACTCGGCCGGATGGACACTCATTGTCGCTTATCAAAACGGGACATTACCTGCAAGAAATTTAACTATTTACGTAGCTGGTAACCGTGTTTCTGCAGAAACTGGTAGTGCCGATGTATCTGTTTCTGGATTTTTAACACCTTCAGGAGGACCAGTAAGCGGGAGATTATTTTTAAGTTCTACCGAAGGAGATGCGGATTTAACCGGGGATCAGGCTTTATTTGGACCAAATTTCAGTTCATTAAATGCTTTATCTGGACCAAACAATGCTATAAATAATTTCTTCGGTTCTCAAGTGAATAATGCTGCAGGAAACTTAGATACAACAGGGACATTTGGAACGCGAAATCAAAGTGCTTCTACAAGTACAAACATCTCCGCAGGAAGACAGGGCTGGGACATTACTTCCATTGATATTTCTCCTTATTTAACAAACTCACAAGTATCCGCCGCAATCCGTTTAACTACTAACGGAGACGCATATATGTTAAATACAGTCGGCTTACAAATTAATATAAACTCACCAAATATACAAGCGACGAAAAGCGTGAATAAAAGTGTTGCTGCAATTGGAGATATTCTCACTTATACAGTTACTATCCCTAACACCGGGCTTCTTCCTGCCAATAACGCTATTTTTATAGATAGTCTCCCTAACGGGACTTCTTTTATACCTGGCACTGTAACAGTAGATAACGTACCACAAACAAATGCTAATCCTGCGGCTGGTATATCTCTTGGAACAATTAATAATGGTGCTTCTCGTACAGTAACTTTCCAAGCTACTGTCGTTTCTCTTCCAAGTCAAAATCCTATCTCTAACACTGCTAATATTACATTTCAATATACACCAATCGCTGGAGGAACAACTTTTAATGGTCTTGCAACAAGCAACTCTGCTGGAACACAAATTAACCTCGCAGATATTAATGGAACAAAATCAGTTAACAAACTTTTTACCGATATTGGTGAAACATTAACTTACAGTATTGCCTTAGCTAATATAGGAAATATCGCTGCAACGAACGTTATATATACGGATCCGATTCCTAGCGGAACTACTTTCATTCCAGGGAGTGTAACTGTGAACGGAGTTACTCAAGCTGGCGCAAATCCCGCTAATGGTATATCAATTGGGTCAATTGCCGCAAATTCCACTACTACTATTTCATTCCAAGTACTCGTTCCTTCTATCCCTCAAACAAATCCAATATTAAATAGTGGAACAACAACATATCAATACGTTCCTGTACCTAATCAACCAGCAGTAAGTGGGACTGATACGACAAATATTGTCTCCACTCAAGTGAATAATGCTACTGTAACAATGACGAAAGCAGTAGATAAAAATTTTGCAGATATTGGTGACACACTAACGTACACCGTTTCCTTTACAGGTACAGGTAATACAAATGCGAACAATGTTATTTTTACAGATGTCATCCCTACTGGAACAACTTTCGTTCTAAACAGTTTAACAATAGATGGCACGACACAAGTGGGCGCAAATCCCGCTAACGGCGTGAATATTGGATCCATCCCAACAGGCACAACAAAAAATATTACATTTCAAGTAGTAATAAATACAATACCCGCGTCAAATGTCGTATCTAACGGATCAAGCGCTTCTTATCAATATACCGTCAATCCTAGCCAATCACCTGTTACGAAAAACATTTCTTCTAATCTCGTTTCCACTCAAATTAACAATGCGAATGTAACATTAACAAAATCAACTAATAAACAATTTGCTACAATTGGCGAAACGATAAGTTATACAATCCTTATTACAAACAGCGGAAATACAGCCGCTAATAACGTACAACTAACAGATCCACTTCCAAATGGAACGATATTAAATCCTGGTACTGTAACACTAAACGGAGTTTTGCAAAATGTAGATTCTCTCGTTGCATTACCTATCGGCACAATTCCTGGCGGGGCTACTTTTACCCTCTCTTTCCAAGTAACAGTCATCAATATTACCGCCCAAAACCCTATCATTAATAATGCCTTTGCTTCTTATCTATATACTGTAAATCCAAGTCTGCCACCGACTTCAAAAACAGCAAATTCTAATTCTGTTACATCAACAATTAGACTAGCAAATCTCCACGTTAATAAATCTGTAGATAAAACGTTTGCGGAAGTTGGTGATGTATTAACTTACACCTTTTCTCTCACTAATGATGGAAATGTTGCAGCGAACAATGTATTACTATCTGATTCAATTGCGAATGGAACCGCCTTTGTACCAAATAGCGTTATAGTTAACGGTGTTACTCAACCAGGCGTTACACCAACTAGCATCAATATTGGTAACATCAATGCTAATACTACAATTACAGCTTCATTCCAAGTAGTAATAACTAGCATTCCAAATCCAAACCCTATTTCAAATAGCGCTTCCATCTCCTATAACTTTATCGTTGATCCAAACACTTCACCTGTAAGTAAGAACACTACTTCAACCACTACATTTACTCAAGTAAACGATGCAAATGTCATTTCAGCCAAAACAGTGAATCGAGCGTTCGCTACCGTAGGGGATATATTAACTTATACCGTTACTTTGACGAATGCAGGAAGTGTTTCTGCTGATAGTCCTACTTTCGTAGATACAAATCCAGACGGTACTGCCTTTATTCCAAATACTTTTCTTATTAATGGTGTACTCCAAAATAACGCAGATCCAAATATAGGTGTTCCGTTACCTTCCATTGCTGCTAACGGCTCACTTACCGTCTCTTATCAAGTAACCGTCACCTCTTTACCAACACAAAACCCAACATTAAATTCATCTAGTACACAGTATAGCTTTATTCTAAATCCGGGCGATCCACCAACTATAGAAACATCTGTAAGTAACACTGTAAGTACACAAATTAATTTAGCAAATGTAGTTATTGTCAAAGAAGTAGATTTAACCATAGCCGATGTCGGGCAACCAATCACATATACAATTTCTTTAGCTAATCTTGGAAATACTACAGCAAATAATGTTATTGTTACCGATATAATCCCTAATGGCTCCACTATCGTACCAAATAGTATTTTTATAGGTGGTACTTTACAACAAGGTGCAGACCCTAGTACCGGTCTTCAAGTCGGCTCCATTCCTTCAGGTGGTTTTACAACGATTGTTTTTCAAATAAGTGCAAATGGGCTACCTTCACCAAACCCAATTCAAAACAGCGCTTCACTTCAATATAGCTTTATCACTGATCCAAACTTACCTGCTCTTGTTAGAAACGCCGCTAGCAATATAGTAACTACACAAATTAATACTGCTAATATCGTTGCTACAAAACTAACGAGTACAAACTTCGCTGATATTGGTGATGTCATACTATATGCGACTATTTTAACAAATAACGGGAATATCCCTGCTGCTAATGTAACATTTACAGATATCATTCCAACGGGTACTCTCTTCATTCCTAATACTGTAACGATTAATAATGTCCCTGTAGCTAACGCAAATCCTGCTACCGGCATTTCAATTGGTACGATAGGAGCGAATTCATCACGCACCGTTGCATTCCAAGTTTTTATACCAACTATCCCTGCTGTAAACCCAATTACAAATCAATCAGGCACAACATTCCAATATACGTATGATCCATCCAAACCAGCTGTGATGCAGATGGTTGCTTCTAACACTGTACAGACAACTATTAATAACGCCTCAATTGCCGCTACGAAATCGGCAGATAAACAGTTTGCTAACGTAAATGATATTATTACGTACACGACTACTTTAACGAATAACGGGAACACACTTGCATCAAATGTAATATTTACAGATGTAATTCCAAATGGGACATCGTTTATTCCTAATAGTGTTACTGTAAACGGGAATACACTCCCTAATGTCAATCCAGCGAGCGGAATTGCAATCGATTCAATAAATCCGAATGCAAATACGAACATCTCGTTCCAAGTGCAAGTAAATTCTATCCCGAATCCAAATCCAATCCCGAACCAAAGCAATACAACGTACCAGTACATCGTAGATCCTAACTTACCTCCAGCATCGGCTAATGCGCTGAGTAACGTAATAACAACTCAAATTAATAACGCTAAGATTATCGCTACAAAATCAGTGAACACACCAAATGCTGCAATTGGAGATATCGTTACTTATACGATTGCAGTAACAAATACAGGTAATATCCCTGCTAGTGCAACTGTTTTAACAGATGGGCTTGGCGCAGGAGCTTCATTTATCCAAAACTCCGTAACGATCAATAATGTTCCACAACCAGGATTAGATCCATCACTTGGTGTTCACTTGGCAGATATTTCACCAGGAGATACTGTATTCATTACTTTTCAAGCACAAATTTTAGCGATACCACCTAGTGGCACATTAACAAATAATGCTCTTGTAAATTATGAATATACCGTGAATCCAAACCAATCTCCTGCTGTTGGTAGCACCGTAACAAATACAACAGTTACACCAATTATTGACGCTACTTTAGTAATAAATAAAAGCGCTAGTACAACTTTCGCTACAATTGGTGATACAATTACATTCACTTCAGCTGTTACAAACACCGGAAATACTACTGCGAACAACATTATTTTTACTGATACAATTCCAAACGGTACTACCTTTATCCCAAATAGCTTTAAGATAAATGGTGTAACCGTTCCGAATGCAAATCCACAAAACGGTATCAATATTGGTAACTTGAATTCAAATGCATCTGCTACACTCAGTTTTCAAGTAAACATTACAACACTTCCAAACCCTAATCCAATCCCGAACAAATCATCGCTTCAATATAGCTTTATTGTAGATATAAATGAACCGCCAGTTTCACGAACAGTTCAATCTAATAAAACTTTTACACAAGTAAATACTGCTTCTGTTATCGCAACAAAAACTGCAAGCAGTGCTTTTGCTGCTGTTGGAGATACAATTACGTATACAACTACCCTCACCAATAGCGGAAATACTTCCGCAAACACACCTGTTTTTATCGATATATTACCACCTGAACTTTCATTCGTTCCTGATAGTGTACAAATTAATACCATCCCACAACTTGGGTTTAGACCAGATAGCGGGATCTCTTTAGACGCAATTCCAGTTGGAGGAACGACAACAATTAGCTTTCAAGCTATCGTTGGCTCAATACCTGCTACAAACCCAACTTTGAATCAGTCTAGCACAACATACTCGATCATTGTTGATCCTACCCAGCCGCCGGTGACAGAAACAGCTACAAGTAATCCAACTTTAGTTCAAATTAACGAAGCAATTATTCAAGCAACGAAAAGTGTGGATCGACTATTTTCTGACATAGCACCTGGAAATTCATTTTTAACGTATACTGTTTTATTGGATAATATAGGAAACACAACTGCTACTAATATCATTTTTACAGATCTGATTCCAAATAACGCAGTATTTATAGAAGATAGCGTTCGAGTAGGCGGAGTTTTATTACCTGGAGTAAATCCAGCAAATGGGATACCGATTGGGGATATTATTGCTGGAGATTTTATAAACGTTACCTTCCGTGTGCAAGTAGTTAGCATTCCAAATCCAATTTTCACAATTGGACCAGGCGGACCAAACTCACCAGTTGTAAACGGCGCTTCCATTAATTATCAATTTATGACAGGTCGAAACTTCCCACTCGTTTCAAGAAGTACGACATCCAATTCGGTTTCGACACAAATAAATTCTGGGGAAATTGTGGCAATCAAATCTGTAGATAAAACTTTCGCAACAATTGGCGATACAATTTCTTATACGATTACATTAAGTAACCCTGGAAATGTCACTTCACAAAATATAATTTTTACCGATACTTTACCTGATGGAACGACATTCATATCTGGCACTCTTACAAACGATTCTGGTACACAGCAAATCGGAAATCCAGCTAACGGGATTCAGATTGGAAATATAAACCCAAATAGAACGGCCGTGATTACTCTCAACGTACTTGTTACAAACATTCCAAGTATAAATCCAATTTCTAATTCTAGCTCTGTACAATTTGCACATGTGGTCGATCCTAGCCAACCTGCCGTATCGCAAACGAATGTATCTAATACGGTTTCGACAACTATTAATAGTGCAATTTTAACAACAAAAAAGAGTGCTGATAAATCTATAGTTTCAGTTGGAGATACGATTACTTATACAACTACTATTAGAAATACCGGAAATACAGCTGCAACTAATATTACTTTCACAAGCGCTATTCCAGCTAACACTACTTTTATACCAAATTCAGTCACAATAAATGGCGTTCAGCAGTCTGGTGCGCAACCAGCACTTGGAGTAAATATACCAAATATCGCTCCTGGTGAAACGGTAACTGTTACTTTCCAAGTAAATGTTATTTCTGTTTCTCCTTCCAGTTCAATTATGGGTAATGACACAATTTTATATTCTTATACTGTTGATCCAAACAGCGCTCCTGCTACTACCTCTACTTCAACGAATATTGCTACAACCCCTGTATTAGATGCTATAATAACGATGGTAAAATCGGTCGATCAAACCCTTGTAACACTAGGCGATACTATTACCTATACGACAATTTTAACGAATAACGGTAATACAAATGCAACGAATGTTACTTTCACTGATCTTATACCAAATGGTACAACATTTATTACTGATAGCGTTACAATAAATGGACTCACACAAATTGGATTGAATCCTAATACAGGCATAACGATTGGATCAATTGCTCCTAACAGCTCAATAGCAATAGCATTTCAAGTTATCGCTACTTCTACTCCTGTTCAAAATCCTATTGCGAATTCGGCTAGTGCTTCTTACACATTTATCACTGACCCTAATGCCCCTATTGTTTCAAGGAATGTTACTTCAAACACAGTGTTCACTACAATTAACACAGCTATCATTCTTTCATTAAAACAAGTCGATAAATCCTTTAGTCGTATTGGAGACACACTCACCTATACTGTTACTTTAACAAACAATGGAAACTCATCTGCACAAAATGTTATTTTCTCAGATACAATGCCGAGCGGAACTACATTTATTGCAAACTCATTTTCTATTAACGGGGTTTCTCAAAGTGGTTCGGATCCATCGAACGGAGTAAATATTGGGCCTATAACAGCTGGGTCTACAGTAACTGTTTCATTCCAAGTAAACGTGGCGTCATTACCAACCGAGAACCAAATTGTAAATTTCTCATCAACATCGTATCAATTAGTCTCACCGCCTGATCCAGAAACTTCAATTAGTAATCCCGTTTCAACGCAAATTAAAGAAGCTATATTATCTATGACGAAAAATGAAAGTGTCTCCTTTGCAGATATCGGGCAAACTGCTTTTTATACTACGTCTATTTCGAATATAGGAAATACGGATGCCACTAATATTGTATTTACAGATGCATTACCAAGTGGACTCACATTTGTTCCTAACACATTAACAGTCGATGGCGTTTTACAACCAAATGCGAATCCAAATACAGGTGTAGTACTTGCAACACTTCCACCAAATGAAATATATAGTATCGTATTTCAAGTTACGGTTAACAGCATCCCACCTATTAATCCTGCACCAAATACAGCAGCAACGACGTATGAGTTTACTGTTGATCCAGGGAATCCGCCAGCATCGAGTGCAGCTACTTCCAACACTACACTTCTTCAAATAAACAACGCAACTATTATTAGCACAAAAACAGCAGATCTTACTTTCGCGGATGTTGGTAATACAATAACATTTACACTTAACCTCCCTAATACCGGAAATGTGGCTGCAACTGATGTAACTATTATTGATATTCTTAATAGCAATTTAAGCTTCGTTCCAAATAGTTTCACAGTTAATGGGCAAACCATTCTAAACGCTGATTTATCAACGGGGATAAATATTGGTTCCATTAATGGTGGTAATACGGCAATCGTTACATTCCAAGCAACTGTTATTACACTTCCAACACTTAATCCTATTTCTAATTCTGCTTCTACCACATATCATTATGTCGTTGACCCTAGCCAGCCACCTATTACAACTTCCAATCAATCTAATACAACGACAACACAAATTAATAGCGCTATCCTTACTGCACAAAAAAATTCAAATGTATCAACGGTAGATATCGGGCAGGATATTACCTACACCGTTACAATTACAAATGGCGGAAATGTTAGTGCAACGAATGTTATTTTTACCGATCTTATTCCAGACGGAACTTCCTTTGAACCGAATAGCTTTACATTGAACGGAACTACCATTCCAAATGCAAATATTATTACAGGTGTTCCAATTGGTGATATTGCGCCAAACGAATCTGTCATTGTGGCATTTCATATTATTTCCAATGAAATTCCAGCTATAAATCCAATTACTAATCAAGCTAGCGTTAGCTTTCAACATATTGTTAATCCAGCTAATCCTCCAGTTTCAAAAAATATTACTTCTAGCACCATTGCAACAAAAATTGAAAGTGCGATTTTAAATACGATTAAAATAGGAGATAAAACTTTTGCAACGATTGGTGATACGATTACGTATACAACGACTATTACGAACACAGGCAATATTCCTGCTAACAATGCTATATTCTCAGACCCCTTACCATCATGGGCACAATTTGTTGCAGGATCAGTTATTGTTGATGGCACTCCATTACCATCTGCTTCTATCATTGATGGTGTTGGCATAAATACAATAACTCCAAATCAAACGGTAACAATTATATTCCAAGTACAAATTGTAAATAATCCTACAACGTTCACACCTGAACTCCAAAATTTAGGATTTGTTAACTTCCAATATAACGTAGGCAATGCATTACAAGCTCAGCCTGGCAATGTGGAAACGAACGTCTTCGTTACTTCTATTAATACAGCAATACTTTCAGCTGTAAAAACTGCTAATACAGCCTTTGCAAATATTGGAGATACGATCACTTATACAGTTTCGATTCAAAATAGCGGCAATACAAACGCTACGAATGTAAATTTCTCAGACCCAGTTCCAACTGGAACGACCTTTGTTGAAAATAGTTTTGCTGTAAATGGAAGTACCATTCCAGGCGCAAATCCAAATAACGGAGTGAATATCGGAACAGTTAGCGCAGGTAGTTCCTTAACCGTTACTTTCCAAGTCATAGTTACATCTACTCCACCTTCAAATCCGATTACAAACGTAGCATCTATTCAATACGCATTTATCGTTGATCCGGCCTCTCCTCCTGTTACAGGCACGATAAATTCTAATAGCGCTTCAACACAAATTAATAACGCGACTGTTACAACTGTTTTACAAGCAAATCGTTCAATTGTATCTATCGGGGATGTAATTACGTATACAGCAACATTAACGAATACTGGAAACTTCCCTGCAAACTCTGTATTACTCATTAACGGAGTTCCTGAAGGAGCATTATTTGTTCCAAATAGTGTTACGCTCAACGGGATTTCACTTCCAGATGCAAGTCCAACTCTCGGTATTCCAGTTGGTATTATCGCACCAGGTGATTCCGCTACTATTACGTTCCAATTTCTTGCAAGTTCTATTCCACCGCAAGGAGCGATTATAAATCAAGCACTTACAAGTTACACGTATATTGTCGATCCAAGTCAACCTCCTGTTACAGCAACATCCTCGTCTAATACGGTTAATACAGCTGTTGTTGATGCATCGTTATCCGTAATTAAAAGTACAGATTCTCTCGTACAATCTACTGACGGTACAATCACTTACACAGTAGTCGTTCAAAATAACGGAAATACTACTGCAAATACAGTTACTTTAACAGATTTGGTCCCAGAAGGAACTGCATTTATTCCGAATAGCGTTACCATTAATGGTGTTTCTGTTCCAGGTGCCGATCCTAACGTAGGAATACCATTAAACTCCATCACACCGTCAGAAATCGTCACTGTAACATTCCAGGTTATCGTTCAATCTATACCAAGCGTGAACCCAATTTCTAATACAGCCCGTATTGACTATACTTTTATCGCCGATCCAACTGCTCCTATCATCTCTCGAACAATTACGTCTAATCCTGCTTTCACACAAATTTCGGATGCGACTATCCTTTCTTTAAAAGCAGTCAATGCACCTCAAGCAACAACAGGTGATATTTTGACTTACACAATAACACTAGAAAATACCGGAAATATTCCAGCTACGAATCTCATATTTTCAGATACTATTCCAGAAAGTACTACATTCGTAGAAAATAGTTTTACACTTAATGGAACAGCTATACTTGGTGCCAATCCAAATGTAGGTGTTACTTTACCTACCTTAGCAGCAAACGCTACTCACCTTATTTCGTTCCAAATTCTTATTAACGATTCATTCTCGCGAGAATCGATTACAAATCAATCCAACACAACTTATACAATTCAGCCAGACCCAGGGCAACCGCCTATTACTGAAACATCTACTAGTAATATCGTCATTACAAATTTCGTGCAAGCACAATTGATAATTACAAAAACATCCAATCCAACAACTGTAGATATTGGCGGAACTATACTTTATATTTCTGAAGTGAAAAATATCGGTAATATTGACGCAATAAATATTGTTTTCACAGACTCTATTCCAGCTGGGACTACATTTGTTCCCGATAGTGTCACAATTAACGGCGTCCTGCAGCCAGGTGTAAATCCTGAAAATGGAATACCGATTGGAACCATTCCTGCTAACAATTCCAAAACGATACTATTTCAAGTGCAAACAAATAATCCACCTACTGAAACCGAAATTGTAAATCAATCTTCAGCAACTTACCAATATGTAAGTATCCCTACAGCCCCACCAGTGAATCGCTCTGCAAATTCTAACATTGTTACAACATCACTTCAAAACGCAAATATTATTTCTGTTAAAAGCGCGGATGTAACTTTCGCATCAATCGGGCAAATGATTACCTACACAAATACACTACAAAATATAGGAACCGTTCCAGCTAACAATACCGTGTTCATTGATAACATTCCAGAAGGTACTATATTTATTGAAGATAGCTTAGCAATAAATAATGTAATTCAGCCTGGCGCTAATCCTGAAAACGGAGTAACTCTCGGCACGATACAACCAAATGAAACAGTCACTATTTCATTCCAAGTACAACTTACAAATATACCAGTTGGCAATGCAGTCATTAATATTTCAGACACCTCGTACGAATACCAAATTGACCCTAGTTCTCAAATTATTCAGCGTAGATCGTTATCAAATGCAGTAAATACTGAAGTGCGGACGGCAAATGTTAGTGCAATTAAATCCGCTAACAGATCCATTACACGTATCGGTCAAATCATGACATATACAGTCGCAGTTACAAACGCTGGTACAATACCTATTACAAATACTCTCCTACTTGACGCAATTGCTGCTGGCACCACATTCGTTCCAAATAGCATTCTGGTAGATGGCGTACCAAGACTTAACGAAAATCCAATTACCGGTATCAATCTTGATATAATTCTTCCAAATAATACGATTATTGTTACGTTCCAAGTAAGCGTAGTCTCTATACCGCCACAAAATAACATTAATAATATCGCCGTCATTCACTATGAGTATCGACCAGACCCAAGCACACCACCAATTTCAGAAACGACCTCTTCCAATGCTACAAACATACAATTCATTGATGCTATTCTTATTGCTACAAAGTCCACTAATACTGTATTAGCTAACATTGATGAAACCATTGAATATACAGTATTCATTCAAAATAATGGATCGACTACAACTAACTCCATCTTTTTTACAGATACTATAGCGGATGGAGCAGTATTTATTCCAGGAAGTGTAATAGTTAATAATACTGTACTTCCTGCAGCAGATCCAAATATCGGCTTTTCCATTCCTAATGTCGCAGCAGGTCAAATGGCTACAATAACATTCCAAGTTTCCGTTACGAATTTACCTGCTGTAAATCCAACACCTAATACTGCAAACATCGTCTACGACTTTCTTTTCAATCCTGACTTTGCACCAATTCAAAAATCTACTACTTCCAATACTACTTTCGTTCAAATTAATGATGCTGATATCGTTTCACTTAAAACTGTTGATTTGACCTCTGTAACGATTGGTGACATTTTAACTTATACAACAACTTTAACGAATACGGGGAATACGGATGCAACTGCTGTTGTATTTACAGACAATATACCTGATGGAACAACCTTTATTGACGGTAGCGTTTTAGTAAATAACATTCCTCAGCTTAATGCCAATCCAAGTGCTGGTATACTTGTAGGAACGATTGCTCCTAACACTTCTATCCCAGTCACATTTTCTGTTACCGTCGTAGCTCTTCCAGCCAGCGGTCGTGTTCAAAATCAATCAACTTCTCGTTATACAATAAACGTGGAAGAACAAATATCGACTAGCAATATTACCTTCACTGAAGTTATTTCCGCTAATGTAATTGCGACAAAAACAACACCTATCCAATATGCTGACCTACAAACAATCATCCCTTATACAATTTCCATCATAAATAACGGAAATATACAAATAGAAAACATTATTGTTACAGATATCATCCCAGCAAATACGAACTTTATAGAGAATAGTGTTATTGTGAACGGAAACGCTCGTCCAAATGACAATCCACTTAACGGTATACAAATTGATAACATTCCACCTAATACGACAGCAACTGTTCTATTCCAAGTACGGGTTACTTCGATTCCGCAAACAAATCCTATCTCTAACACGAGTACAATTGAATATGAATACACGTTACCAGATCGACCACCTATTACCGAAACTATTATTTCATCAGCTGCAGCAACAGAAATTAATCACGCGAATTTGAATAGTAATAAAACTGTTGACCTTGCATTTGCAACGGTTGGTGATACGTTAACGTATACGATTACACTAAATCAAACCGGTAATGTTGCAGTAAATGATGTAATCATTCAAGATATTATTCCTCAAGGTACTACATTTATAGAAAATAGCGTCATTGTAAACGGAGAAACTCTTCCAGGGGTGAATCCAGTAAGCGGTATACCAATTGGTACTATAACTATTGGTGGAGACGCTATCGTTTCATTCCAAGTAACTGTAACTTCTATTCCAACACCAAACGAACTAAACAACAACGCAATTACTACTTTTAACTATATAGTCAATCCAAATAACGTACCTGTTACAAATACGACTACAACAAATACCGTAACAACTAATGTCCAAAATGATAACGTCATTGCTTTTAAGTCTGCTGATGTAACAAACGCCTTGCCTGGTCAAACTTTAACGTATACAATTACGATTACGAATAGCGGTAATGTAACGATTGACGACCTTCTTGCCATAGACACTGTACCAATAGATACGACTTTTGTTGCTGGTAGTGTTACGATTAACGGGATCAATCAGCCTAATGAGAACCCTGAAAATGGTATTACGTTAGGAAATCTTGCGCCTAATGAATTTGTTATTATTACGTTCCAAGTGACAATATCTTCTTCTACTCTTCAACCTACAATTAGTAACGATGCTTCTGTTTCCTATACCGTTATCATTGATCCAACAAAACCACCTATTACGATTACAAAGCAAACAAATATCGTTACAACGACAGTAGTTGATCCGTTGATTCGCATTGAAAAAACAGCTGACAAATCTATTATCGTTATAGGAGATATCATTACATTCACATTAGCGGTATTTAATCACTCCTCAATTCCGACAATCAGTACTTCTGTTATAGATACAATTCCAGCTGGTACAATATTTATAGAAAACAGTGTAACAATTAACGGTACTCCAGTTCCAAATATTCGTCCAGACACCGGTATTAATATCGGCTCTTTACCTGCAGATTCAGTAGCAACTATAACATTTCAAGTTCTCGTAACTTCTATTCCTTCAAACAGTACAATTATAAATTCTGCAACAGTTACCGCTGCCTTTCAATTGACACCACAGGATCCAATTATTACTTTCATTGTTAATTCAAACATCGTTCGTATACCAGTTCAATTTATAACTACAACAGTCACGAAAAATGCTTCCGTCAGCTCAGCTTATTTAAATCAATATTTTGATTACACGGTGCGTATTACAAATACTGCCGAAATTTCACTCTCAAATATTTCTTTACAAGATACCATTCCAGCAGGTTTACAATTTATAAACGGCACTGTCTTTATTAACGGTGAACGCTCTCCACTAGCAAATCCGAATATCGGTTTCCAAGTTACCACTAATTTAGAACCAAACGAAACAATTATCGTGTTATTCACAGTACAAGTAATAAGTCCACCTGTTAATAATCCATTTAAAAATACGGCCAATATTTCGTTACAACTTCAAGTCTCGCCTACCGACCCACCAATTACAGTAACCGTTACAAGTAACGAAAACATCGTCACCTTTGTTCCAGAAAATCCAGATGAAACACTTCCAAATTTAAATTGCTTCTTTGACGGTGAACGCTTCATTCGCATTACTCCTCGAAATGTACGAAATTACCTTTGGACTTGGATTTGGTGGAAATAATTGAAACAAAAAAGAGATTGTAGTTTGGTTGAAACCAAATTACAATCTCTTTTTCATTACCTATATTCCACTACGTTGTAACTCGTCCAAGGATATACGATTAAACACCACCTCAAGTTATTTTAGTCGTAATAAGTTGGCCAGCTTCATTAATAGTAACTTTCCATTTCACTCCACTAGCAGTCTTCATGATTATACCTTTACTTGCCTCTATTTCAATATCTCCAAACATCCTTCCGCCAGTTGTCGCTAACCAAGCACTCCCATTTTCCATAGAAGATCTTGCAAAGATACGATTAATTCGAAAACGTTTATGATCTTGAGAATAACCACTTAATGTAATTCTAACTTTATATAACTGACTGGCCTTCATATTCGAGATAATTGTATCCCCAACATTTAATGGAACATCCAACGCGATAACCCAACTTCCAGTTGCACTTAATGCATATTCAATTTTAATTTTCTTTGGGCTCTCTCCCCATCCAAAATACATTCCAAAACAATTTAACATTTGTATTGGTTTTTTCGTAAAATCAAGTTCAATGACAACTGGGTTACTATCTGGAACGTCAATATAGTTTACACTTTGTTCATCTATTAAATTAAAGCAATTTGTGAGATTCCCTCCGTACGGCACTTTTCCACTTACTTGCTTAACGTTATATTTCTGCTGAGCATTTACTAAAATATCATCTTGATTCCCTATTAAATGAGGTCTATTTAAAGTCAACGGTAACTGAATTCGTAGGGATTCTTCATAAGTAGACTTACAAACATTATATTGACCTTTATCTACAATAGTTGTTGAAAGCAGATTTGAAAAAAGGTAGTTACGATGAGAATTAGAAGAAAATTCAATGACAATTTGTTCACTACTCATCCGGTACGTATCCCAAATCATACAATCAAATGTATTATACGCACCTGAACAACGAATTACTTTTTTCGTTTGTTGTCTACATTGCACTTGAATATCATGAAACGTATTTCCTGAACTTTCATTTGGCAAATCACTATTTCCATCTACTTCAATCCCATACCCACATCCATCAATAAATATAGATTGAAATACATTAGCGTTAATCCAGCAAGGTGTATTGATATCATCTATATACTCTGTTTTCAAATATATTGCAGTTTGAAAGTTTTTAATTTGAATAAATTTAACTTGAAAGAAACTAATGTAATCCCATGCCTTTTGACAATAAAAATGTATAGCTTTTCCTTTATACGATGGAGTTGTATTTATTATATTTATATTTGATATAACAGATTGATTAGGTACTTCGATTTGTTGTGAACCAGAAACATAAATAACAGCAGATTGAAACAATGGATTTATAACTTGAATAGTACCACCAACTATCGAAGCGTTACTTTGTAGCGCAAATGCATTAAAATCCCCATCAATTTGCAGCGTTACGGTAGGATCTAACTCTAATCTTACGTTTGATTTAATAACAATCGGCTTTACAATTTTGTACGTATTTACCCCTGTAATTCTAACCGTCGAAATTCGATTCGCTACACAATAATCAATAGCTTGCTGAATTGCTAATGAACTATCATTTCCTGAGTTCGGAACTGCCCCAAAACAATCAATGTGAACGCTACTTTCTGGCGCACAATCTTCTTGGGAAGAAATATATTCTGACAAAATAAATTCACTCCTCATATTACCTTTTTCATATAATATGTGAGTTGTCTCTTAAAAGTTTCTATAATAAAAAAAACAAACGACCTACTCGGTCATTTGTTTAATTCATATATATTTTTCGTTTCTTCTATCATTTTAGTTAACGAGAAATATCTCATTGCTTTCTCTCGTGCTTTCAATCTAATAGCAGTTACCTTTTCTTCATTCCCTTGTAGTTCCTCAAGCGCACTTGCGAATTCGGATTCGCAATATTCAGATATCAAAACACCTGACTCTCCATCTATTACCGCTTCATGTATTCCACCAACATCTATTGAAACAATTGGTGTCCCTGTAGCCATCGCTTCAATTACTACCATTGGAAACACTTCACGAAAAGATAATAAAAGTAAGGCGTCCATATTCCCTATAAACTCATGCGGCTCTGAAATATTCCCTAGCATCTTCACCCTTTGCTGCAATCCATATTTTTCTATTTCTTTCATAATCGATTCTTTCTCTGGTCCATCACCAGCAATATAAAACATAAAATCATTTCTCTTTTTCAACACATTTGCAATTTTGACAAATAGTTGATGGTTTTTCTCTTTGGATAATCTAGCTAATATCCCTATTTTATATGTAGATTCTTTCTTTTTCTGCTGGAATAAAAACTTTTCAATATCGACACCGTTATAAATTGTATTTATTTTTTCTTCTGCTACATGAATTGAAATTAAATTGTTCTTTTCAAACTCACTTACTGTAATAATATTGTTCACATATTTATTCATGAAATACCGAAAAAGCGTTGGCATTTTCTTTTCTAATATCGTTACATTGTGTTTCGTATAAACAATTTTCATCTTTTTTTTAATAAACTTTTGAAGTAGAAAAGCATATAATACCATTCGCAAACTATTTGCATGAATAAGTTCTATCTTTCGTTTACAAATTTCGTTTCGTAAATAATAAATATTTCTCAAATGATTCCATCGACTAAGTAATATAAAATTTTCTTTTCTAGTAAGGGATTCATATAGTTCTCCATCACCTGCAGCTGTATAAATCTTAAAATCCTCATAATGCAAATTATTTTCTAATTTACAGAAATAATTTTCGGCTCCGCCAGTTATCAATTTATCTGTCATCAACAGTATGTTCATAATTGCGTCTTCCCAACTACATTGATTTTATTTTTTTTATAAGCATGATAAGCATACTTACTAAAATAGTAAAAGCTTTGCACTGCATTAAGACTTTTTTGGTCCCTTAATAATTTCCAATACCGAAAAGCTGCTCTAACTTTATTTCTCGAAACAGAATTTGCTACAATTCGATACTTCGCTAATACTTGCTGTATCCCTTTTGCTTCATGCCCTTCATGTAATAAGTTCAGCCATAACGCTGTATCTTCCGGCTGTACACTAGGCATTTCGACATACGGAATTTTTTCACGATCAATCATCACCGTTAAACACCCGATAATTGTATTTCCTACTAAATAATGATAATCAACAGATTTTGGTACACTCACTTCGCGATTTAATTCATTACCATTTTCATCAATTAAACTATACGACGCATATGAAAAAGCAATATTCATTTCTTCCATAAATAACAATTGTGTCTTCAATTTATGCGGCAACCATATATCATCACTATCTAAAAAGGCAATGTACCTTCCTCTCGCCTCTCGAATCGCTAAATTCCGAGCTTTAGCAGCACCAACATTTTCTTTTAATGATAATAACCTAATCCGTGAGTCTCCTTCTATTATCTCTTTAATTTTTGCGGCAGATTGGTCGGTTGAACAGTCATCAACGATAATCATTTCCCAGTTTTCATACGATTGATTCTGTACAGATAAAATTGTCTCACCTATAAATCGTCTACTATTATAAGAAGGTGTTATTACAGAAACATGAGGCGCCTTATTATGTGCTGATAGACATTTTACCATCTATCTTTCCCCTTCCTTCATATATTGAAATATACTTCACAACAACTGCTAAAAATAAAAAGAACGCTTCGTTAATAATGAGTGACAATGACATCATCTGAAATAAAAATGCAATCATAGTCAATAGAAGGTATGGTTTTTCACGAAACAAAGTATGCTGCGCTAACTTGAACATTAATATGAATAAAAACGCGCTATATAGAAGAAAACCAATTGTACCCGATTCAGACAAAATTTCTAAAAATGTATTGTGTACATATAATTTTTCATTAAATTGATACTCATAATAATTCGAAAAGTTAAAAGCACCGATTCCGATATATGGATTGGATAAATAGTATTTAAAAGCAGCTTCCCATAATGTAAATCTACCACTTCCATTATCATGGGAAAAATCAGAAATTCGTTTATTTAATATGTCATCTAATTGGCCCCCCATTACACTATTCGATAAACTAAAAATAACTACACTAAACAATACTAAACTCATAATTATTTTTATTTTTTTAGCGAAACTAGACATACATATATATACAAAAACAACAAGCACAAGCGCTAATATCCCCCCCCTTGAAAAGGTTAATAGACTCGTCGTAACACATAAAATTAACCCTAGGATGTTAGTGACATTTTGTAAATTCGTCATATAGTACATAAAAAATATTGTATTATAAAAAATAAAAATGTTAGGATCATCTAGCAATCCAATTAACCGTGGATATCCTCTATCAACTAATAATCCAGCAAAAATTTCTCTCTCTTCTCCACCGTATAAACTAAAGTATTGTAAACCGATTATATAGAGTAGTAGACTTACAACATTAAATACTATTCCTACATAAGCAATAGATGATTCAAGTACCACTATTTCAGTATTCCCCAATAAATTTCTCATTATAAAATAGCATCCTAAAACGAGTAGCACGCCAAAAATCATACGAATACTAGCATTTAAATACATAGAAAGAATTCCGCTTAAACAATAAATGAAATAAAACAGTAAAAATATAACTTCATGAAAATATAACTTTTGAATATGAAAGTCTTTAATTGTTAAACAAAAATATATGACTAAAAAAATCATATATATCTTCAATGAAAATCCAATATATAAATTGTATTTACTTAACATAACAAATAATATTAGAAGAATAATCCATCCCATCGATACTTTCATATTATTTTCCATAGGCTATATCCCCTGTTTCGTAATATAATCCTTTTTGCGTATTTTTCTTATAAAAGAAAGAAGAAGTTTTTTTAGCTCATAATCATATAGGAATATGGCAGCTACTACAATTAGTATATTAAGAACAAGCGCAATTAAATGATATGTATGCAATATATATTGCACTCCAATAAAGGTTACACCAAAATAAATTGTATACGGTATTACAATTTGGAATACAATTTTTTTCTTCACTACACTTACCGCTATATATCCCACTAAAGCGACTATTTCAAATAAAACCATAGCGTATGCCGCTCCTATCACTCCACCAAGACTACTAAAGCTATAAAGCATAACCCCACCTATCACCAATGCTACACACTGCACAACAGTTCTCTTATTTTGACATCCACTCGTCGTTAAACCGTCAGCAATGGCAATATTTAAACTTTGTAGCACAATAAGAAATGATAATATTTGGAGTGGTTCTACTGCATTGCTCCATTCTTCATGAAAAAATATAGAAATAAAGTATGGTGCTAAATGATATAAACCGATCGTCATACATATTCCTACAATCGCCATTGATTTAATTTGAAGTAAATTTAATTTCGTATGCTCTTCTATATTATTCTGGTTATAATGCTTAAAGAGCACCGGAAAAAATGCACCTGCAATTACCCCTGGTACTTGATATAAAGCTGCCGGCATCCGGTACGCCACTGCAAAAACACCTACCATACTTAATGGCAATGTATAGTTAAGCAAGATAGGCGCTAATTGTGGCGTACTCATTATTAAAAAACCGCTAATAATAAAGGGAGTTAATTGCCAAAATAACGCTTTATGAATTACGACTTTCATATTCATTTTCGTCTTTCTTCTCATGATATATATACTGAATAAACCACCGATCATATACCCAAAAGCATATAAGCGAGCTGTTACATACACCGGTAACTCTCCGAAAATACAAAAACATGTAATTATAATGACAACTGATGCTGATACAACTTTTATGAGCGCTATATACTTCATACGTTCCGTCAGTTGAAAATAGGCAATCCCTATGTTTTGCCAAGTTAATCCTATTAACATGAAAAACATTACGTTTATCATCATATAAATTAAATTTTTATCCTCATACATATAATGAATAGCAATATAACCGATGATAGAAATAAAAATAAGTAGAATCATCCTTATTTTTATATAAGATGATAAAATCTGCTCTAAATCTGCTCCATCCTTTGCCCCTTCTCGAAGAAACGTATTACTAAGTCCTAAGTCTGTAAAGAATAACATAACAAACGTCACTGCTATGGCAACACTAAACATCCCATAATGTTGTGCGTTAAAAAAGTTTGCTAAAACAATTAAACTGACGGCCTGAAGAAGGTTAGCTAAAATCGTACTATAAAATAGATGGATAATATTGTTTAGAATAGATCTACCCATACAAGTTCTCCTTTGCAAGTAACCTACTTACATATGTTGTTTGTTTACATATATATTTATCTTGCACCATTGCCGTTCAATACAATTAAAACGGTTTTACATAAAATACGGATGTCCATCCGAAACGTTTTCATTTCAATATACTCCATGTCCAGCCTCAACTTTTCCTTTGGATCAAGATTATACCCTCCATTTATTTGTGCCCATCCTGTTAAGCCTGGTTTTACCATTAAACGATCCTTAAATTCTGGAATATACGCATCAAACTCATTATAAAAAAACTCTCTCTCTGGTCTAGGGCCTACAAAAGACATATCTCCTCTTAAAATATTTAAAAGTTGCGGTAATTCATCAATTCTCGTTTTCCTTATAAACAATCCAACTTTTGTAATTCTTTGATCATCTTCTTTTGCCCATTGTGGTCCGTTCATTTCAGCATCCTTTACCATCGACCTTAATTTAAATACATTAAACTTCTTCCCGTTTATACCTAAACGTTCTTGAAAGTATATTGGAGCCCCTGATGTTTCTAAAGTAATCATAATACAAAAGAACAACATAATTGGTATTGTTAATAGTAACAATATGATTGAAAATATAATATCAAACAAGCGTTTTACACTTCGATTCAATATGCTAGGCTTTTCTTGAGCCGGAATCGTATACAACTTGGCTTGATTTGTTTCACGAATCATGGATCGTTACCCCCACATTCAAGAATATAAAATTATACCTATTAATTCACATTCTTTCCTATTTATATCCGCTATTACTTTTTGCACTGTACGTAATGAATCTTTTCGCTTTTTAACTGCTAAAACCACTCCATCGCATTTCCCTGCAATAATGTGCGTAGCAGGAAGTTCAAATACTTCAGAAGAATAAACGAAAATGTAATCAAAATCTTCTTTCCACTTAGCAATCGCATTATCAAATTCATCCATAGCAACTAAGGGCGTCCCTGTATGTACTGTTTTTTTTGCAGGAATACAATATAAGTATTTAGACAAATTACTAGAAAAAGATTCATAATTGCGGGAGGAAGAGCTTATTATATCGTTTACTGTTATCATGTGATCACTTTGTAATACTACATGTAGTTTAGGGTCAGAAAAATTCACATCAATAAGTAACACCTTTTTTTTCATTTCCGCAAACACTACACCCATATTTACTATAAGCGAGGCAACAACACCTCTGTCCTTCGTTGAACTAACTGTGAACAGTTGTTTTCCGGATTTTTTCAGCTCGTGATACACCGTATAAAACTGCTCTTTCATCAGATCATCATGCAAATTGAATGGCAGCTGCTTCTTTGTCCTAAACATCGACATGTTCACCTCGATATGTAGATGATTTTTTATCAACCTCTGTAGGTTTCTTTTTTCTATTTTGTTTCATATTTATGTGACCAATAACAGAGACTGTTGTTATTTTCTCTAAATCCTGTTCCGTGTATATACGTTCATCAAAATAATCTCGAAATACAGCTAAACCTATTCCAACAAAAAAACTAACAATTAAAGAAATAGGAATGATCAGTTGAAATTTCGGAAACAATTTTTCAGCCTGTTCCTGTAACTCAGGATCCGTTAATACTTTCACCCCTTGTACATTTGTGTACTGTTGAAAGCTTTTTTGTGATTGCTCTGCCAATGTCTTTACAATGTCTTTCACGATTTTCGGATTGGAATCTTTTACTGTAACAGTTACAATTTGTGAGTTGTCCGTATTCACAACCGAGATTTTTTGTGCTAATTCATGACTTGATTGCTCTAATTTCAAAGTTTTTTTGACTGTTGAAATAATTAATGGACTTTTTAAAATATCAACATACGATGTTACTAGTTGCTTATTCTCTTGTGTTTTATTTGTTGAATTTTCCTTATTAAATTCATCTAAATTCCCAACAAGAATTTGCGTTGAATATTGATATGACGGCTTTAAAACATACATAGAGATAAGAACTAAAGAAGCGGTTAAACAACACATCGTTAAAATAATCGTTACGAATCTTCTTTTCAATAATTGTTGAAAATCTTTTATACTCATTTCTTGCTTCAATTATTTCACCGCCCTTTTCTGAATAACATCCTGCAATTCACTCTTTACAGATAACCCTTTCTCTCTTCTATCCACTTGTTTTGTTACATACTTTCCAACTCCGAATGCAAACTTTTCTACATATACATACGAAAGCATTGCAAGTATAAACGAAAAAACAAGTGAAAAAATTAAAATAATTGGCAACGGTAATATTTCATGGAGCATGTATATAAGGGAAAACAACGATATAATATGGTATAAATAAAGACTGTAAGAAATCTTCCCCAAATATAACAAATATTTATTACGTAGCAAGGACGACAAAGTTGATATTGACAAACTTAATATGACAAATAGACATGCACTTATCGCCACTACATAGTCTCGAAATATAAAATTATTGAGCACTTTAATTTCTCCTATAAGCCCTTCATACATAAAAAGTAAAATCGCAAATAAAAACCATGTAATTTTTGTGTTTTTAGTACAATTACTATAAAAAACTATTAAATTATTTTTATACTTCGCAACTAGTGCTCCGAGTAAAAACAACACCGTGTAATGCAATGTTAATGCATAGCTTGTTAATGTTAAGCCCGAGCGAAACAAAAATAATATTACGACAGAACATATACTAAAACTAAACAATAATAGTAATGAACACCTCAACGTTTTTCGTAAGCAAATCATCAAAATTAACGGGAAAATTATTGATATTCGCATTTCATGGACAAGTGACCAAATTACACCGTTATATGCATCTGTATTATATTTCCCAACCAATAAAATATGTTGCGCTATTAAGCTTGAAGAACTTTCAATCGTCCATGAGCGATTAAACCATTCACTTAAATAAGAAATACCATATTCACTAATTGTAATCTGGCATACAATAGCTATAATTATTGCCACAATATAAGGAATATATATTCTGCATATACGTTTTAAAAGGTATGATCCATAGCTACTATAGTTTTTTTGAATAGATTCATACAAAACAAATCCGCTCAAAACAAAAAAGATAATAACTGATTCGTTACCACTACTAAAAATTAGACGAGCAGGCGTTTCTTTTAATAGGTACACAACAAATGGCTTATTATCTTCATAACTGTAATTTTGAAATGCTGAAAAAATCATTAAATGATGACCGATCATTACTACTAATGAAGAAATCCCTCTTATAGAGTCCAATTCTTCGTATCTCTTCATCTTTTTACATCAACTCCTAATGAAATGATAATAATCATTTCAAAGCGACATCTTTATTCATATTCCCCTCCTTTCTTTTCATTCCAATTTTTCATATTAAAATGATTTTATAGTATAAATTTGAGTGTATTGTAACATTTTTTGTAATATTATGAATAGAAAATCTCAAAAATTGGTATATACCAATTTCAACCTCGAAAAATGAGTAATATTGATAGAAAAACGCTATAAAAATATCTTGCATATTTACAAAATTAAAGAGCTGATTAGCATTTTTTCAATATAAAATAAAAAAATAGCCTATATAGGCTATCTTTTTTATTTTATTTAATTACTGGCACCACTATATGCTACATGTCGTTTCTCAATTCTCTCCTCGATTTCTTTCATATTTTCTTTATTATTTAATAGTGATTGTTTATTTTCAATTAATAATTGTTTAAAAGATTTTCTCACTTTTTTTCTCATTTTCATTGTCCTCCTTGGGGGATGATTTATATAAAAGATAAAGAATTATCTGTGGTTCTTATAATAATTGATTGCTGTGAATTCTATTTGAACTTCATATGAAAATTCCGTTTATTTTCTGACAACTTTGTGAACACGAAAAAAGTGATTATCTAAAACTATGTTGAAATTAATTCACTTCATTATAAAAGTTACTATTTCCATCAACTTTTATCATTATATCTTGTCAAAACATTTATATATTTAAAATTGAGTTCGACATAATTTTATTTACTATAATACTGTTTACAAAAACAAAAAGAAGGTGTCACCAAGTCAAAGTTCGACTTATGCAACATCCCTCTTTCCAAACTATTTATAGCATATTTATTAATATTTCAGGTCTTCCCCAATTCATTTCTTCACAAACAAATCTAAGTTTTTCTTCATCCATTGTGTGTAACCCTTCTTCTAGTGAACATGAAATTGGAACTTCACAGTGAATTTGGGCTAATTGTAACGAAATATTTAAGTTCTCTAAATCACTTTCAATCTTCGTACGCTGCGCTTTTGTTAATGATCCTACATTTTCTAGTACAGCGGATACTGTTCCGTGCTCTTGAATAAGCTTATACGCTGTTTTTTCACCGATACCTTTTACACCTGGATAATTATCACTTGTATCTCCCATGAAAGCTTTTGCATGGACGATTTGCCACGGCTCTACACCTTTTTCTTCCATGATTTTCTCCGGTGTGTAATATTCGTAATTTCCAATTCCTTTACGCAGAAGCATGACTGTAACGCTCTTATCAACAAGTTGAAGTAAATCCGTATCACCTGTTAAAATATAAACTTCAGCTTCATTGCAATATTGTTTTGCAAGCGTACCGATACAATCATCGGCTTCGTAGCCTTTCATACCGATAACTGGAATGGATAATTTTGCAGTCATTTCTTGCACTAAATCAAATTGAGGAATTAATTCTTCTGGTGGCGCTGCACGATTTGCTTTATAATTCGAGAACGATTCTGTTCTAAATGTCGTACTTCCCATATCCCAGCATGTAACGATATGTGTTGGTTCGATCGCTTGCGTAGCTGTTAATAAGTGTTTCATATAACCATGAATCCCGTTCGTAGGGGTTCCATCTTGTCGTTTCATAAATTGTCCGTAGACACTTGTTGCGTAAAAAGCACGAAATAATAGTGCCATACCATCAACTAATAATACTTTTTTCATAATTCCTCTCCTATTAAAAAAATAATAACCTTACGTTATCACGTAAGGTTATATAAATAGATTACCATTCTACGTTTTTGCTCAACTTTGTCTATTATACATTGTTTTTGTATATTTAGCACCATTAACACATTAAGACGTTCTACTACAACAAGTATGCAAGATGCCTGAATACGTATTTTTTCCAGTAGAAACAACGATAGCTTTTGCATTTCCACTAACGATATGCGAACCTTTAAAACATACATTTTCAAGCTCAAGTGGATTATAATCTTTCATCCGTTTTAATGGAATAAATCGTTTACGTTCAAGGTGATAGCAGCTCTCAAACTTCTCTATATTCGCTTCGTTTCCCGTTAACACAGACTCATTCACTAATAAATCATCTGCATAAATAATACGTACATCAGCTGGCACAGCATCTCCAGCCGAAAGAAAAATCATATCTCCAGGTACAAGTTCTTGCACAGGTATCTCCATCATTTTCAGTTCACTATTTAACCCTGTACTACTAGAACATTCTACTCTAGATACAGTAATCGTTTCACGTTGTAATTCATCACACACACGTTGTTTTGAAAAACCTGGAATCATGCCACCTAGCTTCATCATTACTTCTGCAAGAAGTGCTCTTTTTGAAGTTAGTTCATTTCGGCCATATACTTGAATACGTTTTTGTGCCTCTTTCATTGATAGTCCGTCTCTTGTTGTTTTAAAATATGCAAATACAGATTTTACATCTCTTGTTGCAATTTCAATTAATAAATCTTTATTTTTTTGGAGCATTGTTTGTTCTTTTATTGATTTTTTACTTAGTTTATATGACGTGTTACCCACAGTTTTGTTTGCATATAACATATTATCGTCTCCTCCTTTACAACATAGGAAGAAACGCTTTGTTTCTCAATTTATCCACTTTACTATGAAAGTGTCTCGCGCTTTATAAACGCTACATTGTGATAAATATAGAGGGAGGAACAAATCGTTTCCTGCCTACATCATATATTTTTGATTTGAAGTATATGGGTAACGGAACCGAGTCAGAATTTGACATGCTCCTCACCTCCTCGTTTAATTTTATAGTTTATAATATGAAATTACTCATAGCTTGGTAACAAAAAAGACCCCTACCCTTAAGAGAGTAGCGGCCATTACATACACAAATAAACGATTTCTAATATAATTAGAAATCTACGGACCTCTCCCTCACCGAGTTTTAGCACTGTATAGCATAGGTACATTACCAGCTACGTTAAGAAAAACCTTAATTCGATCATTCCTGTTGACCCATTGGCGTCTCTCGACATTTTTGGGCAGTAGCATTTCTCTATACAGGAGCCTCACCTAACAGAGACTTATTTTCATTACATTGAAAATGTTACTCTTATTTAAAATAGATGTCAACCGTAGCCTACAATTTTTTCAAATGGTATGGCAAACTAACGTATATAAAGTGAAACTTTAATCAGTGGGGGTTTTGTTCATCCGCCACTGATTATTAGCCCTCACCAATCGGGCTGCCCGGCAAATAGCGGTATAAAATAAAAAACTTTACGTTTAAACGTAAAGTTTTTAATAAGTTATACAACCAGCGATTACAATCCCAATTGAAAGCGATAAAAACATAAGAAAAAGACCGACTGCTTGATTATCTTCTTCAAGACTTTTGTTTATATTAAAGCGTGGTGTAAGCCACTCAGCTAAATAAAAGACGATAATTTGAGCCAAAATCCCAACTGCTCCCCACGAAATCATATCAAGAAGTGAAATTGAATTAGCTGCTGTCGAATATAAAACGATAGCTAACCCAAGTAATCGCCCTCCAAGCACATAGCTTACCGCCTTATTCCCTTGAGCCATTAACTTAAATTCCTTAACTTTCGTTGTCACTTCCATCAAGAACAGACCAATACATAAAAGTCCAAGTGTTACTGCTAAATATAATAAAAAATTAATCATTTTTCCCCCTCCTTTTTATACCTACCGGTAAATAGTACGATTCATTTCCTGTAATCTTTTCTCCCGCGCGAATACCGATACTACTCGCTTTTCCAGCAATTAAAAAAGAACCAAACACATACGACAGTTTCTCCATCCCTTTTTCTGTTTCCAAGGATACGACTGGAAGTTCTGTATACTTTTGAAATATTGGCAGTGACTTTTTATATGTTTGATGTGCATTTTGAAGCATAATATTTTCGTCCTTATCACGAATCGTAATTGTATCTCCTTCTCTACCAAATGAAGGTTTTTGAACGAAAGAACCTTTTCCTAAAAATAAATCTGGTTCTAAATATGTAGGTAACATATATTCTTTAATCCACTGTTGTTCCTCATTTGTATAAAAGGCCTCTTCTTCTGCTAACCCCCAAATAAGACACTGAATTGATTTTGGCTGAAGTAAAAATGCTGACAAAGGATTTATTATAAAAAGCTTTCCGGCCTTTACAAGTTGCAACAATTCCACACCTACCAAATCTCCTGTTTCAGGATCTTGATCCTCAATTAAATCTTCTATCGGATATGTTTGGCGATATAAAACGTCAATCTTCGCCCCATCTTTATCGATTAGAGCATCTTTTGTAATTCTAAGTTCTGACATTGGCACTACTTTATTTTCCACATGGCATAACTGACTCAAATACATAGTCGTATTCCAATCCTCAATATGTTCATGATGTGCTGTAAAAACAACATTTGGATTGTCTAATCCCTTTGTCGCTTCCATTACGGCTTTCGTAACACCAGAAGATAGCAATCGTTCTTGATCCGAGTTTGGATCATCATAACCTAGATTTTCACATACTTTCCCATTCATTTGAAAGCATTCCACAATAAAAGTTGGTGTATCACTATTAAACTCAAGCATTTTGATTTGGTTATCCTCTGTTACAGCAAAATCAAATCGCGAAATTACAGATTCAGGATAAAGCCCTTTCATTCTAATGAATGATAAACTCGCGGATGGAAAACCAAGCTCAAGAAGCTGTTCGTCACTTAAATTACGCAGCAGTCTAGCAGTCTTAAAAAATATTTTTCCCATTCGTTCAGTCGCTAATTGTAATTGCTTCATAGTCTGATTTGTTATAGAAAAAACATGAAACAAACTATACTCACATTCATATAAATTCGACCAAAAATTTGGATATTTCAAATAAAACTCTTTTCGATCCCTTATGTATTGCGACATATTTTATCCCCCAAATCCTCCCTTTGAACCGCTTCCAATTCCACCTTTAAATTCAGCAGACGATTGATACGATTTAAACGCCGATGAATTTTTAAAAGTGGATTTATTTTGATAGTATCGCCCACCATAGAAATAATGCCCACGATAACCTGAACTACTATCATCACACTGCCATACCCCAAGTTCATCATCCCAATCCCAATCAGAACAACTATTATCATTCGGTTTTGGGGGAAGATCTTGTGCGCAACCAAATAAAGTGCCAGTCATTAAAGACGTTACGACACCACCTACTAGCCATTTCGTTTTTGTCACCTTCGCACTCCCCTTTTTAATTTCTATTCCTATTATATAGGATGGCATGATAAAGTAGAAGAAAAAGGAAGAAGAGGTATAAAAATGCGCTTAGAATATCGACTTAATGATGAAACGAAAGGGTATCCTGCTTTATGGAACTACGTCAATATTTCTAATTCTGAAATTATCGCACGCATGACTTGTGAATATTTTATTAAAGAGAAAAATACTTATGTTGTTACTGCAACTTCGGTTGATCCAGACGGAACAGTAGTTATTTATATTCAAAAAGAAGTTTTCGCCAATGACCCTTCAGACCCTACATACTCCCACATCGGTTTTGAAATTAGAGAACTAAGTGAAACGAGTTCAAGCTTAGTAGATAGTCAAGATGTATGGAACTACGAAGAAATTTTACCATCTCTTCATTCAGATATTATATATATTCAGCGAGACGGCATGTCTATGGAATTCTCCTTAGATTCAAGAGAGATTGATGAAGACAGAAAGTGCTACATTTATTACGGAAACTTCACAGGTGAATCAAGATAATATTAATATATCTATGCAACAAAAAAACCTTACGTATAAAACGTAAGGTTTTTATATAGCCCCACATATGCCGTTCTCTCTAGATGTCCATAAACCTGCTCTCACAGGTGGATGCTCTCACAAATGTTTGTAACTTCCTTCTTAAAAAGATGGCATGTTAGCTACATTTAAATATTGAGCTTCCATATTAAACTTATTGGTTTAAGACATGCATAAGCTACGTACACCGTAGGAATTTTATATAAGGTTAGTTGAAATAAGACCCCCGCACGTGCCGCTCCTCGTAAATGTCCAAAAACCCGCTACTCGCAGGTGGATGCCCTCACAGTTACCGTACATCTTCCTCCACAAGGAAGGCTTGATGATGGTCGCTAAATATTGAGCTTCCGTATAACTAACATCGGTTTTAGACATAAATAAGTTACGCACACCGCAGGATGTATTATTTACTTGTCGTTATATTATCACATTGTTTCCAATGTGTAAAATACAAAGTTTTTCGAGCAATCTCTTGCTTGTGACCTTATTTTAATACAAATTATTTTTGCATGCAAGTGATTAATCTTCTTCTTTTGCAATTTGATTTTCTGGATAAGAAATCCAATCACTCCAGCTACCTGCATACAATTTAACATTTTGGAATCCAGCCAATTTTAATGCAACGATATTTGGACATGCCGTAACACCAGAACCACAATATACAATGGTTTCCTTATCTTTCGACAGATTTTGGAATCGTTCTTGTTGCCCAGCTTTATTCTTAAATTGTCCTGATTGCAACATTCCATCCTTCCAAAAATGGTTTACCGCTGTTGGAATATGTCCTGCTTTATGATCGACAAGTTCCTCTACACCAGCATAACGTTTCGGCTCTCTTGAATCAATTAATGTAACATCCGCACCTGCACGGATATTCTCTCTGACCGTTTCCATCGTTACAAGCATATGATCTTGTATATTAGCTTTGAATGTTTTTCGTATAGCAACAGGAATTTCCGCTGTTGTCGGTAGTCCATTCTCTTTCCAAGCAGGGAAACCACCATCTAATATATATACTTTCTCATGTCCTACATAGTTACATAACCACCATAAACGAGCAGCATTTGCACCAGCTTGACTGTCATACGCAATTACTGTCGTATGTTCATCAATACCAGCCTTCGAAAGCTTGTCTGCAAACTCCTCAATATTTGGTAAAGGATGGCGGCCACCATGTTCTGCTATAGGACTTGATAAATCTAAATTCAAATCAAAATATAACGCATGAGGAATATGTCCTTCTTCATACTTTTCTCTACCCCAATTAGGATTCGCTAAATCAAAACGACAATCGATTATACGGACATTCTCATCTTCTATATGCTCACGTAACCATTCGACTGTAACTATCATCTTTAACGACCTTCTTTCTCTTTCAAACGACTTACATACTCCATAACCATTTCTTCTGTAACATATTTACGCTGCAAGGTAACACCATTTTTTGCAAGATCATTAATTTGCTTCGTTACAAAATTAATGACATCAACCGAAAATTCTTTCCCATTTGACGCAAGAGATACGGCAGCTTCAATAGCTGCTTCACGCTGTGCATCTAATTGTAAACATGCTTTTACGCTTTCATTTTGTTTACGAGAATGTGCTGTAATTGCTTTATGTACTTCCATCTTCTCTTCCCCCTAAATAGTTATACGTTTTTATTCAATTCCATTGCAAGCCGGATCATATCACGACATACAATCCCATTTTCAATAATCTCTTCTTCATAATGCTTCGAAAAGTAATCAAAATCAATAGAAAAAATACGAAATCCACATTTTTGATATAAAGCAAGTTGTGAAACACTAGAATTGCCTGTACCAACTTCAAGTTTTGACATACCATATCCTTTAGCA